>JABAOE010000266.1_pt5 | contig 37035 bp, 41 predicted proteins | sample 7062141 | NCBI WGS metagenome assembly JABAOE01 (sample SAMN14538627, study PRJNA623070) | marine sediment metagenome | biome: marine biome [ENVO:00000428]; feature: marine pelagic biome [ENVO:01000023]; material: deep marine sediment [ENVO:00002113] | place: India: Gulf of Khambhat ...
TTGAGAGGTTCTTTCCTTGACTTTTTTCTCAAGATTATCTCTGGCTTCTTTCAAAGCATCCTTAGAATTTGACAAATCTTCTGCCTGCTGAGCATTCTTCAAAGATGCTTCTATCTGTTTGGAAATAGTATTCAGTAGTACAAGCTCATCATTATTAAATGCATTAACCTTTTTAGAATTAATATTTATACAACCGACTGTTTTCCTTTTAAACTTCACAGGGATAGACAAATAACTTTTTGTTCCAACTTTCTTACCAGCTGCTCCTAAAACTTTATCGTTAGTTGCATCTTTAACATATCTGGGTTTTCCTTCAATAATTGTTTTCCATGTAGTTCCCCTCGGATATGGAATTTCCCTGACTTTTTTTATATACCAACCGGGATATCCTCTATAAGCTTTTAATACCGCATTCTTATCTTCAACAATATAAATGGAAACATTTCTTACCCCTTCTATATTTCGACTCATCGATTCAACCGCATTCTCTAGTACATCCTGTATATTTATGGTTTTATGAACGCTGCTGGTAATTGTGTTTATGATTTTTTCGTAACGATTTTTTTTATTTAGATTTTCATATAACTTTTTTCTTGAAAGTGCAATTGCAAGCTGATCTCCAAATGAAGACAGGTAATCAACTTCTTTTTTTGAGAATTTGTGTTCCTTATAGCTCACAAACCATATAACTCCGATAACTCTTCTTTTTAATTTGATCGGAATAATTAAGGCACTGTGTTTTCCCAGGCGCTTACCCGCTAGGCCTATATGCGGATCTTTTCTAACATCATCAACTTTTAACGTTTTCCCCGTCTCCACAACTTTCCAGGTCAATCCCTTGGGTTTTGGAATTACCGACGCTCTTTTAAGATACATTCTTGGAAAATTCTTCTGGGCTACCAACGTTGCCTCATTTTTGTCCGCATCTATCAAATAGATAGCTGTCATATCAACCGTTTCAAATTTCACAATTGAATTTAAAACTACTTTATATATCTGCTCCAGATTAGTGGATTTATGAACTGCCTGTATAAGGTTTAATAACGTAATTAAATTTTGTTCGTTGGATTGCAACTTCTCAGTATCATTCATAATTATTAACTATATACATCTCTTAATTAAATAAAATTATACTTAGAAAATATTTTTATAATAAGTAATTCAGGAAGAAGGCAAAGAAAGAAATAAATGCTTTATTTATGAGATTCTTCAATCCAGCTAACAGCTCTGGAGAAATTACCAATAATTTCACCATTATATCTGGATACTAACTCAAGAGCATTATCATTGTTATCAACTGCCAATAAAGCAAAATTCATTGGAGTTTTAATTTTATCTGTAGAAACATATATTGCTTCTTCGGCAATGAGCCACTTTTTAGTATTATAATCCTTAACATAAATCTTATTTACACTTTCCATACTAATCTTATTTTCGACTATGTAATGAATCATGCCGCCTAAATCATCAAATTTATAAATCAAACCATCTTTCAATAATATTTGTGAAGAAAATCTTTCCTCACTTATAATCATCTTGCATCTTTCACATATGTCCTGTCCATAATTTATACTTACGGGTTTAATTTCTTCGGAATTACCACATGATAAAATAAACAAAATTAAAAAGGCAAAATATTTCATATTTCCTCGCTTCTTAATCTGCAAAAACTAAAGATTGAAATTACAAGTGGCAGAATTATCCATAATATCTGAATTACAAATAAGAGAATAAACAGATTGAACTTTCCAAGATTATTCAATGCATAAATACCTGCAGGACCAAGAATTTCAAATCTTGGAGTAAGGATAAGAATCGAAATAATTTTATAAGCCTCAAGCGGATTAATTATTGTTAAATAGAATGTTTCTTTAGCACCTAAATTCATACCCGTGCTTATAGAAATAATGCCGAGGTCTCCCACAATAAGAAAAATGAACCATATAAGAATTCCTATGCTTATAGATTTTGATACTTTTGAATTAAACGTTGAAATCAAAAACCCCACACTTAACAATGAAGCTCCCAGAAGCACCGACATTAGGGACGTCAGAATATAATTTAAGCTGCTTTCATTAGTTCCGTTTATATATATAAGTAAACCGGCAAAACCAAAACTTAAAAATATTGCAAACATAATTGATATTAGAATTCCAATATATTTTCCTATAATAATTTCAAATTTAGTAATTGGATGAGATAATAAATAAGGGAGTGTTTTGTTCTCCCTCTCCCCCGTAATGCTAATTGAACCCGTAATCAATGCAATTAAAGGTATAAAAATTAATACAAGATTTATTAAGCTAGCAGCTGTCTTTCCATAACCACTGTAACCCACAAGTGAACCTCTGCTGTATCCTACGTAAACGAGCAATACAGCTAAAACAGTTAAAGAGATGGTATATATAAGAAACCATTTATTACTTATAGATTCCTTAGTCTCTTTCTGGACTATAAAAAACACATTTTTAATATCAAATTCTTTTAATATATTCATAGATTCCAGTGTGTTAATTTATATTTTTGTCTTTAACATACATATCTTTAATAATTATTTTATTTTTCAGAAGTCTTTGAATTGGTATATTTTTATTGATTTTATTTAACTGAAGAAATATTGAACTATTATCAACTTTTAAATTATCAAAACCTTCTAATTTAAGAATATTAACAGCAAGATCTAATAAACCATTTTCAATATTAAGAACCATTTGCAGATTTGATTTATCGTTCCCAAGATTAAAATTGTCGATATCCTCTATTGAAGAAATTCTCCCTTTATTCATTGATATAACTATGTCAGCAATTTGGCGCACCTCATCAATCCTGTGCGAAGAGAATAAAATTGTATACCCCTTATTCTTCAATTCTTTAACCAAACTTAATATCTCTGTTCGTGATTCACTGTCTAGATTGGACGTTGGTTCATCGAGCACAAGGAGCTTCGTATCTCCCAAAAGTGCGATTGCCAGAGATAGTCGTTGTTTCATGCCCCCTGACAACTCAGAAGTTNNTAAAAAATCCCACGGTCAACTTCTCTTAGTTTTGCATAAAAACTAACCAACTCGTAAGTCCTTGTATCATATAATGCGGGTTCCTGGGGAACATATGAGATCAACTTTTTAGATGCTTTTTTATTATTTTTGATATTCAGTCCATCAATTCTTATCTCACCTGAATAATTAAGCAAACCTAATATACATTTTATCAAAGTGCTTTTTCCGGCGCCGTTAGGACCAAGAAGCAATGCAGCTTGACCACTCTTTAACTCAAACGTCACATTATCAACGGCAGCAAAATCTCCATATTTCTTTACAACATTTATAACATTTAACATTTATAATAATCCTTATGTCTGATTATGAACAAATAAAAAGCTAATGGAATAACAAGCATAATGATTGATAAAAACAGAAATTCATTAGAATCATTATCGGTCTTTTTTATTTTTAATGCCGTAAGTTTCGGCTTGGAAAGTGGGAGGTCATCTTTTAATTTAGGTTCAGGCTTAATCACGGGAAAAGCTTCAGAAGCTAATTCTATGGCTCTTGAAACAGGACTATGAATAAATATCTTTAGCACACTGTTTCGATCTATAAGATTTTCAAATAATTTTTCCGAAATATACGGCATGTCTCCTATCCCATCTTGGTTTTCATCAAATCCATTATAATCACTCCAGTAATTACCCCCGCTTTTAATATTCCACTTATTCCTTTTTAACACACCCCCTCCCCTCACTTCAACCTGAACATAATTTTCAATAAAACTGTTTCCATGGATTTTATTTCGCTCTATTGAGGGCATCATAGATATCCCAACATCATTATACGCGATAATATTATTTGATAGTTCATTCCATGAGTGAGCAAGATGAGGAGAGTTGTCCATGTATATACCTACCCTGTTATCAATAAACATATTATCTTCCGCATAGACATCATCAAGGTCTTTAAATCCAACTCCATAACCACTTGCAAGGCCCTTGTTTTTTGTAAATACATTTCTGTAAAATTTTATATTTCCGCTATACATTAAAAACCCGCCAACCGCATTCCCTTTAAACAGATTGTCTTTAAAAATATTATTATTGCTATACATATAATGCAGTCCATATCTGCCTTCGGCAACTTCGTTATTTTTAATCAGTGTATTGCTGGACCACCAGATTACTAGATCTCTAGCATTTTTTATAGTATTTTCGATTATCTTTGACTCCGAACTGTACCATAATCTTATTCCATCTCCCCTTTCGGGTAACGGCAAATCCTTTCCTGTGATTCTATTATTGATAATTGTTGAACCCGGGGAGTTCTTAAGGTAGATCCCGAATAAGACATCCTCGAGAATATTATTTTCTATAAGGGAATTAGAAGCATTTTCCAAATCTATAGCCGCATCTTCTACTGACAGGCTTGATCCGGTGTTTATTATTTTCAATCCTTTAATAACCGTATTAGGTACGCTAACTTTAATTATTGAGCCCCTACCATCACCGTTTATAACAGGGAAATCCTTACCGCGTACTGTAATTGACTTATCTATTCTAAGTCGCTGATTGTAAACTCCATTATTTATAACAATAGAATCGCCATTTTCAGAGCTATCTATTATGTTTTGTATATTATCGCCCGGATTAACAGTAAGAATTTTTGAATGTGAATTATTATTATACAAAAAGCATAAAACAAATAAGAATATATAGAAAAATATTTTGTAGATATTCAATATTTTTACTAATAAATTTAACATTACACATCTTTAGATTTTTACTTTCAGCTAAACATCCGTTTTAACAAACCTGGCATCAAGCAGAGGTTTATATGCTTTTCTATGATAATATAACCCTATCAAAATCAGTACGGATGCCGCAATGGAGATAATTAAACCAATGTCCCACACGGCAACTGTACTGAATTGTCCAATTGTACCTTCACCCAGCAAAGGTGGCACAAAAGGCTTTATAGCTCCGCTAAGCGGGGCTTTTTGATCAAGGTTCAGTCCAAAATTTCTCATCCAGAAATACAGATCCCCTAGAAAAAAAGCCGGGTAGAGCATTGCTGGAATACTGAGAAAGAGGGAGGCTGGACTATGAACAAAGATCGCACCAACACATAAAAGTACAATACCAATAATTATAAATACACTAAGTGATCGTTCGAGTGGAGCTGCTTCTCCAAGTGGTTTCATTCCTATATAATGGTTAAGACCATCAACTTCGCTAACATCACCAACCACCTTGTTAACAAAAAGCTCTACATTCAAACCACCCGGATACTGAGGAGCATTTAGAGTTAGATTCCAATACGGAAGAAAAACAGAAATCAGAAGCAATAAAGCTGCAAAAAATAAAATAATTGATGGTAGCAAAAACTTTTTCTTTTCTTTTTCCCATAATTCCTTTGGTATCCTGGGCCCCAGAAACAGCTCGAGTTCGTCCATTTTCAATCTCCAATTAGTTAATTAAATTTTATTTACCTGTCAACAATCTCCTGGCATTAAGGCCGGCAGTAGCCGCTTTGACGTAATATTGCCAAGCCATGTTGTAATTATAGGAGGCTTTTTCAAAATCACTTTTGGCCATATCGCCATCGCCTTGTTTAAGGTGTTTATCACCTTCACCTAACCATTTAACAGCATCATTTATAAGATCTTTTGCTGCAGAGTTCCCTTGGTCACCTATACTCTGTAACTCTTCGTAAACACTGACCACGGCTCCTCTTGTTCCATTTGCCTGCTTTTGCCAGGATAATGCACTATCCTCATAACCTTCTGCAAAAGCTAATCCGCTATAAGTCAAGAAAAGAACGAAGATTGAAAAAATCGTAATTATTTTCATAGCTAAACCCCCTAACATTATTTGTTTTTCTTACTTTGGTTCAACTAACAAATAACCAGCCATTTCCAGATGCAATGCAGAACAGAACTCTGTGCAGTAGAATGGATAAACACCTGGTTTATCAGCAACAAACTCAACAGTGCTGCTCTCACCCGGTTCTAAGCTAAGTTGTATATTATAGCCGTCAATGGCAAAACCATGAGTAGCATCCCTTGCTTGTTCAACACTTGTTAGATGAATCCTGACATTATCTCCTTGTTTAACTTTTATATGTTCAGGATTAAAATGGCTTCTTATGGCTGTCATATAAACATCCACGTTATTGCCCCTTCTCACAGTTTTTTCACCGCCAGGCATAGTAGCTTTATTGTTTTTAGCCATTGTTAACGGATCAAAACCTATTTCTGGATAGACCAGCCATGGTTTAAGCTTGTCAGCTTTTATCATCTGAACATAATGGGGTTCCCCAACACCAATTGGCATATCATATAGAAGCTGCATCTTTTCTCCAGATACATCAACTAACTGAAAGTTTTGTGGATGAAGCGGACCAACAGGTGCAAATCTGTCTATTGACCATTTATTTAGTGCAACGCAGTACTTGCCATCAGGATCAATTGTATCACCCTCAGCACATACTAAATGACCAATATTATAATGAACCGGGATTTTTTCAGTTAAAACCCAGGCTTTTTCACCTGAATGATATGGTTCACCTAATGTCCACTTTGCTATCGTACTTTCGATAAACACACTTGTATATGCATTACCCTTATCATCAAACTGAGTGTGAAGTGGGCCAAGACCTATTTCAAGCTGTTTTGTAACAACATCTTTAAAGTTCAGAATTGGAATTCCGTAATGATCTTTACCTTCATAGTTTTTGTCGTTCACGGCTTTGGTCAGCTTATCAAAGCCATATACGGTAACGTGAGTATCAAGCTTACCGGAAACTACTATATAATTTCCATCGGGAGATACATCAGCACCATGAGGACTCTTTGGTTCGGGGATTAAATAAAGTATCCCTTCATCTATTGCCTGCTGAAGTGATATTACTTTTATTCCGCTAATCTTCTTTGCTTTAGAAGCAACTTTTTCCGCTTTTTTCCAATCGATCATATGCAGATAGTCCATATCTCTTTGAGAAGCACCGGCTTCAATTGGCGGTTTTCCGTCCTGAATACCACCTGTTGCCATTTCACTGTTTAAAGAACCACAGAAAATCCAACCTTCACTAACTTTTTTTCCTGCATCACATAGATCCTGCCAGTATGGTGGAAGTTCGATTTGAAATGATTTTGACATGTCGATTCTTCCCTTATTCCTGTCAAACTTAAACATTGAAAGCACTCCCCTGTATTTTTCCTTATATTCATCAAGTGGGGCATATTTATGATAAGGAAGTGGTGTAGCATACTGGGAACCCTGAATAACATATTCCGTATTTGTTGTAACAAAAGTAGCACCATGATCCGAAATGCTGTTTGGCGTTTTAATTATCTGTTTTGTTTCAAAGTCTCTTAGGTCAATTACAGCGACTCTTGCATTAGCCTTGTCATCTATAAACAAGAACTCTCCATCATAGTCCCCTCCAGTCTCACTAATAGCCGGATGGTGGGTGTCAGCCCATGTTAGTTCTCTGTTTTCACCGATAGGCATGTAACCTCCCTCGAGAACACTCATGGATTCTTTTGAACCCGTAGCAAAACCCTGCCATGGCTCAGGAGTAAATACACCAATCATTTTAAGAAGTCTCATTGATGGAACACCAATTACAAAAACCTGTCCGGAATGTCCACCAGATGAGAACATTATATATTCATCATATTTACCAGTAGGTAGATATGTTTTCAAAGCTGCTGTTATATCCTGGGGCGATAATCCCCTGTCTTCAGCAATCTGCTTTGCATCACCACCTAAATCAACACTTTTAAGCTGTTCATCACCCGTTTGGTTCTGTTGACAAGCCATTAAGGTGCAAACAACCAAAACACTTAAAAACCCAGTAAAAATAGAGCGTAATTTGCCCATAATTCTATACCTCCCCTGATTATTTCTTTATTTTTTTATCTTCATTTTTTAAATATTCAAATAAGTAATTAACTTGCTCGTCTGTTAAACCAACATTCGGCATTGGCACCATAAATTCCTTTAGCATCTCTTTTGCAATAGGATCCGTAAAAACCATAGTATCCGGACTCTTGAGCCATTTTTTCAGCCATCCCTCTTCCCTTCTTTGAGTAACTCCGAGAAGATCCGGTCCTGATAATTTCCCTTTCCCAATTGTATGGCAGGCCCCACATCCTTTTTGTGTAAAAAGTTCTTCTCCCTTTTTCACGTCAGAGGCTTCTGCAATGTTTACTGAAATTGAGATAATCAAACTCGAAGCAATAAATAAAATTAATAAAATGAAAAATTTAAATACTTGATAATTATGAAACATGCTCCATCTCCTCAATTATTCATAGTAATGTTTTTATATCGGATAAAATTTCCTTTTCATTAAATGTAGTGCCTTTGTAATGCTTTCTAATCTGCCCGTTTTTATCAGCAATACTTATTCTATCCCTATGACTAAAGGTATAACCTTCTTCGTTCACGTTCCCTTCAACTTTCGGATCAATACCCACTTCACTTAAAACTTTTAAAATATTCTCACTCTTCCCGGTTACGAATACCCAGTTGTTCATATCAAGATTCATTTGTTTTGCATGCATTCTAAGCACATCGGGAGTATCTCGGTCCGGATCGAATGAAATTGACACAATGCTAACCTTTTCATTCATTTTCTTATTAAAATTGCTTTTCATTCTGTTGAGTTTGCTGCTTGTCATATGACAAATATCAGGACAGTTTGTGTATATGTAACTCAGGATTACTACATTTCCCTTTAGGCTTGAGAATACAAATTCTTCACCGTTGAAATCTTCCAACTGTACATCCGGCAAATTAGCTTTATAAGGCAAATCACTATTAGTGTCCAAGCAACCAAAAAAAACTATCGAAATTAATAAAATTAAAATTCTCATCATTTTAAATAAAGACTCTCAATCTTATAAAATCCTTTAGCGATATATTATTACAATATATATGCCAAATATAACTAGCTGTAATCATTGAATATTTAATGATGCAAAATATTCATGTTGCCTTAATATCGTACAACTTCCAAATATGTTGTTTAATTGGAAATAAATGGAATGAAATTATTTAAAGAGGATTAATTGCCTGCACAGTTTATACATCTGTCAGTATACGGGAGAGCTTCTAATCTCTCTGGAGGTATTTTCTTATGACATCTACTGCAAACATCATAAACATTCTTTGATATTCTGTATAGAGCATTGTCTATTTGTTCAATTTCTTTTATTATCGACTCACCTAAAACATCTACAACTTCATCATTCTCTCTTTCTATTGCTTGTTCGGAACTATCGGTATCATGCACTTTTCTTTTACTTAGCCTGATTCTTTCGAGTCTTTCAAGCAACTCTTCTTTCTTGTTTATTAAATTTTCTTTAATATTTGTTAGTGTGGCCATAATTTTATTTATTATTTAGATTTAACTTCATCTTTTAAAACCAAAACATTGCATCCAGAACCACTTAAAATATTATTAGCAACACTTCCCAGGATAAATTTTTTAAAACCTTTTCTTCCATGTGTATTCAAAATTATCAAATCATAATTATTTTCTTTACAATGGTTGTTTATAACAAATCCCGGATTCAGTCCAAACATCAATTCTTTGTTAATTTTGATTTTCTTTTTCTTATTTCTTCTATTAAATCGTTTTTCCAAACTGTTAATGAATTTATCAAAGTCTCTATCAGTATCAGATGTAATTTTATTAATAATATCTTCAGGAAATTCATAAATATCTTTTCCAACCATCATTACATAGGCCAGAGTGAGATTAAAATTTGTTTTTGAATACAGGTCAAGCGCATAATCGATCACTTTTTTGCTGGGTTCATATATATCTATGGGAATTAATACGTTTTTGATATCAACTTCTCTTTTGTTATTACCACTAACAGCAAGAATTGGTATGTCAGTTGAATTTAGTATCTTTTGTGTAGTACTTCCGACAAGTAGCTTACCTACCATTCCTAATCCTGTTATTCCCAGCACAATCAGATCAGATTTATATTTTTGTGATCTTTTTAGAATTCTGTCAACAGGCTCTCCCGCAACTATCTCATAATCAAATTTAATTTTCTTACTTTCCAATTGTTTCTTTATTCTTTTGAAAGACCTTTCAAATTTTTTATTTTGCTCTGCAAAACATTCCCTTATATATAAAAGATAGTAAGGATAATGAGGGAAGTTTATATTTAAAAGATCATTCACATGTAACGCAGATATTTGAGAATTAAATAGAGAGGCAAAATATTCTGAATATCTTAATGCAATTTTTGATTCTCTGGATCCGTCATAACCGAGAAGTATATTATTTATTTTCATTTTCTACTTTGACTTTAATCTCCTTAGGCTTCGATTCTTCTGCTTTAGGTAATTCAACTTCCAGGATACCATCAGTATAAGTTGCTTTTATTTTACTTTCCTTTACTTTATGTGGCAACCTCACTGATCTTTCGTATGTACCTTTTGTTATTTCACTATAGTAGTATTCGTCTTTCTCAATATTTTTTTCTTCTTTTGTTTCACCTTTAATATTCAAAACACCATCCAGAATTGAAATTTTAACATCATCTATATTAATTCCAGGTAATTCAGCTTTTACAATCAATCTGTCTTTTTTATCAATCATATCCAATGATGGTTTTAATGCTCCCGATCTGGTTAAAGGTTCAAGATTATAAAATCTGTTTTTAATTAAGTTTCTAAATGGCTCATCCATTAATGTTTCAAAAAACTTTTCAATCTCTGCATTTTTTTTCCATTTCTTTAATTCCATTTTAATACCTCCCCAGAATATTTTTTACAATTAAAAAATTTAAAGATAATTAAATAAGTTGGCAAAATTAATGCCAAATTCAATTATTAAACATTAAAAGGATGTTTACTAGCTTTAAGCAAATAATATCTTTATATAATTCGTAAGGTGTCTTATTATAGGACGATAATTAACGTTTTTACACATCAATCTCATTTAAAATTCCCCCCAAAAACAAACAAAATATTGAAAATATGACTAATGGTATGTTAGTTGCTCGTTATTAATTATAAATAAGTAATGTAAATAAATATCATGAACAATTATCCATTTGAAATAACTTTAAAAGACAATACTAAAATTCAGATTAGTGATTTTAAAAAAGAACACAAAGAGAGTATTAAAAGGCTTTTATATAAAATCCCTGATGAAGATATTCTTGTATTTCTGGACAATGAAATAGATAAAGATTCAATAGATTGGTTTGTTAATCCCGAATTTAAAAAAGTCGTGGATCTTGTAGCAATACATAATAAACAAATAATTGCTAATGGAACATTGCATTGTGAGGGAATATATTGGGAAAACACTGCGGAATTAAAAATATTTGTTGATCCTGACTATAGATCGAAAGGAATTGGGACTCAATTATTTATGCTATTAATTAAAGAAGGTTTGCAAAAACAGTTTAAAAAGATAATAGTAAGGTATAAGACTAATAATTTTAGTTTTAATAAAATTTTGGAATACTATAGTATAAGGCCTGAAACAATTTACAACTATATAGCTGAAAACAAGATGTTTAATGAATCAAAATTAATGAACATAGCCACAATTAACATTGAAGACTGGAAAAAAAGATTTGAATTCTATAATTTATTTTTTAAAGATTAATTATGACCACGAAGCTTGCCCTTGATTCCGAAACAAATCAGGATTTTTTTAAAAATTTTTTTGAATCAATTCCCTTATCATTAATCGTTGTAAATGCTAACGATGAAATTATCTATTTAAATTCATTTACGGAAAAACTGTTTGGATACCATAGAGAAGAACTATTAAAAAAAAGTATAGATATATTAATACCCAATAGATATAGGAAAAAACACGCGGCTAATTATTCAAACTATTTTAAAAAACCGGAAGTAAAACTCATGGGAAAAGGAAGGGAATTGTTTGCACTAAAAAAAAATCTCTCGGAATTCCCCGTGGAAATCGGCCTATCTCCTTTAACTTATAATAATGATACTTTTGTTATAGCAAGTATTATAGACATTTCATCTAGAAAAGAATCCGAGAAAGTAATTAGAGATAATAGAAATAAACTGCAATTAATTCTCGACAATTCTCCCGATTCTATCATTGTTTATGATATAAAAGGGAATATAATTCAAAAAAATAAAGAAAGTGAATTAAACTTTTTTAAAAACAAAACGATAAAAAATATCAAGGACATAATTCCTATTGAACACCAAAACAGTTTTAAGAATAAATTAAAAGAAGCAAAATCCGGCAAGAAGGTGATAGACTGGGAAACCGAAAGAATACTCTTAAACGGTAATAAAATTGTAGTTAGCAGCAGTATAATTTTTGCACAAACTGATGAAAATATATTTATTGAAACCCTAAGAGACATCACAGATAGGGTTAATATCAGAAATAAAATTGTCGAATACGAAAAAGCCCAGATATTCGCTAAAATTTCAGAAGGGATTGCTCATCATATGGGAACCCCTCTCTCTTCAATGCTTTTAAGAATTCAAATGTTAAAAGATGATATGGAAAATGAAAAAGAATTGTCAGCTTATGTTAATAAACTTCAATTAATTGAAAATCAAATACATTATGGCAAAAATATAATGCAAAGATTATTAAAATTTTCAAGCGAATCACCCGGTGAGAAAACTAAAGTTGATTTTTTATCGATTATCAATGAAGCAATAGAAGTTCTATATCCCATACTAAGCAAAAAAAACATTAGTATAAAAATCAATAATGAGAACGAATATAAAATATATGCCGACTCCGATATGATTAAGTTGGTTATTTCGGATATTTTAATGAATTCAATTGATGCATTAAATAATAATGGGAATATTTATATAGAATTATCATCGGATAAAAACAACTTTGTAAATTTGAAAATCCGGGATAATGGCAAAGGAATTCCAAGCAAAGTGCTTCCCTACGTTTTTGAGCCTTTTTACACTACAAAGCCTGCAGGGAAAGGAACAGGTTTAGGGCTTGCTGTTGCCAAGAGAATCATAAAAGACCACAATGGAAACATTAGCATTGAAAGTATTGAAGGTAAGGAAACTGTTGTAAACATAAATTTACCCGAGTATAACCTGTTGAATGAAAATGAATGATTTTAAAATATTAGTAGTAGATGATGACGAAGAACTTGTGAGTGTCGTTAAAGAATTGCTTGAAAGAAACAACTATCAGGTTGAAGTAGCATATTCAGGTCAGGAAGCTATAGATAAATTTTATAACGACCAAAGTATTAAAATTGCACTTGTGGATCTTGTCATGCCTGTCATGGACGGATTTGCAGTCATCGAAAAGCTTAAAGAAATAGATAAAAACATAGACATTATAATAATCACAGCTCATGGGACCATATCAACTGCGGTTGAAGCTATTAAGAAAGGCGCAACAGATTTTATTATAAAACCTTATGACCAAAATGTGATTTTATCCAAACTTCGCAACATAAGTGAAAACTTCAAACTTAAACACCAGGTTAAAAAACTAAAGAATTTAATATCCGAGCAATTCGGTTTTGATGAAATCATTACGCATTCAAGAACAATGAAAAATGTATTTGAGAATGCAACATCAGCCGCAAACAGTGATGCCAATGTATTAATTCTTGGAGAAACCGGAACAGGAAAAGGTTTGATAGCAAAAGCAATTCATCTTAAAAGCAACAGAAATAATGAACCATTTGTAACCATAAACTGTGCATCTATACCCAAGGAGCTACTCGAATCAGAGCTATTTGGTCATAAAAAAGGATCTTTTACAGGTGCTATTAGAGATCATGAAGGTTTATTCTTGTCAGCTAGAAAAGGAACCATCTTTCTTGATGAAATCGGTGAAATGCCAAAAGATTTGCAGGTTAAACTTCTAAGAGCCTTGGAAGAAAGAAAAATACGAGCTGTCGGCGGTTCGCAAGAAGTTGAATATTTTGCAAGAATAATCGCTGCTACAAATAGATCATTAAAAGATTTAAGGGATAAATTTTTAAGAGAGGATCTGTTTTTCAGGCTTGCGGTAATTGTGATAGAACTTCCACCTTTGAGAGAAAGAAAAGATGATATGCCCTTGCTAGTAGATTATTTTTTAAAAAAATTCAATAATAAATATATGAAAGGGATAGAAAATATAAATGATAAAGCTTTACAACATCTCTACAGTTATAACTTTCCTGGAAATATCAGAGAACTTGAGAACCTCCTTGAAAGAATAATAGCTACGGTCCCATCTAATAAAACCCAAGTCAATGAAAAGGATATAAAGACTCATTCATTCTGGTCTGACAATAAAAAACCTAATTACAAGATGCTTCAATTAAGTGAATTGGAGAAATTTGCAATATTGCAAGCTCTTCGTGAGAGTGACGGGAACAAATCGGAAGCAGCAAAAATTCTGGGGATATCAAGAGATACTCTTTATAAAAAATTAAAAACCTACAATTTGGAAAAGAAATAATACTAACTCAATAAAGCGGCAAAAGCATGAACCATCTTTGGTTTTTCCAATCTTTTAAAATCACCATAATTTATTTTCATTGAGTCATTATACGAATCTACATTAAAAACTATATTGTTATAAAAATCCAAAGAAGATTCAACATATATTGGCATATTATATAGAACTCCAAAAGGCGGGACTGTTCCATATTCAGATTTAGGAAACACTTTTTTTAACTCTTTTTTGGTTAATATTTTTATATTATCTTTATTCAAAGCTTTCTTAATCATATCCAATTTTATATCATAGCATTTTGGAACAAGTAACATTTCGTAACCTGAATCAGTTTTCAAAATGGCAGTTTTAACTAAACTATTTAAAGGTATGTGTAGTTTCTTTGATAATTCTAAAGGATTTCTTATATAATCATGATAATATGTTACAAAACTAACTTTATTATTTTTAAGATATTCTCTATATTCGTGACATATACTCATTTTTTTTCCGTATACTTTATTTAAATTATAAATGTTTCAATTATCATGCCAAAATGTTTTTTTATAAATATCTTAATTTTATTAGCCTAAATTAAAAAAGAAAAAAAGAATATAAAACAAAGTGTAAGTATTTAAGACAGAAGTGATATAAATATATTATAAACCCAATAAACATAATAAAAATTTTATTGTCTAACCACTTTAAAATATTATTTTTTTCATTAGTTAAATTTTTTCATCTATATCATTTGTAAAAGGCATTGAATTTGCATTTATATATACATATAATCTTCTAACCAGAGGTTAAAATGAAATTTAAGAATATTTTGTTCCCCACAGATTTTTCTAATGATTCTGAGAAAGCCAGGGATTATGTTTTATATTTAAGTGAAGAATTAAAAGCAACAGTTCATATACTACATGTAATTGAACCACTGGAATACTCCGAAGTTGATGAGGAGATTCAAGCTTTCTATGATGACCTTAAAACAAAACTTAGCAAAAAAATGAAAAACGAGATTATGCATTTTAATAATAGAGATATTAAAACAAAAACAAATTTGATTATAGGAAAAAGATGGATTGAAATTAATGAATATGCCGCTAAAAACAATATAGATTTAATTATCATGGGTTCTCATGGAATCAGAAATAAAAAAGGCGAATTATTAGTAGGGACTACCAGTCACAAAGTAGTTTTTACTTCACCTTGCCCTTTACTATTAATTAGAGATTAAAAAAGGAGTTGTTTACATGTTTAAAAAAATAATATGGCCATCATATGGGTCTAAGGATTCATTAGAAGTATTGAAATATGTTAAATATTTTGCAAAAAATTATAATTCTCAAATTATATGCGTTTATGTTAAACCTGATAAATTTTATGAAGGAGTTGAATTCCTGGAGGAAGAGGAACAACGTCTTTACTTTGACTGGGCAGAAGAAATATCCAAAGAAATGGAAGGGAAGCTTCATAAAATCTCAGATGATATAAATAATGAAGGTCTAAAAAGCTCGGTAAAAATTTTAGAGGGAACACCTCATAAAGAAATTTTAAACCTTGCCAAAAAGGAAAAAGCTGATTTAATAGCAATCGGCAGAGGAATGGATGAGGAAAATGATGAATATGTCGCGCCCACAACACTTAAACTAATCAGAACTTCGGACATACCCGTATTAACAGCTAAAACAGTTCAGGAAAATATAAATCTTAAAAATATACTTGTCCCAACCACACTATATGACCTAAATTCCAAAGATTTTCATTTTGCACTTGACCTTGCAAACTCGAATAATGCAAACATTTACCATCTGTATGTTATAGACACCCACAATGTAAGCTTTCCTCCTGAGCTTTTAACAAATATGAGAGGCAATGCTTATAATTCAATTGCTGAAAATGATATCAATTATAAAAATGTAATGCCAAAAGTAGTAGAAGATGATTCACTTTGGAAAGGCATAGTAAATTTTTCAAACACCCATGATATTGATATGATTATTATGCTATCTTACAGCGGGAAAAACGTTAAAAAATATGAGTTTTTAGGAAGTAATGCAGGCAAAGTAATTTTAAATTCAATGTGTCCTGTAATTACAATAAGACCATAAATCAATGACTTTGGACAAAACAAAATCAAATTATATTGACTTAAAGAATTCCCATTCTCCAATAGCAATAAAGGAACGTCTGGATAATGGTCCGTCTTATAGTTATTTAAAAGACTTTATTTATGGTGCGGTTGATGGAACCATAACAACTTTTGCAGTTGTTTCAGGAGTTGTTGGAGCTGAGCTTTCAAATGTTGTAATAATTATTCTAGGTTTAGCCAACCTTACTGCCGATGGATTCAGCATGGGAGTTAGCAACTATTTGGGAACTAAGGCAGATATTGAACTTATTGAAAAAGCCAGAATGGAAGAACATGAACATATAAGAATTTTCCCCGAAGGTGAGAAGGAAGAAATAAGGCAGATCTTTGCCCAAAAAGGATTTAAAGGAGATAATCTGGAAACTGTCGTAGAAGTAATAACCTCTGATGTAAACAGGTGGGTTGAAACCATGCTTACAGAAGAGCACGGCTTCTCTTTAAATGAACCAAGTGCTTTTAAAGCCGGTTTCACTACTTTTATTTCATTTTTTCTAATAGGTCTTATACCAATATTATCTTACTTGATTGACTGGTTTTATCCCGGATTAATTTATAATCCATATCATCTGAGCCTGTTGCTGACAGCAACCGCATTCTTTATTATAGGTGCAGTAAAAAGTAAGTTTATAAAAAAGCGTTGGTACATATCGGGATTTTCCACCTTACTCGTAGGAGGAATTGCGGCGTTTATTGCTTACTTTGTTGGTGCTGGGTTAAAAGGGATAATCAACAATTAAAATCAGAGTTAGACAAGTATTTTCTTTACACAACTATTTAAGGAGATACCCAAATTAATAATCTTTTTATTATAATTCAAACCCTGGGTGGTCTTGGAATTTTTTTAATTGGTTTGATCGTTATGACCGAAGGCCTGAGAAACCTTGCTGGTAATTATCTAAGATCATCTCTAATGAGTTTCACCAAGAGTCCGTTGAGCGGGGCAGCAACCGGTGCCCTAAGCACTGCAATACTTCAATCTTCAAGTGCAACAACGGTTGCCGCTATTGGTTTTGTGGGGGCTCAAATAATAACTTTTCCTGCAGCTCTTGGAATCATATTTGGAGCTAATATAGGTACCACTATAACAGGATGGTTAGTAGCAATATTCGGATTTAAATTCAAACTGGGAAGCCTGCTCTTGCCAATTATTTTCGTTGGTGCTCTCCTCAGGCTGTTTACAAAAGGCCGTTTATCACAAGTCGGATATACAATTGCTGGATTTGGTCTTATCTTTGTAGGAATTTCATCTATGCAGCATTCAATGGAAGGACTCCAAAGTATAATTTCTTTTAATGAATTACAATCGGACAGCTTGCAAAGCAGGTTGCTTCTCGTAGGAATAGGAATTGTTTTTACAATTATAACACAATCATCAAGTGCAGGTGTTGCTACAACATTAACCGCATTATACGGTGATTTAATTGTTTTTGAGCAAGCTGCAGCACTCGTAATTGGAATGGATATCGGTACTACTGCAACTGCAGTTTTTGCCACTATAGGAGGTTCAGTAAACACAAAAAGAACCGGGTTTTCCCATGTGATTTATAATTTTATAACGGGCCTGGGTGCATTAATATTAATAAGTCCGTATGTAATTATTTGGGAATCATTATCGGGGGACCAAATTATATCTAATGCCGAAATAGCACTTGTTGCTTTTCATACCTTGTTTAACACAATCGGTGTATTAGTTGCATTACCATTTACAAGTAAATTTGCTAGATTGTTAATCAACTTATTTCCTGAGAAAGATTCGATATATACAAACAGACTCGACGAATCCTTATTGTCAGATCCTCATTTGGCTCTGAATGCACTTCAATCAACAATTAAAATTCAGTTTTTATCATTATTGTCTAACATAAATTCCATACTGGTTGATGTAAAANNTGCAAACTGCAATAGACAAAGCTCAAATTTATGTAGATAGAATAAAACTGGAACAAAGCAAAGGGAAAGAATGGGAAAGATTAATTGAAATCATACATTCTATTGACCATATGCAAAGGTTAGTGGAAAGAACTGAAGAGTATGAAGAGAGATCCGTATTTACTACTAAAACTTCTTTTTTATCAAATGAATGTTCAATACTCAGTGAGAGTATAAAAGACATAATAAATTATATTCAATCAAACAAATGGAACGAGGCTTACTACAGGGCTCAAAAAACATCCTCGGAACTGCATGAAAGAGTAAAACCATTCAGACAAAGTATCATGGTCAAGATGGGGAGTGGAGAAATTAGCGTTGAATTAGGCTCGGAATATTTAAACGGTATACGCTGGTTAAGAAGAACTGGAAAACATATAGCCAGGATAACACAACACCTTGGACAAGCATTTTCCATAACTGGAAAAGATATTGAGAATTATTCTAAATAACTGGATTTGATTACTCAAATAACTTTGATTTTAACTTTATATATATTTTTTCTATGTCAAAAAAGGGCAAGAATACAATACCAAGCATCTGGTATCTGAAATTAATACCCATAATAAAGTAGATGCCCCAATGCATAAGAAATGTGCTAATAGACCATAAGTATCCCAATCTTTTATTCAACATTGCAAATGGTGCTCCAAGTTCAAGAACAAGTGTGCTGACACCAATAAATGTAAATAAATAAACCTTGTTATATAAAATATAAGCAAGAGGTTTTGCACCGTTGGATAGTATTTCTTTTCTAATTGCATCCACAGCAATCTGAGACCTTACCGACTCTCCGAAAAACCATGAAAAACCCAGTGGCCCCAATATTTTTGCAATTCCGGCAAGTAAATAGGTAGAAGTAGTAACAGCGAGAATTAACTTTATAGGCCAGCCGTAATGCCAGCTAGGTGCAATACTATATATTTTTTTAAATGAATCAGAGTGAGAATTCTTTCTGTTATATAAATATCTGTTAATGAAGTAATCCAAAGAAATTGTATCAGCAGATCTTGTAAACCCAAGAATAATGTAATGAAGAACAACTATATTCTGGCTGTGATAAATCATTGATCAAGAATGTGTGTAAGAAATTGAAAAAAGATATATCATAGAAAAAATCGGCCCTGTAATTCGAAAGAATAGACCAAATATAAATAAAACATTTAAAATAATAGTTGAAATAATTACTACTTTAAATGTCTCCAGATCCAAAGGAGTATTTAAAAAATTTACTATTCCTACCTGTTTAAAAAGGTAAATCGGTTTTGTCCCAAAGGTTTCATACGAATTATAGAATCTTAAAGAAAAATAAAAGAAGCAATATAAGCCCACTATTATTCTGAATAAGGATAATCTGTCAGGAGATAATGGGCTGAACCAAAATTTATTTAATTTCCCAATTATTTTCATCTAAATCTCCTACTTTCCACAGAACACTGGGCATAAATAACAATCTCAGATTGCTTTTCCACCCTTTTATTCATAAAATCATCTATATTTATCTTGCTGGCAACCACGGCCAGCCATCTTACTCTATTAAAAGGTTCTTTATTATATAGTTTTAAATTTCTGGCAGTTAATCGACATAGTTGATTCGCTTGATCATTAAGGACAATTCTTCGAACCTGTTTTCTTGCAGAATTGAATCCTGATCCCGGTAAAACAAGATGATTTGGAATTAGATATTAGTTTTTATAATTGTCAAAACCTATTATATGAGTAATATTGGTTTCTTCTCCCCTCTTCTTTGTAAACATTGGATAATACGATAAAGGAAAATCATCTTCAGGTTTTTCCTTAAAATTTTCAGCGACCGGAGATAATACCACCAGGATAAAAATAATCGACAAGACAGAAATTATTATTTTTTTTAATTTTTCAGATTTATTAATATTATTCATTTTATATACAATTTAATTTATTTTTTATATTAATTAAAAAAGAATATAACAGTTTCCATGATATATTTAACTAGAGAAATAATCTAAAATACTTTAATTAAGGAGTAAATAATGAAAATACTTTTAACAGCGAGCATGCCTCACGAACCTTTTAATAATCTTGTAAAAGAAGGTAAAGCAGACCAGGTTATGGGCAGTATTCTGGAAGACCTTAAGCCATTATCAGTTTATTTTACAGAAATAGACGGAAAAAGAACCGCACTCCTTATAATTGAAATGGAAAATTCTTCCGAAATTCCAAAGTATGCAGAACCATTCTTCCTGAATTTTAATGCAGATTGCTCGTTTCGTATTGTTATGGACAGCAATGACTTAAAAAATGCAGGTCTTGAAGAACTTGGAAAAAAATGGGGTTAATATCTATTATTGATTTCCAAATTTTTGCAAATTAGATTTATTTTCAAAGTAATAAACCTTGCCCGATGCTGTTACCCCGATAACTGAAGTGGCTTTATCAACTTTAACTCCGCTTACTGGATCAATAGACACTCTGCTTTGGATATTATTTTCTAATTTCCCTTTACACATCTCGCAGCATCCGTAGTAAGTTTTACCTTCAACATTCACAGGAATTTGCTCATCATTAAAAAGCTTGTTATTAACCATGCAGACAAACTGTGGTTCAACTATTTTCAGGCTTGACTGATTACTTACACTTTGACCTTCGACATGTTTGTTCTCATCGGCCTGAAGATTAAAAGTAGCCAAAAATATAAATATAGTCGTTGCAAAAATCATTAAGGATATTTTTTTATTAAACATTTTAATTAACATAAGAATCTCCCTGTCCAGTTTTATTTTACCATACTAATGTTTATGAACCTTACCATCTTTATGTATATGGTTATAGTCCATATTAATAACAGATTTTTTCATAATTTTATAATCATTTTTTGAAATATCTTCAAATTTTTTCATAAAAGCAACTATTGACCAAATATCATCTTCACTGTGGGTTACCCCATATGAAGGCATACCAGAAAGTTTAACTCCGTTTTTTATTATCCAAAACAGTTCTTTTGTTCCGTATTCTTCCTGCATTTCATTAAGCTCAGGTGGTTTTGGATAAAGACCTTGTTGCACGACAGATTCCGGCTCACCCGGAACACCATGGCAGCCTGTGCACATTTCATCGTAGTTTTTAAAACCTCTTTTAATAAAATTTTGATTGTCCAGTTTGGGAACAATAACATTTTTCGAATGTTTTTTAATTGAATTTTCCTTAAACACATGCAGGAAACTTTCTACGAATGAAAAATGTGGTTTTATGGCAGACACATTATAACTTCCTGAAAACAGATAAATAAGTCCAACAACTACAAAAACAAAAACTAAATATGTAACTTTGGTCATCCACAATCTCCTTATAGTCTAAGTTCGATACCTGCCCCTACCCCATACTCAGAATGATACTTGCCTACAAAAGATATATTTTTATTTATAAGATAGGATAAACCAACCTCTCCTTCCCATTTGCTATCCGTATCAAACTGAACCATTCCCGCAGTACTCAAGTGTTTAGTTAACTGCATTTCCTTTTCTAGCGCAAAACGAAAATCACCTTTCCAATCAACCCACACACTACTATCAATCAAAAAGGGCAAAAGATAATCAAAACCAACAACTCCTCTTGATTTCTGGTCTTCATTAGTAACCTGAAATCCAACAAAGGGACTGAAAAATCTGTTTACATATCTTCGATACAAAATATCAATCTCATACTCAGTATCTTCCCAACCAACTTCCCACTCGCTGGAAAGAATATTCCTTGTGTTGGAAAAAACAAGTTCACCCTCAGTCATTTGACTTAATATATCAATATCGAGCCAGGTAAACACAGGATCGTGTCTGAAATCTTTTCTTAACTTTTTAATGTCAGAATCAATATCAGAATCTTCATAACTAATAACACGTCCCATGCCCGACATCATATGATAAAGCATGTGACAGTGGAAAAGCCAGTCTTTATCTTCACTTGCTTCAAATTCTATAACCACACTTTCGTGCGGAGCAACGTCAACAGTATGCTTAAGCGGAGAATATTCCCCATATTTATTAACAACCCTGAAAAAATGGCCATGCAGATGCATAGGATGGTGCATCATCGTTCTGTTTACCAGGACAAATCTTACATTTTCATCCTTCCTAATCAGTATTTTATCAGCTTCATCAAGAGTTTTTCCATCTATAGACCATACAAAACGCTCCATATCACCAGTTAAATTAAAAACGTATTCTCTTGTTTCAAACTTATCAGAAAGGGAGGTTGATTTAACCGATTTTAATTTTTCATAAGGTGTCGAAGGTCTTTCAGATATAAACATATTCAAATGTTTATCATGCTTCATTTTATTATCTGACATATGGTTTTCGTGTTGGGAATGTGAATTCTCCATATTCATATCATCTTTACTCATAATTTCATCATTCGTTTCAAGCATATTATGTATATTTTCATTATTATCTTTCTCCATAGTATCATGATTTTCATGTTCCATTTTATACAAGTTAATCATGGGAATTTTATTAGCTGATATCTCCTCACCTTCACCTAAAAACAAAGAAGCATATCCCGAACTATCATGGGCAGTGGCTCTAAGTTCATACGATTGTTCTATTGGTACATTTATAATCACATCATACGTCTCTCCTATTCCTATAAGAAACTTATCAATATCTATGGGCTCAACATCGACACCATCTGCCGCAATTATTTTCATATCACCTCCGGCATAATTAATATAAAAATATGAAGAAGCCGCAGCATTTATAATTCTAAGTTTTATTGTTTTCCCCGACACATTTTTTAGAAATGATTTTAATTCACCGTTAATCAAAAACGCATCATAAGCAATATCCGCGATATCCATCGGAGGCATTCTTATTAATGAGCGTTTTATATTTTCTGCCAAAGCCCTGTTTTTTATAACACCCCATGCAGTTTGAATCGTACCTTTTTTAAAGTTGTAATACTCACTGCCTCTTTTAAGAGTTCTGAGTACCTCACTCGGATTTTCATCTGTCCAGTCAGATAAAACAACAACTTTCTCTTCATCAACTTTTTTAATATCATTCCTCGTTTTTACAGGTTCAAAAACTAGTGATCCGTAAACACCCTTTTGTTCCTGAAGTCCCGTATGTGAATGGTACCAGTATGTACCTGGATGTTTAATCCTGAATTCATATGTATATATTGTATTTGGTTTTATAGGTGGAGTAGTTAAGTACGGAACTCCGTCTTGTCTGTTTGGGAGTAAAACTCCATGCCAATGAACCGATGTCTCAACATCCATTTTGTTTTTAACGTGAATCCGAGCAATATCACCAACCTTAAACCTCAGAGTAGGACCCGGTATAGAGTTATTAATCGAAATTGCCCTAACATCTTTGCCCGTATAATTAACGGTCTTATAGTCTATTTCTAGATTGTATTCCTTTACTTCAGCCATGCTGTATGAAGTTAAGGTAAGAAAAAATAAAATTAATATTAATTTATAATTCATAAATGATCTCCTGTTAATTAATAAAATAAAACTTTCCTAAACTCTTGTATTCAAGCTTAGGAGATAAAGAGATCAGATCAATAATATTGAATTACTGATATATATCTTTTTGGAAGGATGGCCTTTATTATTAGCCTGATTAGATATATAGATCGGACTATTATCAAAAACTGCTGAATATAAATATGTTATGGACTCGAAAGCATAATTAGAGTTTTTATACTCGCTATTCTGATTATCCACTATTTTATCAAGACAGCAGATTTTACTTTCATAATCGTATGTTAAAAAAGGATCATACGAAGATTCATGATGTTGATTGTGAGTACTTTCAACTTCGTGGCAACTTGCCTCATAAGAATTTTTCGATGAAAAATAATTATCAACTGTTGAGCATATACCAGTGTGGCAAAGGAAAAAGGTCAATAACGGAATAAGCAAAATAAACTTATGATTTCTGAACATAATACATATTATAATGATTATCGATTAATGAAAAAGATAAAAATTAGGAAAAAATTTAATTTTTTCCTAATTTAAAATTTTAAGTCATATAATAATTTTCTAATACTCCCCTAATTAGCAATCCACCCACCATCAACAGATAACATCGCACCTGTCATAAATCCAACATTTTCAGTGTCGCAAAGAAACTTTACTGAATGTGCTATTTCTTCGGGTTTGCCATAACGGCCTAAATGAGCAGTTAGAGGTTGTACTTGTTTTAAAAACTGATCTGCTTCCTCGCTCATAAAGCTTTCTAGCATTGGTGTTTGTATAGCCCCCGGACATATGCAGTTTACTCTGATTCCTTTATCCGCATACTCAAGTGCCATACTCCTTGTGAACTGAGTTATTGCCCCTTTGGTGGAATTATATGCAGCTACTCCAGGAATTCCTTTTAAACCTAGAATAGACCCATTATTAACTATCGATCCGCCACCCTGCTCTATCATGTGAGGAATTACATACTTCGCCATAAGAAATGATCCTTTTACATTTACATTGAATGCAAAATCCCAATCATCTACTGATGTTTCGTGTGTAACACCCAGTGGTAATACCCCGGCATTATTAAATAGAATATCAACTCGTCCATATTTGTTTTTTGTATAATCCACAATGTTCCTGCAATCTTCTTCTTTAGAAACATCACCTACTACATATTCCAAATCACCAGCAACATCTCCGGCTTCCGATATTGTTTTTTTTAAGTTCTCTTCATTTCGCCCGTTAATTACAACCTTCGCTCCTTCCTTAGCAAAAAGATGAGCTGTGGTGGCCTTGCCAATACCAAGACTTCCACCCGTAATAATCGCAACTTTTCCTTCTAAACTCATCAGATAATCCTCCGAATTCTTAAATTTATTTTGAATATGATTGCATTAGTATATTAAAGATTCATAAAAAACAAAGAAAATAAAGAAAGAAACACAAAAATGAAAGGGAGCCTAATGGCTCCCTTATTTTTTTACTATTTTATAGTAATAACGGTCAGTTATTTATAAGTGAATTAAGTATTAATTCACTTTCTAGTTTATCCAATAAAAAGTTACTTTTTTGGTAGACTATCACTATTCATACCTTATTTACCTCTAATTTTATTATACTAAAATTTCTATCCCCAATCAATAAAAATTATCTGTTTATATATCATATAACTCCGTATTAAACTTCATCACTTTCTTCTTCAGTACCTTCTACAGTTTAGGATTAAATAATTTCTGCATAATAACTTCTTATTTTACTATAGGATAGCCCTTTTGTTTCCAATCAAGAATTCCACCCATATCATACACTTTTTTAAATTCTAATTCTTTTAAGATTTCAAATGTTTTTGAACTTTTCCTGCCCGAACGGCAATAAACTAAAAATGTTTTGTTTTTATTAAGCTTTTTTAATTCGTTTTTGAAATTCGGTGATAAATAATCTATATTGGTAGCTTCTTTGACATGTCCTTCAGCAAATTCAGAAGGAGTTCTGACATCAAGCACGATAAAGCCCGGATTATTACTATTAATTTCTAACAACTCATAGCCCAGTTCTGTTGCTATCTTTCCATAGTTATAAATTTGAGAGCTGTTTTGAATATCATTAGATTTTGATATAAAAACCCCCAAATTGTTTTTAAGAAAATAAAATATTGCTGATAAACCTATCACAACACAAATTGATATTATTAAGAGTTTTATTTTTCTCATGATCCATATTTATAAATATTCTAATTATTTAAGTCAAAATCATTTCCCTTTTTAATTTTTAAATATAAGATTCATTCTTCAACTATTTTAAATGATACCACTTAAAAATTAATGATTAAATTATAATAAAAAACACCAATATATAACTTTTGAATTAATAAAATAATTTAAACAATTTGTTCTAAGCTTAATAAATGTTTCTAATCTACTGTCCGATTTTAAGATATTTATTTCCGAAATAATTGTTGTAGACTAGCTTTATCTTATATATAAAAGTTTTTATATTAAACACAGCCCATATAGTAAGGAGATTGAATTATGATAACTAACGAGAATATCGATAAAATTTTAACAACTGATGTGCTATCTGTTCATGTGAATCAAAAGCTTAGCGATGTTAATAAAATCTTTAGAGAAAACATGATACATCATGTGCCTGTGTTAAATGGAAAAAAACCTATAGGGATTATATCCGCAAATGACATTTTTAAACTGATATACAATATAGATTTACAAGATGACAGAATGATTGATGCAATCCTTGATCATAATTTCAAAATTGAAGATGTAATGACAAAGGATTTAATAACTCTTGATATATCTGCAACTATAAAAGACATTGCCAAGATTTTACAGTTCAGCACAATTCATTCAGTATTAATAACTAATCAGAAGGGCGAGATGGAAGGCATTGTTACAAGCACAGACCTTATAAAACATTTATACAATAATATTAAGTAAATCTTTGTAATTAATAAAAAGAATGATGAAACAGTTTGTTTTTAAGTTCTAATATACTTGTTTATCGCGATTATTTATTAATTTAATCTAAATAAGTATTCGCCAACAATTTTACAATATATATAAAGCATATTAAAGTTTAATTCGTGTTAAGTAGTAAATAATTGTGGGGGGACACACAATCAGATTTATTTTATTTATACTTACTTCAGCATTTTTCTTATTAAGCATATCTTCCAATGATGTATTTAGCCAGGCAACAGAAAATCCTGTCTCACCTAGCAGAAATATTCATCACAAACCTGAAAGAGGGAAAGAAAGAAAATCTAAAAATTTACCTGATGGCTACAGAACCATCGATGGTAGTGGCAATAATTTATCATCGCTGGAGATGGGTTCATCATTTAGCAGACTTTTAAGACTAGTAAGTTCCGATTATTCCGATAGCATCTCTGAACTTTCAGGTAAAAACAGATCAAGCGCAAGAAAAATAAGTAATATAGTGGCTTCTCAGGATGAGTTAATACCAAATGAACATCAAGCTACAGATTATCTCTGGCAGTGGGGTCAGTTTCTTGATCACGACATTGATCTCACGGATGGAACGCAGCCTCCGGAAAAGGAGAACATTCTTGTTCCCGCAGGTGATAAGTATTTTGATCCAGAATCAACCGGAACTGAAATTATTGAATTTAACAGATCGTTATATGACAAAAATACAGGAACCGGTATTGATAATCCAAGGGAGCAGTTAAATGAGATAACTGCCTGGATCGACGCTTCGAATATTTACGGCTCAAATACTGAAAGGGCCAACGCACTTCGTGCTAACGATGGTTCAGGAAGAATGAAGATGCAGGACAATCTCCTTACCTTCAACACACTGGGCCTTCCAAATGCAGGTGGTGAAGGTGAGAACTTGTTCATCTCAGGAGACGTCAGAGCAAACGAACAAGTTGCACTTACTGCGATGCACACACTTTTTTCAAGAGAACATAACCGTCTTGCAGATATAATTGCCGAAGAAAATCCGGATTATACGGGCGATGAGATCTACGAGAAAGCCAGAAAGATAGTTGGAGCTGAAATGCAGGTAATTACATACAATGAATTTTTACCATCACTTCTTGGAGATGGAAGGCTATCGGATTACAATGGATACAATCCTAATATTAACTCAGATATTATGAATGAATTTTCGACTGCTGCCTATAGATTCGGACATAGTGCACTTAGCCCTACTCTACTCCGATTAAATAAAGAAATGGAAGTTATACAACAAGGCAATTTACCTTTAAGAAATGCATTTTTTTCACCAGCTAGAATAGTCGAGGAAGGAGGTATCGATCCCCTCCTAAGAGGTCTTTCAGCGCAGGAATGTCAAAAAATAGATCCTTTCATAATTGACGATGTCAGAAATTTTTTATTTGGTCAACCGGGTAGTGGAGGGTTTGACCTCGCTTCATTAAACATACAAAGAGGAAGGGATCATGGATTACCAGGATATAACAAGGTGAGAAGCGAACTTGGACTTGGCCCTGTCAACAGCTTTTCCGAAATAAGTTCTGATCCAGTAATTCATACCCGTCTTGCGGGGGCATATCATAGTGTTGATGATGTAGATCTTTGGGTTGGCGGTTTATCTGAAGACCCGCTCCCGGGCTCACATCTTGGAGAACTGTTTACCACTCTGATTGTCATGCAGTTTGAAGCACTAAGGGATGGAGACCGCTTTTGGTATGAGCTCACTTTTAGTGGAGAAGAACTTGAGGATTTAAAAAATACAAGACTTTCAGATATTATCAGAAGAAATACAGATATTGGAGATGAAATTCAGGATAATGTTTTCAGCATACCTGATGTACAAAGTTCCGGAGGCTGTACTATAGCGGGAACAACCAGTGTAAGAAATGGATTAATCAAATTAATCTTTTTATTTGGTATTGCAGGTTTAATCCTGTTCAGAAGAATCCTTACTTAACTTCCACCTTATAACAACCGAACAATTAAAGGTCATAACCCGGGACTTCACCAATTATCCTATAATTACTAATCCAATATATGGAGTAAGGCTGAAAAAAATAAATAAAACCTTTGTCAATCCCAAAAATGAATAAACAACCACGTTAAAGCTCTCTCTTGAAACATTAAACCATTTAGTTTGAAAACGATAAACAAAATCAGGAGCAAAAATTAATATTAAAGACCAGTAAATGAAAATTGCTCCATTTATGATAGTACACCACATAAAGAATGTTTTAATAGTTTCTATATCCATACTAACCTCACTGAAATTATATTATTTGATCCGAACTGCTTTTGCAGAATCGATTCATATATAATAATTACCTTAATTATTTAATATTATTTAGGTTATTTTTGTATAGCTGAAAGTTAAATTGAGAAATATAACATCAACATTTATTCTTGAATCAATTTCCTCAATCAAATGCTAAACATAAAAGAGAAAACTACTATGTCATTCCGGCGTGCTTTTAGCCGGAATCCATATTAAAAAAGGGCTATGGAACCGAGCTGGCNNTTAGATGGCCTAAGATTTTCCCTGAGCTTAGGCCATTTTCATTTAATTAATAAATATTGCTTTAAACATAAGGATTTTGAAGTATAGTTTAAATTAAAAAAGGATAAATATGAGTCTTGGTTGAACCATATATAACATTAAGAGATTCAGGCCCTCTTTCTCACCACAAATTAATTAATTAAACAATAAAAAAAGAGCTATGGAACCGAGCTGGCTCCATAGCTCTTAGGAATTTTCAATTATTAAATATGTTAATCATCATCACAGGTTGGAGGACCATCAATGCATTCAACCTGACAAGCGTCCATACTACCAGTTCCATCATTATTATTTAAACCAACCATACAAATAAATTCCAATCCTATATTGGGCGGACTCTCAACTGCATCAAGTGGAGATAAAGCGGTAGCATTTTCAAGAGATATATACCCATGTGTCTGACCCGGTGTTAAACTGGCACCTTCACAAAGCAGATTATTACCCCTGCTTGCTTTAATATCTTCATTTATCCCGTAGTTCATCACTTTTCCAGGACCGCATGCAAATGTTTTCTGATCACATGACAATCTTTCTTCATTCTCATCCACTTGAAATACAGAAAACGTAATTCCTGTTTCTTCGTTATAAACTAAATCTTCTGTTGCTCCTTGATCGCTACCAGCTAAATTTCTATCATCTTCAATTAGAAAACCAACAACATCTGCATACATTGATCCATCTACTGTATTAAAAGGAATAATTATATTACCCTCAGCAGAATCAGGTGTTGCACTATTTTGAAGTATAGTTAATTTTTCAGAACTTCTATCTGTAAATAGATTCATTCTATATTCATATCCAGCATCATCAATTATTCTTACATTTCCTAATAATGGATCACTTAGATCATTTTCATCTCTATCAGTGCAATCAAAAGCTGATATAGCTACAAAACCATAGGAGTCATCATCTAAATTAACAGGTACTGCAGATCCATCATTCCTAACAAGATTGTCCATATCATAAATAACAGTGTCATTCGGAGTTAATTCGTCTTCAAAATTTAGCTCGCTACAACCTCTATCTTGCTGATAGATTTGAATGTGAAGACACACATTTGGAAGAGCATCTCCATCTTCAGTTTCCACATTAGTTACCTGTACATAAGTTTTTCTGTTTCTTAGATCATAGTATGCAAACACTTCTTCATCAGGTTTATCTGTTTGTGTAATGCTAACTCTACTTTGTATATAAGGATCACCTGAATAAACATTAAAAGGAATTGCAATAATTAAAGCCAATAAAAAATATTTTAAAAATCTCATAATTATTATCCTCCAAGGATTTTTTTAGTTATAAAAATAGATTTTAATTTATATTATTAATTTGTACAGGTTAAGTTGTAATAAAGATTAAGATATTATAGAATTGGATTGATGATAATTATCATATTATCATTCTCCTTAGATGGCCTAAGATAGTTCCTGAGCTTAGGCCATTTTCTTTTAAATAATAAAATTTCGCTTTAAACATAAGAATTTTGAAGTATAGTTTAAATGAATTAGTGTTAAATATGAGTTTTGGGTGAACCATATATAACATTAAGAAATTCAGGCCCCCTTCCACAAAACAACTTAATTAATTAACGGATAAAAAAAGAGCTATGAAACCGGGTTGGCTCCATAGCTCTTATATATGTTTCTAAATTTAATTCATATTAAGGAATAACGTTATCATCTATAAATGTCCACATATCCATACTACCTGTCCCATTTCCATTATTTATTCCAATAAATCCAACAAATACTTCAAAATCGGGCTCTTCTCTTTTTACAAAAATTGGATTTTCAAGACTTACATATCCCCCCTGAGCATTTGCTAAACCACCACCAGGACATAAAAGGTTACTTCCTCTGCTGGCGGGATAGTCTTCATTTATTCCATAATTCATTACTCCTCCACATGCAAAAATCCTCGTGTCACACGAAAGGGGTTCTTCATTTAGATCAAATACAAAAATGTCAAAACTTACACCAGGATCATAATTCACAACTGTTGAACTAATTCCATTATTATAAGCATAACCTACAACATCAGCAGAATTTGCTGAATCTGCAGTATTAAAATTTGCTATAAATCTATCTCCAGGGCTTAGAAAATATACTGTGTTTGGAAAGGATTGTGTTATTACTCCAGGCATATTGGTACGGTATTCATATCCTTTATCATCTACTATTCTGAAATTGCCGATCAATGAACTAACAGCAAAGGGGATGTCCTCATCTGTTACAACAACATAGCCATATGAATCATCAGCAAGATTAATAGGAGCAGGAGTACCGTTGTTCTTGATTATATTATCAAGATCGTAAACAACGGTATCATTTGCCGTTAATGTGTCGAAGAAATTAAGTTCGTCACAATTCCTATCGTTCTGAAATATTTGTACATGAATAGTTCTAGTTTGAGAAGTTGTATTAGTGATTTGAATATATGAACTTCTTTCTCTTAAATCGTAGTATGCACTCAACTGTGGTGGATCTAAATCCTTTTGGGGAATTATTGTGGGTAGAACAAATTTAGTTGCAAATGAATTTAGTGGTAAAGCAATAATTATTAATAGTAGTGTAATAAAAGTTCTTAATATCATTTCTTATCTCCTTCAAGATTAAAATATATTTAAAGTATTAATAACCTGAAAAAATATTGATTATCAAATTATTATATAAATTACGAATTATTAAACACTTTATAATTCTAACCAAGGATATTGTTAGCTTTTATATAAATATTTCAATCTTTTTCTAAAGTTGCAGTGAATGCTTTCTAATATTTTAGTTCGTAATACGTCCGGCAGGGCACCCGCTCATATTTTATTAAATATTTAAATAACATATATAAAAAAAGAGCTATGAAACCAAGCTGGATCCAAAGCTCTTTTTATTTTAATGAATATCTACAACTCAAATCTGATTTAAGTTGCTATAATTTTTATAAATAAATTTTTATCAAAAGCTAAATTCCAGACCATACCACCAGATATCCATTGATCCGGTACCGTTATTATTATTTAAACCAATAAAACCTACAAACATATCATTAAAATTATCTGATTCTGGTGGATTACCATCAAGATTTAATCCGTTTTCAAAGCTGATAAAACCCCCTTTTGGATCAGGAAGGCTGGCACCCGGACATAAAAGATTATCTTCTCTACTTGCAAAATAATCTTCATTAATCCCATAGTTCATTACATTTCCACAAGCAAAGTTTCTTCTGTCACAGGAAAGAGGTTCCTCATCTAAATCGAACACAAAAATGTCGAAACTGAAACCATTATCTACATTTGTAACAGTAGAATCACCTGGATTACCGTAACCATATCCAACAACATCAGCATAAATAGCACCATCCACAGTATTAAAGTTTGCTATTAAATTATCAGTATCAGTAGATACATTAGATCCCAGAGTTGCACCAACCATGTTAGACCTGTATTCATAACCTTTTATATCAATAATTCTAAAATTTCCTATAAGATTTTCTTGGTCAGTAGATGGAGGATTATCTGTACTTGTAGGATCTAAAGTTGATATTACAATATAACCATAGGAATTATCCTGTAAGTCTATAGGGGCTTTCGAACCATCATTTTTAATAATATTATCAAGATCATATACAACCGTATCATTTAAGGTTAATTCATCAAAAAAATCGAGTTCGTCACAATTCCTATCATGCTGGAATATTTGCACATGTATTGTAATCGGAACTTCTTCACCAAAACCTGTGTTAGTTACCTGAACATATGTTTTTCTGTCACGAAGATCATAATATGATGTAATTTGACCTTCTGCTAATCTATCAGTACTTGGAACTCTTGTTATATTGCTTGCGAATGTATTATAAGGAAATGCAACTATCAGAGCCAATAATAAAAATTTAAAGTATCGCACTAGTTCATCCTCCTAGATGATTTTTTTAGTTATTTTGAAGAATACTATCATATATTCTTTAATGTTTGAAATGTAAATTTTACTAAGGATGAATATATTGTAAAATTATTATTGATAATTTTCATATTATCATTCTCCTTAGAGAGACTAAGATTATTTTTGATCTTAGTCTTTTTTTTATCTAAGCAATAAAACAAAGCCTATTAAACAGTTTAAATAGATAAAGTGATTAATTAACAACATCCATACTGTTTTGGTGGACACTTTACTGTCCCATAAGAACAAAACACACAACAATCACCTTCTTTCGGTTTTATAATAGTATTACAATTTGTACACTCGTAAAAAAATTGACAAGAATTAATAGGCATTGTTTCTTTTTTTTCAATTCCACAATCGGGACATTTTATTTTAGTATTTAATTCCATTTTTCTATTTGTTATCAATTTTTTATAGGATTATTCAAACCACTAAAAAACCTAATCTAAATATTTTTCAGGAGCATCCTCAAAACGTTTGAGACAACGAACCGAACAAAAAGTATATCGAATATCATTATATGTAATAAAAGAATCAGCTGTCCATTCATCTACCTTCATCTTACAAACAGGATCAATAACCCAAGAATGTTCTTCTAATTTCCTATCACGTAATTTACCATCTTCCATCCATAAAATTCGATCGGAAATATCTTCAACACGTGGATCATGAGTGACTAATATAATTGAATATCCATGATCACGTGCTATATCATGTAGTATCATCATTACATCCTGACCTGTTTTAGAATCCAAATTTCCAGTTGGTTCATCTGCTAGTATTATTTTAGGTTCATTTATAAGGGCTCTTGCTATTGCGACTCTTTGTTTTTCACCACCAGATAATGTTTGAGGCAAAGCATGACGGCGATGTTCAAGACCCAACTGCCTTATTAAATATGTTGCACGTTTTTTTGCATCTATCATTTTCCCTTCTTTTAATTGACACGGGAATAATATATTTTCCTCAACTGTAAGAGCCTCCAGCAAATTAAAAGCTTGAAAAATAAAACCTATCTTTAATGCACGGATTTTTGGCAGCTCCGATTCTTTAAGATTTGTAATATTTACACCTTGAATTTCAATTGAACCTTCTGTTGGTTTAAGTAAACCACCCAACATTGATAATAATGTTGTTTTGCCACAACCAGAAGGCCCCATAATCAAAACTAATTCGCCTTGTTTTATTTCAAGTGAAACATTATTAACAGCACGAACCTCAGTATTTCCGCTACCGTAATATTTTGAAAGATTATTTGCTCTTAATACTATTTCATTCATATTCTTGTCCTTATATATTAAAGGCAGTAGCCGGATCTAAACGTAAAACTAAATATGCGGGGATTAAAGCACCTATTATGGCTACAATCAATGAAATTATTGCAAGGTTTAAAATTGAATTAAAAGAAATAATAACCGTTAGCTGGGGAACTATTATCGGAACAAATGGTATTAAAATCAAAGAAATTAAACCTGCAAGTAGAAATCCCATAAAAGTTACAAATCCAGATTGTAAAACTACGCTGTAAATTATTGGAATTTTATTCATTCCTAATGCTTTTATAATAGAGAGCTCTCTCTTTTTACTTATAACAAGTGAATATGAGGTAAAACCAACGATTAAAGCTGCTAATACTGTACAAATTGACGTCATCATAACAATTATTTCAACCCCCATCTGTTTAGCCATTGCATAATCATTCTTAATAAACTTTTCATGAGTTAATGCATTAACTTTATCAATCTCATTAATAATATTATTAGCAACTAGTTTCTCATTAACACCTTCTTCAGTATCTACAAGCAAATAACTATATGTTCCAAAAGAAGACATAATATGTTCAAGGTCTGAAAAAGTAATAAATAATATTGCATTCGCTGAAGAATATGTACCTTTTGAAAAACCTACAATGGTGAACTTCCTATTTGTTATGAAAACATCATCACCTATACCCACCCCAGCCAACTTAGTGAATATATCAGGAACAACTATTTCTCCTTTATTATTAATATTACGTCCACTGCTTAATTCCCACGGTCCGGCTCGCTTATAGTCAGACAATAGACCAACTATGAATGCAAACATTTCATGATCACCTGCCGTTATAACATTATTTAGATATAAAATTGGCGTGACATTTTTTACACCAGGCATTTCTTTAATTTTATCAGCCTTCCAATCCCAAACATAGGACATAGCCATATGCATATTACCAACACCATTTTGCATAACCCACACATCCGGTTTAACATTTTTTGGATACGCGATAATTTGTACTGATTCTCCTCGCCAAACAGCATCAAAAAAAATTACTAATACAAAAGCACTTGCGATACCCAAAACAGATCCAATCAAACTACCTTTTTGGCTAAAAAGTGATTTAAATGACCATCTCAACATTTTATACCTCCTGAAATGCCATTACTGGATCAGAATGATAAATAGTGTATAAAGGGATAAGAGCTCCAATAATAGCAAAGCCAAAACTGGCTAAAACCGTACTTACAATTACATTTATATTAAAAAAATGAATCAAGTAAATAGGGGCTGATGACTGGATAAAAACTGTTAGACTTTGAGCTAATAAAATACCAATTGGTAATGCAAAAAAAAGTAAAATTAATGTTTTAAACAAAACTTCTACAAGTAATTTTTTAAAGGAAAATCCTAATGCTTTTAAAATAGCAAAGCTTTTGATATGACTTCTGACATCTGCATACATAATCAGTCCAACAACCAAAACACCTACTATATATCCTATTGTAACCAACAATCCTATAATTGGACCAAAAAAGACGCGACCGATATTAACATCCCTTTTTGCAAGTTCTCCAGGCGTAATAATATCAACAGAAGGAACAGTTGATTCTATATTTTTTGATATATCATTTACATTAAAGCCTGGTTTAATTTTAATCAGCAAAAAACTCAATAATGGAAATGTACTAATATCAGGTGCAATTTCAGACTCGATAAATAAATCGATCATTCCATCATAATTTATAAATGCAAAAGGCATCATAAATGCGGTTTCTTTGGTTATACCTGAAACCTTAAATTCAAAATCCGTTACATTAAATTTATCTCCCAATTTAATGTCATATTTTTTTGCTAAAGAACGGTCGATTACAATATAATTTCCCTCTATACTGCTATGCCCCTCCAATATCGAACTTGGCCCACCAAACGTATCATGAACTAAAACATAAACTGGAGTGCTTTTATTTTCTTTTGTATATATGATAGGAATTGCGGTTATTGGATGAGCATTTAATACTCCTTCCACTGATTCTACTTCAGATCTTGCTAGTTGAGGAATTGATGAGCGTACAGCTATAAAGTTCTTAACACCGGCTTGAGTTGCTATAAGATCAGCATTTCTATTTAAAACAATTTTTTCAAGTTGATAATATTGACCTTGTTCAAATCCCTGAAGTAAGAGAATTACGGCAATTATTGACCCAATCGCAACTGTTGTCAGTACTGAATGCCATAAGTTAAGTTGAAATTGCTTCCATGCTAATTTAAACAAAACTCAAACTCCATTAAGCCTGAATTAATATCGGTCAAATCAACTAACGCAACAAATTAAAG
>JABAOE010005676.1_pt2 | contig 36967 bp, 43 predicted proteins | sample 7062141 | NCBI WGS metagenome assembly JABAOE01 (sample SAMN14538627, study PRJNA623070) | marine sediment metagenome | biome: marine biome [ENVO:00000428]; feature: marine pelagic biome [ENVO:01000023]; material: deep marine sediment [ENVO:00002113] | place: India: Gulf of Khambhat ...
CGCCGTAATACCGGCGCCGCCGAACGGATCCAATACCCAGTCGCCCCGGTCGCTGAATCTGTTGATGTACTCTTGGACGACGTTCCACGCCCTCTTGGTGAAGTAGGGGTGACTCCCATAGTGACGACGCGCGCGCCCTTTCGCCGGCCGTATTGGCCTCGTAATGGGCTGGATTGATGGATAGTCCTTCACACGGCTCCCCCTTCGGGCTACCGCCATTCTAACCCGCTAACGCGCGCTCGAGGCCGTTCTCGTAGGCGTCGCGGAGCTCTGACAGTGGTAGGTCGAGCGGGCCGAGGCGAAAGTTGTCGTCCGAAGTCACCGCGCCGATGTACTCAAGCGGCACGTTCATGTTGGTCGCGATGCCGGCGAGCTCTTCGCGCTTCTCCGGCGCGACCGCGAGCACGATGCGCGACTGCGCCTCGCCGAAGAGCGCGGCGTCCAGCCGGCTACCGACGACGGCAGCGGCAGAGTCGAGCCCGGCGTCCGCGGCCAGGCACATCTCCGCCAGCGTCACGGCGAGGCCGCCGTCGGAGCAGTCGTGCGCTGCCGTGGCGATCCCCTGCCGGATCGCGGCGAGAGCGGCCCGCTGGACACGCTCTTCCAGCAGCAGGTCGATGTTCAGGCGCCCGCCGATCTTCCCGTGCTCCAGCCGCAGGTACTCGCTGGCGCTGAGTGAGTCCAACGGCTGCTCGACGCTGGAGCCGAGCACGAACAGCTCGTCGCCCGGCGCCGGCGCCATCGTGCAGTGTTCCGTCACGTCGTCGAGAATGCCGAGCATGCCGATGACCGGCGTCGGGTAGACGGGCGCATCGCCGGACTCGTTGTAGAGCGAGACGTTGCCGGAGATTACCGGCGTGCCCAGCGCTTCGCAGGCCTCGGCGATGCCGTGAACGGCCGCCTGCATCTGGTGGTAGACGTCCGGGCGCTCCGGGTTGCCGAAGTTGAGGCAGTCGGTGACGGCCACGGGCTGGGCGCCGGCGCAGACGACGTTGCGCGCCGCCTCGGCGACGGCGATCGAGGCGCCGCGATACGGGTCGACGTGGCAGTAGCGGCCGTTGCCGTCTGTGGCGACGGCGATGCCGCGCTGCCTCCCCTCTGCGGGCGCTCCTTCGGCGGGCCCTTCGGCCGGGCTCAGGACAGGCTTGATGCGGAGGACTGCGGCGTCGGCACCGGCCTCGACGACCGTGTTCGAGAGCACGCTCTGGTCGTACTGGCGGTGCACCCAGCGCTTGCTCGTTATGTTGGGCGCAGCCAGCAGCCGCAGGAGCGCAGCCCCGGCGTCGGCGACGTCGGGCAGGCCGCTCAGGTCCAGCGCCTCCATCTCGAACAGCTCCGGCGCCGGTTCGCCTTCGCGCGTGTACTCCGGCGCGTCGACGAGCAATTCGATCGGAAGCGAAGCGACCTCACGATCACTCTCCATGACGTGGACGAGGCGGTCGTCGGTGACGTGACCGATGACCGCCGTCGGCACCTCCCAGCGCTCGAACAGCGCGGCGACGTCGTCCTCATGGCCCTTGCGCACGATGATCAGCATCCGCTCCTGCGACTCGGAGAGCATCACTTCGTACGGGGTCATGCCCTCCTCACGCCGCGGCACCTTCGCCACGTCGATGGAGATGCCGGTGCCACCCCGGTTCGCGGACTCGATCGCGGATGAGGTAAGGCCGGCGGCGCCGAAGTCCTGGATGCCGGTGATCCAGTCTGCGTGGTTGTGCGCCAGGTCGAGGCAGGCTTCGAGAAGCATCTTCTCGAGGAACGGGTTGCCCACCTGCACCGCCGGACGCAGCTCCTCGAAACGCTCGCCGGGATCCGTGCGCGAAGCGAGGCCGGAAGCGCCGTGGATGCCGTCACGCCCGGTGTCGGCGCCGGCGAGGAGGAGGATGTTTCCGGCCCCCTCCGCTTTCGCCGTGACGAGCTTATCGACCGGCGCGTAGCCGACGCACATGGCGTTGACCAGCGGGTTGGCGGCGTAGGAGTCCTCGAAGTAGACCTCGCCGCCGACGGTGGGGATGCCGAGGCAGTTGCCGTAGCCGCCGATGCCGGCGACGACGCCCTCGAACAGGTAGCGGTTCCGTGCCTCCGTGAGCGGTCCGAAGCGCAGCGAGTCGAGGATCGCGATCGGCCGCGCGCCCATGGCGAAGATGTCGCGGACGATGCCGCCGACGCCCGTCGCCGCGCCCTGGTAGGGCTCGACCGCCGAGGGGTGGTTGTGCGACTCGATCTTCATGACGACGCACATGCCGTCGCCGATGTCGACGGCGCCGGCGTTCTCCGCGCCGCGCTTCGTCAGGACGTAGGCGCCCTCCGCCGGCAGCAGGCGCAGCAGCGGCTTCGAGTTCTTGTAGCCGCAGTGCTCGCTCCAGAGCGCGCCGAAGAGGCCAAGCTCGACCTCGTTGGGCTCGCGGCCGAGCTTCTCGACGATGAGCTCATACTCCTCGCGGCTGAGAGCGATCGTGTCGAGAACGGACTGTTCGATGGCCATGTGATCTCAGCATAGCGGGCGATCACGGGCCGTACAATTTCGCCAGCAGTAGCCGTAGCCGTAGCGGAGGCCTTCAGGCTTCCACCAACGTCCTCGGCGCCGCGCCAGACATCGCCCCGACCCCCGTGGAAGGCTGAAGCCTTCTGAAGCCTTCCGCTACAACGTTGCTACGTCGCAGCCGTCAGAATACCCGCGGCATGATGTAGTTGGAAGAGATGTAGGAGCCGGCGACCCACATGGTGAGGCCGAAGACGGTGAGGCCGCCCTTTAGCCAGAGCGGCCACGGCTGGTAGCGCCACATCAGGAAGATGCCGACCGGCGCGAAGACGTACCCGGTGAGGATCGTCGCCCACAGGGTCTCGTACCAGGCCTTGCGCCCGGGCTCGGTAGCGTCGCCCCTGGGGGCTACTTCATGCTGAACGGCGGGTACTCGTCGCGCATCAGGTACGTGTAGGCGTTGAGGCGGAGCGACCAGCGCATCGTGCCGACGACGAAGCCGAACATGCCTCGCGGGAAGTTGCCCGTAAACAGGATCGCGAACCAGCCGATGAAGATCAGGAAGTAGGCGATCAGCGCCACAACCATGAGCACGATCAGATTCGGGATGACGAGCAACCACTTGATCAGCGGCAGCCAGCGGTTGAGCGTACCCGGGTACTCCACCTCCAGAGTGACCGGATACTGCCCCGCGTCCCAGCTGAACGGCGGGTAATCGTCCCGCAGCAGCAGGATGTACGCATAGACGTTGGCCTGCCAGCGCATGACACCGACCGCGATCTTGAACAACCCCTCGGGATACCTCGTCGTGAACAGGATCGCGAAGAAGGCGATGATCGTGATCACGGCCTGCACAGCGCCAAGAGCGTAGAGGATGATCAGGTGCGGGATGGCCAGCAGCCACTTGAAGAAGATCAGGAGGCGCGAAAGCTCATCCGGATACTCAACGTCAAATTGCGTCGGAGCGCCGGCTGCCGGCGCTGCCGCGGACATTTCAGACATGAGGTGCTCCTTTCCCTAGGCCAGGCTGAACGGCGGATAGCGGTCGGTCAGTGACATGATGTAGGCGGTCACGCGTGCGTTCCAACGCAGCCACCCCTCCACCAGCCCATGCAGGCCGCGCGGAAACCTGCCGGTAAAGAGAACCGCGAACCAGGCGATCACGACCACGACCACGACCACGAACCACAACACGATGAGGATGATGATGTGGGGGATAGCAGTGATCAGCTTCCAGAAGAGCAGCTTCCACCGGGAGAGCGTCTCGGGCCGGTCCACTTCGTAACGTAGCAGCCACTCACCTTCGAACGGCGGATACTTGTCGGTAAGCAGCAGGATGTACGCTGAGGCGCGCATGGTGAAGCGCTGGATGTGAACTATGACGTCGAATAGCCAGTTCGCCGGCCGCCGTCGCAGGAAGATGACGATCCAGTGGGCGAGGACCAGCGCACCCAGCGGGCCGAGGGCGAAGGCGAAGGCGTCTCCGGACGCATCGGTGCTCGACCAGCTGCCGATGATCGCGAGAAAGAGCAGGACAGGGATCATCAGGATGAGGCGGAAGAACGTGCTGAGTCGCGACAGCCGGTCCTGGTAATCGATGTCGAGGGTCACAGGGTAGCCGTCCGGCGGCTGCGGCGGCTGGGCGTCGTATACGACCGTATCGTCTGTCATTGCGCTAGCGCTCTTGCGTTCCCGCTGGCCACGGTGACGCGCTCAACTAGATAACTCGCTGGCGACGGATAGGTTAACGCCGTTATACGCCCACCCTCGCCCACTCCGCAACCGATTTCCAGATCAAGAGGCCGTCTTCGCCGCCCAGGAGCGGCTCGCAGGCCCGCTCAGGGTGCGGCATCATCCCCAGGACGTTGCCGCGCTCGTTGACAATGCCGGCGATGCCGCGCTCGCTGCCGTTCGGGTTCGCCTCCGGCGTGACTTCGCCGGCGGGGGTGCAATAGCGGAAGGCGACGCGCCCCGAAGACTCCAGTTCGTCCAGCGTGGCCTCTTCCGCGAAGTAGCGCCCCTCCCCGTGAGAGATCGGCACGCGGATCACCTGTCCCGGGGCGAGCAGCCCGGTCCAGGCCGAGCTGGTGTTCTCGGTACGAAGGTTCACCCACTCGCACCGGTACTGGAGCGAGTCGTTGCGCATGAGCGCACCGGGGAGCAGGTGGGCCTCGCAGAGCACCTGGAAGCCGTTGCAGATGCCGATCACCGGCTTGCCGGCCTCGGCGTCAGCGACGACGCTCTCCATGACCGGCGAGAAGCGGGCGATGGCGCCGCAGCGCAGGTAGTCGCCGTAGGAGAAGCCGCCGGGAAGGACGATCGCGTCGTAGTCGGAGAGATCAGTCTGGCGGTGCCAGACGAGGTCAGCCTGCTGGCCCGCTAGCTGCAGCGAGTACTGGGAATCGTGATCGCTCCAGGTGCCGGGGAAGACGATTACGGCGAAGCGCATGACCTGCCCCCGTTATACCACAGAGGCGCGCTCAGTCCGAAAGGCGCTCACGTGCGCGTCGCGGAGGCGAGGACACGGCGACGGTAAGGGCGACCCTCGACGGTCATTATCATCTCGCTCAACAGCGCGGTGACCGCGACCTCGCCCATCTCTCTAACCAGGTCATCCCTGGCGGCGATGATGCTCGAATACGTGGCGACCGTCGGCTCGGGCCAGCCCGCGATCTCTTCGTAGATATCGATGTCGAAGCCAGCATCCGTAAGGCACTGGCGGTAGTCCTCGACGGGATCGACACTCAAGACAGGCAGAGGGGCCGCCCGCGCCGCGTCCAGCTCGAAGGCAGTGAACACGAAGCGCCCGCCGGGCTTCAGGATGCGTGCGGCCTCGCGCATCGCGGCGTTCTTGTCCGGCGCGTACTGCAGCGCGTCTTCGCTCGTCGCACCGTCGACCGACGCGTCGCCGAGCCCTGTCGCCGCGAACGAACCGACGCGGAACTCCGCCTGCGCTCCGAGCCCTAGCTTCTCGGCCCGCTTGGTCGCCTTGTCCACGGCCACCGCCGAGAGGTCGACGCCGATCAGGTTCGCGCCCGTCTCCCGCGCGAGCCAGAGCACCGGCCCGGCCATGCCACAACCGAGACCGGCGAGCGTGTCGCCGCGCTCCACGCGCAGCTCGCTCGCGGTGCGGCGCAGGTCGGCGAGCGTCGTGAAGCTGATGTGCCCGAACTCTTCCGGGAAATCGGCGCCCTCCGCGCCTTCGTGCCACAGGCGGCGGAGCGTCGGCGACTCATCCACGGCAGCGTAGACCGCGTCGTAGCCGGCAGCGACGACGGCCGTCGCCTGGTTGTCTTCGGGGCTGGCTGGCTGAGAAGTCATCTCGGCCAAGTATGGCACGGCCGGCGATCGGTAACCAGAACGCCCGGGTTTGCGTCTCCTATTGGTGATGGAAGCAAGACCACGCCCGAACTGGCAGGTGGACCTCAAGTGGGTCGCCGGCATCTTCGCCTGCGTAGCGATCCTGGTCTCCGGCGTTATCTTCTCGCTCAATGAGATCACTGAACGCGGCCGAGCCGAGCCGCTGTCGTCCGTCTTCATCGCCTTCCTCGTCGACAGCCGCATAACAGACGAGGAGTTCGAGGCGGTGCAGGCGCAGGCGGCGGCCGATCCTTCGGGCCCCGTCTCGTTGAGCCCGCTCGATGTGGAACTGCCCGGCTCGGAGATCGCCGGGCTGAACAGGGAAGAGACCGCGCTGCTCTTCGCAGCCGAGTTCACCGCTGTCCTTTACGACGAGGGCCCTGAGGCGGCTGAAGCGCTGATCCTGGAGCCACGGCCGAACGAAGACGGCGAGCCTCAGGAAGCGATCGAACTGGGCCCGACCAGCTCGCTTACCGGAAGCCAGCACTCCACCGTCCGCACGATCTTCCTGGTCTCTCTGGCGATCGTCCTCGTGCTTCTCGGCCTCGTCGCGTTCTTGAGCCGCGGCCTCGGACGGCTGGGCTCGCCTGCGGTCGTGGTAGCCCTGAGCACGGCGCCGCTGGCCGCTTTCTGGGCGCTCGCCGGCAACGCCATCGGCACCGCTGGCGAGGATGAGGAGCTGTACGCGGTGATCGGCCGCGGGCTGATCCGCGACATGGCCGGCGACCTGCGCGGCTTCTTCGTCGCCATATTCGGAATCGCGCTGGCCTGGGCAGCGATCGCATTCGTCGGCGCGCTTCTGACGCCGCTTTCCCGCAAGCTCGGCCGCAAGCTCGCCGCAGCGCTACAGAAGGCGCCGCAGCCCGACGCCCCGAGCCCGTCCGCTTAGCGCCGCTTGTTCTCCAGCGCGCCCATCACGTAGTCTTCAGCGCGTGACACAGTCGCCCGAGGACGCCTTCGCTCACATCGACGCCATCTTCCGGCCGCGTTCAATAGCCGTCGTCGGTGCATCGGCCAACCCAGACTCGCCTGGCTACGACTACGTGAAGTCTCTGCAGGAGTTCGGCTTCCGCGGCGAGATCTACCCGGTCAACCCAAAGGGCGGCGAGATACTCGGCCTGCCGGTGGCTGCCTCCCTGGGCGAGATCGCGGGCGACGTGGACTACGTCATCTCCTGCATCCCGTCCGGCCACATTCTCGAACTGGTGAGAGAATGCGGAGAGCACAACGTGAAGGCGCTTCAGCTCTTCACGGGGCGCTTCAGCGAGACGGGCCGCGAGGAGGATGCGGCGCTGGAGCGGCAGTTGCTGGAAGCGGCACGAGACGCCGGCGTCCGCCTGATCGGCCCGAACTGCATGGGGCTGCTGTACCCCGCGCACGGCATATCGTTCCGGACGGATATGTCCCGCGAGGCCGGGACGGTCGGCCTTCTCTCGCAGAGCGGGAACCTGCTTTTCGAGATCACGCACTACGGCGGACCGCGCGGCCTGCGCTTCTCCAAAGCCATCAGCTACGGAAACGGCATCGACCTGGACGAGAGCGACTTCGGGGCCTACTTCGGCGCCGACCCGGAGACGAGCGTCATCGGCGCCTACGTCGAGGGCGTGGGCGACGGCCGCCGCTTCCTCGACGCGCTGCGCGAGGCGTCCGCGAAGAAGCCGGTCGTCGTGCTCAAGGGAGGCCGCACAAGCGCCGGCGGAAGGGCCGCGGCCTCGCACACGGCGGCGCTGGCCGGTGCAGCGGCAGTTTGGGAAGCGGCGCTCACGCAGTCCGGCTGCCTGTCGGTCGGCACCGTTGAGGACCTGATCGACATGCTGATCGCCTTCTCGCGCATGCGGCCGGGTGCGGGAACACGGCTGGGGATGGTCGGCTCCGGCGGCGGCCGCTCGGTGCTCACGGCGGATCTCTGCGAGGAGCTGGGGCTGGCCGTGCCGCCACTACCGGGCGACGTCGAGGCGAAAGTGGCGGAGCGCACGCCGGATCTGGCCGGCTGGCTGACCAACCCCGTCGACCAGTCGATTCTCGCGGGCAGCGGCCTCGGTGGCGGGCGCGTCCTGGAGTGGTTCGACGAGAGCCCGGAGATCGACCTCTTGCTGGCGAACATGAACGAGGCCTGGGCGTTCGGCCGCCCGAACGCGGAGGAGATCCTGCCGCGTGTCGCCGGCCGCATCGCCGGCGTCGGCGAGCGGACGAAGAAGCCGCTGGCGGTCGTCCTCGGCCCTTCGGACTACCCGGACGAAGACCGCTGGCGGTTGGTCTCAGAGATGCGCGAGCGGCTGGCCGGCGCCGGGCTGGCTGTCTACCCCAGCGTCGAGCGGGCAGTGCGGGCGCTGGCGGCGCACACGAAATACTGGGAGACGCGAAACGGGGGCCAGGCCGAAGCCTGACCCCCGTTGTTGGGTGATGCTTCTCGGTTTCCTAGAAGGGGTAGCCCTTGGCGCCCAGGGCGCCCTTGAGAGCGGATATCTCGCCGACGTGGTTCGCCGGGTGGATCAGCGCGCCGATTCCCAGATAGTAGGCGCGCGGGTTCTTACCGAATCCCGGAATCTCGACCTCTTCGTCCAGGTCCTCCGGTGAAAGAGTGCCCAAGTACTCGTCCGTGGCCTTGTAGACAGCCTTCGCGTACTCTCGCGCCTGGCCCAGGTCCACTTTCACACTGGTCGCCCAGCCGTAAGTGTCGCCACCGGGTCCTGGAGGCGGCTCGCTCATGCCGGTCTTGCCGGCCCACTCGCCCATCATCAGCGGCTGCTGCCCGCGCAGCATCATGTTGACGATGAAGTCCTCCGCGGTCAGGAGGTGCGCGTAAGTGGCACCGATGGGGTGTGCCTTGCCGGCGGCCGGCGCATCACACTGCTCGGGCGTGAGGTCGGCTACCGTGCCCTCCACGATCTCGTGCGAGGCGTTGATCTGGTTGCGGAAGAGGTCGATTGCGTTCATGGGGCATACCTTCCTTCTGTACCGTTCGGCTGGCGGCGATTATATGCGGTCGCGACTCTGCGCCGTCAAGCGAAAGGTGGCAGCGAGGGCCGGCTGATGTAGGATATGCCCGCAATGGAGCCGCGCATCCAGTACGCCCAGACCGAGGACGGGGTGAGCATCGCCTACTGGACGCTGGGCGAGGGTGTGCCCTTTGTGTACATGATCCCGGGTGGATTCAGCAACATCCAGTTAGAGTGGGAGATCCCTGGGTTTCGCCGCGTCTACGAGCGCTTGGCGCAGAACCGAATGCTGGTCCGATACGACAGTAGGGGCTGCGGTCTGTCCGACCGCGGCGTGTCCAATTTTTCGCTTGAGTCGAACCTGCTCGACCTGGAGGCCGTTGTGGGCCACCTGGGTTCGGAGCGAGTCGCCCTGTTCCCGACTGGTGCCCCGGGACCAGTGGCCATCGCCTATGCCGCGCGGCACCCGGAGCGGGTGGCGCACCTCGTCCTGTGGTGCACGTCTGCGCGGGCCTCCGACATCTGGGAGACGCCCCAGGCCAAGGGGATGATGAGCCTCGGAGATTCGGACTGGGATCTGGCCTCAGAGACCGCTGCTCACGCCGTGCTCGGATGGACAGACGAATCGTCGCGCCAGTTTGCTGCCCTGATACGGGAGAGTGTTACCCGCGAAGCGGCAAGGGCAGCCTGGGCTGCTTATGGCGAGATAGACGTTACGGCGCTCCTGCCCGGGGTCACATCGCCAACGCTGATCGTCCATCGCCGCCAGCTTCCGTTCCCCCCGATAGACGCGGCCAGGCAGCTCGCATCCGCTATACCGGGTGCCCGCCTCGTGGTTCAGGAGGGCGATTCGATGTGGATCGGGGCCGGGGAGTGGGAGGCCGTGGCTCAAACCATCGACGAGTTCCTGGGCAACGGTGAGTCCGGGGCCAAATCTGAGAGGCTGTCAGCCGACATCGTTCACACCATCCTCTTCACGGACGTCGAAGGCTCCACCGCCCTCACCGACCGTCTCGGCGACGCCAAGGCCCGTGACCTGCTGCGGGAGCACGAGCGCATCACCCGCGAGGCGCTGAAGGCCCACGGCGGCTCCGAGGTGAAGACGATGGGCGACGGCTTCATGGCCTCGTTCTCGTCAGCGACCAAGGCGCTGGAGTGCGCGATCGCCATCCAGAGCGCCTTCGCCGAGCGCAACGAGACGGCAGAGGAGCCGATCAACGTACGCATCGGCCTCAACGCCGGAGAGCCTATCGCAGAAGACGATGACNNGAGATACTGGTCGCCAACGTCGTCAGGGAGCTGGCCGAGGGCAAGGAGTTCATGTTCGGCGACCGAGGGGAGACCGCGCTGCGGGGCTTTGATGACCCTGTGCGGCTATTCGAGGTGAGATGGGAACGCTGATTGTGCGAAAGGAGGAGTCATGAGGAAGTTGCTGATCATGGTAGCCATCGGGGTCGGGGCCGTCGCCCTCTTGCGCCGCGTTCTGCCGCCCGAGCAGCGGGCCAGCCTGGGGGAGGACCTCGCCAGGGTTCCCGGGGCGATGATGGAGCACTGCATGGACATGATGCCGGAGGACTCGCCGCCCAAGGTGATGATGTCCTCCCTGCGCCGATTCGAGGAGCAGAACGACGAGCTCGCGAAGCTGCTCCGGGAACAGACCAGGCTATTGAAGAAGCAGAACGACATCCTGAAGGCAGCGACACCGGCCGCGTCTTCAGCAGGATGACGCCAGCGCACCGAGGCACCCGCGCACTTTGAATCCCGTCGAAGGCCCCGTCGCCAGCGGCTCTATAACGGTCAATGAGACGGCCGCGATGCTGGCCAGGGCGTTCCACGACGATCCGCCCAGCATCTGGCTCTTCCCGGACGAGGGCAAGCGCAAGACCGCGCTGCTCGGCGACTTCACGACGGCGACGCGCTACGGCCTGAGATACGGAGATGTCTACGTCCCGAGCGCAGTAAGCGACGGCGCGGCGATCTGGCTGCCGCCCGGCAATCCCCTGATATCGACGCTGGGGATGCTGCGCGTCGGGTTCTGGGAGATGCTCTCTACTCCGGCCAGGGTTGGCCTCGGCTACCTGCCACGCTTCTTCAGAATGGTTCGCCAAATGGAGGAGCTGCACAAGCGCGACGTGCCGCGGCGACACTGGTACCTGATGGTGCTTGGAGTCGAGCCGGAGCGACAGGGACAGGGCGTTGGCAGTGCCCTCATCGAGCCCGGACTCGCGCAGGCCGACCGAGATCGTCTCCCCTGCTATCTGGAAACCTCGAAGGAGATCAATGTGACGTTCTACAGGAGGCACGGATTCGATGTGCTGCGAGAGGTCGCGATGGGGGGCGACGGCCCGCCGATGTGGACGATGGTCCGCGAGCCGGTTGGCTAGCGGCTAGCGGCGCGTACAATGGGCGTGGATAGGGAGGCGCAGGATGCCACATGCGACGGTAAACGGGGTGAGGCTGAACTACGAGCTGCACGGCGAGTCCGGCGAGCCGCTGGTCTTCGTTCACGGGTACACCGGCGACATCACCGACTGGCGACACCAGCTGCCCCCATTCTCACAATCGTTCCGGCTGCTGATCGTGGACAACCGCGGGCACGGACAATCAGAGGCGCCGACTGACCGGTCGGCGTACACGATCGAGCACTTCGCGGACGACGTCGAGGCTCTCGTCGACGAGCTAGACATCGGGCGCTATCACCTGCTGGGTCACTCGATGGGCGGCGCCGTCGCCCAGGAGATCGCGTTGCGGAGCGCAGACCGGTTGCTGTCCCTGATCCTGCACGACACGACCGACGACTTCAGCGCCGCCGCCTCGAATCCGGCCGTCGCCGCCTGGCGAGACTTCCGCTTCAAGCTCGCTGAGAGTGAAGGCATGGAGGCCGTCGCCAACGCCAACTCCCCATTCCCGCCGCCGCCCCACATGCCGCCAGAGCGGCTTGGGGAGACCCGGATCCGGATGTCGAAGATGTCCGCGAACGCCTTTATCGGCGCCTGGCACGGCCTGGAGCAGTGGCAGGGAGCCCGCGACCGCGCTGCCCAGATCAAGGCACAGACGCTCGTGATCTATGGCGACCTCGACACCGAGTTCCTGATCGCAGGCTCGCAGCGGCTGGCAGCGGCGATCCAGGGCGCCGAGCTAGCGGTGATACCGGAGACCGGTCACCAGCCCCAGTGGGAACGGCCGCAACTCTTCAACGCGGCCCTTGGCGCCTTCTTGAACAAGGTTTCCGGAGAGCGTTAGGCGGTAGCTACAGCTAGGGCCCGGGGCGCGGGAAGCCGAGGACTTCTGCGGCGTCGCCCAGCTCTATCCTCAGGTTCTGTACAGCGGCCGCCATTGCGACCGTTGAGTTGCCTTCCAGCAGCTCCTCCAGCTCGATCACGGCTTCGCACAGGCTCTTCGCCTTCTCTTCGTCAGCGTCACGCACGTCGGGATCGATGTTGTGCGTGAACGAGTGCACGTCACCGTAGAACGTCGCGAAGGCGTTGTCGAGGTCGCCCCGGTTCAGGTAGCCGATCACTTCCGCCAGCGCCGCGTCCTCTTCCTGGAAACCCGCGGCCGTAACGTCGGCCCTGCCCGGCAGCGGCGCCAGCTCGCTGTCGCAAGTCCCTCCGCCGCCACCTCCGAGCCCTGAGACGAGGAAGATCCCGCCGCCAACAATCAAGACCACCACGCCGATGGCCGCACCCCAGACCCAGTCCGGCAGCCTGTACTGGCCCCGGGGCTGAGGCCGGCGACGCGAGCGCCTGCGCGAAAAGAGGGTGTTCTGCGCCCGGCGTTCGGCGCCTGCGCCAGCGGTCAAAGAGCGATCCTCACCAACATGCCTCCGGAAATCGTATCCGACTGCACTGATAAGCGCAGGTGCCGATTGGCCTTATCGCGCGATGGCTGCCCTAAGCCGGCGGGACTTCCATCGGGTCCGCCGGCGGCTTCATGTAGGCCACGCCCGCCGCGCTGCCGGCGGCTTCCAGCTCGCCGGCCGTTGGTTCGGGGTATTCGATGCGCTCGTGGTAGATGCCCCGCAGCGTCGCCTTGAACGATTCGGCGATCACTTTGAGGTCGCGCATCGTCATGTCGGACTCGTCCAGCTGGCCTTCGTTGAAGCGCTCGCGAATCACGCCGTCGACGAGTTCGTCGATCCGCTCGTGTGAGCGGTCCTTGCTGGAGCGCACGACGGCCTCGACGGAGTCGGCGAGCATGACGATGGCCGTCTCTTTCGTCTGCGGCTTCGGACCCGGATAGCGGAACTTCTCGGCATCCGCGTTCTGATCCTCGATCGCCGCCTTGCGGTAGAAGTAGGTAACGAGACGGGTGCCGTGGTGCTCCGGGATGAAGGCGCGCACCTTGGACGGGATGCGGTACTTGCCGGTGATGCGCAGGCCGGCGCGGACGTGCTCCGAGACCATCTTGGCGCTGGCCGCTGGGTCGAGCCGGTCGTGCGGGTTCTCGCCGCCCATCTGGTTCTCGATGTAGTAGCCCGGCTTGGCCATCTTGCCGATGTCGTGGAAGTAGCAGCCGACGCGCACGAGCAAGGAGTCGGCGCCGGTAAGATCGGCGGCGCGTTCCGCCAGGTTGCCGACGATGACGCTGTGGTGGAAGGTGCCGGGCGCCTTCTCCTGCAGCTGGCGCAGCAGCGGGTGGCTGAGCTGCGCCAGCTCCATCAGCTGAACGCGCGTGGCCACGCCGAAGACCGCGCCCAAAACGTAGGCGCCGCCCATCGTGATCACGACTGAGCCGACGCCGGCGACGAGGCCGGCGGCAAGGATCCAGACGAGGTCGACGCCGGCCTTGTCGGGCAAGAGCAGCCAGAACGTCAACAGCGAGACGATCGTCATGACACCGACGGCCGCGCCCGCCGAAGCGTAGTTGTTCATGCGCTCGGCGTTGCGGACGGCGAAGACGCCGACGAAGCCCGTAAGGAGCAGCGTCGTCACCATCTGCAGCGACTCCATCGGCCCGGTAGAGAGCGACTGGCGAGCGTCGGGCATGTAGAAGCCGGCGAAGGCGGCGACAACGGCCAGAAGCGCCGCCGTGAAGAGCGCGAGCCCGGAGTCGAGCAACGCGGCGATGAGCATCGGCGCGGTCGCGATCGGCAGCATATAGCTAAGGTAGAGCCGGTCGCCATCCGGCAGAGCCTGGGAGAAGAAGACCTTGGCGCCGGCGACCCAGAGCACGATCAGCAGGCCGAACATGAGGAGACGCCGGTTGGTGTTCACCTCCGGCGGCTGGAAGAGGTAAAGGTAGAGTCCGGTGAAAGCGCCCGCGAGGATTGCGACGAAAAGCCCGGAGAAGACCTCGCCGAAGCCGATGTCGTTGTCGAGGAGGCCAGCGCCCTTGATCCGGGCCAGGCTCGCCTCCGTCACCCGGTCGCCCTCGCGGAGGATCGTCTCGCCGTCTGTCTCGAACGTGGTGAACGCGACGTCGCCGACGTCCAGCGGCGTCTCGCCGGGGAGGACGGGGATGAGGACGACGGCGAGCGCCACCGCGAGCACCAGCGCCATTACGAACGCTTGAAACGCGGAGACTGCTGTGTGCGCCTTATTGGCCTTCATCGGTACTTCTGCTTATTCGAATTAGGGGCGCGACCATGATAACAGAGGTTTCACGTGGTAGAACGCCAGAACCGCGCCTGAGGTGCTAGAGCGCCGACAGTAGCTCGGTGACGACTTCGTTGATGTCGCGGCCTTCGGCGCGGCCGGCCAGGCGGGGCATGATCGCCTGCATCACCTTGCCCTTGTCCTGCGGGCCTGTGGCGCCGACCTCGCCGATCACCTTGCGCGCCTCAGCCTCAATCTCTTCGCGGCCGGCCTGCTCGGGCATGTAGTCCTGCAGGACCGCCATCTCCGCCGCTTCCTTCTCGGCCAGCTCTTCGCGGCCGGCCTTCCTGAACTCGTCGATGCTCTCACGGCGCTGCTTGACCTGCCTGGCGATTACCTTGAGCACATCCTCGTCGGCGAGCTCCTGCCGCTCCGAGCCGGCAACTTCCTGCGTGTTGATCGCGGACATGAGCATCCGGATCGTGGACTTTCGGGTGTCATCGCCTTGACGCATGGCGTCTGCGAGGTCGTTCGCCAACTGCTCTTTGAGCGACATGGGCGTCAGTTGTGAATCAGGCTGGACGGTGGCGCGCGGGTGTCTGGATTAGCCGCGCTGGGCGTTCTTCATGGTCTTGCGGCGCTTGGCGGCGGCCTTCTTCTTGCGCACGACGCTCGGCGGCTCGTAGTGCTCACGCCGGCGGGCTTCTGCCAGGATGCCGCTCTGCTGGACCATCTTGTTGAACTTCTTCAGTGCGTGGTCAAAGTTGTCGTTACTCGTGATTATGACTTCGGGCAAAAAGTGATCCCTCCTCGGATCGCGGAATATACAGGAAACCGCCTAGATTGTAGGTTTTTTCACGCGAGAGTGTCAAGGTCGCACCGTCATCGCTGCTCATTGCCCGACAGCGGCACGCAGAAGGGCCGCCCGTACGGACGGCCCGTGTGTACCGGCTTTATTCCGGCGTCAATCGGCGGAAGGCAGGACCTTCGGCTGCAGCAACTCCATCGCCTTGCCGCAACACTGGACCTCGCCGTCGCCGGCCTTGATGCAGAGCACCTCGCTGTTGCAGGTCTCGCACTGGAATCGCTTGCCAAGCTGGTTCGCCACGGTTCAACCTCCGCCTATTGCTTCTGCTGCATCGCCTCGCCGCAGCAGGCGAGTTCGCCTTCGCCACCCTTGGTGACGATCATCTCTGTGTTGCACTTCAGGCACTGATAACGCTTGCCGACTTGATTTGCCACTTGAGATCAACGCTCCGTTCGAGTTCCGTCGTTCGGGATTCGAATATAGCCCAACGCCACAAAACCCGTCAAACGTGACCAAGCCGCTCAGACGGGATTGAAGAGGTTACGCTGAGTCGCCTCGTCGTGCGTTACCATGCCGCTCCTGCCGACGAACTCCTCACGCGTCATCGACCACATGAGATCCGGGTCCGGGGGAGTGTTGGCGATGAACCGCTCACCCGTGGTGAGCCGGCCGATCACCATCGCCTGCTCTGGCTCACCTCCCTGGCCGAAGGCGACGCTGTATGTCTCGACGGTCGCGTCGCCCGACGGCGCCGCGGCCTGGCGCGGCGAATCCATAGTATCGAGCGCATCCTGGTCCACGGCCAGGTCGGTCCGGCGCCACTCGCCTGACGGCGGATGGGCACCGTAGACGCCGGCCGAGTGTTTGGTGGCGAACCAGCCGAGTCCGGTGACAAGGGCGCGGGCGGCGGGTTGCGCCCGCAAGCGCTGCACGGCCGTCGCGATCGAGTGGGAGACGTAGTTGTTGCCGGGGCCACCGGCGTACGGGAGGCCCCCTGTCAACGTTAGCGGACGCGGGTCGTCCGCATCGAGGCCGAGGGCGCCGAGCGCCAGCTGGACGGCCGCTGGAAAGCAGGAGTAGAGATCGAACATCTCGATCTCCTCGACGCTGGCGCCGGCCATGCTCAGCGCCCGCTGTGTGACGGCCCGGATCGCCGGCGAGCTATGGTACTCCACCCGGTCGCCGACGAACCACTTGTCGTCGGCGTCGCCACAGCCGTGCAGGTACACCCACTTTTCTTCCGGGACGCCCAGCTCGCGCGCGGTCTCACTGCCGGTCAGGATGAGCGCGGCGCCCTGGTCGACCTGCATGATCGCGTTCATCAGCTTCGTATAGGGAAAAGCGACCCAGCGGTTGTCCGGGCTGACCGTCGCGATCTCTTCCGGTGACCGCTTCTGCGGGAACCAGGCGTACGGGTTCGGGGCGGCGGCCTCCGTCATGCGGGCACAGAGCCTGCCCAAATGCGACTGATGCTCCTCGATCGTGCGGCCGCTGTGTGCCCGGATGGCGTTCTCGAACAACGGATAGACGCGCGAGGGCAGCACCAGCCCGTGACGCGCCTCGACGTCCGAAAAGCCGTTGCGGGTGTCCCCGACTATTCGCTCTGGCGTGCCTCTGGGCGACCAGCGCAGGCGCGAATCTTCCGCGCGGGCAAGGCGGCGCGAGTGCATCGCCTCGGCGCCGGCGATCAGGGCTACGCGCGTGCGCCCGGCGACGATCGCCTCCGCTGTCTCGTTGACCAGCCGCTGCGGCGTCTCGCCCCCGATCGCCGAGTACAGCGGCTGCGCCGGCTCGGCACCGATCCGTGAGGCGAGCAGGCCGGGGGCGTCCGGGTAGGGCCAGCTGATGACGTTCACGACCTGCAGCGAATCGACCTGCGCGAGCAGCCCGCCGCCAGCGTCTTCGTCCGCCAGGCGCGCCGCCCGCGCCATCAGCTCAACCGGCTCGATCGAGTCTTCCGTGGTCTGCGCGCGGTTGGTCACCTGGCCGACGCCGACGATCACCGGATATCCGTCCGGTGCGCCTGAATCACTCATACGGGCGTCAACGTAGACAGACGGGCGGCGCTCGGTCAAGATGCGCCCCGGCCCTGTCGCTACGCCCATCCCGCTGCTACAATGCCTGCCAGCCGCAAACCGACCAGGATTCGAGACTGGAGGGAGACACATGCTCGACCTAACCTGGAGGCGCCTTCTGGCGCTACCCATGATCCTTGTCATCGCGACACTGGCCTTCGCCGCCGCCTGCGGTGACGACGATGACGGAGGCGACGACGGCGGTGATACAGCCACACCGACGGAGGCCGCTGACGGAATCGACATATCCGGCGTACCGGAGCTGGCCGATGGCACGCTGACCTTCGGCTCCGACATCGCCTACGCGCCGTTCGAGTTCTACCAGGAAGGCACGGAGACCCCTGACGGCCTGGACATCGACCTGGCTGAGGCGATCGCTGCCGCGCTGGGCGTCGACGTCGAGTTCGTCAACTCGGGGTTCGACGGCATCATCCCAGCGCTCGAGACGGATGACTTCGACGCGATCATATCGGCAATGACGGCAACCGCAGAGCGCGCGGAGATCATCGACTTCGTCAACTACATCACTGTGGGCACCGGCATCCTCGTCCCCGCGGGAAACCCGGACGGAATCGCAACGCTTGACGACCTCTGCGGGAAGACCGTCGCCGTACAGCTGGGCACGATCCAGGTCGGCATGCTCGAAGACCAGAATGAGGTGTGTACGGACGCCATCACCATTATCACCTTCGACACGAACCCGCTGGCCGTCGAAGACCTGCTGACCGGAGGAAGCGACGCCAACTTCTCGGACTTCCCCGTCGCCTTCACCGATGCAGAGGCATCCGAAGGGGAGGCCGAAGTCGTCGAGACTCAGATCGCGCCGGAGCCTTACGGTATCGGAATCCGAAAAGATTCAACGGAGCTGAAGGGCGTTCTGGAAGAAGCGCTGCAGGCGATCATCGCCGACGGCACGTACGCTTCGATCCTCGCGACCTGGAACCTGGAATCAGTCGCACTCCAGTAACCGCGACGACTCTGGAACAGAAGTAACTCAAGCCCCGGCGGCCCCCGGCGCTTAGCAGCGCGGGGGCCGCTGTTCTAGTATGTCGGCATGGCAGTGGCCGAGATCCTCGCCGTCCGCTACGACTTCGACACGGTCGGAGACTTCCTCTTTGACCGGATAATCCTGGAGGCCCTCTGGGAGACGCTGAAGATCTCCACGATCGCGATGGTGCTGGGAGTCATCCTGGGCATCGTCCTCGGCGTCATGAGGGTGTCGAAGAACCCCGCGGCCTCATCGACCGCCAGCCTCTACGTCTGGTTCTGGCGGGGCACGCCCGTAGTCCTCCAGCTGCTCATGTTCTATTTCGGGCTGCGCGGGTTGATCGACGAGGACATCTTCCGCGACAACTGGACGCGGTTCCGCGCCGGCGTCATCATCTTCGCGCTCAACGAAGCAGCGTACATGGCGGAGATCGCCCGCGCGGGCATTCTGTCAGTGGAGTCGGGACAGATGGACGCCGCCAGAAGCGTCGGGATGACGAACCTGCAGGCGATGCGCCGAGTGATCCTGCCGCAGGCCGTGCGCGTGATGGTGCCACCGACGGGAAACGAGTTCATCGCGCTCCTCAAGAACACTTCGGTCCTCTTCGTCCTCGGTATCGTGGAGCTGACGAACGCTGCGCGCATCCAGGCCGCGGACAACTTCAAGACGATGGAGCTGTATACCGTCGCCGCCTTCTGGTACCTGACGGTTGTGACGGCGTTCAGCTTCTTGCAGGCGGAGGTCGAACGCCTCCTTTCCGCCGGCCAGCGCGACCAGCCGGAGACGCTATTCTCCCGCGCCCTCAGCGTGATGGGAGGCCGGCGCGAATGACTCTCGCTGAAGGGACGGGCGGCATGACCGAGGCGATGGTCCAGGTGATCGACGCCCACAAGCGCTTTCGCAGCCTCGAGGTCTTGCGCGGCGTGACGATGGACGTCGCCAGGGGCGAGGTCGTGGTCATCCTCGGCGCCAGCGGCTCCGGCAAGACGACGCTGCTGCGCTGCATCAACCACCTGGACAGGCTGGACGCCGGCCGCATCTACGTAGACGGCGACCTCATCGGATACCACGAGAAGAACGGCCGGCTGATCGAGGACAGCGAGCCGGAGATCGCGCGCAAGCGGGCGGGCATCGGCATGGTCTTTCAGCGCTTCAACCTCTTCCCGCACGTGAGCGCGCTGGGCAACGTGATCGCCGGGCCGCTCTACGTCAAGAAGATGTCCCGCAAGGAGTGCGAGAGCATCGGGCGCGAGCTGCTGGAACGCGTCGGCCTGGGGCATAAGATCGATTCATACCCGGCGCAGCTGTCGGGCGGACAGCAGCAGCGTGTGGCGATCGCCCGCGCGCTCGCCATGCAGCCGAAGCTGATGCTCTTCGACGAGCCGACGTCCGCGCTGGACCCGGAGCTTGTGGGCGAGGTGCTGGACGTGATGAAGTCACTCGCGCGCGTCGAGCAGATGACGATGATCGTGGTGACTCACGAGATCGGCTTCGCACGGGAGGTGGCCGACCGGGTCATCTTCATGGACGACGGCGTCGTTCTCGAAGAGGGCACGCCGGCGCAGATCATCGACTCGCCGCGCGAAGATCGCACGAAGTCGTTCCTGCGGCGGATCGTCTAGCGGGCGGTCCAGCCGCCGCCGGTCACGAGGTAGAGTCACCCATCGCGTGGGAACCGCGCAGGGGTGCGTTCCGTCTGTTAGGTGTGGTGACCCGGGTAAGCTAATGTCTACGTATATATCCCTCAGGGTTCGATCCCTCACGATTTCGGCTTTCGTGCTGGCAGCAGCGCTCCTGGGCACAACTGGCAGCGTGAGCCGGCCAGTTGAAGAGGACCCGCCATCACACGTCCTGCAGTCCAACCAGAGTGGGTTGGCTCAGGATGCAGCTCTCGCCGGGTCGGCGCCTGACCCAACTGCATCCGGCGATCAGCCGGTCGACGGCCGCACGTCATCGGACGTCGCTCAGACCGATGCGGACGCGGCGGCTCAGGACGTGGCTCTGGTCGCAGAGGCGAAGGGCTGGACCAAGGAAGAAGCTGAGGCTGACCGTCGGGCCGCTGATGTCGTCGGGCGCATCGCCGAACAAGTTGCCGCGCAGAGGCCCGACATCTTTGTTGGATCGGTGCTCTCGCCGGAGCCGGGCGGGGCGCCAGCGCTCTACATCAAGGGGCCTGCGGATCAGTTCGTTCGCACTCTCGTCGCCGATGCCGAGATCGACGTCAAGATCGTCGACAACCTGCCGTTCTCGTTCACGGAGCTGGAGCAACGCAAGATCCAGGTCCACCGTGCGCTGGAAGCCCAGGGCTTCCGATACGTCTCTGCCGGGTTCAGCGTTACGGGCGGAGGGCAAATCATTGCCGGGGTCACGCGGCAACAGGGGCTGCCAGATAGCCCGGCCGAAATCCTGTCCGGCCTTGAAGCAGAACTCCGAGAGATCGTAACGCTGACAGTGAGCGACACCGTAGCTCTGGTTGAATTCGCGTCCGGCGATGAGCCAGTGTCGGCGTCGGATTAGCGGGCGGTCCAGCCGCCGTCGATCACGAGGTGCGTCGCCGTCACGAACGAGGCGTCATCGCTGGCCAGGAAGAGTGCGGCTTTCGCGATCTCATCCGCCGCGCCCAGGCGCCCCATAGGCGTGCCGTCAACCGCCCAGCGCATCGCTTCATCAGACATCTTGAGCGGCGCGATCAGAGGCGTCTCGATCCAGCCGGGGCAGAGCGCGTTGACGCGGATGTTGTGCGGCGCGCCGTCCAGCCCGAACTGGCGCGTGAGGCCGATGACCGCGGCCTTCGAGGCGTGGTAGGCGTAGCCGACACCGCCCGGACCGGCCGGCGTCGTCGTTCCGGTAAGGCCCATCATCGACGAGAGGTTGACGATGGCGCCGCCCTCGCCTTGCTCCATCATCTGCGCCAGCGCGTGCAGGCAGCCGTAGTAGACGCCCGTCTCGTTGACGGCGATCACCTGCTCCCACGTGTACTGGGGCCCGCCGATGCCGGCGTTGTTGACGACGATGTCAATCTTTCCCCAGGCCTCCACCGCGGCGGCGATCGCACCCTTTACGTCTTCCTCGCTCGTCGTGTCCGTGCGCAGTGAGCGGGCCTCGCCCCCCGCGTCTTCGATCTGGGCGGCGACGGACCCGGCGGCCTCCTCGTTGATGTCCGACGCCATCACTCGCGCGCCTTCGCGGCCGAAGACAGTCGAGATCGCCTTGCCGATTCCCGATCCGGCGCCGGTGACGAGCGCTGTCTTGCCTTCCAGTCTTCCTTCTGTCATTCCTGCCTCCTGAGTGCGTATCCTAGCTCGCCGCCCACTGGCGGGTCGACGCCCCGCTCTGGCATGATGGCTGAGAAACGTACGCCAACACCCCGGAGCCACCTATGAGCAAGCTTTCTCAGAAGATACGTGCCGCTGGCCGCGCCGAGCCGGCGCCGCTCGGCTTCGCCTCCGCCGCTGCCCGGGCCGCGCAGGACAGCCTTTTGTGCGGCGTGCGCCTGGGCGACCCAGCCAGGGCAGCCGGAGCCGCATCAAAGGGCGCCGACTTCGTGATCCTCGAAGACGTCACCCGCTCGAAGGTCAAAGGCATCTCGAAGGTCGATGCCAGCGTCGGCGTCGCCGGTGACTTCGACGCTGAGGACGTCAAAGCGCTGGTCAAGGCCAGCGTCGACTTCGTCGTGCTGGCCGGGCCGGGAGCCGGCGCCGCACCTCTCGCCGACGACTCGATCGGGCGTGTGATGGCCCTGGGCGAGGACCTGGACGACACCCACCTGCGCCTTCTCGGCGACCTCGGCCTCGACGCCATCGTGATAGCCGCGCCCACTTCGCCGCTGACCGTGGAGCGGCTGCTGGCCGTACGGCGCCTCTCGGCGCTGGCGCGCACGCCGCTCCTGGCAAACGCCGGGCCGAACATCGATGAGAAGTCGCTGGAACTCCTGCGCGACTCCGGCGTCGCCGGCATCGTCCTCGAGGACCCGGGCAAGTTGGCGGCGCTCAAGAAGCGCATCGCCACTCTCCCGGCGCGCGGCCGCCGCAAGGAAAACCACACCGACGCGCTGATTCCGGCGCAGGCAACCGCCGGCCACGACCACGGCGAAGACGACGACTTCGACGATTTCGGCGACTAGCGTCGCGCAGCGCCAACCTTGACGTTGGCGTAAGGTGTACCTATACTCCGCTGCAAGTACAGCGCCTGTTTTGGGCCGTACCGGCAAGGAGCCTCCTTTTGGCAGAGAAACAGGGCGATCTACAGATCGGCGAAGTCGCCGAACGCACCGGCGTCACTCAGCGCACGCTCCGCTTCTACGAGGAGAAGGGGCTGCTGCGACCGCCCAGCCGCATGGAAGGCGGCTTCCGTCTCTACTCCGAGGACGACGTCAAGCGCGTCAAGCACATCCGCCGTCTCCAGGACCTGCTTGGCGTTAGCCTGGCCGACATCAAGGAGATGGTCGACGCCGACGAGGTGCTGCGTGAGCTGCGGTCGCAGTACCGCCCGGAGTCCGCGATTGCGGAGAAGCGCAAGCAGCTGCAGAAGGCGACCGAAGTCACCGAGGCCCAGTTCGCCATCGTCAAACAGAAGACGGAGCAGATGCGCGAGATGGAGACGCAGCTGGAAGAGCGCCTGCAGCTCTTCGCCCGCTGGAAACGCGAACTCGACGAACTCGAGGAGAAGGCCGCGCCTGCGCGCGGCTGAGCCCGGCCAACACTTCGTAACCTCAGCCACCGGACCGAGATCGAGCCAGCTTGCCCCTAACGTCGCGCTGTTTCAGGCCGTCATCGCGAGTACAATTCGGGGCAGACCATGAACAGTAAGAGCGGCTCTCAAGGCTCGGCGCTCAAGTACCGACGAATCGTCGCCAAGGTTGGCACGAACGTACTTACCGCCGGCGCCGATAGCCTGAACCTGGAGCTGATGGCTGACCTCGCCGCCCAGGTCGCCGCCCTCCACGAGCAGGGCGCCGAGGTCATCGTCGTCACTTCCGGCGCGATCGCCACCGGGCGCCACCGGCTGGGGATGAAGGACCGCAAGGACATCCCCTTCCGCCAGGTGCTGGCCGCCGTCGGCCAGAGCGACCTGATGCAGGCGTACCAGGAGATCTTCGCCCGCCACAAGATCACGATCGCGCAAACGCTGCTGACGCGGCGCGATCTGGCGGACCGCGTCGGCTACCTGAACGCACGCAACACCCTGCTGGCGATGCTGGAGCTGGGCGTCGTGCCGATCGTCAACGAGAACGACGTCGTCGCCGTGGAGGAGATCGAGGGCGCGAAGATCGGCGACAACGACAACCTCTCCGCCTTTGTCGCCAACCTGGTCGACGCCGACTTGCTGGCGATCCTCACCGACACCGGCGGTCTCTACTCTGCCGACCCGCACGTCCACCCCGCCGCCGAGCTGATACCGCGCGTTGAGACGATCGACGAGACCGTCGAGGCGCTCGCCGGGGAGGCGAAGGCCGGCCACGGCGTCGGCGGAATGGCGACGAAGATTCAGGCGGCGCGCCTGGCCACCGGCGGCGGAGCGGACGTCTTCATCGCCTCCGGCCGCGAGCCTGGCACCCTGAAGCGCCTGGCTCACGGCGAGGAGCTGGGCACCCACTTCCCGGCCGCCGTCGACCGCATGGAGAGCCGCAAGCGCTGGATGCTGGCGGCGCTCTCCGTAAAGGGCGACATCGTCGTCGACGACGGCGCCTCGAAGGTGCTGCGCGAGAAGGAAGCGAGCCTGCTGCCGGCCGGCGTCCGCGAAGTCGAGGGCGTCTTCGCGCGCGGCGAGACGGTGGCGATCGTCGACGGCCGCGGCAACCGCATCGCCTGTGGCATCGCGAACTACAGCTCGGACGAGATCGAGCGCATCCGCGGCATTCATTCGGACAAGATCGAAGAGGTGCTGGGCCACCACTACGGCAGCGAGGTGCTGCACCGCAACAACATGGTGCTACTGTAGCGTGACTCTCAAGCGCGCCGCCGCCATCACCGGCATCGCCGAAATGGCGCCCCGGGCCTCGGCCGAGGGGCTGAGCACGATGGGCATCTGGGCCGATGTCTCCCGCGGGGCGATCCTCGACGCCGGCCTCGAGCCATCCGACATCGACGGGCTCCTCGTCGCACCACCGATCGTGGACATGGTCGCGATGTGGCCATCGCACCTCGGAGAGTACCTCGACATCCACCCGCGCTACGCCAACATCGTCGACCTCGGCGGCGCCTCCGCCGCCGGGATGGTCTGGCGCGCGGCCTCCGCGATCCAGTCGGGCATCTGCCGCGCCGTCCTCTGCGTCAGCGGTGAGGCCTCCGACACCGACACGTTCTACGCGCCGCGGGCGAGGCGCCCCACGCAGCAGCTGCCGCTGCGGGAGTTCGAGGCGCCGTACGGGCCGATGGGCGCGAACTCCGGATACGCCCAGATCGCGATGCGCCACATGCATGAGTTCGGGACGACCAGCCGCCAGCTGGCCAAGGTGGCCGTTGATCAGCGGACGAACGCCGCCGCCAACCCGGACGCTCTCTACCGCGACTCCCTCACGGTCGACGACGTACTCGCTTCGCCGCTGATCGTCGACCCGCTGCATCTCTACGAGATCGTGCGGCCGTGCACCGGCGGCGCGGCGTTCGTCGTCGTCTCGGCGGATCTCGCAGCGTCGAGCGCGCAGACGCCGGTCTGGCTCTTAGGCGCGGGCGAGGCGACGCGCGGCGTGATGCTGGCGCAGGTCGACTCGATCACGACGTCGCCTATCGCGCAGTCCGCTCCGCTGGCGTTCGAGATGGCCGGCGTCGCGCCGTCTGACATCGACCTCGTATCTGTCTACGACTGCTACACGATCACGGTCGTCGTGACGCTCGAGGACGCGGGCTTCTGCGAGAAGGGCCGCGGCGGCCCCTTCGTCGAGGAGCACGACCTGACCTACAAGGGCGATCTGCCGATGAACACCCACGGCGGGCAGCTTTCGTTCGGGCAGCCGGGCCTGGCGGGTGGCATGTCGCACGTGACGGAAGCCGTGCGGCAGCTCCAGGGCAGGGCTGGCGAACGGCAAGTCGCTAGCTGCCAGCTGGCGTTCGTCAACGGAAACGGCGGGATCATGAGCGAACAGTCGTCGCTGGTGCTGGGACTGGGAACATGAGCGACCAGCCACGCAAGCCGCTCCCAAAGCCGTCGCCGCTCTCACAGCCGTTCTGGGACGGCCTGGCCGCCGGCGAGCTCCGACTCCAGATGTGCGATAAGTGCGAGAGTTACGTCTTCTATCCGCGGCCCTTCTGCCCGCGCTGCCTATCGGAGCAGCTAACCTGGACGCCCGTCAGCGGACGGGGGCGCGTATACACGTACACGGTCGTGCGGCGGGCGATGCACCCGGCGTTCCAGCCGGACGTGCCGTACGTGTTCGCGATAGTCGAGCTGGAGGAGGGGCCGCGCGTGGAAACGAACGTCGTCGGCTGCTCTCCGGAAGACGTGCGAGTGGAAATGCCGGTCAAAGCTGTGTACGATATGACAACAGCCGGAATCGCGCTTCTGAAGTTCGAACCGGCCTGACCGAGAGACGAGGCGCCCCATACGGGGCTCCGGAGATCTTCCGAACTCCCGCGACCGCGGTGCCGCGTCTCAGGCGAATCTCTGGAGGTTAGATGGGTTCCGTCATCAAGAAGCGGCGCAAGAAGATAAGCAAGCACAAGCACCGCAAGATGCTGAAGAAGACCCGCTGGCAGCGGCGGCACGGCTAGCCGCGCCCGCCTGGTGAGTGGCTAACGGTGAAACGATGACCACTACCGCGAACGAACTCCAGACCAAGGGCGCTGCCGCTCGGCGCGCCTCCCGGGAACTGGCCCGCACGTCGACCGACGTCAAGAACCGCGCGCTCGAAGCGATCGCCGACTCGCTGCTCGACCGCGCCGAAGAGATCATCGCCGCGAACGTGATCGACGTCGAAGGCGGCAAGGAGTCTGGCCTGACACCCGCCGTCATCGACCGCCTGACGCTGAACCAGAAGCGGCTGGCGGCGATCGCGGCCGACACGCGCGCCGTCGCCGTCCATCCCGATCCCGTGGGCGAGATGATCGACATGAAGACGCTCCCTAACGGCATGCGCGTCGGCCGGCGCCGCGTGCCGCTGGGCGTGATCGCCGCCATCTACGAGGCGCGGCCCAACGTCACCGTCGACATCGCCGCGCTCTGCCTGAAGTCGGGCAACGCCAGCATCCTGCGCGGCGGCAAAGAGACGATCAACTCAAACAAGGTCATCGTGCAGGTGCTGCGAGAGGCGATCGCCGGCGCCGGCGGACCAGGCGAAGCCGTGCAGCTCATCGAGGACACTGACCGCGGCCTCGTCGGTGAACTGCTGGCGATGAAGGACACGATCGACCTCGTTGTCCCGCGCGGCGGCGCGGAGCTGATCAAGTTCGTGGCGGAGAACGCCACGATGCCCGTCCTTACCGGTGGCATCGGCGTCTGCCACACCTACGTCGACCGCGCCGCCGACCTCGAGAAGGCGGTTGCCATCGCGCTCAACGCCAAGACGCGAAAGTTCAGCATCTGCAACGCGCTCGACACGCTCATCGTCCACAGCGAGGTGGCCGAGAGCTTCCTGCCACAGATGGCGAGCGCCTTCGCCGAGAAGAAGGTCGAGATGCGCTGCGACGAGCGGGCGCTGTCGATACTGCGGGACAGCGCAAACGCCGTGGCAGCCGGACCCGACGATTTCGACACCGAGTTCCTCTCCCTCAAGGCGGCCGTCCGCGTCGTCGACACGCTGGACGAGGCGCTGGAGCACATCTACGAGCACGGCACCGGCCACTCGGACGCGATCATCACCGAGGACTACTCGGCGGCCAACCGCTTCCTCGACGAGGTCGACACGGCCGTCTGCTACGTCAACGCCAGCACCCAGTTCACGGACNNCCGTATGTTATGTCAACGCGAGCACGCAGTTCACGGACGGCGCCCAGTTCGGGCTGGGCGCCGAGATCATCGACTCCACCCAGAAGACGATCGCCCGCGGCCCCGTCGGCCTGCGCGAGATCACCACCTACAAGTGGATCGTCTTCGGCAGCGGCCAGACCAGGCCCTAGCGGGCACACCACCTTACCCGACATGTCCAAGTTCCAGTTCGACCGCGAGTCCCGGACGCTGACGTCCGAGTGTTTCATCATCGAGATGGCGGACGAGGAGGTCGGACGCGTCGACCTGCACTACACCCCCTCGGTCACCTACGGCACGATCTGCGTGCTCGCCAGCATGACGGAGGAGGAGATCCGCTCGCTGATCAGCGAGATCGACGAGCGCTTCGTCCTGACGAGCGACCCCTTCCGGGAGGACTTCGTCGTCACCGTCTGGAACGGCCGCGAGCACGGCAACTACTCGGACGAAGACTTCGAGGACGAAGAGGACGGCGACCTGGGCGACGCGTTCGGCGACTAGCCGCCTTCAGTCGCGCCGGAACACGATCAGGTCAACCGCGGTCACCACCGGCTGCGGGTCAACTTCCGTTTCGGCCGCCGCATCAAGCCGCGCCTGGCCCCGCGCGAACTCCTCGTCGCTGATCAGCTGCAGAGTCGTGTCCGCGCGCAGGCGCGTGCGCTCGGCGGCGGCCCGCAAACCCGGTGCCGAGATGTANNCGGCGGCGGCGCGGAGGCCCGGAGCAGTCACGTAGCTCACGGGCTCCGTCACTTCGTGGCGAAGGTCGGCTGGCTCAAACTCCGCGATGATCTCCTCGGCCAGCGGAAAGCCGTCGATGATGCGCAACGCCTCGATGAAGTAGCGGAAGAGCGGAATCTCTCGGCGCGACTGGGTGTAGGCGCCGATGACCAGCGCGCGCGATCCCGGCTGCAGCACGCGCGACAGCTCCCGCGCGCAGGCCGCCCGGTCCGGCACGTGGTGCACAACGTGCATCATCCAGGCGGCGTCGCAGGCGCCGTCGGCGAGCGGAATCGACGTCGCCTCACCGGCAAGGTATCCCACCGAAGGGTGCGCGCGTTCCCGGAGCGCCGTCGCCCGCATCCCCTCCGACGGCTCGACGCCGGTTACGCGGCAGCTTAGCCACTCCGCAAGGAGCGGCGTCATGCGCCCGGTTCCCGAGCCGAGGTCGAGGACGTGAGCGGGCGCCAGCGGCGCCAGCAACTTCTTGGCGACGCCGCGCCAGACGGCCGTCGCGTCGGCAGAGAGCGAGCGCCCGCGCAGGAACGTCTCCGCCTGGCGCTCGTAGTCCACTGAGCCGGGCGTAAATTCAGGTGCCACGGGGCGATTGTACGCCCGGCGGCTTCAGGCAGCGCGAGTGGCCCAGAGGTTGAGGCGGACGTAGTCGGCGCGGAACGGAGCGCCGAAGCGCTCCACCGTCTCGGCGACGACGTCGCGAAGGAAGTCTTCTGAGAGCCCCTCCGGGAGCGCCGCCACCTGCTGCTGGAGGATGATCGTGCGCAGGTAGAGGACCGCGGCCTCTTCGTCCTCGAACGTGACGGGTGCCTCAAACAGATCGCCCCGGACCCCGGCCCAGCCGTTGCGCTCCATCGCCGCGCGGGCCTCTTCGACCGTGCGGTACTTGCGGAACTCGCTCTCGCCCGAGAGGTATTCGGAATAGGGCGCGCGCCTCTCGACCGCGTGCGTCGCCACCGTCAGGCGGAAGATGTTGCCCTTGCCGCCGCACTGCGCCCGCAGCCTTCCGCCCGGCTTCGTCGCCCGGGCGAGCGAGCCGAAGAGACCGTCGTCGTCGGGAACCCAGTGGAAGACGGCGTTCGAGAAGACAACGTCCACCTGCTCCGGCAGCGTGAAGTCCGTCAGGCTGGCGCAGATCGGGGTGACGTTCCCGATGCCCCGGTCGGCGAGCGTCTTCTCCAGGTTCCGGGTCATGTCCGGCGAGCTGTCGACAGCGTAGATCTTGCCGTGCGGCAGCCTCTCCAGGAGGTCCAGCGTCACGGAGCCAGAGCCGCAGCCGGCGTCGAGCACAGTCTCATCGCCGCGCAGGCCGAGGTCGTCGATGAGCTGTTGCGCCCAGCCCCGCATCGGCGTGCCGATGCGGTCGTAGACGGCGGCGTTCCAGTCGGTGGACGGAGCTTCGTGAGCCAAGAGCCGGCTTACTGGCCCGTGAATTCGGGAGCGCGCTTCTCCAGGAAGGCCTGGAAGCCTTCGCGGAAGTCCTGGGTCTGGAAGAGCGGCAGGAGCTGCAGGAAGACGTGGTGCACGCTGGCCTCGAACGTCTCGTCCATCGAGAGGCGCATCATGCGCTTCGTGGCCTGGACGGCGAGAGGCGCGCTGGCCGCGATCTCCTCCGCCATCTCTCCCGTGAAGTCCATCAGCCTGTCGTGCTCAACGACGTGGTTCACCAGTCCCGCGTCCAGCGCCTCTTGCGCGCCCAGCGTCTGGCCGCGGAAGGCGATCTCGGCGGCCTTCGCCCAGCCGACGAGGCGCGGCAGGAGCCAGGTGCCGCCGCTCTCCGGCAGGATGCCGCGCTTCGTGAAGACGGCGGCCAGCTTCGCCTCGGTCGAGGCGATGCGGATGTCGCAGCCGAGCGCGAGGTCCATGCCGTAGCCGGCGGCGGCGCCGTTGAGCGCGCAGATCACGGGCTTGTCGGTGTTGTGCAGCACGACCGGCGGGCTGCCGTTGAGGTCGAAGCGCTGGGCGGCAAGGTTGCCGTTTGAGCCGATCCCGGTGCCAGAGGCGAGGTCCTTGAGGTCGAGCCCGGCGCAGAAGCCGCGCCCGGCGCCAGTGATGACGATCACCCGGACTTCATCGTTGAGGTCGGAATCGCGCAGGGCCTGCGAGAACGACTCCAGCATCGGCATGGAGATCGCGTTCAGGCGGTCGGGCCGGTTGAGGGTGATAGTGGCGACGCGGTCCTTGACATCGTAGAGCAGGTCAGCGTACTGAGACATGGGGCACCTCCGTCTGTGGTGCCCCTAGAATAGCACGGCGCGGCGGCCCTATCCGGGCACTTCGGGCTCAGGTGCCAGCGAGGAGCCGATCAGCGGGCAGCCCGACAGCGACGGTTGGGCGACGTCCGCGATGTAGGCGATGATCGCCAGCCCGTCGCGGGCGTCGAGCCCGCCGCTGCAGTTGACATCGCCCTGAGCGGCGCAGAACGGCTCGGCGCCTCCGCCGGCGGCGCGCAAGGCGTCGATGACATCGCTCGGCCCAACCTTGGCGTCACAGTCGAGATCGCCGGCCAGGGTCGGCCCCGGATCGAAGACGCGCACCGAGCCGTCCTCCGTGAACACCTGCAGGCCGATGTTCGGCACGCGCGCGCTCAGCGCCGAGACGGTCAGGTGCAGGGAGACGAATCCCTTCGAGCCCTCTTGCGCCTCGAAGTCGACGTAGGCCGGCCTGAAGGCCCCTGATAAGGGCGCGGCCGGCGTCCCGAAGACCGTCACCAGGCCCTCCGCTATCGCGCAGACCGCCTCCTCACGCAGCGTGCAGCCGACGGCCTCGACCGCTCCCGGCTCATACGAGACCTGGAGTTCGTAGGCGCTGACGCCCGGCCACCAGGCGGCGATGTCCAACGGCACGCTCACCGTCCCTCCCGGCCGCACTTTCGCCTTGCCGGCCGTGGCCGTGAGGAACGGCCGCTGGTCGAGGCAGTCGACGAAGCCGTCACCGTCCCAGTCGCTGACGGCCGCCGGAGCGAACGACATTCCGGCGCCGTACTCAGCGTCGTAGCCGGGCTTGCCGAGGTCGATCGCGGCGCAGCGGAGGACTTGCCGCACCTGCACGGGCCTCAGGTCCCGGTGCACCGAGAGCAGCATGGCGGCGATGCCGGTGACGTGGGGCGTGGCCATCGACGTCCCGAAGAAGCTGCAGAGCGCGAACTTCGTGTAGTCTCCCGGCTCGCCGCCGCACTTGAATGCGTAGGTGTTCTGGAGAATCCCATCAACGTGGCCGTTTGCGTCCTTGACCCCGCCGGGAGCCATCAAGTGAAGTCCGCCCTGCCCTTCGTGTTTGCCGTAGTTCGAGTAGACGGTGCGCTTCATGGACCGGTTCAGGGCGCCCACGGAGATCACAGTCTCGAGCCTGGCCGGGTATTGCAGCTCCGGCTCGCCGATGAGGTCGGCGCCGCCGTTGCCGGCCGCAGCGACGACGACAACGCCGGCCGCTTCCGCGTAGGCGAACGCTTCCCGCTCAAGCTTCGTCGCAACGGGCCCGCCGAGGCTGAGGTTGATCACGTCCGCGCCGTGGTCGACGGCCCAGTAGACGCCGGCGGCGATGCTGTCTGACGGGCAGCCGTAGGAGGCGCAGACCCGGACCGGCATGATCGCCGCTTTCGGGGCGAGGCCGGCGACGCCGTAAGCGTCCCAGTCCTGCGCCAGAGTCCCGGTGACGTGCGTGCCGTGACCGTCCTCGTCGTTCGCGTGGACCGTCTCATCCGTCGCGTCGTACGGGGATACGAACCGCGCCCGCGAAAGCTCCGGTGAGCGCCGGAACTGCTTGTAGTCTTCGTAGGCGATGCCTGTATCGAGGACGGCTATCGTCACCCCGGGGGCGAGCGTCGTGCTCCAGGCTTCGGGCGCGCCGATCATCTTCATGTTCCACTGGGCTGAGAAGAGTTCGTCGCCGGGTATGAGCGACGGCTGCTTGAGCGCATTCAGCTCGGCCGACTCGACGGCGGGGTCCCCGCTCAGGTACTCGATCGCCTCTGCTTCCTGGCCGGCGGGAAGCGAGAGCGTCGCGAAGCCGCCTCGCGCCGAGACTCGCTCCACACGCGCGCCGACCTGGGCCGCCAGTCGCACGGACTCCGCGTGTATGGACTCTCCGCTCAGCCGCACGATCACCTCTCCTTCCGCGTAGTGCGGCTGCTCTGGCGCGCGGGGAGAGGCTGCGGTTGCGGGAACGGCCAGCGCCAGCAACGCAAGAACTGCCAGTGGGACGAACAGGCGAGCGAAGGCAGGCAGGCTCACAGCCGTCTTAGAGGGGCGCGCCGGTCTTGCCGAGTAGCCCCTTGATGTACTGCACCTCGCCAAGGTGCTCCGCTGTATGGCCGATGCAGAAGAAGTTGAGCACCTCCGTCCGGCTCATCGCATCCAGCATCGGGTAGACCGGCTGGAAGAACGGCAACGGGATCATCTCTGCCCCGTCAGCGTCACTCAGGCTGTCGGCATACTCCTGCATCGCCCCGCCGACCGCCTCAGCGTAAGCGAGGATCTCGCCGATATCGAGGCGGATGCGCGCGATCTGGCTGCGGCTGAGGCCCGTGCCGAACGGCGGCTGGCCCGGCTCTTCCACCGGCAGCCGGGGAGCCCAGTTGTCCCGCGCGAAGACCGACGGGCGCTGCGCCAGTACGCCGTGGATGATCTCGTCTTCGGAACGGTAAGCGTGCCAGAGAGCGAAGACGATGTGGTTCGGATTGGTCTCCGGCTGCCAGTGGAGCTCGTCCGCCGTCAGCCCCTCGCAGAGGAGGTGCGGATACCAGTGCCAGAAGTGCAGGTTCTTTCGCAGACTATCGCCGACGCTCAAGCTCCGCCTCGCCTCAATCACCGGGTATGCGCGCGGATTGTCCGCCAGCCAGGGCGCCCGTGTCAATCTGGTCAGGCGATCGCGCCGCAGCCGGCCGGCAGACCCAGCGGCAGGCCGCCAACCAAGCGCAGGATCGTCAAGGCGTCAGCGGCGTTGACCTTGCCATCGCAGTTGACGTCCGCCAGGCCGAAGCAGCCGGCATCTTGAGCGCCGGCGAGGTCGCTGATGACAGCCAGGCCGTCCGCGGCAGACAGCGTCGAGTCGCAGTTCGCGTCACCCGGGGGCGTCGGCGGCGCTGGGCCGCCGATCGTCACGGAACCGTCGGTGACGCTGACCTCGTCCAGGATGTCGTTTCCAATGGTGTCGGTGAGCACGGTAACGTTGACGTCTACCGGTGCTTCGGAACCGTCCGGGCCGACGGCCTCGAAGACGATCGTCGCGAAAGTGATGTCACCGCTAAATCCGGAGAGGCTGACGCTGTTGAGGCGCAAGGTTCCCGGCTGGATGCCGATCTTACAAATGCCGATCGGGCTCTGGCAGGAGTACGCCGTCAGGAGTTCGTGATCGAAGAGGACGTCTATGCCCAGGGCGCCGATCGGCTGCTCCGAGTGCCCGGAGATCGTCAGCTCAACGGCGCCACCGGACGCCGCCGTCACGTCCTCACCAGCGATAGTCACACCGCCGCCAGCGAGAGCCAGGCGCGCACCCAGAAGGGCGAGGATAGCGCCGGCAAGCAGCACAACACCGGCTTGCAGCGCCCGTACGCCCGTCAACTTCGCCGTCTGGGTGCGCATTCCATTTGAGTAGATCGCACAAGTCCGGCGGCAGTTACCCGAGCCTGAGCAAGATCCGGTTGAAAACGAGGCGCCAGGCAGGCTTGTGATTGGCGTCACAGCTATCCCTGGCCTCCACGGCTATGTTGTATACAGGCGGCACGTCGCAGGGCGGCCGCACTGAGGAAGGAAGGGCCAATGCTCAGCTTCATATCAGAAGAGCTGATCAAGACTGCGTCGCGGGAGCGTGAGGATGAGGCCCGAAACGTCCGTCCACACACGAAACGGCGCCCGGACCCCGACCGCATGACTCACGAGTCCGATCAGCGGCGTGCGGTTCCTCTCTGGAACGCCCCCGCGTTGCGCGACGCCGTGTCTCGGGCATAGCCAGACAGCTGGGGCCCCGCAACCGCGGTCTGGGAACTCTTCCTCAGCCTGTTGGCCGGATCACGAGACACGGCACGTCCGCGCTGCGGCGGATGACTCCGTCGGCGACGCTGCCGAGCACAGCCCGGCCGAGGCCCGACCGCCCATGAGTGGCGATCGCAATCAGGTCGACGTCCAGTTCATCAGCGGCGGTCAGCACGCCGTCCACCGGTGTTCCGAGACTAACGACCGTCGTCGCCTCGACGCCCCGTGACAGCACCTCTTCAGCCGCACGGGCCAGGATCTCCTTCGCCTGTCGCTGCATCTCCTCGATCGCCTCGCCCAGCGCCGCGGCGCCGGCCGACTCGAACCCGGGATAGGCCGACAGCGGCGCGACCGAGTGGTAGAGCACCAGCGAGGCTCCCATCGTCTTCGCGAACTCCTCGATCACCGGCAGGATGCTCTTCGCCACCTCTGAGCCGTCCAGAGGAACGAGGATCTTCTTGACGACAGGCCCCGGCGCCCCCCGGTCCTCACCCTCTTTCGGGCGCAGGACGAGCAGCGGTACTGTAGCGCGCTCAAGGATGTGCGTCGCAACGCTGCCGAAGAGCCAGCGCGAGACGCCAGACCGGCCATGGGTGCTGATCGCGATCAGGTCGGCGCCAGCCTCCTCCACAGCGGCGAGAACGGCCTCCGCGGCGTCACCGTCGAGCACCTGCGTCGCCACCTTCCGGCCCTCGTCTGAGAGGTCTCTCTCTACGGTCGCGAGGTAGTCGGCGGCGACCTCCGCCTCGCGCTTCAGGACTTGCAGGCTGAGCGTGGCGTCCCAGACGCCGACTTGCTGCACGGCGGTCACGAACAGGAGTTCAGCGCGGGAACGCGCGGCGATCTCGGCGGCGAAAGGGATGACGGCCTCGGCGATCTTCGAGCCGTCGAGCGGGACGAGAATCTTCTTGAACACGGTACCTCCAGCCGGCCGCCCTGCCGCGACCACTCAATGTGTAGCACGGCGGCGTTCTCTGCGCCACTATGCCGACTGTCCCCAAGAGTGAGGCTTCAGGTCATCCGTGTGAAGCGAGCGCTCAGTTGAAGGCCATGCCGGGGCGGGTGAGGCGCGTGCTGACATGCGAGGCGGGAGCGGCCAGACGCCCAACTCCGGCCGCTGGATCCGCCCTCTTGCTGCACTGGAGGCACGTGTAGTACTCGCCAGTGAAGTCAGCGCGGAACTCCAGGTCCCCCATGCAGTGCGGACAGCACCTCAGCATCAGCGCCAGATCAAGGTTTTGACGCGCCCGCGGAGGGAAGTAACGCATGCACACTACTCCAATCTTGCGGACCTTGCGTCGCCGGGCAACGGTGTGCGGCCGGGGTGCGACGTGCGGCCCTCTCAGTGGCCTACGGGGTTAGCTGTCGGGTTAGAGCTGAGAGGTCACTGCCCCTCCGCCGGTGGCGGATTAACCCCCAATCGAGGGCGGTGGTTCCCCCGCTCCTCCGGATTTCCGGAGAACTCGGCCTAGGTGCAGCTTAGCCGATTATAGAAATCTGTCAATGGAATCAGGGTTAAGGAATCATGAGGGTTTCTCGGTATTCCTCTTTGACGCCTTTGGTGGCGCCAGATATCCTCCACACTTGGGAGGGCACCTGATGAAGATATCCACATTTTACGGCGGCTCGCCGAGCATCGACAGCCACGTGCAGGCCGCCGTCGACGCCGAAAACGACGGCCTCGACACCTGCTGGTTCGGCCAGGTCTTCGGCGCCGAGGTGCTGACCGTGATCGCGCTGGCCGGCCAGAAGACGAACCGCATCCAGTTCGGCACGTCCGTCGTCCCGACGTACATCCACCACCCCACGATCATGGCGCAGCAGGCGCTCACGGTGCAGGCCGCCACCGGCGGCCGCTTCAGCCTGGGCCTCGGCCTTTCGCACGCGCCCGTCGTCCAGGCGATGTGGGGGCTCTCCTACGACCGGCCGGCAGTTCACATGCGCGAGTACCTTAGTGTCGTCCAGCCGCTACTGACGGATGGAGCCGTCTCCTTCTCAGGCGAAGTGTTCCGCGTGAACGCACAGGCGCAAGTGCCCGTGCCCGAACCACCGCCCGTTCTGATCGCCGCTCTCGGCCCGGTGATGCTCAAGATGGCCGGCGAGCGGACCGACGGCACCATACTCTGGATGACCGGCCCGAAGACGATCGAGAGCCACGTCGTGCCGCGCATCAGCAAGGCCGCCGAGGAAGCCGGGCGGCCGCCGCCGCGCGTCGTTGCCGCCCTGCCGATCGCCGTCACCGACGACCCCGACGTAGCACGCCAGCGCGCCGCCAACCTGTTCGCAATGTACGGAGCGCTCCCCAACTACCAGCGCGTGCTCAACATCGAAGGCGCGGGCGGGCCCCAGGACGTCGCCATCGTCGGCAACGAAGCTCAGGTGGAGCAGCAGGTCCGCGACCTGGCAGCGGCCGGAGCGACCGACTTCGCGGCCGCCGCCTTCCCCACCGGCGACGACGCAAAGGAGTCGCTCGCCCGTACGCGCGCCCTGGTCAAGAGCCTCGTCGGTAAGGTCTAGCGCGGCACCCTGCACGACTTCGAAAGCTCCTCCGAGGTTGACGAGGTCAGTGAGGAATACGAGACTGCAGGTTACCGAACGGCTTGAGTTAACCGAATGAACGCAGTTGACCCGTCCGACTTCCGCGACGCGATGGCCCGCTTTGCCAGCGGCGTCACCGTCGTGACGACGCGCGACCAAGCGGGCAAGGCCGTCGGCTTCACCGCCAGCGCTTTCAGTTCGCTGTCGCTGGACCCGCCGCTCTTGCTCGTCTGCCTGCAGAAGGACGCCGACTGCTACACCGCCTTCATGGAGACCGCGCAGTTCGGCGTCAGCATCCTCTCTCAGGGCCAGTCGGCGATCGCGACGCGCTTCGCCACAAAGGCGATCGACAAGGGGGCCGGCACGCCTTCCGAACCAGGAGCTGTCACCGGCATCCCCGTCATCGAGGGCGCCGCCGCCCGCCTGGAGTGTCGCATGCACTCACGGCCGGACGGCGGCGACCACACGATCCTCATCGGCGAGGTGCTGACCGCGGACGCGAACGGCAACGAGCCGCTGGTGCACTTCAACCGCTCGTTCGGGCGCTACGTAGAGGACGCCAACTCGTGATCAAGCTCGTCTACTGCCTGCGGCGCCTGCCGGAGCTTTCGCGAGAGGAGTTCCAGCGCTACTGG
>JABAOE010004281.1_pt1 | contig 36917 bp, 37 predicted proteins | sample 7062141 | NCBI WGS metagenome assembly JABAOE01 (sample SAMN14538627, study PRJNA623070) | marine sediment metagenome | biome: marine biome [ENVO:00000428]; feature: marine pelagic biome [ENVO:01000023]; material: deep marine sediment [ENVO:00002113] | place: India: Gulf of Khambhat ...
CTAGCTTCCGGACAAAAAAAACCTCCCCGAATGCTCGTAAGGGAGGTTTATTTTTCGTCCGGAATTTGGTCGGGGCGAGAGGATTTGAACCTCCGACCCCCACAACCCCATTGTGGTGCGCTACCAGGCTGCGCTACGCCCCGACATACCCGTAAACGAAACGGGGGCGGCAATGATACTTGCCGCCCCCGCACGATGAAACCCTGAATTAGCGCCGCAGAATCTTCAGAACCTGCTCGAGCTCTATCCTCAGCTGCTTGATGATCTGCTGGCTCTGACTGACGTCCTCTTTCGCCTGGTCGCCGGTAAGGCGCTGGCGGGCGCCGCCGATGGTAAAGCCGTCGTCATAGAGAAGGCTCCGAATCTGGCGGATGATCAGGACATCCTGGCGCTGATAGTAACGGCGGTTGCCGCGCCGCTTGACCGGCTTCAGCTGTGGAAATTCCTGCTCCCAGTAACGCAACACGTGCGGCTTCACCGCACAGAGTTCACTGACTTCTCCGATGGTGAAATATCGCTTGCCTGGGATTGGTGGTAATTCGTCGTTATTCCCCGGTTCCAGCATAGGCCTCTACTCGGGCTTTTAGTTTTTGTCCCGGGCGAAATGTGACTACCCGACGTGCAGTAATCGGGATTTCTTCTCCCGTTTTCGGATTACGCCCTGGACGTTCGTTTTTATCCCGAAGATCAAAGTTTCCGAAGCCGGAAAGTTTGACCTGCTCCCCTACCGCGAGAGACGCTCGCAGTTCCTCGAAGTACATGTCGACCAGCTCGCGTGCTTCCCGCTTGTTCAGCCCCAGTTCGTTGAACAGGGATTCCGCCATGTCTGCTTTGGTCAGCGCCATTCGTTTTAGTCTCTTAGTTCTGCACCAAAATCGGCTTGCATTTTGCGGAGAACCGCGGCTATCACGGTGTCTGCATCTTCGTCGGTAAGGGTGCGGGATGTTTCCTGCAAAATCAAGCCTAAAGCTATGCTTTTTAGCCCTGCTTCTATTCCCGGGCCCCTGTAGATGTCAAAAATTCTGACGTTCCTGACGAGTTCGGGAGCGGCCGCTTCTGCCGCCGCAACAAGGTCCGCCGAACGCACATCGTCGTTCACGATGACCGCAATATCACGACGGATCGACGGAAACCGCGAAACCGTTTTTGCAATCGGAACATTTGCAGCAAAGCATTTATTTGCATCGAGCTCGAAAAGGAATGCGCCTTTGTCAAGAGCGAATCGACGGGCAACGTTCGGATGCAACTTACCGAGCAGGCCGATCGGTTCGTCATTACGCAAAATTTCTGCTGCCTGCCCGGGCTGCAATACCGCATGCTGAACGGCCTCGAATCTGCATTCCGATGTCGCACCGGACATCTCGAGCAACGCCTCGACATCTGACTTTATGTCAAAGAAATCAATAGCCTGAGCAATACTTCCCCATTGCTTCTCGAACACATCTCCGACCAGGATAGCGGACACGCGAACGACTTCCTGCGGCGCGTCGAGACTGCCATGAAATGTTTTGCCGATCTCGAAGAAACGAACGCGGTCCTGCTGTCTTGCCACGTTTGCAGCAGCCGCTTCGATCAAACCCGGCCAGATCGATCCGCGCATCACCGACATCTCGGACGAGATCGGATTACTCAACATGAGAGGCGATTCATTACCGGTAATTAATTTATTGGTTTCCGCATCGATAAAACTGTAGGTAATGACTTCCTGGTAATCGCGGGCAACGAGCGCCGCAGCGACCCGATCGAGACCGATGATCTCTTCGGGAGCGGTCGCCAACGGCGTGTTTCCGGTCGCCGTGATTTCGGGGATCTCGTCGTAGCCGAAAATGCGGGCGATTTCTTCGACAAGAGCATCCTCGACGTCGATATCGAACCGATAACTCGGGATTTTTACCTGCCAGCCGTCGTCAGTTTCGTCTGTTTCGAGCCCGAGATTCGACAAAATCCCGGTCACCCGATCGACCGGAATCTCAGTGCCGAGAATGCGCGCAAGGCGCGCCTTACGAAGCGACATTTCCTCGCGTTCCGGCAGGTGCGCGGCGACATGATGGTCAATCAGCGGGCCCGCTTCACCGCCTGCGATGGCGATCAACAGCTCCGTCGCCCGCTCCACGGCGCGCACCTGGTTGTATGGATCGACACCGCGCTCGAAGCGCATCGACGCGTCCGTATGCATGCCGTACTGACGGGCCACGCCGGCCATGGTTTCCGGGGTGAAAAATGCCGCCTCGAAAAATACGTCACGAGTGTCGTCGGTCACCGCCGTCGACAAGCCGCCCATGATCCCGGCCATGCCGATCGGGCCCGAATCGTCGCTTATGACGAGCGTATTCGGCAGCAGTTCGACCTCCTTCTCGTCCAGCAGGACGAGTTTCTCGCCCGCGTTTGCGAGCCGCGGCCGGATCGGCCCGTTTAGCCCCGCGAGGTCATAGGCGTGGAGCGGCTGACCGAGCTCCAGCATGACGTAATTGGTGACGTCGACGACCGGGTGGATCGAGCGCAGACCGCTGCGGCGCAGCCGTTCCCGCATCCAGGTGGGCGAATCCGCGCTCATGTCGATGTTGCGGACGACGCGTGCGGCGAACCGCGGGCAGCCCTGTGGATGGACGAGTTCGACAGCGTGTGTATCTTCGAGCGTCGCTGGAACGGGATCGACACTCGCCGCCTTAATCGACGTTGACGTCAGCGCCGCGACATCCCGGGCGATGCCGAGCACGCTGAAGCAGTCGCCACGATTCGGAGTGAGGTCCAGGTCGAACGACACATCCGGCAGGTCGAGATACTCAGCGAGCGGCGCGCCGGTCGGCGCATCGTCATCGAATTCGAGGATGCCATCCGATTCTTCACCCAGCCCGATCTCGATGGCGGAGCACAGCATGCCGTTCGAGACGACACCCCGGATCTTCGCTTTCTTCAGTTTGAGGCCGTTCGGAAGCGTCGTCCCGGCCGGCGCAAATGCGCTTTTCATGCCCTTGCGAACATTCGGCGCACCGCACACGACCTCCAGCACGTCGTCGCCACCTGCGGCTACCCGGCAGACCGAGAGACGATCCGCGTCCGGATGCCGGCTCGCCGCCAGGACTTCGCCGACGACAATGCCGTCGAGGCCGTGGCCATGCGGCTCGATACCGTCCACCTCGTGGCCGATCATCGTCAGTCGGTGCGCGAGTTCATCCGTCTCCATGGGCGGATCGACCCATTCACGCAACCATTTTTCGGAGAATTTCACCTGCCCACCTTCCGCTATTTAAACTGGCGCAAGAAGCGCAGGTCGTTTTCGAAAAACGTACGCAGATCATCGACGCCGTAGCGCAGCATCGCGAGTCGCTCGATACCCATGCCGAAGGCATAGCCGGTGAACTCTTCCGGGTCGACGCCCGCGTTCTCCAGTACGTTCGGATGGACCATGCCGCAACCGAGGATCTCGAGCCATTTGTCTTCCTCCCACTCGACGTCGACCTCGGCAGACGGTTCCGTGAAAGGGAAATACGAGGCACGGAATCGCAGTTTGGCCTTGCGCTCGAAATAATTTTCGACGAACTGGTGCAGAACCGCTTTGAGATTCGCAAAACTGACGTCGCGATCGATGACCAGCCCCTCGACCTGGTGAAACATCGGTGTATGGGTCTGGTCGGAGTCGCAGCGATAGACGCGCCCCGGGGCGATGATCCGGATCGGCACGCCCTCTTCCACCATCGAGCGAATCTGCACCGGCGACGTGTGGGTTCGCAGCAGCTTGCCGCCCGGGAAATAGAACGTGTCGTGCATCGCCCGGGCCGGGTGATTCTCCGGGATGTTGAGTGCCGTGAAATTGTGGAAGTCGTCCTCGATCTCCGGGCCCGTGCGGATGCCGAATCCCGCGTCCCGGAAGATCTTCTCGATACGAATCGCAGCGCGAGATACCGGATGCCGGCCGCCCGTTCCGAACCCCCGCCCAGGCAGGGTCACATCGACGGCGTCGGCCAGCAGCTTCTCCGCCAGGGCCGAATTCTGCAAATCGGCCCGGCGCGCATTGATACCTTGGAGCAGCGACTTTTTTGCCTGGTTGATCGCCTGGCCGGCGGCCGGCCTTTCGGCTGCGGGAACGTCACTCAGCCCTTTCAGGCGCGCCGTTAACTCACCCTTCTTGCCGAGATAACGGACGCGTACGCCGTCCAGCGCGGCCAGGTCCGCCGCACCCGCAATCTCGGACTCGGCCTGCTCGACGAGCTCGCTCAGTGACTGCATCAGGAATCCCTGCCGGAACGGCGTGCCACCGGCACGCCGGCCCGCTGTCAGCTGTCGGCCAGCGCGGCCTTGGCGCGCTCGGCGATGGCGCCGAAGGCGTCGGGATCGTGCACGGCGATGTCAGCGAGGACCTTGCGGTCGACTTCCATCTCGGCGCGATTCATGCCGTTGATCAGGCGGCTGTACGACAAGCCGTGCAGACGAGCTGCGGCATTGATACGGGCGATCCAGAGCGCGCGGAACTGACGCTTGCGCTGCCGGCGATCGCGATAAGCGTACTGACCGGCCTTGATGACCGCCTGCTTGGCAGTCTTGAAAAGCTTGCTGCGCGCGCCGTAATAGCCCTTCGCTTTCTTGAGGACTTTCTTGTGCCGTGACTTGGCGACGACACCTCTCTTAACTCTTGCCATTGCTCAATCCCCCCTAGCTGTACGGAAGCATGCGCTTGACGCTTTTCACGTCCGCCTCATGAACCTGTTCGGTCAGGCCCAGCTGGCGTTTGCGCTTGGACTTTTTCTTGGTAAGGATGTGATTGAGGTGGGACTGGGCTCGCTTGTAGCCGCCCTTGCCCGTCTTCCGGAAGCGCTTCGCTGCGCCCCGGTTCGTTTTCATTTTCGACATTGTAGTCTCCACTTTGACTGGCCGTGCTACGAACCGCTACCAGCGGCCGATGCAGGCGGGATATTTCACTGACGGCTGTCGAGATCGTCAGCGGCTTGCAATCATCTTTTCTTTGGCGCCAACACCATGACCATTTGCCGGCCTTCCAATTGTGGCATCTGTTCAACGACACCGAATTCGTCCAGATCCTCGCGAACCCGTGCCAGCAGATTTGCCCCCAACTCCTGGTGGGCCATTTCTCGCCCCCTGAATCGCAGCGTCACCTTGGTCTTGTCACCTTGCTCCAGGAACTCGACCAATTTACGTAACTTGACCTGATAGTCGCCCTCGTCGGTACCCGGCCGAAATTTAATTTCCTTGACGTGTACCTGCTTCTGTTTTCGCCGCGCCATCTGAGCTTTTTTGTTTTGCTCGAACAGGTATTTACCGAAGTCCATGATGCGGCAGACCGGTGGTTCTGCGGTCGGCGCAACTTCGACGAGATCAAGATCTATGTCTTGGGCTAGACGAATAGCCTCGATGAGCGGCAAAACACCCACTTGCTCGCCGTTCGCGTCGATCACGCGAACTTCTGACGCTTCGATCTCCTCGTTGCGCCTCACGCGCTTGGCTAATGCGATTCCTTTATCCTCCTGGTTTTGGCCAAGCCACAGGCCGGGCTTCGTCGCGCCCGTCCCGACAGCAAGGCGGGAACGCGATTCTATATAGCCGATTCGCAAGAAACAACTGCCAAAAAGCTGATTTAGCAGAAATTTTGGTCGTGCTGTGGGAAATTTGCAACGGTTGCTCGGCTGCTATGCCGGAGGCATGGTGGGCGATGGTGGTTTCGAACCACCGACCTCCACGATGTCAACGTGGCGCTCTACCCCTGAGCTAATCGCCCAACACCCTGATTTTACTCAGGTAAATATATCTGCCTGTCGCCGCCCAGTGCGTGTGCCCGGCGAGCGGGCGACAAAGATACTCAAGGCATCCCGCCGGCGCAACAGGTAATTGCCCTCTAGCCCGCCAGTTTGTCGCTGACCCCGAAGCCGATCTTCCGCATCTCCTGGACCTGGTCACGAAGGCGGGCCGCCTCCTCGAATTCGAGGTCGCGGGCGTGCTTCAGCATCTTCTTCTCGAGCGCCTGGGCTTTTCTGAGAAGCTCCCCGGGCGACATCGATTCGTAAGGCGTGGCGTCCTCGGCCACCCGCCGGCGGCCGCGCCCCGGCACCGGGTACGCAGCCTCCATGATGTCGGCTACCTGCTTGACGATGGTCGCGGGCTGGATGCCGTGCGCTTCATTGAATGCGAGCTGGCGCTCCCGTCTGCGGTTGGTCTCGTCGATGGCGCGCTGCATCGAGCCGGTCAGGTCATCGGCATACAGGAGTGCCGTGCCATGAATATGCCGCGCCGCCCGGCCAATCGTCTGGATCAGCGAGCGCTCGGAACGGAGGAAACCTTCCTTGTCGGCATCCAGTATCGCAACCAGAGACACTTCGGGCATGTCGAGACCTTCGCGCAGGAGATTGATGCCGACGAGCACGTCGAATTCCCCGAGACGAAGATCGCGGATGATCTCGGTGCGCTCGACCGTGCCGATGTCGGAATGCAGATAGCGCACGCGAACGCCATGTTCCTGGAGATAGTCCGTCAGGTCCTCGGCCATGCGTTTCGTCAGGGTCGTGATCAGCACCCGCTCGTTGACCGCGACCCGGCGCCCGATCTCCGACAGGACATCGTCGACCTGGGTCCGCGCCGGCCGCACCTCGACAACAGGGTCGATCAGACCGGTCGGCCGCACGAGCTGCTCGACCGTGTTGCCGGACTGCTCCGCCTCGTAGTCACCCGGCGTGGCCGATACGTAAACCGTTTGTGGAGAAAGCGCGTCGAACTCGTCGAAGCGCAGCGGCCGGTTGTCGAGCGCCGACGGCAGACGGAAGCCGTACTCGACCAGGGTCTCCTTGCGCGAGCGATCGCCGCGATACATGCCGCCGAGCTGCGGAACGGTCACGTGGCTCTCGTCGATGATCAGGATGGCCTTGTCGGGCACGTAATCGAACAGGCAAGGCGGCGGCTCGCCCTCGTTGCGGCCGGAGAGATAGCGGGAGTAGTTCTCGATACCGGTGCAGTAGCCGAGCTCCCTGATCATCTCCATATCAAATAAAGTTCTCTGCTCAAGTCTTTGAGCTTCAAGGAGTTTTTCGTTCTTTCTGAGATACTCGAGGCGCGCTTTCAGCTCGACCTTGATCTCATCGACGGCGGCAAGAAGCTTCTCACGCGGCGTGACATAGTGGGTCTTGGGGAAGACGGTCAGTCTCGGAACGCGTCGTATCACTTCCCCCGTCAGCGGGTCGAAATAGGCGAGCGACTCGATCTCGTCGTCGAACAGCTCGACTCGAACCGCGTCGCGTTCCGACTCCGCCGGGAATATATCGATAACGTCACCCCTGACCCGGTAATTGCCCTGCGCCAGGTCGAGTTCGTTTCGCTTGTACTGCATTTCCGCCAGTCGGCGCAGAATCGTCCGCTGATCGATACGCTCGCCACGGGACAGGTGGAGCACCATGTTGAAGTAGCTCTCCGGGTCGCCGAGCCCGTAAATCGCCGACACGGTCGCAACGATAATCGCGTCGGGACGTTCGATCAGCGCTTTCGTCGCCGACAGGCGCATCTGTTCGATGTGCTGATTGATCGACGCGTCTTTCTCGATATAAGTGTCCGAACTGGGTACGTAGGCCTCCGGCTGGTAATAGTCGTAGTAGGAGACGAAGTACTCGACCGCGTTCCTCGGGAAGAACTCGCGCATTTCGCCGTAGAGTTGAGCGGCAAGCGTCTTGTTCGGCGCGAGGATGATGGCAGGACGCTGGGTCGCCTCGATGACGCTCGCCATCGTGAATGTCTTGCCCGACCCGGTCACACCGAGCAGGGTCTGCCGCGCCAGTCCGTCGGCGAGGCCCTCGACCAGGCCGGCTATTGCCTGCTCCTGATCGCCTGCCGGACTGAATTTCGACACCAGCGTCAGCTTGTCGCGGTCGTCGGACAAGGTCTTCTTGGGCAGGTTGATCGTTTGGCGTACCATGCGATGTCGATTTCGGGAGGCAACCAGTGAGTCTATCAGTTTCGGAAAGAATGAGCCGGGTCATGCCGTCTGCGACCAGTGCCGTTCTGGGCCTGGCGGCGGAGCTACGCGAGGCCGGCAGACCGGTTATCAGCCTCGGCGCCGGAGAGCCGGATTTCGACACACCGGAGCACATCAAAGAGGCCGCCATCCGGGCGATTCACGACGGTGAAACGAAGTACACCGCCATCGACGGCACCAGCCACCTCAAGTCGGCGATCCAGCGTAAATTCGAACGCGATAACCAGCTCAGCTACGCGCCCGAGCAAATCCTCGTCTCCGTCGGCGCCAAGCACACCTTATTCAATGCCTGCATGAGCATACTGAGCGCCGGTGATGAAGCCATCATCCCGGCGCCCTATTGGGTCTCCTACCCCGACATGGTGCGTGTCGCCGAAGGCACGCCGGTGATCATCGATACTGGCATCGAAGACGGCTTCAAGGTCACTCCGGGGAAGCTGGAAGCCGCGATTACGGACCGGACGAAAGTCCTGTTCCTGAACAGTCCGTCCAACCCGACCGGAAGCTGCTACACGCGGGAAGAGCTCGCCGCCCTTGCTGAGGTGTTGCTGCGGCATCCGAACGTCATCGTACTGGCGGACGACATCTACGAGCACATCCACTGGGCCGAGGATCCCTTCTGCAGCATTGCGACGGCCTGCCCCGATATTTACGACCAGGTGGTAACGATCAACGGTGTATCGAAGTGCTATGCGATGACCGGCTGGCGTGTCGGCTACGCCGGCGGTCCGCCCGAAGTGATCAAGGCGATGAAGACCATCCAGAGCCAGATTACCTCGAATCCCTGCAGTATCTCCCAGGTCGCCGCCGCCGCGGCGCTGGATGGCGATCAATCCTGCATGGCACCCATGCTCAAGGCCTACAAAGAACGCAGCGACTACGTCGTCGCCGCCCTGAACGAGATTCCGGGATTCGAGTGCCGCGAGGGCGAAGGGGCCTTCTACGCATTTCCGCGGGTAACCGGCGCGATGGCGGCCAAGGGCATGGAATCAGACGCCGACCTGGTCAAGCTGGTGCTTGAATCGAGCGACGTCGTCATGGTTCCCGGCACACCATTCGGGGCCCCGGGCTACGTTCGAATCTCGTTCGCCTGCTCCCTTGGGGAGCTCGAGGACGCCATCGGCAGGATTCGAAAGGCCCTGTCCTGATTTCGCCAAAACTGGTCAAAATTTGACCGGTCCNNNNTAGCTCAGTTGGTAGAGCGGTTGACTGTTAATCAATTGGTCCCTGGTTCGAGTCCGGGTCGGGGAGCCAAAATCTAGAAGGCCCCATTGGGGGCCTTCTGCTTTTGGGTCCCTCACCGAACTCCCCAGTGAAGGTTTCGACGTCTTTCCAAGCTGATGACTAGAGGTCGGTCCGCACCGCCCAGCCGCGCAATTCCACGCGCCGCAGGCGGACCGGGTTCGAGTCCGGGTCGGGGAGCCAAACGCCAAAAGCCCTCCTTACGGAGGGCTTTTTTCGTGTCTGCCTCCGGGCCGAGCTCACAGTGACCTCGTGCCGCATTTTTTGGATAGATCACTGAAGATCAATCCGCAACGGCCGAGATACGTGCGATCAGCACCGTGGGCGGATTGGGGTCGGGGAGCCAGACCCCAAAAAAAGCCCTGCAGGCAAGGGTTTTCTCTCTCGTTCCGACCGCTCCACGTCGCCACTCGCGTCTGCGATATAATGGCACGGTCGTCGAGTCAGCCGGTCGCCACAAAGTAACAAGAAGCAGCCGGCATGGAGAGGTTCGTCCATGGCACTGGAACCTCACGCATTGGCGTCAGTTCTGCTGACAGTCACTGCTCTGATTCTTTTTTCGCGGGAGAAGATTCCACTCGAATACTCCTGCGTGGCCGTGCTCATCGCGCTGGTCACCCTGTTCGAATTTTTCCCGCTCGAAGGGCCGATCTACGTTTCCGGCGCTACCTTTCTCCGCGGATTTGGCAACGAAGCATTGATAACAATCTGCCTGCTGCTGGTGCTCGCGAAAGGTGTCGAGATCAGTGGCGCGTTACATGCAGTCGGCAAAATGCTGACTCGCATCTGGCTGGGCAACCGAACGCTGGCGCTTCTCGTCACGCTCGTTATTGCAGCCTTTATCAGCGCGTTCGCAAACAACACTCCGATCGTGGTCATGATGCTGCCGATCCTCGTCGGTATCGCCCATCGAGCCGATATTCCACCATCCGGCATCCTCATGCCGATCGGTTTTGCAACAATCATCGGTGGCATGAGCACGACGATCGGCACATCCACCAACCTGCTGATCGTCTCGGTGTCCGAAGAACTCGGATTGCCGCGGTTGCAGATGTTTGACTTCACGCTGCCGGCGGTCATTGCCGGTTCGGTCGGCTTGCTCTACCTCTGGCTCATTGCGCCGAAATTGCTGCCGATTCGGCCGTCACTGCTGGCCGGCACGGCGCCCAGGCTGTTCAACGCCAGGATCGAGCTCGATGAATCGAGTCCGTACGTCGGTCAACCATTGAGCCTGCTGATCCAGGACCTGGGTGAGTCGGTCCGGATCACGCAGGTCGAACGGGGTGAATCCACGGCCCTGGTGCGGCTGCCGACACTGGAAATGCAGTCCGGGGATCGCGTCATGCTCCGAGGTACCCCCGAGATGATTCACGCCGCGCAAAAGTCGCTGGTCGGGGCCGGTCGCGACGAGAAGCTGGTCCGAGAGCCCGACGAGCGGGTTGTCGAGGTAGTGGTGACCCAGGATTCGCCGTTACATGGCAAGAAACTCAGTGAAGCGCGCGAGGCAGAATTGCGCGGCCTGGCGGCGATCGGCTGGTACCGACCGAGATCCCGCAATGTAGCGCCACTGAATCGCGACAGCGACCCGAAACTGAGGAACGGGGACGTATTGCTGATGCAGGGACCGCGACAGCAGATCAATGAGCTGATCAACACACCGCAGATCATGATCCTCGCTCGCACCATCCAGGTGCCGCGCTCCGAGCGCGCTCGCCGCGCCATGGGCATCATGATTGGCGTAGTCTTCGTCGCAGCATTGGGCGTACTGCCGATCCTGACCAGCGCGCTGATCGGTGTCGGCCTGATGCTCGCGGGACGGTGCCTGAGCTGGAACGAGGCGTGGAGCGCCATCGACGCGAGGATTGCCCTCGTCATCGTCGCAAGCCTCGGCCTCGGCACGGCGCTGACGGCGACCGGCGCAGCGGAGGCGCTCGCGATGGGCCTGGTCGGCATCGTCGGCAACTTGCCGCCGCCTGTCATCATCAGCGGCTTGCTACTCATCACTGCATTACTGACCGAAGTTGTCACGAATAACGCGATCGCCGTTATTGCCACGCCGATAGCGATGGGCATTGCGACAGAGCTCGGGTTCGAACCGCTACCCTTCGTTCTCGCCGTCCTGTTCGGCGCCAATATGAGCTACCTGACGCCGATCGGTTACCAGACCAACCTGCTGGTCATGAGCGCCGGCAGCTACAAGTTCGCCGATTTTTTCCGGGTCGGGCTGCCATTGCAGCTCCTGCTCTGGCTGGTTCTCTCGGCCACGCTGTGCTGGCTGTACCTGTGAGAGACGAGCGGCGCCGATCTGACGCGGCGTCTGAGTAATCAGCGTCCGATCACTGGCGCTTGACGGCTGTCACCATTACTTCAAACCTCGCGCCGAACAACAGCGGTCCGGACCCGATGAACGCACGGGCGGGGAAGGTTTTCGTGAAATAACCCGCGTACACCTCGTTGAACGCACCATAGTGGGAAACGTCGGAACAGAAGACCTGGGTGACTACAATGTCATCCATGGTCAGGCCAGCGGCGTCGAGCGTACCCTTGATGGAGTCGAGCACTGCGCGCGCCTCGTCGGCCGGGTCCTCCGGCACCTCTCCGTCAACCAGGCCGAGCGCACCGGACACGTACAGCGTGTCATCCACCCAGACAGCGCCACTGAACGGCGGGCCCTGATCGCCGGGAGAGCGACCGTTTACGTAGGACACCTCTGCGGCGATGCCGACAGACGACACGATCAGCAAGGCCAGGGCAATAGGTGAAACAGATGTCAGTTTCATTCGGGACTCTCCTGTTGTTGTGATTCTGCGGCCATTATGGCGAAAGTACAGCTCGTGAACTAGGCTAAGCACGGACTGACAAAACGATGGGGAAAACAATGCTCAGAAATTTAATGATGGCCGGCATCCTGGCGACCGGAATAATCGTTTCGGCTTTTGCCATGACTCCGGACGCGACAGAGGCTGATCCGGGACACTACTCGGTGGAATTTGAGAATGACCGCGTCCGCATTGTTCGTATCAAGTACGGGCCAGGCGAAAAATCGATCATGCACTCCCACAAGGACAATGTTGTGGTGGTATTGACAGACGCCGATTTCAATATGACTTTAGCGGACGGTTCGGTCATCCATGATCAGCGAGTCGCCGGCAGCGCCTCCTGGGCGGACGCGGGCGATCATTTGCCCGAAAACCTCAGTGACGCTCCGGCAGAAGCCTTACTGATCGAGTTGAAGTAGCGGATCGTCCCCCCGATTTAGTCGAGGGATTCTTTCAGGTAGCGCCGAAACGCGTCACCAATGCGCTCGTGCGCCAGGCCGTAGGCAACCGTCGCCTGGAGGTAGCCGAGCTTGCTGCCGCAATCGTAGCGGGTGCCGGAGAAGGAATACGCGTAAACATCCTGGTCAGCGAGCAAGTCGGCGATCGCATCCGTCAGCTGGATCTCGCCGCCGGCGCCGCGCCCGGTGGTTTCGAGCTTGTCGAAAATCTCCGGCGCCAGCAGGTAGCGGCCCACCACCGCGAGGTTCGACGGCGCCTCCTCCGGTGTCGGCTTTTCGACGATGCTGAGCATGCGTGAACCATGCTCGCTGGTCTCTGTCGCAACGATTCCGTAGCTCGAGGTGTTTGCTCTCGGTACCTCCTCGACAGCGACAACGCTGGCGCCGTGCCGCTCGTATTCTTCGGCCATTTCCCGCAGGCAGGGACTGCCGGCAATCAGGTCGTCCGCGAGATGGACAAAGAACGGTTCGTTGCCCACCGCGGGACGGGCACAAAGCACGGCGTGTCCGAGACCCAGCGGCTCACCCTGACGGATGTATACGCAGGAAACGTTGTCCGGAACGATGCCCCGGATCGATTCCAGCAGCTCAGACTTGCCGGACTCGGTCAGCGCACGCTCGAGTTCCGCGTCGCTATCGAAATGGTCCTCGATAGCTCGCTTGGAGGCGCCGGTGACGAAAACCAGTTTCGTGGCGCCTGCGGCGATCGCTTCCTCGACCGCGTACTGAATAAGGGGCTTATCCACGATCGGCAGCATTTCCTTCGGACTCGCCTTCGTGGCAGGAAGAAAACGGGTCCCCCGCCCGGCGACTGGAAATACTGCAGCACGTACGGCTTTCGACACTGGCTTGACCTATCCTGCAAATGATGCCGCATCATAGCCAATATTGAAGCCGGTTTGTCGGGGCGGTGATCACACTTCGGAATGTGACCCCCGCTCGGACGCCGGCCTTGCGGCCGGCGCCTCGATGCGGAAACAGTCCCCGGCCGCTAGTTGGATTTTCCGGCTTTCGTCTCGAGCAGAATGTTCTTGCGGTTGATCTCGACGGTTCTCACGCCGATACCCTTTACCTGGGCCAGCTCGTCAACGGTCTTGAACGGGCCGTTGGCCTTTCGATACTCGACGATCGCAATTGCCTTGGTAATTCCTACTCCCTGAAGTTCCGCAGAGATCGTTTCGGCGTCGGCGGTATTGACATTAACAGGACCGGCCATGGCAGAGGCGGCCAACATCAACAGGCTCTGGACAATGGCAATGGACTTGAATTTCGTCATCAGATGCTCCTTTTCAATGATGAACTGTTCGAAAACGTGAACAGCTGGAGCATATGCCGGACCGGGCAGATCGGCGCCCGGTTAATCTGGCGAGAATGGACGAAAACGACGAATAATGGCCGTTACCGGAGAGTTCCTACATGCCGGTGCTACGCTGCAGCAGGGAATCGAAGTTTACCGTCGAAAATGGCCGCTGAGTCTCCCAGTCTCTGCAGCTCGGGCACTGCCAAAGCAGCCTCTGGCTGGAAAAACCACATTCCTTGCATTGGTACCTCGGAATTGTCCCTGCGAGCTTGCTCAGCGCGGACCGAACCTTGTTCAGCGCGTTCTGCCGGTCTTCCCCGCTTGCCGAATTCACGGTTTGCAGGTCAATAAACTCCGTCAGCGTGGGTTCGCTGAGCATATAGGCCTCGACGCATTCATCGATGATGTCGATGCCGCCGATATCGTTGACGATGGCCGTATAGGCGACGTCCGTCCTGAGGTCCGGATTCCTGTCGAGGTGTACGCGCAACGACTTGTCGAGGTCCGCGATAGTGCCTTCCCGCTCATGGACTTCCACCAGCGCAGGCAAGGCCTCGGTGATCAGGTAGGAATTTTCGTCGACAATGCGATGATAGAGACGAAGCGCCGTTTTACTGTCGTCAGTCTCGCGCGCGATCATCGCCCGCGTCAGCGCGCCTCGCTGGGTCCGTGGCCGGCCACTCTGCGCCTTTTTCACGAATGCGCGCGCTGCGGTAAAGTCTTTTTCGCCGACCGACTGCTCCGCCAGCTCGCAATAATAATGTGCGATCTGTAACGCGAGCGACTCCCCGCTGAGCACTTCGAGTTTTTTCCCGGACTCGATCGCTTGCTGCCATTCCTTTTCCTGCTCATAGATCCGGCAAAGTTGCTCGAGCGCCTCTACCTGGTATCGCGAGCCCTGGGAAAGGCGGACAAACAGGTTTTCGGCGCGGTCCAGCAGACCGGCGCGCAGGTAATCCTTGGCCAGCGAGAACAAGGCCTGGTCGCGTTGTTCGGCGGCGAGATCCGGCCGGGCGATGATGTTCTGATGTATCCGGATTGCCCGGTCCACTTCGCCACGTCGACGAAACAGGCTGCCCAGGGCGAAGTGCGTTTCGATCGTCTTGTCGTCGACGCGCACCATCTTGAGAAAGTGCTCCAGCGCCTGGTCGGTCTGCTCGTTCAGCAGAAAATTCAGCCCTTTAAGATAATCGACATTGAGCGGCGGAGGCGCCTCTTGCTCGTCATCCCGGTCACCGAAGCGACCCAGCGCCCAGCCCGCGGCAGCGAGCAAAAGGAACAGTCCCGCCAGCAGGAATGTGGATTCAGTCGGCATCGGCGAGCGGCAGGTTTCGGAGGCTGGTAACTTCCGATTCCGTATGTCGCAGCTGCCGCCGCAGGCGGCGACGTTCGTTCACGAGGCGGAGGATGAATACGACGGTGCACAGGAGGCCAAACGCCCAGCCGAGAACGAATGTGATCGAAAACGCGAGCGGAATCGAAGGACGCACCGTCGTGAAGAACAGGTCCAGGTCGACGAAACCGGGATTGCTGCTCGTGAAGACGAGCATCACCGCAAACACCAGTATGACCAGGATTCCTATGCCGATCTTCTTCAGCAAGCACCTACTCCAGGGGGATTGATTCAGGCCAGGCCCGGACAGTGTATTGATTTAGCACAGGCAAAGTAAGTGCCCGAAACCGGGCCTGGAAATGCCAAGGGTACGGCGAAAAGCTAATTCTTGATGGGCAGATCGCGGGACGCGTTCACTCTCTCGCGGAGGTCCTTGCCGGGCTTGAAATGCGGCACATATTTACCGGAGAGCGCGACCGCCTCGCCGGTCTTGGGGTTGCGGCCGATGCGCGGAGGCCGGAAATGCAGCGAAAAGCTGCCAAATCCGCGGATCTCGATACGTTCGCCCCTGGAGAGCGAATCACTCATCAGGTCCAACAGGTGCTTGACCGCCAGCTCGACATCTTTCGCCGGGAGATGCTTTTGCTTTCTGGCGATCTGTTCTATTAGTTCCGATTTCGTCATAGCACGTATCGCTTATTTTTTGGGTTAGCCACATAAGCTACCGATTATTAAGGGATTATAGCCCGGACCTGACGGTCCGGGCTACCCTTATTTTACTTTACGCGACGGAATTTCCGTGTCCCGCCTGCCCGGAACAACCGGGATTACTTGCCGCCTCCGGACATTTTTTCCTTCAGGAGCTCGCCGAGCGTGGTGCCGCTCGACCCAGCCGCGGTTTCCGACTTGTAGCTTGAAAGCGCCTCTGCCTCTTCGTGAACTTCCTTGGCCTTGATCGACAACGCCACGGTGCGATTCTTGCGATCGACGTTCGTGAACTTCGCCTCGACCTCGTCGCCCACCTTGATGATGGTCCGTGCATCCTCGACGCGACCACGCGCGAGCTCCGACGCGCGGAGCGTACCGATCACGCCGTCTCCGAGGTCAACGGTCGCACTGCGCGCTTCGACTTCAGTGACGGTGCCCTTGACGACGGTGTTCTTCGGATGCTCTGCAAGCCATGCAGAGAACGGATCCTTGTCAAGCTGCTTGATGCCCAGGGAAATTCGCTCACGCTCGGCATCGATAGCGAGCACGCTGGCCTCGATCTCCTGGCCTTTCTTGTAGTTGCGAACGGCCTCTTCGCCCGGGATATCCCAGGAAATATCCGACAGGTGGACAAGACCGTCGATACCGCCGTCGAGTCCGATGAAGATTCCGAAATCGGTGATCGACTTGATTTGTCCGGTGACCTTGTCACCACGATTGACGGTCGCCTGGAACTCGGCCCACGGATTGGACTTGCACTGCTTGATGCCGAGCGAGATACGACGACGCTCTTCGTCGATCTCGATCACCATGACCTCGACTTCCTCGCCGATCGAAACGACCTTGGAAGGATTGACGTTCTTGTTGGTCCAGTCCATCTCGGAGACGTGCACGAGGCCTTCGACGCCCTCTTCGATCTCCACGAAGCAGCCGTAATCGGCAATGTTCGTGACCTTGCCGAACAGGCGGGTGTGCGGCGGATAACGCCGCGCGAGATCATGCCAGGGATCTTCGCCAAGCTGCTTGATGCCGAGCGAGACGCGCTGGCGATCACGGTCGAACTTCAGGATCTTGACGTCAATCTCGTCGCCGACGTTGACGACCTCGGACGGATGCTTGACCCGCTTCCAGGCCATATCGGTGATGTGCAACAGGCCATCGATGCCGCCCAGGTCAACGAATGCGCCATAGTCTGTAAGGTTCTTGACGATACCTTTGACGGTGTTGCCCTCCTGCAGGCTCTCGAGCAGCTCTTCGCGCTCCGCGCTGTACTCCTGCTCGACAACGGCACGCCGCGAGACCACGACGTTGTTGCGCCGCTGATCGAGCTTGATGACCTTGAATTCCAGGCTCTTGCCTTCGAGGTAACCCGGGTCGCGTACGGGCCGAACGTCGACCAGTGAGCCCGGCAGGAATGCACGAACATTGTCGATTTCGACGGTGAAACCGCCCTTGACCCTTCCGTTGATGATGCCCGATACGATTTCGCCCTTTTCGAACGCTTTTTCCAGCTCGATCCAGGTCCGCGCACGGACGGCCTTTTCACGAGAAAGCTTGGTTTCGCCGAAGCCGTCTTCGACGGCATCGAGAGCTACCTCGAACTCGTCGCCGATCGAGACTTCGGCTTCGCCTTTCTCGTTCTGGAACTGTTCGATGGGAATGACGGCCTCGGATTTGAGGCCTGCACTGATGATGACTACATCATCATTTACCGCGACAACTGTGCCCGTGATGATGGCACCGGGTTTTATTTGTTGACTGGCAAAACTCTCTTCAAATAACTCTGCAAAACTTTCTGACATTAGATTTAAACCAAGAGGACCCTGCGGCCCCCACCCATACGTCCTGACCCTTCCTGGGTGAGACGGCTGTTAATAAAAAAGAGCCAGACTTCCTGTCCGACTCACCGCTATACCCTGTCGCTTATTCCTTGTGCAGCCCGATTTCCTGAACCCAGTCCAGTACGGTCCGGGTAACTTCATCGATCGTCAGGTTGCTGGAATCCAGCAATCGGGCGTCTTTCGCAGTCCTCAATGGCGCCACCGAGCGCTCGGAATCCCGCCGGTCACGGTCCTCTATGTCCCGCGAAAGGGCGGCAAGGCTAACATCAATACCCTTGTCATTCAACTGCTTATGGCGCCTTTTCGCGCGCTCTTCTGCGCTTGCGGTGAGGTAGACCTTGAGCACCGCATCCGGGAAAACCGTGGTCCCCATATCGCGTCCGTCAGCGACCAGCCCGGGCGGCTGGCGGAAAGATCTTTGCAGGTCCAGCAAGGCGCTGCGGACGGCCGGCAAGGCGGCGACTCGCGACGCCAGTAGACCGCATTCCTCGGTCCTCAGCCGGTCGGAGACCTCTTCGTCGTGCAGCCAGACCTGCTCGTTGCCGGCCTCGTCGGCCGTAAAACGGACATCCAGTCCTGCGGCGATCCGCGCCAGTTCCGGTTCCGCGGCCTGCGCTTTTCCCTGCTCGGCGGCGGAGAGCGCCACCAGCCGATACAGAGCGCCGCTGTCCAGCAGGTGCATGCGGAGTTTGGCCGCTACCCTGCGCGCGATGGTGCCCTTGCCGGAACCGCTCGGGCCGTCAATCGCGATGACCGGTGCTGCGCCGGCGGTCATTGCGACTCCGTTCCCGCAACGCGATCGATGCCGACGCCCATCGATTGCAGGCATTCTACAAAGCCGGGGAAAGAGGTCTCGACATTGCGGGTATCTGCAATCGTGACCGACCACTCGGCAATCGTCGCTGCTACCGCAAACGCCATGGCAATGCGATGATCGCCGTGGCTGTCGACAGTACCGCCATAAATCTTGCTGCCGTGGACGACCGCGCCATCGTCCGTTTCATCGACCGGGACGCTCAGCGCGCGCAGTCCACCGGCCATCGCGGCGATGCGGTCGCTCTCCTTCACCCGCAGCTCGCCGAGGCCGCTGAACGTCGTCTTGCCCTCCGCACAGGCCGCGGCGACGAACAACACCGGGAATTCATCGATCGCGAGCGATACTTTTGCCGGATCGACGTCGATGCCGGTGAGCCTTGCCGCACGGACCGTCAGGTCGGCGACCGGTTCCTCGCCGTTGAGACGCACGTTGTCGATCGCGATGTTGGCACCCATGTCGTTCAAGATTTCGATGACGCCGGTGCGCGTGGGATTGACGCCGACGCCGGGAATAACGAGCTCGGCGTCACGCGAAATCGTGGCGGCAAGAATCAGGAATGCGGCAGATGACAGGTCCGCAGGCACCTCGATATCCGCGCCCACCAGCTTTTGTCCACCCGCCATCTGGATCTGCGTCTCTCCCTGGGTGACTTCCACGCCCATCGTGCGCAGCATCCGCTCCGTGTGGTCGCGCGTAACGGCCGGCTCCACGATCGCAATCTCACCCTCGGCATTGAGGCCCGCAAGCAGGATCGCCGACTTCACCTGGGCGCTGGGCACCGGCAGTCGGTAAACGATGCCGGTCAGCGGATGGCCGCCCTCGATACGCAGCGGCGGCCTGCCCTCCTGGCTCGTAATGTTCGCGCCCATCATCGTCAACGGCCGGATGATCCTGTCCATCGGTCGGCGACTCAGCGATTCGTCGCCGGTCAGCTCGGTCGAGAATGGCTGACCCGCCAGCAGGCCTGCGAAAAGCCGCATGGCGGTGCCGGAATTGCCCAGGTCTAGCGGCCCGTCGGGCGCATGCAGGCCTGAATTGCCTGTACCGTGAATCCGCACGTCGCTGGCCCCGCTCTGCTCGACTGTCACGCCCATCGAGCGCAGGGCCGCAGCCGTCGCCAGGCAGTCGGCGCCGGGCAGGAAGCCGGATACCTTGGTCCAGCCCTCGGCAACCGCCCCGAGCATCAGGGCGCGATGAGAGATCGATTTATCCCCGGGTACGCTGGCAGTGCCGCTCGCTATCGAAGACGGTTCGATGACGAAATTCACGGCAGGCTACCGGACCGCTTTAGGATAAGCGCCGACGATCCGGAACAATGAACTGTTTTCCTCGAGCTCCGCGAGCGCTTCGCTCAGCGGCGATTCCTCGGCATGGCCCTCGACATCGATGAAGAATACGTAGTCCCAGTTCTCGCGCCTGGACGGGCGTGACTCGATGCGCGACATGCTGATGCCGTGTGTCGCGAAGGGCTGCAGCAAACCGTGCAGCACGCCGGCGCCGCTCGCAGTGCCGGCCGTCGAGACGAGAATCGTCGTCTTGTCGTCGCCGCTCGGCGCAAGCAGATTCCGGCCGATGACCAGGAAGCGGGTCGAGTTGTCGGCGGAATCCTCGATGTTATTCACCATGAGCTTCAGGCCGTAAACCTCGGCGGCTGCCTCGCCGCCGATCGCGGCGGTGCCTTTCTCGTCCCTGGCCCGGCGCGCGCCTGCAGCGTTGCTGCTGACACCGATGAGTTCGACATGTGGCAGATACTCGCGCAGCCAGCCGCGGCATTGTGCGAGCGACTGTTCATGCGCGCAGATGCGCTCGATCGCGTCCAAACCGTCGAGATTGCCCAGCAGGTGCTGCTCGATCCGCAGCTCGATTTCGCCCCCGACCTTGAGCGGCGAGGTGATGAACATATCCAGCGTATGATTGACCGTGCCCTCGGTAGAATTCTCGATCGGCACGACGCCAAAGTCTGCCGCGCCACTCTCCACCTCCTGGAAGACTTCGTCGATCGTCGAGAACGGCAGGCCACGTACCGAGTGCCCGAAGTGTTTGTAGACGGCGGTCTGGGTAAAAGTCCCTTCCGGACCCAGGAAGCCGATCTTGAGTGGCTCCTGCTGGGCGAGACAGGCGGACATGATCTCGCGAAAAAGTCGCAGCATTTCCTCGTCCCGCAGCGGCCCTTGGTTGCGCTCCAGCACCGCCCGGAGGACCTCGGCCTCCCTTTCGGGGCGGTAGTAATCGACCGCCGCAGCGAGCTCGCCTTTGGAGATACCCACCTGCTGCGCATAGCGCGCACGCTCGTTAATTAACGCCTGGATCTGCTGATCAACAGCATCGATGCGCTCGCGTATGGAGGCGAGATCGAGTGGCGATTCGTCTGTCTTGTCTGCCTTGGCCAAACCTGCGTACTCGCGGTTTAAGTCACTGAGTTAGCTCAGGATATAGGCTTGCCCAGATTTCGCAATGCCAGGACGCCAACAATCGCCCTCAGTTCGGCAATGGTTTCATCCGATACTGGCCCGTCGAGGTCGACGATCGTGTAGGCGAGCGCGCCCTGTGACTTGTTCAACAGATCTTCGATATTGAGGTTGGCCCTGGCGAGGCAGGTAGAAATCTGGCCCACCATGTTGGGTACGTTGGCGTTCGCGACGGTGATCCGATAAGCCCCCAGGCGGGGGATGATCATTTCCGGAAAGTTGACGGAAAACCGGACATTGCCATTTTCAAGGTAATCGCGAAGATTCTCGGCCACCATGATGGCGCAATTTTCTTCGGCTTCGGAGGTCGACGCACCGAGGTGCGGCAAGGCGACAACTTTCGGGTGCCCTATCAATCGGGGCGAAGGGAAATCGGTCACATACGCATGCAGCTTGCCGCTGTCCAGGGCGCCGACAACGTCTGCATCTTTGGCGATGCCTCCCCTGGCAAAGTTGATGATGACGCCGCCGTTGCGCATCAACGCCAGTCGATCGCGGTCGATCATGCCCCGGGTTTCGTCAACCAGCGGTACGTGAGCCGTGACGAAGTCGGAATCCTTGAACAGCCTGTCCAGGGTATCCACCTGCTGCACGCCTGATGACAATTGCCAGGCACGCTTGACCGTGATCGCCGGATCGTAGCCCACAACTTTCATGCCGAGCGACAGCGCGACATTGGCGACTTCGACGCCGACGGCGCCGAGCCCGATGACGCCGAGCGTTTTGCCCGGCAACTCGAAGCCCACAAACTGCTTCTTGCCCGCTTCGACCGCTTTCTCGAGCGCGTCACCATCGAGCTCGAGCCCCCGCACGTAGTCGCGCGCGTTGCAGATGTTTCTCGCAGCGATCAACATGCCGGCGACGGCGAGTTCCTTTACCGCATTTGCGTTGGCGCCGGGCGCATTGAAAACCGGGACACCCCGCTCGCTCATCGCTTCGACGGGAATGTTGTTGACGCCCGCGCCGGCGCGAGCGATCGCGACGACCGACTCCGGGATCTCCATATCGTGCATGTTGTGCGAACGAAGAATGATCGCGTCCGGCTGCGCGATATCGGAGGCGACTTCGTAAAGATTGCGCGGGAACCTGCGCAGCCCTTCGACCGCGATGTTGTTCAGTGTCTTGATCTTGAACATGGATTCACCCACAGGTGCGCTCGAACTCACGCATAAACTCGATCAGGGCATCGATGCCGGCTTCCGGCATCGCATTGTATATTGACGCACGCATGCCGCCGACCGAGCGATGACCCTTGAGATTTGCGAGCCCCGCTTCTTCCGCTTGGGCAAGGAACGCCGCATCCAGCGACGCATCCTGCAATACGAACGGCACGTTCATCCTTGAGCGGCAATCTTCCTTGACCGGGTTGCTGTAGAAGCCCGAAGCGTCGATCGCAGCGTACAGCTTCGCGGCCTTGCGTCGATTCCTCTCCGCCATCTTCTCCAGCCCGCCTTCCGCCTTGAGATGCTCGAAAACGAGGCCGGCCACATACCAGGCAAAGCAAGGCGGCGTGTTGCTCATCGAGCCCGACTTGTCGTAGACGGCGTAGTCGAGAAGGCTTGGTGTCTCTGGTCTTGCCCGGCCGAGCAGATCCTTGCGCACGATGACCAGCGTGATCCCGGCCGGGCCAATATTCTTCTGCGCCCCCGCATAAATGACACCGAACTTCGCCACATCGAGGGGCTGTGACAGGATCGTGCTCGACATGTCGGATACCAGCGGAACGTCGCCTGCGTCCGGTATGAAGGGGAACTCCACACCGGCAATAGTCTCGTTAGCACAATAATGCAGGTAAGCGGCTTCGCGGCTGCGCTGCCACTGCGTTTCCGCGGGAATACAGGTGAAATTCCGATCGGCGCTGTCGGCAACGATGTTGACCTCGCAGTAGCGAGACGCCTCGGCAATGGCTTTTTTGGACCAGCTTCCGGTCTGCACGTAGTCGACGACTTCGCCTTCCGCCGCCAGGTTGAGCGGCACCATCGCAAACTGCAGCGTCGCCCCGCCCTGCGGAAACAGGATGCTGTAGTCATCGGGGATATCGAGCAGATCGCGAAGGTCCTGGGCCGCTTTGTCAGCCACCGCTACAAATTCGGGGCTGCGGTGACTGACCTCCATGACCGACATGCCCGTGCCGTTCCAGTCGGGGATGTCACTGCGTACCCTTTCCAGCACCGCATCCGGAATAGCGGCGGGGCCAGCGCTGAAGTTGTAGACGCGAGACATTGAATTATTGACCGACGTTGACGGTATTCGTAAGTTCGCCTTTATGCCCCGAAGGCGGACAGAAAGCTACTCGTCTTCGTCGCCGATGGATTCGATCCGCGCCAGACCGACCAGTCGCTGCCCAGGCTCGACGCGGATCAGGGTAACGCCCTGGGTGTTGCGACCAATAATCGAGATGTCACTGACCGGCGTGCGCACGAGCGTGCCGCCGGAGCTGATCAGCATCACCTCATCCTCGTCACCAACCTGGATTGCGCCCACTGTGCGCCCGTTTCTTTCGGTGGTCTGGATCGCAATGACGCCCTGGCCGCCACGGCCCTGGACCGGGAAATCATCGATGGCAGTGCGCTTGCCGAAACCATTCTCGGTTGCGGACAGCAGCATGCCGTCGCCGACGATGGTCAGCGCAATGACCTCATGGCCTTCCGGAAGCTTGATGCCCCTGACACCAGCGGCGCCGCGCCCCATCGGCCGGACGTCCTCTTCCCTGAAGCGGATCGCCTTGCCGTGGCTGGCTACGAGCATGATTTCCCGGCTGCCGTCAGTGATCGCCACATTGACCAGCCGGTCGTCGTTGCGAAGGTCGATGGCAATGATGCCGCTGGATCTCGGTCGCGAGAACAGGTTTAGCGCCGTCTTTTTGACCGTGCCCCCGCTGGTCGCCATGAAAACGAACGCATCCTCATCGAAATCGCGGATCGGCAGCACCGCATTGATCCGTTCGCCCTCTTCCAGTGGCAGGAGGTTCACGATCGGTTTGCCGCGCGAACCGCGACTGGCCTTCGGCACCTGGTAAACCTTGAGCCAGTACATCTTGCCGCGACTCGAAAAACACAGCAGCGTGTCATGGGTATTGGCGACGAACAGGTTGTCGATGAAGTCTTCATCCTTGACCTTGGTCGCCGATCGCCCGCGACCACCGCGCCGCTGCGCCTGGTAGACATCGATCGGCTGGGCCTTGGCGTAGCCGCCGTGCGACAAGGTCACCACCACCTCCGCCTCGGGGATCAGGTCCTCGTCCTGCAGGTCCGTGTGATCCTTGTTGATTTCCGTCCGGCGCTCGTCAGCGTATTCATCGCGGACCTCGACAAGCTCCTCGCGAATCACCCGCAGCAGCTCGTCCGGATCTGCAAGAATATTAGATAATTGTTTAATTTTATCTAATATATCTTTGTATTCTTTGAGTATTTTTTCCTGCTCGAGACCGGTCAATCGGTGCAGCCGGAGATCAAGGATCGCCTGCGCCTGGACCGCCGACAGCTTGTATTGCCCATCGATCAGGCCGAATCCGTCTTCGAGCGAGTCGGGCCGGGTGTCGGTGGCGCCGGCTTTCTTGAGCATGCCGGTGACGGCGCCCGGCGACCAGCTGCGCGCCATCAGCGCCACTTTCGCGTCTGCCGGGGACGGCGATTCCTTGATGAGCGCGATCACTGCATCGATGTTGGCGAGCGCAACCGACTGACCCTCCAGCACGTGGGCCCTGTCGCGCGCCTTGCGCAGGTCGAAGATCGTTCGCCGGGTGACGACCTCGCGGCGATGCGCCAGAAATGCCTCGAGGACCTGCTTCAGGTTCAGGAGCTTCGGCTGCCCCTCGTGCAGGGCCACCATGTTGATGCCGAACACGCTTTGCAGCGGCGTCTGTTTGTAGAGATTGTTGATCACGACGTCACTCATCTCACCCTTCCTGAGCTCGATGACGATGCGCATGCCGTCCTTGTCGGATTCGTCGCGAAGTTCGCTGATGCCCTCGATCCGCTTGTCGCGGACGAGGTCGGCGATTTTTTCGATCAGCCGCGCCTTGTTGACCTGGTAAGGCAGCTCGGTGACGATGATCGCCTCCTTGCCGCTCTTGCCAACCTGCTCGACGTGCGTCCGGGCGCGCATAAAAACGCGCCCGCGGCCGGTCTTGTACGCGGCATAAATGCCCTGCGCGCCGTTGATGATGCCGGCCGTCGGGAAATCCGGTCCGGGCAGGTGCTCCATGAGCCCGGGCACGTCGATCGCCGGGTCGTCGATCAGCGCCAGGCAGGCATTGACGACTTCGCCGAGGTTGTGCGGCGGGATATTGGTCGCCATGCCGACGGCAATACCCGCGGAGCCGTTGACCAGCAGGTTCGGGATCCGGGTCGGCATGACCGACGGCTCGGACTCCGAGCCGTCGTAGTTTTCGATGAAATCGACGGTTTCCTTGTCGATGTCGGCCAGCATCTCGTGCGCGATCCTGGCCATGCGAACTTCGGTGTAGCGCATCGCGGCGGGCGCGTCGCCGTCGACCGAACCGAAGTTGCCCTGCCCGTCGACGAGCATGTACCGCATCGAGAAGGGCTGCGCCATGCGGACGATCGTGTCGTAGACGGCCGAATCGCCGTGCGGGTGGTATTTGCCGATCACGTCACCGACGACGCGGGCGGACTTCTTGTACGGCTTGTTGTAGTCGTTTCCCAGCTCACGCATGGCGTGCAGAACCCGGCGGTGAACCGGCTTCAGGCCGTCGCGCACATCCGGCAGCGCGCGGCCGACGATGACGCTCATCGCGTAATCGAGATAGGACTGCTGCATCTCCTCTTCGAGAGTGACTGACAGCAGTTCCTGGGCGACTTCAGACATACAAACTCACTAACGGCAAGCCGTTCCGTCTACAGAGGCGGAACCGCTTGCGACAAAAAAATCGGGTAATTTTTCGGAAATTTTCTCAGTATCAATCGGGCTTGAAACACGCGCCTCAGCGCTCTGAATCAAGGCTGTAATATTACCACAGCACCCCGCTGAACAGCACGGATTGCGGGCTTTTCAGGCCATTTTTGGCGGCCGCAATCCAGCCCGTTATACTGCGCGATCCGGCCGCCTGGGCGGCCCGATTCCTGGCGTTGGAAATGCAGCACTGTGACACTCTGATTTCGGCTGAATGGTGCATCCCGGTCGAGCCGGAAACACGCGTCTTCGCAGAGCACTCGGTGGCCGTCACCGACGGCCGGATCGTCGACGTACTGCCCGCAGCGGACGCCCGGGACACCTATACAGCCGGCGCCGTCGTGGATCGCCCGGGCCATGTGCTCATTCCCGGCTTCGTGAATGCGCACACGCACGCGGCCATGACGCTGTTCCGCGGCTATGCCGATGACCTGTCGCTCGACCGCTGGCTTCGCGAGGTCATCTGGCCCGCCGAAGCCCGCTGGGTCGGCGCCGAGATGGTCAGGGACGGCACGCGGCTCGCTATCGCCGAAATGCTGCTCTCAGGCTGTACCTGCTTCGCCGACCAGTATTACTTCCCGGAAATCGTGGCCGAGACCGCTTCCGATATGCACATTCGGGCCATGGTCGGTACGCCGGTCATTGACGTCGAGACGCAGTGGGCAGGTTCGGCATCCGAGTGCCTCAGCAAAGGCGCGGATCTCGTTCATGACCGCTACGCCGATCACCCGCTGATTTCGAGCTGTTTCGTGCCGCATTCCACGCCGACGGTATCTGACGAGGCGTTCGCCGAGCTGCGGGTCATGGCCGACCAGCTCGACAAGCGAATCCAGATCCATCTGCACGAGTCGACCAGCGAAATCGAGGCATCGCTGCGCGACACCGGCAAACGGCCGATTGAAAGGCTGCGGGACCTGGGTCTCGTCAATGCCTCGCTGATGGCCGTGCATGCGGTACACGTGACGGAGGAAGAAATCACGCAATTTGCGGAGGCGGGTGTCGCCGTCGCTCATTGCCCGCGCTCGAATCTGAAGCTGGCGGATGGCGTGGCCCCGGTCAGGGACTTCCTGGACGCCGGACTGACAGTCGGCCTCGGCACCGATGGCGCCGCGAGCAATAATACGCTCGACATGCCGGGGGAACTGCGCGCCGCGGCGCTGCTCGGAAAGACGCGGGCCGACGATGCCGCAGCAATCCCGGCAAGCGCAGCCCTGCGGATGGCAACGATCGAGGGCGCGCGTTGTCTCGGCCTGGAGAACGAGACCGGTTCAATCGAAGTCGGTAAATGGGCGGACCTGGCCTGCATCGACCTCTCGCAACTCAATAGCCAGCCGGTATACGATCCCCTCTCGCAACTGGTCTACACCATGCAGCCGGGCCAGGTGAGCGACGTCTGGATCGCGGGCCGCCACCAGGTGGAGCGCGGCGGACTGCTGGAGGTCGATGCAGGCGAAATTTTGTCCCGAACCGCAGAGTGGCGGGCGCGAATAGGCGCTGCGCCGGCGCCAGGAATGCAATGACGTCAACCCAGGAAAATATCGACGCGGCGGAAATCGCCAAATTCGACGCGCTGGCGGCGCGCTGGTGGGATCCGGAAGGCGACTTTCGGCCTCTGCACGAGATCAATCCGCTGCGGCTCGACTATATTCGCCAGCGTGTCGATCTGCGGGGCAGCCGGGTGCTCGACGTCGGCTGCGGCGGCGGCATCCTGGCCGAGTCGCTGGCGCAGAAGGGCGCAACGGTCACCGGCATCGACATGGCCGAGAAACCGCTGGCCGTCGCGCGCCTGCACCAGGCTGAATCCGGGACCGAGGTCGAATACCTGCAATCGACCGCCGAATCGCTGGCAGCCGAGCGGGCGGGACAGTATGCCGTGGTGACCTGCCTCGAAATGCTTGAGCATGTGCCCTCGCCGGCCACGGTCATCGCGGCCTGCACGGAGCTGGTCAGGCCCGGCGGCGACGTCTTCTTCTCGACGATCAACCGGAATCCCAAGTCGTTCCTGTTTGCAATCGTCGGCGCCGAGTACGTGCTGCGGCTGCTGCCGAAAGGCACACACGAGTACGAGAAATTCATCCGGCCCTCCGAACTCGACGGCTGGGCACGGAACGCCGGGCTCGAACTCGACGGTTCGATCGGCATGCATTACAACCCCCTGACCCGCGAGTATTCGCTGGGCCCGAACGTCGACGTCAATTACCTGATGCATTTCAGGCGGCCGGAAGCAGCCTGACGTGCCCACGCCCGTGGCATTCGAGGCGGTCCTCTTCGACCTTGACGGCACGCTGGTCGACACGGCGCCCGACATGGTGCGCGTACTCATCGACGTGCAGGCCGAAGAAGGCTGTGAACCTGTCGATTACGCCGTCGCCCGCTCACAGGTTTCGAACGGCGCAGCAGGACTGATCAGGCTGGCATTCCCGTCGGTCGATCTCGACACGCACGAACGCCTGCGCCTGAGATTCCTGGAACTTTATGAGCAGGCGGTCTGCATACATTCGACCCTGTTTCCGGGTCTCGAGACCTTGCTCGACCAGCTCGATGCCGCAGGCCGGCCGTGGGGCATCGTCACCAACAAGCCGAAGCGCATGACCGAGCCTTTGATGACCGCGCTCGGCATGCATACCCGCGCCGCCTGCATGATCAGCGGCGATACGATTCCGCAACGCAAACCGGACCCGGCGCCGCTGTTCCTCGCCAGCAAGCAGACCGGGGTCGCGCCGGAGCGCTCCGTGTACATTGGCGATGCCGCCCGTGACATCCAGGCTGGCCGTGCTGCCGGCATGCACACGGTGGCCGCAGCCTACGGCTATGTGACGGCCGACGACGATCCGGTGGCCTGGGAGGCGCACGAACTGGTCGCGACAACCGAAGAACTCACCCATCTGGTGCTGAAAGGCGTTAATCTGGTCTCCTGATGAAGACGATCCAGATAGACCCGGTATGGATTGAGGTCGGCGGACCGGCGCTGGCCGCGGGCCTCCTGCTCGGTGCGCTGGTCACCTGGCTCATCAGCCGCTCCCGGCGCCGCGAACTCGACGAGCAGATTCGCCTGCTGGAGACCCAGGTCAAGGATCAGGACGCCCTGCAGCTCGAGCGCGATGCCGCCTACGAGGCAGCGACGACCCGCCTGGCCACGGCGTTCTCGGAGTTGTCGAACCGGTCGCTGCAGGCCAACAGCGAGACCTTTTTACGCCTCGCCGAGCAAAACCTCGGCGCGCAGCAGGAACGCGCCAGGCGGGAGCTGGGAGACCGCGAGCAGGCCGTCGAAAACCTCGTCAAGCCGATCAGGGAGGCCCTGGCGACGTCCCAGCAGCAGATCTCGGAGCTCGAGAAAGCCCGCAGCGAGGCCTACGGCAGTATCCGCTCGCAGCTGGAGGCCATGCAGACCAGCCAGCAATCGCTTGCCCAGGAGACCCAGAATCTCGTCAAGGCGCTCAGGCGGCCGGAAGTGCGCGGCCGTTGGGGCGAGATCACGCTGCGGCGGCTGGTGGAGCTCGCCGGCATGGTCGAGCACTGCGACTTCCAGGAGCAGGTGCATACCAGCGCCGAGGACAAGGTCATCCGGCCGGACATGATCGTCCGCATGCCGGATCAGCGCGAGCTGGTCGTGGACGTGAAGACCCCGCTCGATGCCTACCTCGAGGCGGTAGAGGCCAAGGACGACGCGCAGCGTGAGCTCGGCCTGAAGCGGCATGCCCGCAACGTGCGCGAGCACATTCGCAAGCTGTCGAGTAAAGCCTACTGGGAGCAGTTCTCGCAAAGCCCGGAATTCGTCATCCTGTTCATCCCCGGAGACCAGTTCCTGAGCGCGGCCCTGAACGAGGAGCCCGACCTGATCGAGCACGCTTTGTCGCAGCACATCATCCTGGCCACGCCGACCAGCTTTGTCGCTTTGCTGAAAGCGGTCGCCTACGGCTGGCGGCAGCTCGCGCTGGCTGATAACGCGGAGGAAATCCGCCGCCTGGCGGAAGACCTGTACGGCAGGCTCGGCACCTTCGTCGGCCACCTCAACAAGCTGGGCAAACAGCTGACCAGCAGCGTCGAGAACTACAACCGCGCGGTGGGTTCGCTGGAACGCAAGGTTCTGCCGGGCGCGCGCAAGTTCGTGGAACTCGGGGTGCACCCCAAGAAAGAAATCGAGTCGATCGAGCCTCTGGAGGCCCTGCCCCGCAATATTGTCGAGCCGCAAGCGGAAAACGACGAAGAAACTACTGACAAGAAGACACTGCAGTAACCGCCCCTTCGGGCCTTTAGGCAATTCCCTTGGACATCGAACCACACAAGTACGAGTACGCGAAAGACGTGCTCAAGGACCGAATCATCCTGATCACAGGCGCAAGTGACGGGATCGGCAAGGCGCTGGCCCTGCACGCGGCCGCGCTCGGCGCACAGGTCATCCTGCACGGCAGGAATACACGCAAACTCGAGGCCGTCTACGACGAGATCGAGGCCATTCCGGGCGCCCCGAGGCCGTCCATCGCGGTACTCGACCTCGCGACCGCCAACGGCGACGAATACGAGGCGCTCGCGCAGAGTATTGAGGAAAACTTCGGGCGTCTCGACGGCCTGGTGCACAACGCCGCCATCCTCGGCCAACGTCTGTCGATCGAGCAATACGATCCTGGCGAATGGCAGAAGGTGCTGCACGTCAATCTGACAGCGCCGTTCGTGCTGACGCAGTTGTTGCTACCGCTGCTCAAACTGTCCGCAGACGCATCGATCATCTACACCAGCAGCGGCGTCGGGCGGGTCGGGAAGGCTTACTGGGGCGCCTATTCGGCTTCCAAGTTCGGCGTTGAGTCATTGTCGCAGATGGTCGCCGCCGAGAATGAGCACACCTCGGTGCGCTCGAACTGCATCAATCCCGGACCGGTCCGGACCGGCATGCGCCTCGAGGCCTACCCGGCCGAGGACCGCGACCAGGTCCCGACACCGGAGCAGATCCTGGCGGGATATATCTTCCTGCTTGGGCCCGATAGCCGGGGCGTTACCGGGAAGAGTGTCGAAGCACAGTGAGTAATTTACATTAAAATATTATTATAATTTATTGTTTTAATGTAATTTTTTCTTCCTTTTTCTTCGCTTTTTATGGCGGGCCACGGAGGCTTCATCTGCCGGATCGGGCATGCCCGCCGAGTGATAAAGCAGTCGCACCTGCGATGGCGTCAGCGCCTGGTATTTGCCGCGGCGAAGCTTTCTCGGCAACTCGATCGGACCGTAGCCGGTGCGGATCAGGCGGCTGACCTGGTAACCGATCGTCTCCCAGAGCCGGCGCACCTCGCGATTGCGGCCTTCCTTCAGCGACACGTTGAACCAGCGATTGGCGCCCTCTCCGCCAGCCGGGTCGATACTGTCGAATGCGGCCGGACCGTCATCGAGCATCACCCCTTTCCGAAGAGACGCGAGCTCGGATCGCGTCGGCGCGCCGTGCACGCGAACCGCGTAGCGGCGCAGCAGTTCGGACGACGGATGCATCAGTCCGTTTGCGAGCGCGCCGTCCGTGGTGAACAGCAGCAGCCCGGACGTCGAGTAGTCCAGTCGGCCAACCGCTACCCAGCGAGCGCCGGACAAGTGTGGGATCGACTCGAATACCGTTCGCCGCCCTTCCGGATCAGATCGACTGGTAATCTCGTTGTCGGGCTTGTGATAGATAATGTGGCGATGCGCGGGGCGCGCCGTCCGCACCTTGAGCGGTCGATTGTCGAGGGCAAATTTTTCCGCCCCGGATACACGATCGCCGAGTTCGGCGGTTCGGCCGTTGATCGTCAGCCGGCGTTCGCGGATCCAGCGCTCGACCTCCCGACGGGAACCATGTCCGGCAGCCGCCAGCACTTTTTGGACTCTTTCGGGCATCAGCCGCCTGTCAGTGACGCGTCGGCATCCCCGTGATCGTCATCGTCTCCGGCGTCAGGATCGAGCACCTGCACGACGGTATCGCCTACCTCCGGAGCCGGCCACTCGGTCGCCTCGATAGGTTCGAGCCCGTCATCACCTGGCGGCACCGGCTCGTCGTGCGCCGCGGTCCCTTCTTGGGTCGCGGCTGCCGCCGCGACCGCTGCGATCTCGACCGAGGGCGCCCCCGCCGAGTCTTCATCCACGGCAGGAAGATCCAGCTGCACCCGCAGACTTTCCCAGTCAGACAGGTCAGCCAGGGGCGGCAGATCGTCGAGCTTCTTGAGCCCGAAATAATCGAGGAACTGTCGGGTCGTGCCGAACATCTCCGGACGCCCGGGTACATCGCGATGACCGACGATTCTGATCCATTCCCTTTCCAGCAGCGAGCGAATGATATTGGCGCTGACGGAGACGCCACGAATCTCCTCGATCTCGCCACGCGTCATTGGCTGCCGGTAGGCGATCAATGCCAGCGTCTCGAACATGGCCCTCGAGTATCGCGGTGGCCGCTGCTCCCAGAGTTTCTGCAGCCGCTCGACCATGTCGGACTCAATCTGGATCCGGAACCCGGAAGCCACTTCCTTGATCGTCAGGCCGCGATCCTCGTAGTCGTCGAGCAGGCTGCTGATGGCCTGTCGAATCTGGGACTTCTCGGGAGCCGATCGGCCATCAAACAGCTGCTGCAGCTGGTCGACGCTGAGCGGTTGGCCGGCCGCCAGTAGCGCGGCTTCGACAAAGTATTTGATCTCGGTGTCGTCCATCTATGGCATTACTCTTCTTCTACCCCGTCGTCGACCGCTGCCGGTTCAACGTTTTCGCCGTCGTCTGTCACCAGTCGCACGGACGAGGACGCGCGAACGTGGAGTGGCGCGTATGCGTCTGTCTGGACAACCTCGATCAGGGACTCCCGCAGAAGTTCGAGGATCGCGATGAATGTGACCGCAACGCCCATGCGACCTTCTTCCGGATCGAACAGGTCGGCAAAACCGGAAAACGAGCTGGCCTTGATGCGAACCAGTATCTCCGACATGCGCTGCCGGACCGACAGCGGTTCGCGCTGCAGGTGCAGGTTTGAAAACATCTCGGCGCGCTTGAGGACGTCATGAAATGCGAGCAAAAGTTCTTTCAGCGTGACATCGGGCAGCTTGGTCGTTATCTTGCGTTCCGGCGCATCCGCGGTCGCGACCTGAATATCGCGCTCGAGGCGCGGCAGCTCGCTCAGGTCTTCGGCAGCCTTCTTGAATCGTTCGTATTCCTGCAGGCGGCGCACCAGCTCGGCTCGCGGATCTTCCTCTTCTTCGTCCTCGGACTCCGGACGGGGCAACAGCATCCTCGACTTGATCTCGGCAAGCATGGCGGCCATCAGCAAATACTCGCCGGCAAGTTCGAGCTGCATATCCTTCATCAGCTCGATGTACTCGACATACTGGCGGGTGATCTCTGCAATCGGGATATCGAGAATGTCGATGTTCTGTCGCCGAATCAGGTACAGCAGCAGATCGAGCGGCCCTTCGAAAGCCTCGAGAAAGACCTGCAACGCGTACGGCGGTATGTAGAGGTCTTGCGGCAGCTCGGTGACAGGTTCACCGTCGACGACCGCAAACGGCATCTCCCGTTGCGACGGTACCAGCTCCTCCTGTCCCTCTGGCTTGGGTGCATCTTTCGGGGTCAGGACTTTTAAATCAGGTTTCATGGGGTTCCCAGGCGAACTGGTCGCATTCTAGCGTAATTCGTGGATGCTGCGTCCACTCCGGCTAGCCCAGCGAGGACGTATCGCCCCGCCCCACCCGCAACACCTCGACCGACCCGCCCGAGAGGTCGATGACCGTCGTCGGCTCGATGCCCGTCGAGCCGCCGTCGACGATCAGGTCGATCTGGCCGCCGAGTCTCTCCTCGATCTCGTCGGCGTCGGAGACGGGGACATCCTGACCGGGCAACTGCAAGGTCGAGCTCATGATGGGCTCGCCGAGCGAACTCAGCATCGCCTGAACAATCGGGTTGTCTGGCACACGCAAACCGATCGTCCGCCGTTTCGGGTTCTGCAGGCGCTTGGGGACTTCCCGGGTCGCACCGAGAATGAATGTGTAGGGGCCCGGTGTGAGCGACTTGATCAGTCGATAGGCCCAGTTTTCGACACGCGCATAGACGCTGATTTCCGAGAGGTCACTGCAGACGAGCGTGAAATTGTGGTGCTGATCCGATCTGCGAATCCGGCGAATGCGATCCATCGCCCGCTTGTCGCCGATATGACAGCCTAAGGCGTAGCTCGAGTCTGTCGGATAAGCGATCAGGCTGCCGGCCCGTATCGCGGCGACAACCTCGGCAATCAGCCGTGGTTGAGGATTCTTTGGATGGATTTCGACCCGTCTCGCCATGCGCGGATTGTAGCGGCAGCCGGCAAGGCCGTCTCTGCTGATTCGGTTAATTTCGGTGATCCGGGAATTGGGATATCATTCGGGCCCTCCCGCCGGGCCAGCTGGCTGATTTGCATGCAACTGCTGTTAGATTACATACCGATCATCGCCTTTATCCTTGCTTATTTTTACGAGGATATCTTCTTTGCCACCGTTGTATTGATGGGGGTGATGCCAGTCGTACTTCTGCTGCAATGGCTGCTGACCAGGAAGTGGAACCGGATCTACGCCGCATCAACGGCGCTGGTCCTCGTACTGGGTGGATTCACCCTCGCGTTCCGCAATCCGACTTTTCTCTACTGGAAACCGACTGTTCTAAACTGGGCGATCGCCCTGGTCTTTCTCGGTAGCCAGTGGGTCGGCGACAAACCGATCGTAGAGCGGATGCTTGGCAGTGCCGCCGAATTGAGCAAAGACCAGTGGCAGCGCCTGAACCAGATATGGGTGGCGTTCTTCATGTTCGTGGGCGCAATCAACCTGTACGTCGCCTATTCGTTCAGCGAGGCGTTCTGGGTTAAATTCAAGCTGTTCGGCATGCTCGGTATTACTGTGGTCTTCGTAATCATTCAAAGCATCTGGCTCACGTTGACCGCCCAGAAAAACGAGTCAGCGCAAAGCGACTCGGAGGCCTGAGCATGTGGTATGCCGTCATCAGTGAAGATGTCGGGAATAGTCTGCCGCTCAGGGCCGGCGCGCGAGAAGCGCACCTGGCGCGGCTCGAAGCGCTCGCGACCGCGGGCCGCCTGCTGATTGCGGGCCCCCATCCCGCAGTGGATGCCGAGAATCCCGGAGACGCCGGATTTACAGGCAGCCTGGTCGTTGTCGACTTCCCTTCTCTCGATGAAGCCCGGGCATGGGCCGATGCCGACCCTTATGTCGAAGCCGGCGTTTATGCGAGCGTTACGGTGAAACCCTTCAAACTGGTCCTGCCGTGAGAGAGGACCGCCCTGCAGCGATCCGGAAACAACTGCAGGCTCGCTTTCATCCGACAGAACTGCTCATCAAAGACCAGAGCCACCTGCATGCCGGCCATGAAGGCGCCAAAGACGGGCGCGGACATTTCGACGTTACGATCGTATCGGAGGAATTCGAGGGACAAAGTCGGATTCAGCGCCACAGAATGGTTTATGATGCCCTGACTGAACTTCTGGCTACGGATATTCACGCACTGCGGATTCGGGCGCTTACGCCGTCAGAGCGTTGATTTTCGACACTTACCTGATTTATTAGCAATCCAAGGATTCTACTCATGGAATTGAAGAACGGTTCCCGTAACGGGGGAACGCGACTGGCGACGTGCAGCCTGCTGACCGCCGGCATTCTGTTTGCGCAGCTCGGGTCGGCCGATACGATATTCACGGTGAACGGTGTAGACGTGGATAGCGCGGTAGTCGATCTTTACTTCAACAGTCGACTTGGAAACCAGGGTGGCCAGGCGACACCAGAACAGCGAGAGATCCTGATGGCCGAACTGCGGGATATCTATATTCTCGCGACGCAGGACAATGCAGCTACCCTCGCACAGGATCAGCGTATTGCCGCGCAGCTCGATTTGCAGAGACGAAGCATCCTGGCGCAGGCGGTCGCGACCGAGATACTGTCGAACATCGATGTGACGGAAGAGGAACTGCAGGCCGAATATGACGAGCAGGTTCGGCTAGCGCCGCCACTGCAGTTCAAAGCGCGGCATATCCTCGTTGAGTCGCAAGGTGAAGCGGTCGACATCATCGCCCAGCTGGACGGCGGCGCCGACTTTCAGGAGCTGGCGAGAGAGAGATCGACGGGGCCGTCAGGGCCCAACGGCGGCGACCTCGGATGGTTTTCACCCGATCAGATGGTCCAGCCGTTTTCCGAAGCTGTTCAGGCCATGGAAGATGGCCAGTTTTCACAAACACCGGTGCAAACGCAGTTCGGCTGGCACGTGATACTCCGTGAGGAATCCCGCGAGTCGGAACCGCCAACTTTCGAGAGTGCACGGGAGAACCTGACCGTTGCTATCCAGCAGGAGAAATTCCAGGCGCGCCTGGAGGAACTGAGGGCAGCAGCGGCTACACCGACCGAATGAGTTCGGCTTAACTTAATCCAAATGATTTAACAATAAGGGCGCCTCTCGGCGCCCTTAATTGTTTTAACAAGAAACTTATTGTGAGACTGGTCACAGCAATACGGCCATCAGGCTCCTATAGTTGCACGCGAGTCGTCTCTAATCGCTCAGGGACGGCTTCTCCAACCCTCGCATCTCCTTAGTGTGATACGAGAACTAAGTCGGCAGGGACGCCGACTTTTTTTTGCCTGTGTTACCTAGTTGCTCTCTAATTTCAGAGATGGGTCTGCGATCAAAACGTTTAGACCCGAGTAGTCACGACCTTTGACTGACACCACATCCCCGACCTTGGGCGCAGACCCGCTGGCCAGCCATGCCGTGTAGTCGACCGCCATGCCGCTGACCATCGCCATTCCTTTCGAGTAGTCAACGGAGTCAACGAACCCCGTCAGGTATGACGCATCAGCCGCAAATCCCGCGGTCGCCGCATCAACCAGGCTGGCGCCGTAGATTCCACCCGTATCAATGTCGATGAATCCGTAAACCGCCACGGTAGAGCCTTCACGAATAGCGGTAAGTGTGCCGTGATCTACAAAGACCGTCTGGCCAAGAACGGACACAAAGTCTGTGCCGACATAAGACACGCGACCGACGACGAGTAAATCTGACCCCGACACTGCCCGAAGATCTGA
>JABAOE010006967.1_pt1 | contig 36842 bp, 34 predicted proteins | sample 7062141 | NCBI WGS metagenome assembly JABAOE01 (sample SAMN14538627, study PRJNA623070) | marine sediment metagenome | biome: marine biome [ENVO:00000428]; feature: marine pelagic biome [ENVO:01000023]; material: deep marine sediment [ENVO:00002113] | place: India: Gulf of Khambhat ...
TACCGCCTCCTGCTGGCCGGCGACAGCAAGCAGGCCGTTGCCACCTTTTACTCCGAGCCGCGCATCGACGTCGTGTTGACCGACATTCACATGCCCGATTACACCGGGATCGAGATGGTCAACGACATGAAGACCCTTGACTTCAAACCCGAGATCCTCGTCATGACGGCGAACGGGAATCCGGAAAACGTCGAAAAATCGAGAAAAATCGGCGCGCGAAGCATGATCCTCAAACCCTTCGACAACCTCGACGTCATCGAGGCCGAGATCGACAAGGCCATCGCGGCCGCGGCCGAGAAACGCGTGGCGGAGGAGACCTCCGAGGAAACGACGGTCACCGTCGACGGCGATGCGGACGAAGTCGACCAGACTCCGATGTTCGAGCTGGCCGACGATCCGACCGAGGCCCTGGGGGTAGAACGGCAAGAGGCGCTCGCGATCGGGGTGGCCGACGAGTCGGCCGAGGAGCCGCAGATCTTGCCGAGCGAGACCTCACGGATCGACCCGCCGGCGCATCCGCTGGCCGCGGCCCCACGGATCGCCCGCGACGCCTTCGGGAACCGAAGGCACGTGCACGGTGACGGGGAAGACGACGGTCCCTTCGAGGAAGACCCGACCCTGCCGGACCCGCCGGTCCCGACCGCCCCGCCGGTTCAGGCATCACCGCCTCCACCGCCGACGGTCGCGGCCGCTCTCACAGCTCAGCCGACGCAGACACCGTCCCACACACCAGCGCCTCCGACGGAGCCGATCGAAGAACCGCCCGCACTCGAGGAACCCAAGGTCACCCTGGAGGAGCTCGCCTCCCATGTGCCCGAGGAGCTTGCGGGGATCTTCAAGCTCAGCATGGATCTCGACGCGGGGGGGTTGAAGCTCCAGGTCCCGATCGTCTGCCTTCAGACCCAGGAGGAACCCGACGCGGTGGCCGTGTTGAAACGCCTGTCGCGCAAGCTGCGGCGTCGCTTCTACACCTGGTCGGCCACGAAGGGTCTGCTTGACGTCTCGGAGAAGCCGGTCGGTCAAACGGGGCTACGGCTACGCGCTCCCGGGATCTTGGGAGTGTTCCAGGCGTTGCGCGATCGATTGGAACAGTGGGTTCCCGCCTTACGCCGGGGCTCGGACGGACCCAGGTACCTCGAGCCCATGGCCGCGCTGGAGTTCATCGCCGAACAGGATCGCGACAGCCTTTTCGTGCTGGCCGACTTCAGTCGGTTCCTCGACGATCCCAGGATCGCCCGGAGTCTCCACGAAATGGTGATGGAGCGGCACGTGGGCAAGGCAATGGTCGTTCTGACGGCGCCGCACCTGCAGGTTCCCGCCGAGCTGGAGGGCTCCTGCGCGATGTTTGAGTGGCCGCAGAGTGACGAGCAGGACGTCGAGGCGGTGTTCGACGAGGTCCGCAAGGCGATGGAAGTCACCGTCGGGGCGGCCATCGACCTCGATGGGGACGTGCGCGAGGAAATCCTCGGACGACTAAAGGGACTTCCCGCGGACCGCGTACGCTTCGAGATCGCTCGCGAGTTGATGAAGGTAACGAGCTAGCGCGGCGCAGTCTCGAGCTCGATGACGATGTCGTCGAGCTTGATCTTGTCCGCGAGCTCGGCGCACAGGAAATGAAGCAGGCTGTCGAGCGATCGCTGGATCTGCTCGAGACGCGCCGGTCCATCCTCCTCGACGTTGGCCATTAGAATGCGTTTGTTCAGCCGGCCATCGGGCTCGATGGCGAGTCCCCGCACAAGATGGGCGCCTTCGAAGGCGGCCTCGCGCAATTGCCGCCGCAGCCGCCGCTCCACACCCCGGTCCCCCAACGCCTGGAGCCGGTCGACGATCCTCATCATGGCCCGGCCGTAGCGCACGACCTCGGCTTCGATCGCTTCTTCCTCTTCGTCGACCTCGTCCTCGATCGCCGCCGCCATCTCGTCGAACGCGATCATCTGAACCCGCAACAGGCCCGCCGACAGCAACGCGTGAAGCGCCTGCCAGCCTTCGAATTCGCCGTGTCCGGCCACGTCGACGACCTCGCGCACGGTGCGGCGACCGTCCACCAGCCCCAGCACATCGAGCTCGACGCTGGAGAGCTCGGCCTCCCGGGACGCCTCCTCGACGGTCTTGGCGGGCGAGAGCACGATCTGGTCGTTCTGGATCTTCTCGCGCACCAGGGCCCACTCGTCCAAGCGCCGCGCGCCCTCCATGATCAGGTTGAGCACCCCGGCGTCGAGCGTGATCTTCTCGATCGGCGGATCTCCTTCCACGAACTCGAGCGCCCCCTCCTTCCAGTGAAACAGGGAGTAGACGATCTCGCTCACGTGCCCTTTCACGGCCTCTTCGATCTTCGACTCACTGAGGATCCCGAGGCGGATCATCGTCGCGCCCAGCCGCTCGTCCCCACGGGCCGCCTCGGCATCTTTCAGCTGTTTCTCGGTGATGCTGCCGTGTTTCAGGAGGTAGGCATCGAGGCGGTCTTCGCGCATCGAGGAGCGCGCGAAGACGATCTGGCCTTCCTCCCATTCCAGCGTCTTGGAGACCTCGCCACGGGTGCAGGTCAACGCCCCGGTCTTGCGCGCGTTGTGCAGCATCATCAGGATGTCGGCCAACGCGACCGAGCCGAGGTCGGCGGTCAGAACCGTGCCGCTCATTCTCCTGTTGCCCAAGGGTCGATCCTCCGGTCGCGCGGACGAGTGAGACTGTTACGCCGACAACTCTAGTATGTGGCCCGGCCGCGGTAGGGTCAACGAAACCCGGGGAATCCGGCACGCTTAGGGCGGCGTGAGGTTCACCGGCGGATCGCCACCGTTCCGGTCGCCGCCGCCATCTCGACCGCCTCGAGCTCGACGTAGCCTTCGCCCATGATCGCGCGCGCGACGAAGTCGGGTACGAGCGTGTAGTGGAGCCGCGCCTCGATGTTGAGCGCGTCTCCGGACGCCTCTGAAACCGGAATGCGGAACGTGTCGGTGGCCACGCCCTTCGGAGGAATCACGCGCTTCCAGAGGAATCGAGCGACCTCCCAGGGTTTGTAGGTCGGGTTCCCCTCGGCGTCGCCGGCGAGCGCGCCGAAGCGCATCACGTCTTCGGGCACGTCGGACCCCTCGTTGTCCCACCCGGAACGGAAGATCTCGTTGCCGCCGGCATCCGTCACGACGAGATCGACCCAGACCCGCCGCAGCTCGACGAGGCTCGTCGGAAGGCTGTGGCCCGCACCGATGTTGCGCACGCTGACCTCGATCTCGAACGAGTCTCCCGCGACCTCATCGGGCAGGCCGAGCTCGACCACCGCGGCGCTGCGCAACCGTTCCGCGGCCATCTCCGCGTGTTGCTCTCCCCCGCCGAGCCTGTCGGCGTGGTGGTTACCACCGACGAAGTAATGCCGGGCGATCGGCCGGAGCTCGCCCGACGGCTCGGACAACCCCTCGATCGGGACGGGCTTCATCTCGGCCGCGACGCGGATCGCCTCGGGCACGCTGCGCATGTGGCAGTCCTGGCACTGGATCCCCGCCTCGGCGTAGGCGCTCGACTTCCACTCGGCGTAGGTGTGCTCGAGCCGCACCCCGTTGAACGGGTGGATGACGGTGTGGCAGGAGCCGCAGAACTCCGAGCCTGAGAGAAACTCGCGCGTCTCGACGGTGTGTATCGCCACATCGTCATCGCCGCTGGGCGGCCCGAACTTCCGGTCGATGTCCGGTTCCAGGACGATCGACGCGTTGCCCGGCTCGCCCCACACACCCGACTCCCCGGATAGAGCCGTCACGGAGTGGCACGTGTCGCAAAGAACGCCCGCCTTGGCGACCTCGGGAAGCTCCTCCTCCGGCGTCGCCGGGATCAATCCCGCGGCCACGCCCTGGGCCGCGTGGCAGCCGGCGCACAAGGCGTAGACCTCCGGACCGGCCTCGCGCAGCGCCATCTCGGCGGTCGCGCGGTACAGGCTGTCGCGGTGGGCCACCGAGTGCATCGAGCCCTCGAGCTCTTCCCACTGGCGCTCGTGACAGAACCCGCACTCCTCATCGACGACGAAGTCCTCGATGTCCACCGGCTGACCGTCGGAGCTGGCCACCATCGAGAGACCGAACGGCCCCTTGGGAACCTCCGCCGGCATCTCGCCCGGTGCGAAGTCGCGCTTCTCCCCTTCAACCGTGAGGCGCCCCGTACGGGGATCCGCTTCCGGGGCGCGCGTGATCGTGGTGCAGGCGAGCGTGATCAGCGCGACGCCGATGATCAAGACACACAGGTCGTAGGCGATTCGGTTTTCTCGCGGCTCTGCTTTCATGGCGCATGGTTTAACACGGAGCGACGGGAAAGATCCATGCGGGGTTCCCGGCACTTCCGGGGGCTTTGGGCGATCAAAGAAAGTGCTTGTGTTTCCGAATCAGATTTTCATAAAATCGGATCCATGAAACAAAACCACGGCCTGCCAGGCAACCGTCTCTCCGCCACCGACGCCGCTCGTCGCTTCTCCGACATGGTCAACCGCGTCGCCTACAACCGCGAGGCGTTCATCGTCGAGCGCGGCGGTCGCGCCGTCTGCGAAGTCCGACCGGTCTACGGCTCCGACTTCACCGGGGCCGATCTGGCCGAGATCCTGCACGGACTCCCCGCCCCCGGCGCGACCTACCTCGATGCGGTCGAGAAAGGCATCCGCGCGCAGCCGCGCGCGAAGCGCACCGAGTGGCCACGCTAGTCGACTCGAGCGTCCTCATCGCCGCGCAGCGCGGCCAGCTCGATCCGGAAAAGATCCTCGAAACCCATGCCGACGTGGGATTGGCCCTCGCGGCCGTGACCGCCTCGGAGCTGATCGCCGGGGTCCATGGCCTGCGCTCGTCGGCGCGAAAGGCCCGCGCCGAGGCCTTCGTCGAGACGCTTCTTCGGGCGATGCCCGTCGTCCCCTTCGACGCCATCTGCGCGCGAACGCATGCGCGCCTGCTGGAGGATCTCACCAGACGCCGGGTGCGCGTCGGCGCGCACGACCTGCTGATCGGCGCGACGGCCATCGCAGGAGGCTTCTCCGTAGCGACCCGGGAAAGGCGCGGCTTCACGAAGATCCGAGACCTCGACGTGGTGTTCTGGTGAGGTGCCTTAGAGTGAGGCGGCTAGGGAGAGCGCACTGGAACTCCGTCATTGACGCGATGCGTGCTCGAGCAGCACAACGCCCCAGCGCTGTGCCTGACGTTCTCTCTGGTGAGCCGTGCTGGACTCGAACCAGCGACCCGCTGCTTAAAAGGCAGCTGCTCTACCAACTGAGCTAACGGCCCAACCCCTGAGAACGGAGAGATGACTCTCGTGTGACGCGATCGTAGCGCGCCGTAGGGGGCCACCGCAACGACGATCTGGCGGGGTCAGTTGCCTTCGAGCAGCTCCTCGATGTGCGCGAGCAAGACGTCGATCGGCTGCGGCTTCTGTAGGAACAGGTCGGCGCCGTAGACCAGCGATGTTTCGGCCTTGCCGCTGTCGGGCGCACCGGTGAGGATGATGATCTTCGTGTCGTCCAGGTCGCTCTGGTGGCGGATGCGGTTGCAGACCTCCAGGCCGCCCATCCCGGGCATGATCACGTCGAGCACGATGAGATCGGGTCGGAAGGCTTCCAGCTTCAGGCCGGCATCGACACCGTCGACGGCGGTCTCGACTTCGTAGTTGGAGGCGTCGAGGCGAAGGGCGTCGGCAATCAACTCGCGAACGCCGGGATCGTCGTCCACGACGAGGATGCGGTGCTGTCCGGATGCCATGAGCCCTCCGTGTGCTTTTTGACTGCTCTAAAGCAACTTTAAGTTCCCGGAGGGCGAGAATCAATGCCGCGTTTGAGTTGCAGAAAGCCGCTCGTCTAGATCAAATCCGGGACGTTGCGGGTGATCCACGAGCCCGGGCGGAGGATGGACTGGACCCGATCGGGGCCGACGCCGACCATCGCGACCTCGGTGCCGATGACCTCTTCCAGCCGGGCCAGGTAGGCGTGGGCCTCCGCCGGGAGGTCCTCCCACTTGCGGACGCCGGTGGTGTCGCGGTTCCAGCCCTTGTGGGTCTCGTACACCGGTTCGAGGCGCTCGGCGCGCGACACGGAGGCCGGGAAACCCTCGAACGGCTTGCCGTCGAGACGGTAGCCCGTGCAGATCCGGATCTCCTCGAACGCGTCCAGGACGTCGAGCAGCGTGATGCAGGCGGCATCGAAGCGGTTGATGCGGTTGGCGTAGCGCGCCGCGACGCCGTCGAACCAGCCGCAGCGGCGCGGCCGACCGGTCGTGGTCCCGTACTCGTGCCCGCGCTCGCGGATGAGGTCCCCCGCCGCGTCGTCGATCAGCTCGCTGGGCATCGGGCCGGCGCCGACGCGCGTCCCGTAGGCCTTGAACACGCCGAGGGCTCCGGTCACCCGCGTCGGCGCGACGCCCAGGCCGGCGCACAGCCCGCCGGCCACCGTGGTCGACGAGGTGACGAACGGGTAGGAGCCGTGATCGAGATCGAGCAGCGTGCCCTGGGCGCCCTCGAACAGCACCGAGCCGCCCTCGTCGATCCAGTCGTTGAGCCGCATCGCCGTGTCGGTGACGTACTGCTCGAGCCGCTTCCATTGCCCGTGCCCGTCTCGGGCGAGCTGCGCGGCGGTCGGCATCTCCTGACCCGCCTGGGCCAGCCGCCCGCCGGCGGGCCCCGAGAGGATCCGGTCGATGCGCTCCTCGAGATGCTCGGGATCGGCAAAATCGCCGACGCGCAGGCCCCAGCGGGCGGCCTTGGCCTGATAGGTCGGGCCGATCCCGCGCAGCGTGGTGCCGATCTTGTCGCCGGCCTTGGCGCTCGATTCCTCGAGCGCGTCCAGCATTTTCAGGATCGGCAGGATCACGTGGGCGCGGTCGCTGATGTACAGCCGCCCCGCGAGATCGATCCCCGCTTCGGCCAACCCGTCGAGCTCTTCGAGCAGCTTGGTCAGGTCGAGCACCGTGCCGTTGCCGATGACGATCCGCGTGTCCGGCCGGAAGACGCCGGAGGGGACGTGGTGCAACGCGTAGGTCTTGCCGTCGAAGGCGACGGTGTGCCCCGCGTTCGGGCCGCCCTGGAAGCGGGCGACGACGTCGAACCGCTCGCAGAGCAGGTCGACGATCTTCCCCTTTCCCTCGTCGCCCCACTGGGCGCCGACGACCGCGATGTTGGGCATTCCGATCCTTCCGGACGACTTCGACAGACCGGGAACTCGGTCCGTTTGGGGAAAGCCGGGGGCGGATGATAGCACGCACGGCTGTGCTACATTCGGCGCCGTGAACGCCATCGATTTGTTGCTTCCGGCGCTGGGTCTGGCGCTGTTTCTCGAGGGGCTGCCCTGGTTCATCTCGCCCACGGGCGTGCGTAAGACGATGTCCGTCATCGCGACCTACGAGGACACCCCGCTGCGCATGCTCGGGCTGGTGATGATGGGCGCCGGGCTGCTGCTGGCCTGGTGGACGGTCGGCTGATGGCCGTCAACCTCGACGGGCGGTCGCTGACCCTCGAGCAGGTGGAGGCGATCGCCGACGGCGCCGAATGTCGCCTCGCCGCTGCGGCGAAGGAGGTGGTACGCGCCTCACGCGCGGTGGTGGAGCGAGCGATGGCGGACGGCAGGCAGGTTTACGGCGTCAACACCGGATTCGGCCACCTCGCCCGGGTCGGCATCCCCGCGGACAAGCTCGACGAGCTGCAGCTCAACCTGATCCGCAGCCACGCGGCCGGCGTGGGCAAGCCGTTTTCCGAACGCTCCGTGCGCGCGATCCTCGCTTTGCGGATCAACTGTCTCGTGCGGGGGCATTCCGGGTTGCGGCTGGCCACCGTGCAGCGGATGTGCGAGTTCCTCGAGCACGGCATCCACCCGGTGATCCCGCGCAAGGGCTCCGTCGGCGCCTCCGGAGACCTGGCGCCCCTCGCCCACCTGGCGCTCACGCTCATCGGTGAAGGCGAGGTCTTCTACAAGGGCAAGCGCTGCCCGACGCCCTCGGCGCTGCGGCGCGCCGGGCTGAAACCGCTGCGGCTCGAGGCCAAGGAAGGTCTCGCGCTGATCAACGGAACCCAGGTCATGACCGGTGTCGGGACGCTGGCCCTGCTGAAAGCCGAGCGGCTGTGCACGGCAGCCGACGTGATCGGGACGATGAGCCTCGAAGCGCTGATGGGCAGTCACCACGCGTTCGAGCGCGCGATCCACGCGGCTCGGCCGCAGCCCGGCCAGGTGGCGTCCGCGGCCAACCTGCGCAAGCTGCTGCGCAAGAGCGAGATCGAGAAGAGCCACGCCGACTGCGGTCGCGTGCAGGATTGTTACTCGCTGCGCTGCATCCCGCAGGTGCACGGCGCGGTCCGCGACGCGCTGCGCTACGTGCGCGGGGTCCTCGAATGCGAGATCAATTCCAGCACCGACAACCCGATGGTCTTTGTCCAAGCGGACCGGCTCGTCTCCGGCGGAAACTTCCACGGGCAACCGGTGAGCGTGGCGCTGGACCACCTCGGCACGGCGTCCTGCTCGCTGGCCACGATCAGCGAGCGGCGCATCGAGCGGTTGCTCAACCCGGACCTCTCACGCCTGCCCGCCTTCCTCGCCCACGATCCCGGTCTGCACTCCGGGTTCATGCTCGCGCACGTGACCGCGGCCTCGCTGGTCTCCGAGAACAAGATTCTGGCGCACCCGGCGAGCGTCGACACGATCCCGACGAGCGCCGCCAAGGAAGACCACGTGTCGATGGGGGCTCACGCGGCGCGCAAGGCGGCCCGCATCGTCGATCACGTCGGGACGGTGCTGGGCATCGAGGCGCTCTGCTCCGCCCAAGCCCTGGACATGCACCGGCCGCTCGAGGCCGCCGTCGCGGTCGAGTCGGCACGCGCCGCGTTCCGCCGCACGGTCCCGCACATGAAGAAAGACCGCGTGCTCGCCGGCGACATCGATAAAGCCAAACGCTTCATCGAGAGCGGCAAGCTGCGGGCGGCCGCGGAGAAGGTCTGCGGGGAGCTCAAGTAAGAGTGGTGGACGGCAAGGGGATCGAACCCTCGACCTCGGCGTTGCGAACGCCGCGCTCTCCCAGCTGAGCTAGCCGCCCGTGATGTGCCTGGTGGGGCGTACTGGATTTGAACCAGTGACTTCCACCGTGTGAAGATGGCACTCTACCGCTGAGTTAACGCCCCTTTTCACGGTCGCGAAGGCGTCCTTATAGCACACCGGGCCTTGCGCTAGACACGCCACAGGGTCAGGCTCTCCTCGCTCGCCGGTCCGGCGCGGATTCGGCGCTCCCGGCCGTCAAACAGGACGAGCACCTCGATCTCGTCCGACGGGTCCCGCGCCGTGTAGCTCGCCACGAGGGCCGCCACGTCGGCCAGGGCGTCCGAATCGAGCGAGGTCCCCTCGATCCGGCCCTCGGGGCCCGGACGGTCCGCCGGACGGCACTGCCCCGACCCCGGGGCCCACCGAGCGAGACTTCGGGCCTCGTCCTCGCTCCGCGCCAGGATGACCTTGAGATCCCACGCCAGACGGAAATGCCGGCCGATCGCCAGACGCGGGATGTCGGCGGCCTGCGGGCTGCCGGCCGGCGGATGCTCGAGGTAGTCGCGGATGCGCCGGGCGAATGCCGGCTCCGCGAGACGGCAGCAGCGGCCGGAGGGCGTCGGGTAGTCCGTCACGCCCCAGTCGGCGGCCAGCCGGAATTGCTCGCGCCGGGAGCGTCCCTGCAGGCGCGCGGCCGGTCCGGAGGCCGACTCGGCCGCCGGGTGGTCCGGCCTGTCGACATACTCCGCGGAGAGCGGCCGCAGGACCCGCCCCGTCGTGCCGGACTCCCGCTCGGCGACCCGAAAAGCCTCGTGGGACTGGTCGTGAGACCGCTGGCCGACCACGTCACCGGTGAACAACAGATCGGCACCGCGCTCGGCGGCCCACTCGTCGGCCCGTGAGAGCATGAACGCGCGGCAGTCATGACACGGGTTCATCCCCGAGCCGTAACCGAAGCGCGGTGCGGCCACGACTTCCTCGAGATACCGCTGGCGGACGTCGATCGTCTCGACGTCGTATCCCGCGCCACCGGTTCGCGCGACATCTCGGTGCGTCTCGCGGACGAAACCCGTATCGAAGTGCACCCCTTCGATCGCGACCCCCGCGCGTCGCATCGATTCGAAGGCCAGCATGCTGTCGAGGCCCCCTCCGAAGAGCCCGACGGCCTTTCGTTTCGTTTCCGATCGCGACACGTTTGACACCCCGTTTTCCGACGCATTATGCTCGATTCGTGAGAAACTTCGGCGTCAAAACGGTCGTCGTGGCGATCGCGCTCGCAGCGTCGTTGTCCTTGGGCGCCGACCCGCGTGGAGCCGTCGACGCGTTCGGGGCGGCCCTCGTGCAGGGAGACGCGGACGGGTTACGCGACCTGTTGCCGAGCGCGGGAAAGGTGCGCGTGCATCTGGTCCGGCTCGGGCCCGAGAACGGCGCGCTCCGCAGCGGGCAGCTGCATGCCGTGCTGCAGGATTTCTTCGAAAGAGGGAAGGTCCAGTCCTTCACGTTGCAGACGATCGAGCAATCCGGCGGGCTCGCGCTGGCCTCCGCGCGTCTCACCCTGGTCGACCGACAGGGACGGGCCGATGTGCGACTGCACCTGTCCCTGGAGCCGGAAGAACAACGCTGGGTCGTGCGGGAGATACGAGAATCTCGGAGATAGAACGCCGACCGGCCGCGCGTCTCGTCGCCCTGCTTGCAGCGCTGTGGCTGCTGGCCGCCGTTGTTTCGTTCGTTCCCGATCGCTTGCTCGACGGTGCGATCCCATCGCTGGCAGATCGTGCCGACGCGTTCGAGATCGCGCTGGACGGGCTGCATGCGGAGGCGACCGGGATCGCTTCCGCGGCGCTGGACGCGTTCCCCCCGCAGCTGCGCGACTCCGCCACGAACAGACCGTTGCTGCGCCGGCTCGAAGGTGTCGGCATCGTCGACCGCGACGGCGAGTATCTGATCTGGCACGGGACTCCCGCCGACCCACCCGCCGAGTTCAACGATCTCGACGGCCCCGCGTCGTGGATCGAGGCGCGCGGCGCGGTGACCCGCTGGATCGTTCGCGCCGGCCCGGACGCCGAAGGCTGGTTGTCGCTGGCGTCGTTTACCCTTCACTCACACGAGCATGCGGGCGGGCTGGCGGCACTGCTGCCCGAGAACCTGTTTCGCGGCGCGAGCGTCGTCTTGCGAGTCGGCATCGAAGAGGACACCGGCACGCTGCCGGCCGAGACCGTCGCGCGGACGTGGCAGGCGGACGGCGGATCCTCCGCGGTGCAGATCCAGCTTTCGCCGCCGACGCCGGGGCACCGCGCCGATCGGATCCGAGGCTTGCTCGTGGCCGCGGCGGCGCTGGCGACGACGCTGGTCGTCGCATTCGGATTCGGTTGGCGTGCACGCGTCCAGACGACGCGGGGACTGGCCCAGGCGGTCGTGGCAATCCTGGCGCTACGGTTGCTGCTCGGCTGGACCGGGATCCCGCAGTGGCTGCTCTCCCGCGAGGCGGTCACGGCGAGCCTGTTCGGGGTGCGCACGTTCGGGCCGCTGCTGGCCTCGCCCGTGGACCTGCTCCTCACCGGCCTGGGCATCTATCTCGTCGCCATGGCGCTTCGCCGCCGGCTGTCCACGCCGGCGGCGCAGACCAGGAAGAGCACACGCTGGGTGCTGATCGCGACGACGGTCGGTGGTGCGGTGTTTGCCGGCAGGCTGGTCCTGATCGTGGCCCGCAATTCCCGCGACGTCCTGTTCGACGCCGGGGGCCAGTGGATCGACGACGCCCGTGTGCTCGTCGGAGCCGGGCTGATCTTGACCCTCCTCGGCGTGGCGACCCTCGCCTCTCTGTTGCTGTTGCGCGCGACCTCGACGGACCCGCGGACCCTGAGCGCGCTGGTGCCCACCACCCTGTGTTTCAGCGCGCTGGCCATCGCGACCTCGTTCGTCCTCCAGCAACGCCAGCAGGACGCCGGGCTCGAGCGGGTTCGCATCGACTTCGCGCCGCAGGTCCTCGAGCAGTCTTCCCGGCGCGAGGTCGCACTCCGGGCGACCGTCGCCGAGGTCCAACGTGCGTTCGCCGAGCCCACGGCGTCCGCGCTCGCCCTCGACCCGTCCGAATGGGCTTTTCACTACTGGATCGACAGCGCGCTGGCGCACGGCGGCTACCAGTCATCGCTCGACTTCTACGACCTGAACCTGCAACCGTTGAGCCACTTCGGTTACGACCTCCCGGAGCTCGACGAGGAGGTCGGTCCGTGGGAGGCGTTGCCGGAGGACACCCCGGTGTTCTTCGACGAGCCGTTCCGGCCGGTCGCCACGGTGAGGCAACGGCTGCTGCACATCGAGGCACCGCTGACGCGTCAGGGAGAGCCCCGCGGCGTGGTCGTGGCCCACGTCCTGGACGAACCGGAAAACCTACCGTTCCTGCCGGCCGGACGGGCCTACCTGACCGCCCTGGGCCAGCGACGAGAGGATCGTCCGGGCGACCTGCACTACGTCGTGTACGACAACCAGGGCGCACCGCTGCGCTCCACCCTGGCCCGCCCGCCGGCAGAGACGGGCGACTTCAGGGAAGCGGCGAGGAGCGGCGAGATCGTGCGGCTCCGCGCCGGCGAGGAGCGGTTCATCGGTGTCGCGCTCGGCGAGCCCACCCGGCTGCACCTGTTGCTGATCGAGGATCCCGCCCCGCTCGAGCGGTTGGCCGGATCGTTGCGTTTCCTGCTCGTGGGTCTGGCGATCCTGTTCGTCGTCGCCCTCCTGCCGCAAGTCCTCCGGCGTGGCGGGCCGAAGCTGCTCGACGCCGCGCTGCGCGGCTCCTTCCAGCGCAAGCTCGTCGCCGCGACACTGGTCGCATCGGTCGTGCCGCTCGTCGGATTGTCCTTGATCCTGCGCGGCTACATCGAGACCCGCGCCGGCGAAGAGCTGGAGAGCTCGGCGGTCGGTTTCGCCGGCGCCGCACAGCGGCTGCTCGAGGACGCGGCCTCGCCACTGGACCTCCCCGACGATGCCGACGAGCTCGAATCCGCGGGCCCGGTGGAGATCGGCGACAGCTTCCTGCTGTGGCTGCGGCGCGTCGTCGGTCAGGACGTGCACGTGTACGAGCGCGGCCGTGTCGTCGCGAGCTCAAAACGCGAGCTGTTCGACGCCGGCGTCTTGCCTGCGCGCCTGGACTACGACGTCCAGCGCCAGGTCGCGATGGACGGTCGACCCTCGCTGGTCCGGCGTGAGATCCTCGGCGGAAGAGATCTTCCGGTCGCCTACGCCCCGATCCGCAGTGTCGCGCTGGCACGGCAAATGGTCGTCGCCGTCCCGCTGGTACGCGCGCCCGGCGAGATCCATCGCGAGGTGCGTCGCGTGGCCGAGATCATCCTCGTGGCCACGGTTGTGCTCGCGGCGCTGCTGATCGTCGCGGCGACTCGTCTGGCCCGCACCGTGGCGCGCCCGCTCCGTGCGCTCGCGGGCGCGACGTCGCAGATCGCATCCGGCGACTACGCGACGCGCTTGCAGGCCGAGACGCGTGACGAAGTGGCCGACCTGGTGCGCGGGTTCAACGCCATGGCGCAGTCGTTGAAACAACAGCGAACGACACTCGAGCAGCGACGGGACTACATCGAAACCTTGCTGCAGCACGCCACGATCGGCGTCCTGTCGATCGACGGGTCGGGCACGATCGTCACGCTCAACCCGACGGCGACCGAGCTGCTGGCCGCCGCGGGCGCGGAGGTCGAGATCGGAACCGATCTTTCGTCGTCGATCGAGTCCGCCGACGCCCTGGCCGGCCTGCGCGCCGCCCTGCGCGACGGCGCGGCGGCCGCGGGAGAGCCCATCGAATTCGACGTGCAGGACGACGAGGGCCCGCGGCGCGTGCAGATGGTCCGCGTCCCGCTGCCCGGCTCGGCAGGACGACCGGTGGGTACCTTGATCCTGCTCGACGACGTCACCGAGCTGACCCGCAGCAACCAGCTGGCCGCCTGGGCCGAGATGGCCCGGGCGATCGCGCACGAGATCAAGAACCCGTTGACCCCGATCCAGCTCTCCGCCGAGCACCTGCGCAAGCTGCTCGCCGATGGCGGCGTGTTGCCGGACGAGAAGATCGAAGCCTGTCTCGACACCGTGATCAAGCAGGTTCGGACGCTGTACGACATCGCCGGCGAGTTCTCGGCCTACGCGAAGCTTCCCGTACTCAAGCCGGAGCCCCACGATCCCGCCGAGTTCATGCGCGAGACGATGTCGCCCTACCGCAGTGCCGCGCTCGCCGGCATCGAGTTGACGGAGAGCTACGACGACGTTCCTCGAGTGGCGATCGACTACCGCGTGCTCTCGCGTGCGGTGGTCAACCTGATCGAGAACGCGATCCAGGCCATGCCCGACGGCGGGCGGCTCGACGTCAGCGTGAAGGCGACGGACGGGAACACCGTCGAGATCGGCGTCGACGACAACGGGGTCGGGTTGGACCCCGAGGTCCGGCGGCGCCTCTTCGAGCCCTACTTCTCGACCAAGTCGTCGGGGACGGGCCTCGGGCTCGCGATCGCGCGGCGCGCGATCGAGGCGCACCACGGCACGATCCACGTCGACAGCTCGCCCGGCAAGGGCACCCGGTTCCGCATCCGCCTGCCCACGATCGAGGGGGCCTGATGGAGCCCTGGTACGCCGACGGGCTGAAATTCACCTGCGTGGAGGACTGCGGCGGCTGCTGCACCGATCACGGGGACTACTCGTACGTCTACCTCGACCGGCCGACCGAGCGGAAGATCGCGCGGTTCCTGAAACTCGACCTGGCCACCTTCCGCGAGCGCTACACGGTCCTCGACGAGGGCAATCGTGCGCTGAAGATGGACACCCCGGACTGCCCGTTTTTGGACGGAAAACGGTGCAATATCTATCCCGTCCGGCCGACCCAGTGCCGCACTTTTCCTTTCTGGGAGGAGAACCTAAGTTCTCCCCGGAGCTGGAAAAAACTGGGGTCGTTCTGTCCCGGCATCGACACCGGCGAGCACCACTCGCTGCGGGTCATCCGGAGGGCGCTGAACGACGACCCTTGACGGGAGACCGAGATGGATCGACGACGCGCCTGGTACTCGCTCGTTTTGCTGGCCGGGCTCGCGGTCGGGCTCGCCTGTTCGGGTGGCGACGAGACCCCGGCGCCGCCGAGCGGCGTCGAGACACCGAAGGCGGGCGGCACGCTCGTCATGGGCAGCATCTCCGACGTGGACTCCTGGAACGAGTACATCTCCCAGCAGTCCTTCGCGCAGTTCCTGCTGCGTCGGGTGTACCTGCGGCTGGCCGAGCAGAAGCCGGGCCCGTTGTCGCACCCCGACGGCTACGAGCCGTCGCTGGCGGAGTCGTGGGAAGCGTCGGAGGACGGTCTCGCGCTGACCTTCCGGCTGCGCGAGGCGTCGTGGAGCGACGGAACGCCGATCCGCGCGGAAGACGTGCGCTTCACCTGGCAGGCGCAAACGTCCGAGCACGTGCCCTGGATCGGCGCCGACAGCAAGACGCGGATCCGTGACGTCGAGGTCGTGGACGCGCGGACCGTCCGTTTCCACTTCGACGGGGCTTACCCCTATCAGTTCATCGATGCCGTCGAGGGCGGGATCCTGCCGGAGCACGTGTTCGGACAGGTCCCATTCGAACGCTGGAAGGACCACGACTGGCTCACGGCGCGGGTCGGCTCGGGGCCCTTCGTTCCGAGCACGCACCGTCCCGGCGAGCAGATGGAGCTCGTCCGCAACGAGCACTACTACCGTGAGGGCCGGCCCTACCTGGATCGTGTCGTGGTCCGCGTCGTCCCCGACATCAGCAACCTGATCACGCAGCTCCGTTCGGGCGAGATCGACTACCTGGAGAACATCCCCCTGAGGGACGCGCACCGCCTGGGCGAAGACGAACGGCTCGAGGTCGTGCCGTTCGACTACGCCAACTACGAGTTCATCGGCTGGAACGGCGCGAAACCGCCGTTCGACGACGCGGACGTCCGCCGTGCGCTGACGATGGCGATCGACCGCCAGGCGCTCGTCGACGAGCTGATGGCCGGGCACGCGAAAGTCGGGACCGGGCCGGCGCCTTCCAGCTGGTGGGGCGCCGACACCTCGCTCGAGCCGCTGCCCTACGATCCGCAGAAGGCGCGCGCCATCCTGCGCGAGCACGGTTACGCGACCGCCGAGGGCGAGAGCGGCAAGAAGCTCAACGTGACGATCCTCACCAACGCCGGAAACCGCACGCGCGAGAGCGCGCTGGTCAAGATCCAGTCGCACCTGTACAAGGTCGGCGTCGACGCCTCTATCCAGCCGCTCGAGATGCGCACCATGCGCGGCCAGGTCGTCTCCGGCGAGTTCGACGGCTACCTCGGAGGCTGGGTCTTCGCGGGCAAGATCGACCTGCGGGGGTTGTTCGCGTCCGCGGCGACGCCTCCCAACGGGATGAACATCGTCTCCTACTCGAACGCCGACGTCGACGCGTCGTTCGACCGCCTGGCCGAGGTGGATCGCTGGGAGGCGATGCCCGAGATCCTCGCCGACATCCAGACGCGGATCGCCGCCGATCAACCCTACTCGTTCCTGTACGAGTCGAGACGGGTCGCGGCGCACTCGACGTCGCTCGCGGGCGTGCGGATCGACGTTCCGTCGGATCCGCTGATCCACCTGGCGGATTACTGGGTCCGGTGACCGTGCGCGGCCGGTGGCAGCCGTGATCCGTTACTTCGTGCGCCGGTTGCTCGTCGCGGTCCCGTTGATGCTCGGGGTCGCGACGCTCGTCTTCGTCCTGCTCGAAACCGCGCCGGGGAGCCCGGTCGACCAGGTGCTCGGCGACCGCCAGGTGCCGCCGGAGGTGCGCGAGCGGATCGAGCGCGCCTACGGCTTCGACCGTCCCGCGCCGGAGCGCTACGCACGCTGGCTCAAGGCCGTCTGTCTCGAGGGTGAGCTCGGCTGGTCGCACTCGCGAGCGCGGCCGGTGAGCCGCGCGTTGGCCGAGGCGTTGCCCCCGACGCTGTTGCTCGCCGGCACCTCGTTGCTGTTTTTCGTGGTCTTCGGCATCGGCATCGGTGCCTGGTCCGCCGCGCGGCGTGGACGCTGGCAGGAACGGACGGTCACTCTCGTCAGCCTGGGTGCCTACGCCATGCCCGCCTTCTGGCTGGGGCTGATGGCGATCTACGTGTTCAGCTACAAGATCCCGATCTTCCCGGCATCCTCGATGCGCGGGATCGACGCCGACTCGATGGGCACGGCGGGACGTCTGCTCGATCTGCTGTGGCATCTCGTCCTGCCCGCGGCCGTCCTCGGTGCCGCCTCGGCCGCCGCGATGACGCGTTTCGTTCACGCGGGCATGCTCGACGCGCTGGCCGAGCCGTTCATACGCGCGGCACGAGGTCGCGGCGTTTCCCGGCAAGGTCTCCTGTGGCGACATGCGCTGCGGCGTGCCGTGCTCCCGGTGATCAACCTGGTCGGGCTTTCGCTGCCCATCCTGGTCTCCGGGTCGCTGGTCGTGGAGGTCGTGTTCGCGTGGCCCGGGATGGGTCGGCTGACCTACGACGCGATCCTGACCCAGGACACCAGTGTGGTCCTCGCGACGACGCTGCTGGCAACACTGTTCGTGGTTCTCGGGAACCTGTTTGCCGATCTGGCGATGGCCTGGGCCGATCCCCGCGTGCGACTGCGCGAGGGAGGCCTGTCGTGAACCGCTGGAGCTTCAAGCTCGCGCTCGGGTTGATCGGCGTGCTGGCGGTCCTGGCCTTCGCGGCGCCGTGGCTCGGGTTCCGGGACCCCAACGAACAGCTCGACGGGTTGGTGCTCGCCGACCTCTCCCCGCTGACGCGCACGCTGGCCGTGGAGCTGACGGACGGGACGCTGCGGTTCGCGGCGGAGATCCGTGAGAGCGCTGGCGCTGTCGAGCTGCAGCGTGGTCCGCGCTGGGAACGTGTCGAGCTGACCGAGCTCCAGGGCGGGAATCTCGAGACCGCCCTTCGCCGTCCTCTTTTCCTGCTCGGGACGGACGGCTTCGGAAGGGACGTGTTTGCCCGGCTCGTTCACGGCGCTCGGGTGTCGCTGCTCGTCGGGTTCCTTGCCGCGGGGATGGCCCTCGGTCTGGGTACGTTGATCGGCACCGCAGCGGGTCTGGCCGGTGGCTGGGTCGATGGCGTGTTGATGCGCTTCACCGACGTCGTTCTCGCCGTGCCACGGTTGTTTCTCGCCGTCTTGCTCGTCGCCCTGTACGGGCGATCGCTGACGACGACGATCCTGGTCCTCGGCGCCACGAGCTGGATGGCCGCGGCGCGGCTGGTGCGCGGGGAGATCCTCTCGTTACGCGAGCGGGACTACGTGCAAGCCGCACGTGCCGCCGGTGTGTCGCCGTTGCGTCTGGCACGCCACCACCTGCTCCCCTCGGCGATGCTGCCGCTCATCGTGGAGGGGGTGCTGCGCGTCGGCGACACGATCCTGATCGAAGCGTCGCTGTCGTTCCTCGGGCTGGGTGTGCCTCCGCCGGACCCGACCTGGGGCAACATGATCGCGGAAGGACGCAACCGGCTACTCGACGCCTGGTGGATCGCGACGCTCCCGGGTCTCGCCATCGCCGCCACCGTCGTGGCGTTGCACACGTTCGGTGAGGCGGCTCGGCGGCGACTCAAGCCCTGCTAGAATCGCCGGATGCAGCGCATCCTCAACTACATCGACGGAGAACTGGTCGAGGCGGCGAACGGCGGTTGGCTCGACAACGTCGAACCGGCGACCGGCAAGGTGTACAGCCGGCTGCCGGACAGCGACGAGACGGATATCGAGAAAGCCGTCGCTGCCGCCAAGCAGGCGTTCCCCGGCTGGTCGGGAACACCCGCCGTCGAGCGCGCACGCATCATGGACGACATCGCCGATCGGATCGAGGCCGACCTCGAGAGCTTCGCGCGCGCCGAGAGCATCGACACCGGCAAGCCGATCGGCCTGGCGCGCAAGGTCGAGATCCCGCGTGCGGTCTCCAACCTGCGCTTCTTTGCCGGCGCCATCCAGCACACCGCCAGCGAGGCACACGTCACGGACGACCAGGCGCTGAACTACACGTTGCGGCGCCCGCGCGGCGTCGCCGGTCTGATCTCGCCCTGGAACCTGCCGCTCTACCTGCTGACCTGGAAGGTCGCGCCGGCCATCGCGACCGGGAACACCGCGGTCGCCAAGCCGTCCGAGCTGACCCCGATGACGGCACACCTGCTGGCGCAAACCTGCCGTGACGCGGGGCTCCCTCCGGGGGTGCTCAACATCGTTCATGGTCTGGGAGCCCGTGCCGGGGCGCCGCTCACGACGCACCCCGACGTTCCGACGATCTCGTTCACCGGCGGCACCGCCACAGGGGGCACGATCGCCGCCGCCACGGCGACCTCGTTCAAGAAGACCGCGCTGGAGATGGGCGGGAAGAACCCGACGGTCGTCTTCGCCGACGCCGACATGGACGTCGCGGTGCCGACCGCCGTCCAGGCGTCCTTCTCGAACCAGGGGCAGATTTGCCTGTGTGGCTCGCGGATCTTCGTCCAGCGCGATGCCTACGACGCCTTCGTCGACCGCTTCGTGTCCGCGACCGGGGATCTCGTCCAGGGCGATCCGCTGGAGGAGACGACCAACCAAGGTGCGGTCGTCTCGAAGGCGCACTTCGACAAGGTCATGGGGTACATCGACCTCGCGAAGGAAGAAGGGGGCACCATCCTCGCCGGTGGGTCTACACCTTCCGGCCTACCCGACCGCTGCCGCGAGGGTTTCTTCATCGAACCGACGGTCGTCACGGGTCTCCCCCACGATTGCCGCGTCAACCGCGAGGAGATCTTCGGTCCCGTCACATCGATCATGCCCTTCGATGCGGAGGACGAGGTCATCGAGTGGGCCAACGAGACCGACTATGGCCTTTCCGCGTCGGTCTGGACGCAGGACGTCTCACGCGCCCACCGCGTGGCGGAACGCATCGCATCGGGGACCGTCTGGGTCAATTGCTGGCTGCTCCGCGACCTGCGCGTGCCGTTCGGCGGGATGAAGCAGAGCGGCGTGGGACGCGAGGGCGGCGACGAGGCCCTGCGCTTCTACACCGAGCCCAAGAACGTCTGCTTGCGACTGGGGTCTTCATGAGCGACAGCGACAACACGGTCAGCCGGCGCGCTCCCGAGCCGGTCGGGGCCTTCCCTCACGCCAAGCGCGTCGGCAACCTGCTGTTCCTCTCCGGCATCGGGCCGCGCTCGCGCGGCACCAAGGAGATCCCGGTGGGAATCGAGGCGCAGACACTCGCCGTCTTCCGCAACGTACGCACCGTGCTCGAGGACGCCGGCTCCGGCTGGGACCGCATCGTCGACGTGCAGGTCTTCCTGACCGACATGAAGAACGACTTCGCCGCGTTCAACGCGCTGTACGCCGAGCACTTCGCCGACAACCAGCCGACGCGCACGACCGTCGAGGTGAACTGCCTGCCGACGCCGATCTCCGTCGAGCTGAAGGTGATCGCGACGATCGACTAGCCGGGCAGGAGGCTCAGTAGTCCAGGCCGGCGCCGTGCTCGCGCAGGAACGGGGTGAGCTTCTCGTCGATCGCGGCGCGCGCGGCCTCGAGGTCCAGCTCTTCCGCGCTCTCGAGTCCCCGGCACCATTCATCCAGCAGCTCGTCGTGGATGCGGCCGGCCTGCCGGCAGACGGCGTAGGGGATGCGGCTGTACACCACCATCGAGTAGCGCGAGCGAAAGTCAGTCGGGAAGGCTTGCTCGAGCCGGTGTTCGACCTGCTTGCGCAGCAAGAACCGCGGATCGCCGACGCGCTCGCGCATCTCGACGAAGTTGTCCAGCGCCATCGCGGCAATCGCGTCCGCGTTGGGCTTGCGCGCGGCGTCGTAGGCCGGCAGGACGCGTTCCCAGTCCCCGTCGAACTTCCCGATCAGCTCGTCCAGCACGGTGCAGTCCTCGAAGCCGCAGTTCATCCCCTGGCCGAAGAAGGGCACGATCGCGTGGGCCGCGTCGCCGATCAACGCGGCGGTCCCTCCGGCGTGCCACGGCGAGCAGCGCACCGTACCGAGTTCACCGGTGGGGTGATCGTCGAACTGCTTGCCCAGATCCGGCAGCAGCGGCACGGCGTCCGGAAATTCGCGTTTGAAGAAGACTTCCGCGGCCAGTTCCTCGACCAGTGCGTCGAAGCTGAGCCGCCCCTCGGTGGGCAGGTAGAGCGTCCCGGTGAACGTGCCGTCCGGGTTGGGCAAACCCATCAACATGAACTCGCCGCGAGGCCAGATGTGCAATGCCTTGCCTTCCATCGCGAAGCCGCCGTCGGCCGCCGCCGGGAACTCGAGCTCCTTGTAGCCGTGGCTCAGCATCTCGATGGATTCGGACGCGTCGGGCAACGCCATCAGGCCGGCACGCACCTTCGACGCCGCGCCGTCGGCGCCGAAGATCAGCTCACCGGTCACGTCGGTTTCGGAGTCCCCCGATGTGGCGAACCGCAGGTTGTTCGTCGCCGGGTCGAACTCGATCAGTCGATGTTCGAAGACCAGCTCGGCGCCGGCTTCTTCCGCGGCGCTGAGCAACAGGTTGTTCAGGCCCCCGCGCGAGACGGAGTGGTTGCACTCGGAGTCGTCCTTGCCGTACGGCTGGTAGGCCTGCTCCCCGGACCGGTCGTGCATCATGCGGCCCGTGACCCGCGCGGTGATCGACTCAACGGCTTCCCATAGGTCGACTTCGCGTAGGGCGTGGATCCCGCGCTCGGTGACGATCAGGTTGATCGAGCGGCCGCCGGCGAGCGGACCGACCCGCGGATCGGGGCGTGCCTCGTACACGGCAACCGGATAGCCGCGCCGGCGCAGGAACACGGCGAGCAGCGCACCGACGAGTCCGCCCCCGACGATCGTGACCTTCTTCACGGCAGCTCCCGCAGAACCGCGCGCACCGGGCTCGCGTCGAAGTTCTCGAGCTTCAAGGGCAGCGCGATCAGCTCGTACTCACCGGCCGGGACGTCGTTCAACACCAGGCCTTCGAGGATCGCCATGTCGTTGCGCAGGAACGCCTGGTGCGCCGGCAGGTCCTTCGAGTCGAACAGGTCGACGCTGGGAGCGTCGATCCCGATGAGCACCACGCCTTCGTCGTGGAGCCTGTCGACCAGCTCGACGGAGAGGGCGGCGAAGTCCTCGTTGAAACGATCCGGGTCCGGGAACGTGCCGGTCTTGAGCAGCACGCGTGGAGCCGTCGCCGGCCGCGGGACGGCGTCGGGCGGGATCCGTTCTCCCCTGCCGATCGCGACATCGTGGACGACGCAGCGTCCGAGATAGGGCCCGAGCGGACGCTCGGCGATCCCTTCACCGTCGCGGCCGTAGTGGTTCGGCGCATCGGCATGAGCACCCAGGTGCACCGTCCCGTGCAGCGTCGAGAGCGTCATGTTGTCGCCACGCCGCATGTCCGTCAGGATCTCTCGTCGAGCCGGCGTGTCGCCCGGCCAGACGGCGAGCCGCTCGCTGACGCGGGGGGTGATGTCGTACAGCTTCATGCCCTACATCGCGTGCCGGATCGCCCACAGGTCGGGGAAGATCGGGTTGAACAGCGTCTTCTTGAGGAACTCGACACCGAGGCTGCCCCCGGTGCCCTGCTTGCTGCCGATCGTGCGCTCCACGACCTTGACGTGGCGGTAGCGCCACTCCTGCATGCCCTCGTCGACGTCGGTCATCAGCTCGAACAGGATCGCCAGCTCGGGACTGCTCTTGTACAGCCGCAACAACGCCTCCTGCACCCTCTCGCTGGGCCGGTTGGGCTCGCCGGGGTCGCCGCGGAGGTCCTCGGGGATGCTCTCTCCGTGATGTTCGAGCAGCTCGTAGAAGTGGTGGATCAACGAGGGCTCCTCGAGCCGGCGACGAAGACGATCGTAGCCGTAGAACTCCGGCTTGAGGTACTGCATCATCTCGGGGCGTTTGTAACCGAGCAGGAACTCGAATTCGCGGAACTGGACCGATTGAAACCCGGACGCGGTGTCCAAGCGGTCGCGGAAGGAGTTGAACGAGAGCGGCGTCATCGTCTCGAGGATGTCCAGCTGGCCGACGAGCGTCTTGAGGATCATGCGCACGCGCTTGAACAGGTGCAGCGCGGGGAACAGCTCGTTGGCCGAGAACAGAACCTTGATCTTGTCGAGCTCGTGCAGCAGCTGCTTGAACCACAGCTCGTAGGCCTGGTGGATGATGATGAACAGCATCTCGTCGTGCTCCGGGGGATCCGAGCGCGCCTGCTGTGCGCCGAGCAGCTGATCGAGCTTCAGGTAGCTGGAATAGGTGGTGTCGCTCATCGTGATCCTCTAGCCCAACTCTTCGAACACACGGCCCAACCGCCACACGTCGTGAAAGCTGTTGTACAGCGGCACCGGGGCCAAGCGAATGACGTCCGGGCGTCGATAATCGGCCACCAGGCCGGCCTTCTTCAAGCGATCGAACAGGTGTTCCGAGTTGTCCCGGACGAACAGCGACAACTGTGCGCCGCGGGCGTCCGGTTCCCGGGGCGTGAGGATCTCGACGCCGGGCGCGGCATGATCGACCCAGGCCTCGAGGTAGGCGGTCAGACGCTCCGACTTGGAACGCAACGCCTCCATGCCTGCCGTTTCGAAGAGCTCCAGCGAGGCGCGCAGCGGCGCCAGGCCGAAGACCGACGGGTTGGAGAGTTGCCAGGCGTCGGCCGTGGAGACGGGGACGAAAGTCTCCTCCAGGTGCATGCGGAAGCGAGTCCCGGGGTCGTTCCCCCACCACCCGCCGAAGCGCGTCAACTCGCGGTTGCGCGCGTGGCGCTCGTGGACGAAGCAGCCGGCGACCGCGCCGGGCCCGGCGTTGAGGTACTTGTAGGAGCACCAGACGGCGAAGTCGACGTCCCAGTCGTGCAGCGCGAGCGGGACGTTGCCGACGGCGTGCGCGAGATCGACGCCGATGACGATCCCCCTGGCGCGCGCCGCCGCTGCGATCCTTCGGATGTCGTAGCGCCTGCCGCTGTAGTAGTTGACCCCACCGAGCAGCACGAGCGCGATCTCGTCGCCGCGTTGGTCGAGCATGGTTTCAATGTCGTCGTCGACGACCGAGTCGGCGCCCTCACGGCCGTGCGGCACGAGGACGCCCGTCGCCGCGTCGAAACCGTGCCATGCCAGTTGGGTCTGCATCGCGTAGGTGTCCGACGGAAACGCCGTGGGCTCCATCAAGATCTTGTGCCGCTCGCGGGTCGGCCGGTAGAACGAGACCATCATCAGGTGCAGGTTGGTCGTGAGCGTGTTCATCGCCACGACCTCGTGCGACAGTCCGCCGACCAGCCGGGCCAGCGGCTCGCGCACGAGCTCGTGGTAGGAGAACCACGGTCCGTCCTGCTTGAAGTGCGCGTCGACGCCCATCGAGCCCCAGGCGTCGAGCTCCTGCTCCACGATCTCGAACGCGCGGCGCGGCATCAAACCCAGCGAGTTGCCGCAGAAGTAGATCGACTCGTCGTCCGACGCCGTGGGCGGGATACAGAATCGCTCTCGATAAGCGTGGAGTGGGTCGAAGGCGTCCTGCTCCCGGGCCCACGCTTCGCTGGTATCGAAAGCGGTCACGCCACGCATCCTAGCAGCAGATGGGGTCAAGTCTTGGCATGAGACACAACACCCAACAGGGCCAACGGATGTTGGCTATTTGCGGTTGTGTCTCATGCCAAGACTTGACCCCATTTCTAGGCAAAGCGGTCGGCGTCGAAGCCGAGGAATTCGAGGGCGGTGCCGCCGAGCAGCCGCTGCTTGGCGGCCTCATCGAAGTCGTCGAGCGAGCGGATCAGGGAACCGGGCTCCAGCTCGCCCAGCGGGAAGGGATAGTCGGTCCCGAGCGCGACGCGGTCGACGCCGGCCAGGGCGACGAGATAACGCAGCGCGGCGGCGTCGTGCACCAGCGAGTCGTAGTACACCCTGGTGGCCAGGTCGCGCGGCTTGGACGGCGCGTGCGTCGCCACCAGGTCCGGCCGCACCGCGAGCCCGTGTTCGATCCGCCCCAGCGTCCCCGGGAAGGAGCCGCCCCCGTGAGCAAAGGCCACCCGTAGCCCGGGCAGACGGTCGAGCACACCGCCGAAGATCATCGAGCACAGCGCGAGCGTCGTCTCGGTCGTCATGCCGACGAGCCAGGCGAGCCAGTAGTTCTGCATGCGCTCCCGCGCGAGCATGTCCCACGGGTGGACGAAAACCGCGGCGCCGATCTGCTCGGCGCGCTCGAAGAACGGGAACAGCTCCGGAGCGTCTAGGTTCCACTGGTTCACGTGACTGCCGATCTGGACGCCGGCCAGCCCGAGATCGGAGACGCACCGGTCGAGCTCCCGGATCGCCAGCTCGGGGTCCTGCAGCGGGACCGTGCCCAGACCCGCGAAGCGTGTCGGGTGTCGCTCGATCTTCGCCGCGAGATCGTCGTTGAGCAACCGCGCGAGATCGAGCGCGTGCTCGCCGCGCGCCCAGTAGGCGAACATCACCGGGACCGTGGAGAGCACCTGGACGTCGACGCCGTGACGCTCACAATCGGCGAGCCGGGCCTGCTCGGACCAGCAGTTCTCGTCGATCTCGCGGAAGACGCGCTCGCCGACCATCATGCGCGCCTTACCCGGGCAGTAGTGGTCCAGCCGCACCCAACCCGGGTAGCCGTAGCGCTGCTCGAGGTCGGGCCAGTTCTCGGGCAGGACGTGCGTATGTAAGTCGATCGTCAGCGATCGCAAGGGATCACTTCGGCGGCGGCGGGGGTTGCATCACCGCGTTGCAGTGCTTGCAGGTACGCAGGCTCTCGTCGGCGTAGAAGTTCTCGATCACCGGTTTGAGCTGGCTGCCCAGGTCCACGAGCTGGAAGCTCGCGTCGTGCAGGATCTCGCCGCACGACTCGCAGTACCAGCGGAGGTGGTCCAGCTCGCCCTCCTTGCGCACGCGCTCGATCACCATGCCGACGGTGTTCTCGGGGCGTTGCGGCGAGTGCGGGACCTTGGCCGGCAGGAGGAACATCTCCCCTTCTCGGATGGGGATATCGCGTGGCTTCCCGTCGTCCATGATGCGCACGGTGATATCGCCCTCGATCTGGTAGAAGAACTCCTCGCCCTCCTCGATGTGGAAGTCCTTGCGGCGATTCGGCCCGCCGACGACCATCACGAGGAACTCGCTGTCCTGCCAGACCATCTTGTTGCCGACGGGCGGCTTGAGCAGGTCGCGGTTCTCCTCGACCCAGGCTTTCAGGTTGTAGACCGGAGGCAACGCCATCGAAGCACGTCTCCTTGTCGCAAAGATCGGGTGGGACCGCCCTTACTTACCATCATTGGTGTCCATCGGGCAAGCGCCTCGGGCGAGCGACAGGAAATTCGCCAGCAGGGCTTTGCCCACCGGCGTCAGGATCGACTCGGGGTGGAACTGGACGCCCCACAGAGGTGAGCTGCGATGGTGCAGTCCCATGATCACCCCGTCTTCCGTCGTGGCGTCGACGACCAGCGGTTCCGGGAGCGTCGCCGGGTCGACCACCAGCGAGTGATATCGCGTCGCCTCGAACGGGTTGGGCAGACAGGTGTAGAGACCGTTCCCGTCGTGCTCGATCGCCGAGGTCTTCCCATGCATGAGTGTCGGTGCCCGAACGATGCTCGCGCCGAACGCCTGGGCGATTGCCTGGTGCCCGAGACAGACGCCGAGCAGCGGGAAGCGCCCGTCGCAGCGGCGCACGATCTCGAGCGTGAAGCCGCCGTCCTCGGGGCGCCCGGGACCGGGAGAGATCACCACCGCGTCGGGCCCCGAAGCCAGGGCCTGCTCGGCGCTCAGCTCGTCGTTCATCCGGACGGTGAGGTCGACCCCGAGCTCCTGCAGGTACTGCGCGAGATTCCAGGTGAAGGAGTCGTAGTTGTCGATCAGCAGGAGGCGCAGGTCATTTCACCTCGAACTTCACGAACACCGGGTCTTCGAGCTGCGCCGAATCGACGAACAGGTCGAAGCGCTTGCCGAGCAGGCCGTCCTTGGGCGCCGGGAAGTAGATGAAGTCGAGGAGGTAGCCGAACTTGGGCAACGACACGAGATCGCGCACGATGTTCGAGCGACCGAAGCTGTAGTTGCGCGTCGGGCTGAACATGCTCGGGTAGCGCGCAAACGCCGCGAACTTGTTGAAGACGATGCCCTCCAGCTCCGCCAGCTGATCGCGATCCAGATCGAGGAACTCGTAGTTCTCGATCAGCTCCTTGGGACTGGCGGCCGGATAGCGGTTGCCCTCCTCGTCGATCAGCGTGAATGACTCGCGCGTCAGCGCCAGCTGGCGCAGCCCGTTGTTGGCGATCGCGATCTCGAGCGGGAAGTAGGCTGTCTTCTCGCGGTAGCGTGTCGCCTTCGTGTCGACGATCAGGGTCATCAGGTCGCCTTCCTCGATGTAGGCGAAGGTCGACAGCTTGCGGTCCAGTCCGGATGTCTCCTGGCCGGTGATGGGTTGACGCGCGGCGCAGCCGGCCAGTGGGACCAGCAGGCACAGCGCGGCGGCGACCCGGACAAAACGTGTGAGTGACTTCATGTGGGATCCTCCGGGAGCGGGCGCGGACTCGTCTCGCAGGGTATGCCGCGCACCGCGCAGGGTCAACCGAGAGAATCGATGTGGCGCTGTCCAACCGCCGCAAACAGCCCGCTCGGGGGCTTTCGACCGGTGTGCCGTTCGAACTGGAGCTCCGCCTGCGCGACGAGCAACTCGAGTCCATCGATCACCTGCAACCCCGCCTCCCGTCCCCGCAGAACCAGGGACGTCGGCGACGTGCCGTAGATCGCCTCGAGCACACCCCTGCGTGCCGGCGGGCCGCAGCCGATCAGCGTGTCGTCGCGTCGTGGGGTGGTGTTGACCAACCAGTGCGATTCGCCCGGCCGACGCTCGTCGTGCGTCCGCCGCTCGATCGCGGGCCGCGTGGCGATCGACGGACCCGCCTCGCGGCTCCACAGGCCGACGTCGATACCTCGCTGCGCGAGAGCCGTGGCGATCGCACGGCCGGTGCCGCCCGCGCCCAGCACGTCGACACGATCGGTCTTTTCGAGTCCGCGAGCCTCCATCAGGGCCACGGCCGCCGGCCCGTCGGTATTGGACCCCGAGGAGCCGTTCTCACCGTAGACGATCGTGTTCACGGCGTGCGCCGAGGCGGAGAGGTCGTCGCAGCTCGAGACGTGGCCCGCCGCGTCTCCCTTGAACGGCATGGTCACGGCGAGGCCGGCCAGACCCAGAGCGTCCGCCAACTCGACCGCGTCTTCCCAGTGCGCGGTCTGCAGCGGCACGTAGACGCGATCCATGTCGAGGGCGTCGTAACCGGCGTTGTGCATCGCGGGCGACGGGCTGGTGGGCAGGATCTCGCGGCCCACGAGCGCCACGATACGAGTCGCCTCCCCGATCGAAAGGACGTCGAAGCTGTCTCTGAGTTGTGCGGCCGAGAACTGCCCCGGCGCGGTCTCCGCGCCCGCGACGGCGGACGCGTACGTCCCCCACGAGCCCCACTGCGGCGCGAGCACACGGGAGAGCGCTCCGGAGGCGCCCATGGCGAAAGCGCACAGTCGATCGTCGGAGCGTCGCCTCAACAGGTCCCGGATCGCCAGGATCTGGGCGGGCCGCTCGGCGGGCGCGACGATCTTCAGACGCGCGGCGCCCGAGGACGACATGGCCTCGACGCGGCGTTCCAGCTCCCGCGTCTCGCAGGTCGCCCCGTGATCGGAGAGGATGACACGGCCCGCATCGGCACCCTCGGCCAACACCGCCAGTTCACTCCCCCACTCCACATCGACCCAGCGGGCCCCCGCGGCGAGCGCCGCGGCGAGGATCCCGTGCCGCGTCTTTTCATCGCCGTCGAACGACCCTCCATCGACCGTTCGGCGCACCGTCACGATCAGCTCGCGCTCGGTCCCGCTGACGACGGCGGCCACCTCGTCGGCGCTCAGGCGGTCGGCACGCAACTCGATCGGGTCGGGTCCCGGGGGAAGCGCGGCGATCGCTCCCACGGCGGCTTCCCGATTGTCGGCCCGGACCGAGGTCACGATGGAGCGGCGGGCCACTTACAGCACCGACAGCGGGTCGACGTCGATCTGGATCGCCCGCCGCGGGATCACGCCCTCGATCTCCTCCAGCGTCGCATCGACCGCCCGCACCAACCGCCGCCGTCCTGCGGTGCGTACGAGAATCTGCTGGCGCCAGCGATTCTTGATCTTCTCGACCGGGGCGGGGCCCGGGCCCGCGAGGATCAAGCGGCCGCGCTCCCGTCGACGTAGCGCGTCGGCCAGCGCCTTCGCCCAGGTGCGGCAGCGCAACTCGTCGGCATCGCGCACGATCAGGTTGACCAGCGCCGCGACCGGCGGGTAACGGAGCGTCGCCCGGTAGCGGATCTCGCGTTCGTAGAACCGCTCGTAGTCCTGGCTCGCGGCAAGCCGGATCACCGGATGCTCGGGGTCGAAGGCCTGCACGATCACCCGCCCGGCGCGCTCGCCGCGACCCGCGCGACCGGCGACCTGGGTCAGCAACTGGAACGTTCGCTCGCCCGCACGAAAATCGGGCAACCCGAGCGACTGGTCCGCCGACAACACACCGACGACGGTCACGCGGTGGAAGTCGTGGCCTTTGGCGATCATCTGCGTCCCGACGAGGACGTCGATCTCGCCGGCGTCGAAGCGCCGCAGCAGCGCCTCGTGCGCCCCCCGGCGGCGAACGGTGTCACGATCCATCCGCTCGATCCGGGCGCCGGGGAGCGCCCGTGCGAGTCGATCCTCGACCTGCTCGCTACCCTGGCCGATCTCCTTCAAATCCTCCGCGCCGCAGCGCGAACAGGCCTCCGGTTTCTTGGTCTCGAAGCCGCAGGCGTGACAGCGGAGCCGCACGACCGAGCGATGCCACGTCAACGTCAGGCTGCAGCGCGGACACTGGACGCGCTCGCCGCACGTCGGGCAAAGCAACGCCACCGCCCAGCCGCGACGGTTGCGCAGGACCAGTGCCTGATCGCCGCGCTCGAGACAGGCGCGTAGCTCCGCGATCAGCTCCGGGCTGAGGATCTCGATCTCGCCACTTGCCTTGTAGGTCTCGCGCATGTCGACGCGAAGGACCTCGGCGAGTGGACGACTGGCGATCCGCTCGCCCAGGCGAAGCAGACGGTAACGGCCGGCACGGGCGTGCCGGAAGGTTTCCAACGCGGGCGTCGCGCTGCCCATCAACACCACCGCCCTTGCACTTCGAGCGCGGACAACGGCCAGATCGCGGCCGTTGTAGCGCGGCGTCTCGTCCTGCTTGTAGGAGGCGTCCTGCTCCTCGTCGACGACGATCAGGCCGAGGTCGTGGACCGGCGCGAAGATCGCCGAGCGGGTGCCGATGACCAGCCGGGCGTCCCCGCGCCGAACGCGGCGCCAGGCGGCGAGCCGTTCTCGCGCGGAGCGCGCGCTGTGCATCACGACCGCCTGCCCGGGAAAGCGCCTCGAGATCGTCGCGAGCAGGAGCGGTGTCAACCCGATCTCCGGGACGAGGTAGATCACGCTGCGGCCCGCGGCCAGCGTCCGCTCCGCCGCGCGTAGGTAGACCTCGGTCTTGCCGGATCCCGTCGAACCGTAGAGCAAGAAGGTCTCAAAGCGCTTCCCGTCGATGGCCGGCTCCAGCTCGTCCAGGACGGATCGCTGGGCCGCGGTGGGCGGGTAGCCCGGCTCGGGCACCGTGACGGCTTCGGCGGCATCGTCCGCCGGCTCCTCGGTGAGCGCTTCGACACGCACCAGACCGTGTTCGACGAGCGCCGGAATTGCACGCCGTGCGGGGGCGCTCAGCCCGTCCATGAGCAACGAGCCGCCATGTTGCTCGAGCCGATCGAGCAACTCGATCTGGCGCACCGCCCGCGGGGAGAGCTCGGGCCGGGCGGCGGCGGTGCGGACGAGGCGTTTTCGCGGTCGTCCCCTTGCCGGTTGCGGCGGCAACGCCGTCTCGATCGCCTCACCCCAGGAGCACAGGTAATAGTCGGCCACGAACCGGGTCAGCTCGAGCAGCTCGGCCGGCAGCCTCGGCGCCTCCTCGAGGCGCTCGGTGATCGGCTTGACACGCACGTCGCCACCCGGCTCGGGGGCGGTGGGTTCGACGACGGTCGCGACGACCTGGCGGGAGCCCAGCGGCACGCGGACCCGCTCGCCGGTGGCGGGGGGGTCGTGCCATTCCTCGGGGACGCGGTAGGTCAATTCCCGACGCAGTGGGATCGGGACCGCGATCGACGCGTACCGCGGACCGCCGGGCTCCGTCTTCACTCGTCGATCCGGGCCTTGGCGGCCTTCAGATCCTCCCAGACCTTCATCCGGTTCTCGCGTGTGTAGGCGCGCAGGAGATAAGCCGGGTGGAATGTCGGCATCACTGGGATGCCGAAGAAGTCGTGCCACTCGCCGCGGAGCCGCGTGATCCCGGTGCGCGTGTTGAGCAGCGTCTTCGCCGCGGGCGAGCCGAGCGCGACGATCGCCGCGGGCGCGATCGTCTCGATCTGCCGGATCAGGAACGGCAGGCAGGTCTCGATCTCGTCCTTTTCCGGATCGCGGTTGTTCGGCGGCCGGCACTTGACGATGTTGGCGATGTACACCTCTTCGCGTGAGAGGCCGATCGCCCGGATCATCTCGTCGAGCTTCTTGCCGGCGCGACCGACGAACGGCTCGCCGCGCGCATCCTCGTCCGCACCCGGGCCCTCGCCGACGAACATCAGCTTGGCCTCGGGGTTCCCCACCCCGAACACGATCTTGTTGCGCCCCGCGTGCAGCTTGCAGCGCGTGCACTCGCCGAGGTCGGTACGGATCACCTCGAGGGCCCCGGCGCGGGCCCCCGTCGGCGTGGGTGACACTGCCGGCGCGGCCGGCGCGGAGGGGGCCGGCACCCGTTTCGGTGCAGGCACGGGCGGTTCGGCCGCGACGGCGACCGGGGTGCTGCCCAGCTCGAGATCGCGGACCCCGATCTCCTTCAGGTACGCGACCCACTCGGCGAGGTCGTTCCAGGGGCCGCTCACTCGGTGGGCCCGGCAACGTCGGAGAACAGGTGATCGAGCAAACGCTCGGCAACGACCCTCTTCGACGCGCGGGCGATCTCGTGCGGGTCCCGCTCCCGTCCGAGCACCGTGACCGCGTTGTCGTCGGCGTCCATCCCCGTATTCTGCCCCGAGACGTCGTTGGCCACGATGTAATCCAGATTTTTTTCCCGCAGCTTGGCACGCGCGTTGTCGAGCAGATCCTCGGTCTCGGCCGCGAAGCCGACCAGCAACCGCTCGCCGCGCCGGGCCCCGAGCTCGGCGAGGATGTCGACGCCGCGATCGAGGGTCAGCTCGAGCGTGTCGCCGGATTTCTTGATCTTCTGTTCCGAGGCGCGCGGGATGTAATCGGCCACCGCCGCGGTCATGATCACGGTGTCCGCCCCGTCGCGCGCGCGGACCATCGCGTCGCGCATCTCGACCGCGGTGGAAACGTCGATGCGCTCCACGCCGAACGGCGTCGGCCGGTTCACGGGTCCCGCGATGAGAACCACCGTTGCGCCCCGTCGCGCCGCGGCTTCGGCGAGGGCGAATCCCATCTTCCCCGACGAGCGATTCGACACGTAGCGCACGGGATCGATCGGCTCGCGTGTGGGCCCCGCGCTGATCACGATCTTGCGCCCGCGAAGCTGGCTGGAGCGCCGCGCCGCGACTAACGTCTCCTCGACGATCGTCGCCGGTTCGGCGAGCCGGCCTTCGCCGACCTCGCGTTCCGCGAGCCAGCCGTCCTCGGGATCGACGATGCGGACCCCGCGCGCGACGAGGTGCTCGACATTCTCGACCGTGGAGGGATGCTTCCACATCCGCGTGTTCATCGCCGGGGCCAGCACCACCGGAGCGGTCACCGAGATGAAGAACGTGGAGAGCAGGTCGTCCGCGACGCCGCCGGCGAACTTGGCCATGACGTTCGCCGTCGCCGGCGCAACGACGAGAGCATCGATCTTTCGTGTAAGTTCGATGTGCTGGATCGTTTCGTCGGTACCCAGGTCGAACGTCTCGACGAGGACGCGATTGCCGGACAGCGTCTGCAGCGTCAGCGGAGTGATGAACTCCGTGGCGTTGCGGGTCATGAGGACCTGAACGTCGCACCCGGCCTGGGTCAACCCGCGGATGATCTCGCAGGCCTTGTAGGCCGCGATCCCGCCGCTAACGCCTAGCGCGACGCGCATCGGAGAGTCTTATTCTTCTTCTTCGTCGGTCGCCTCGAGGATTTCCTCGGTCGCGGGTTCCCAGACGTCGACTTCACCCTCGGCGACCTCGGCCTGGGCGACGACCGTGAATTTTCGTCCGGTGACGTCGACGCGAGCGAGCGCGCCGGTCTGCAGTTGCTCGGCCCGCTTGGAGGCCAGGGTGACGAACTGGTACTTGCTCTCGAGATCCTCGGGCAGCTTGTACATCGACGAAGTCTCCTATCCGGCCTGGTCCGGGAATCCATCCAGGATGGCCTGGGCCGCTTCGGCGCAGCGTTCCGTGCGGCGCCGTTCCGCTCGAACGATCGACGCGACCTCTTCCACCGCGCGATCCAGGTCGGCGTTGACGACCATGTAATTGAAGTGCCGGTACTCCTCCGCCTCGACCCGGGCCTGGGCCAAACGACCCGCCCGCTGATCGGCGGCTTCACTGCCGCGGCCCGTGAGGCGTGCCTCCAATGTAGCGAAATCCGGCGGAAGGATCATCACCGAGACGGCCTCGACGGGTCCACGCCGCACCTGGGCCGCTCCCTGGACGTCGATTTCCAGCAGTAAATCGTGCCCGAGGGCCAGTTTTTCCTTTGTTTGGCTCAATCCCGTGCCGTACCGGTTGCCGAAGACCTCGGCACATTCCAGGAATGCCCCGTCCGCTTCCATCGCGGCAAAGGTCTCGCCGTCGACGAAGTGGTATTCGCGGCCGTCGACCTCGCCCTCACGCGGTTTCCGCGTGGTGAACGAGACCGACCAGTCCAGATCGCCGAGTTCCCGCTGGACCCGGCGAGCGACGGTGGTCTTGCCGGTGCCCGACGGGGCGGAGATCACGAACAGGATGCCGGACAACGCTTACTCCAGGTTCTGCACTTGCTCGCGAACCTTCTCGGCTTCGGCCTTCATCGCCAGCGCGGTTCGCGTCAGTTCGAGATCGGACGATTTGCTGTTCACGGTGTTCGTCTCACGATGGATCTCCTGGAGCAGAAAATCCAGTCGCTTGCCGACGGGCTGGCCGTCGGGCTCGCCGATCAGCTCGACGGCCTGCGCGAGATGCCCCTCCAGCCGCACCAGCTCCTCCGTGACGTCGCTGCGATCGGCCAGCAGGGCCGCCTCCTGCGCGACCCGTGCGGGATCGAGCCCGAGGTCGACGCCGAGCGTCTCGAGCCGTGCGGTCAGGCGGTCGCGGAGCGCTTCCGGGACCGTGGCGGCACGCTCGGCCATCGCACGGGTCAGCGCCTGCATCGTCGCCAGTCGCTCGAGCAGCTCCGTGGCGAGCGCCTGCCCTTCGCGCAACCGGTCGGCGTCGAGCGCGTCGAGCCCCGCCGCCAGACACGCGTCGAGCACCCGGAGCTGCTCCTCGTCGCCCTCGATCACGGGAGCCTCGACGCGGAACATTCCCGGGATCGACAGGATCGCCGACACTTCGGGCACGCCCTCCAGCCCATGGTCGTCGCGCAGCTGACGCGCCCCGGCAAGCACCGCGGCGAGAAGCTCACGGTTGAGCGCCGGGGCGCCGGCCACGGTATCGCGCTCGAGGCGGACGGAGAGCTCGACTCGGCCGCGCCGGACACGGGACAGCACCGTCCGACGTACCCGTGCTTCCCAGCCGGCCAGCTCGACCGGCAGGCGGAAACGGACGTCGGCGAAGCGGTTGTTGACCGACTTGAGCTCGACGGTGACGCGCAGATCGTCGGCGGTTTGTCGGCCCTGACCGTAGCCGGTCATCGAACGAATCACAGGGTTTCCCCAAGAGCCGGTTGAAGGGTGGCGTCGGAACGCGGCATTGGATCACAGCGACTATGCAAAGTCAAACAAATACAGGACTTAGCCACTTTCGACCGGGTCCAGATTCGCCCGGACGCGTTCCGCCGCGCGGCGATAAACGCCCGGCTCTCCGAGTTTCTCCCGGACGGAACGCAGCGCCGAGCGCACGCGCTCCGCGTGGCCCGGATCGTCGAAGTAACGTTCGATCTCGGCGGCGATCCTCGCGGGGTTGCATTCGTCCTGGAGCAATTCCGGAACGACTCGAGTGCCTGCGATCAGGTTCGGCATGGCGACATGATCGACGCGGATCATGCGCTTCCCGATCCAGTAGGACATCGGGTTCATGCGGTAGATCACGACCATCGGAAGACCGACGGTCGCGGCGTCGAGGCTCGCGGTTCCGGAGGCCACGACACCGGCCGCACAGACGCACAACAGATCCGGAAAATCTCCCGCGTGAACACGAACCCGCTCCAGACCGGAGTCTCGAATCAAGCCGCGTAGCATTCGCTCGGGGGCCGAAGGCGCGAGCGGAACGAGGAACTCGAGCTCCGGTCTGCGGCGTCTTAGACGCTCGGCAACGTTCAGCAGGACCGGCATGTGACGCTCGATCTCCCCGGATCGACTTCCGGGGAGGAGGGCGACGACCGCGCTGTCGGGTTCGAGCCCGATGCCCTCGCGCAAGTCTGCGGGGGCCGGCGCAGGGGGCGGAGCTTCGGCGAGCGGGTGCCCGACCCAGGTCACCGGGACGCCGGCGTCACGGTAGAACTCACGCTCGAATTCGAACAACACCAGCATCTCGCGAACCAGACGGCGAATCCGTCGCACGCGACTCTGACGCCAGGCCCAGACTTGGGGCGAGACGAAGTAGACGACGCCGACGTCGCGGCGCACGGCGCGGGCGGCGAGACGCAGGTTGAAATCGGGGAAATCGACGGGTACCAGCAACGTCGGGCGCTCCTCGTCGAGCGTTTGCTCGAGCCGGACCATCGCACGGCGGATCTGGGGCAGGCGTGACAGCACCTCGGAGATACCGACGACCGAAACCTCCGACGAGTCCTGTACCAGGCGCACGCCGGCGTCACGCATCTGCGGGCCACCCATACCGATCAGATCGATCGACGGATCTTGGTCGCGTAACGCAGCGGCCAGACCCGCGCCGAGACGGTCGCCCGATGCCTCGCCGGCGCTGATCATCACGCGGAGCGGACGGCTCACGTCGTCTCCACTGTCGGGCGCGGCTCCTCGATGGGGAACCCGGCCGCCCGGTCGGCTTCGTCGGTGACACGGTCGAGCGATCGCTCGAGCTCGCCTCTCATCCGGTTCAGACGATCGTCGTCGACGTCCTGCGGCACGAGCATCGGCTCGCCGTACACGAAGACACCGCGTCCGAACGGGAACGGAACCAGCGTACGATCCCACGAACGTAACCTGCGTGCGCGTGAGGCCCCGAACCCGACCGGCACGATCGGTTTTCCGGTGAACCTGGCCGCCGCGAGGACCCCGTCCTTGATGCGCCGCCGCGGCCCACGCGGGCCGTCCGGCGTGATCGCGAGGTCATAACCGTCGCGAACGCGGCGCAGCATCTCGCGCATCCCGGCCATCCCGCCACGCGTAGAGGAGCCGCGAGCCATCACCACGTCGAGACGCGCCAGCACACGCACGAGCATCTCGGCGTCGCGATGCCGGCTGGCCAGAACGGCCAGCTTTTCGTACGGGTGCGCGTAGCGCATCATCACCCAACGCGAGTGCCAGAAGACCATGATGTACTCACCGTGATCCTCGCGTACGCACTCGAGCACCTCCGCGTTGTAGGACTCGAACCGCATGCTGGCGCGGAGCAGCCGGATATACAGGTAGGCCAACCGGGGTGCGAGGGCCTCGACGAGACGGTCGAGTGGACGTTTCATGGGCGGGGTCGAGATTAGCCCGCGCTTACCCCCGGGTCAACGCAACGTGGTGCGAAGCGTGTGCACACATCC
>JABAOE010000183.1_pt2 | contig 36713 bp, 31 predicted proteins | sample 7062141 | NCBI WGS metagenome assembly JABAOE01 (sample SAMN14538627, study PRJNA623070) | marine sediment metagenome | biome: marine biome [ENVO:00000428]; feature: marine pelagic biome [ENVO:01000023]; material: deep marine sediment [ENVO:00002113] | place: India: Gulf of Khambhat ...
GGTGCTCGCGTTATTCCTCCGCCTTCTGGACGACAATCAAGACAGCCCCGTATACGAACCGCCCGTCGTGCCGGACCTGAACTGCGAATCGCGCAAGCAATAAGTGACCGGCGGTTACGGAGACCTGATTCGTCACTCGTTTCTGACGGGGCGTGACGAACTGTGCGTGTGAACGACCTTCCATTGGCCATCTATGCGTCGAAAAAGGAACGTTTCGTAACCACGGTTATGAATCTCGCGGCCATCTCTGTTGACCGTTGCCTTGACTTCGACATCGGCGATCGCCCAGGCGAAATCGCCTTCGAAATGGGTTTCGACATTCGTCAGCCCCAGTTCGAAATTGGACAAAGCGTCGCCTTCGGGCTCGACATGATGCTCGACCAGGTCGGTGAGCCCTTCGTTCTGACCGCCGGATTCAACATATCGAGCACCGTCCCAGTCCAGGAAATGTTCCCGGAAAGGGGTCCCGTCTCCCTGCTCCCAACCTTTCTCGATTGCGTCGATGATGGCCACCAGGTTGTTGCGATCACCCTCCTGAGCATTGCCAATTGACCCGGCAGACAGCGCAACAAGCGTCAGGGCTACCTGCATCGCCACGATATTCCCGGTTTTTTTCATTCTGATCTCCAAATCTGCGTTTGCGTTACCCGAAAGATCCAGGGCCGCTCCCGTTCGGTCACTCCCCCACCTGCCTTTCTCGCCACAAGAGAAACATGGCGGGAATGACGACGAGAGTCAAAAGCGTTGCGCTGACCATACCACCTACCATAGGCGCTGCAATTCTCCGCATAACCTCGGAGCCCGTGCCGCTACCCAGCATGATGGGAAGCAGGCCAGCGATGGTCGCCGCGACTGTCATCATGATGGGGCGAACGCGCATGAGGGAACCGTCGATAATTGCCTGTTCGACGTCGCTGCGCGTCAGTGCACGACCTGCCTGGTTTGCCAGATCCTTGTGCTTCCTGATCGCCTGGTCGAGGTAAACAAGCATAACGACGCCGATTTCCACCGCCACGCCGGCCAGCGCAATAAAGCCAACGCCAACCGCAACGGAAAGTTCGTACTCCAGCAGGTACAGCAACCAGATACCACCCACCAGTGCGAGCGGTAACGTACCCATGATAATGACCACCTCCGCGAAACCCCGGAAGTTCAGGTACAGGAGCAGCAGGATGATTGCCAGTGTGACCGGACCCACAATGGATAGCCGCTCCTGCGCTCTGACCATGTATTCGTACTGTCCTGACCACGCGATCGAGTAACCCGGCGGCAAGTCGATCGCGTTGCGTACCACGCGCTGCGCTTCAGCGACGTAGGATCCGATATCACGCTCACTGATGTCGATGTAAGTCCAGCCATTCAGCCGCGCGTTCTCGCTCTTGATAACCGGCGGGCCGTCGACCACCTTGACGTTGGCGACGTCGGCGAGCGCAATCCTCGCGCCCTGCGGAGTCACGATGGGCAGCAGCTTGAGTTGTTCCACGGAGTCGCGAACCCTCTGCGGATAGCGAAGATTGACCGGATAGCGCTCCAGCCCTTCGACCGTCTGCGTTACGTTCATCCCGCCGACCGCGGTTCGCACGATGTCCTGGACGTCGTCGATGTTGAGCCCGAACCTTGAGGCCCGCTGCCGATCGATATCCACCGTCACATAGCGGCCTCCTGCAACGCGCTCGGAATAGACGGACGCTGTGCCGGGCACGTCGGCGAGCACCGTCTCGAGGTCGCGGCCGATGTCCTCGATCACAGCCAGGTCGGGACCTGCGACCTTGATGCCGACCGGCGTCTTGATGCCGGTCGCCAGCATGTCGATCCTCGCCTTGATCGGCATGATCCACGCATTGGTCAGGCCCGGGACCTGCACCGTGCGGTCCAGCTCGGCCCGGATCGACTCGGCCGTCATCCCGGGCCGCCATTCCGATTGCGGCTTCAGCTGGATAACGGTCTCTATCATCGTAAGCGGCGCCGGGTCGGTCGCCGTCTCCGCGCGACCGATCTTGCCGAATACCCGTTTCACTTCCGGTACCGAGCGGATCATGCGGTCGGTTTGCTGAAGCAACTCGCGCGCCTTGTCTATGGACACGCCGGGATAAGTCGTCGGCATATACATCAGATCACCCTCGTCGAGGGGCGGCATGAACTCCGAGCCGAGACGGGTAACTGGCCACAAACCGACAACCAGGATTACAGCCGCCGCGATCAAAACCGCCCGCGGCGAGCGGATGACGGCGTGTATCACCGGCCGGTAGACGGCAATCAGTCCGCGATTGATCGGGTTTCGGTCTTCCGGCAGGGCCTTGCCGCGGATGAAATAGCCCATCAGCACCGGAACCAGTGTGACGGACAGGCCGGCAGCCGCCGCCATGGCGTAGGTCTTGGTAAACGCGAGTGGCGCGAACAGGCGCCCCTCCTGAGCTTCGAGCGTAAACACCGGCAGGAAGCTGAGCGTAATGATCAGGAGCGAAAAGAAAAGCGGCGGACCGACTTCGGTGGCGGCATCGCCGATGATCCGCCACCGATTCTCATCGTCCAGCGGTTCCTTCTCCATGTGCTTATGCACGTTTTCGATCATGACGATGGCTGCATCGACCATGGTGCCGACAGCAATTGCGATGCCGCCGAGCGACATAATGTTTGCGTTGATTCCCTGCAGGTACAGGACGATGTAGGCGGAGAGTATGCCGATCGGCAGGCTCAGGATAACGACGGCCGACGATCGCAAGTGGAACAGGAAAAGCGCACAAACGAGCCCCACCACGATGAATTCCTCGACGAGCTTTCCTTTAAGCGTGTCGACAGCGCGGTCGATAAGCTCCGACCTGTCATATGTCGCGACGATCTCGACGCCGTCCGGCAGGCTCGCCAACAACTCGTCGAGACGTTGCTTAACCGCCTCGATTGTCGCCCTGGCATTCTCGCCCGAGCGCATGACGATGACACCACCAACCACTTCACCATCGCCGTCCAGTTCCGCAATGCCGCGCCGCATCTGCGGCCCGACCCGGACTTCGGCCAGGTCGGACAATACGACCGGCGTACCACTCGCGTTGACGCCGAGGGGAATCGTGGCGAGTTCGTCGATGCCTTGCAGGTAGCCGGTCGCCCGCACCATGTACTCCGCTTCACCCATCTCGATCACGGAGCCGCCGGTTTCCTGGTTGCCGGCCTGGATCGCCAGCTGGATCGTCTTCAGGGTAATGCCGAACGCCCGCAGCTTGTCCGGATCGACGACGACCTGGTACTGGCGCACCATGCCGCCGATCGTCGCAACCTCCGCAACCCCGGGCACGGTCTGCAGCTCGTATTTCAGGAACCAGTCCTGCAGGCTGCGCAACTGTGCAAGATCGTTTTGTCCGCTGCGATCGACGAGCGCATATTCGAAAATCCAGCCGACGCCGGTGGCATCGGGCCCCAGTGCCGGGGTGGCGCCCGGCGGCAGTTGTCCGCTCACCTGGTTGAGATACTCGAGCACCCGCGAGCGCGCCCAGTAGAGGTCGGTTCCGTCCTCGAAGATGATGTAGACGTAGGAATCGCCGAAGAACGAGTAGCCGCGCACCGTGACCGCCCTGGGAACCGAGAGCATCGCGGTGGTCAGCGGGTAGGTGACCTGGTCCTCGACGACCTGCGGCGCCTGGCCGGGAAAAGAGGTCTTGATGATGACCTGCACGTCGGAAAGATCGGGTAAGGCATCGACTGGCGTCTCGCGCACCGAGTACAGGCCACCGACGACGAGAAACGCGGTAGTCACCAGGACCAGGGCCCGGTTCCTGAGCGACCACCTGATGAGCGCTGCGATCACCGGTTCGTCTCCATGTTGTGCCCGGAGTGATCCATCGGCTGATCGGCTTCGGGCATTTCATGCCCCGAGTGATCCATCTGCGGCGCAGCATCGCCGGGCAATATCTCGACGATGCGGTGCCGCCCATCGGCGTAGCGCTCGATGACGATCTCCACGACCTGACCGTCGCTCAGACCTTCGACCATGGAGAAATCCGCGACAGCGAAATACATGGTCATCGCCGGCCACGACCATTCTGGAACAGGATCATGCTGCAGCCGCACACGAGACGAAGCGGGATCGGTACCCCGCACGACGGCGCCGATTTGAACCTGACCGGGCAACTCGACGGCTGCCTGGTCGTCCATTCGCATCAGCGCAGATTCGATATTGGACTCGGAATCGATCAGGAATTGTCCTGACGTCACCACCAGGTCGCCTTCGTCGAGACCGGATCGAATCTCGATCCGATCGCCGGACTCGATACCGATATCGACCGGCTGCGCGCGAAAACGGCCATTGCCCAAGGCGATGACGACCCGATCCACTGCGCCGCCCCGGATCAGCGCCTCGCGAGGGACGTGGACGACCGGCTCGGTCTGCGAGCCGAATATCGTCACCCTGGCAAACATGTTCGGTCGAAATGCCTGCGACGAGTTGTCGAAAATCAGCCGGACCTTGAGCGTGCGCGTCACAGGATCGAGCTCCGGGTAAACGTAGTCAACGATTCCCTGCCAGCTCTGTCCGGGCAGGAAGTCCAGCTCGACCTGGGCCTGCTGACCTTCTCTGATCCAGCCTGCCTGGCGCTCGAAAACTTCAACGAGCACCCATACCTGGTCGAGCTGGGCGATCGACATGATCTCGGTCGCCGGCGTTATATAAATACCCTCGCGGACACCGAGGCTGGCGGCGTAGCCATCTCTGTCTGCGTACACGTTGACCAGGCGATTGGCCGTCCGCTCCCGATCAAGGCGGCTGATCTCGTTCGACGTAAGGCCGAGAGACGCCAGGCGTTCCCGCGATGCACCGATCAGCGTCCGGTTGCCGCCGTTCAGAGCGGCGATATATTCCTGTTGCGCATTAACGAGCGTCGGCGAATAGAGTTGAAAGAGGAGCTGTCCTGACTGCACTGCGTCGCCTGCGGCCGAGACGACGAGGGACTCGATCCAGCCGTCGACCCGGCTGTGGATGTGCTGCAAGGTGTCTTCGTCGTAGCCGACGTAGCCGACGGTTTCGACCCGCCGGGCCAGTGCGCCGCGTGCCGCCGGCGCAGTCCGCACGCCGAGATTGTTTACCACCGTCGGATCGATGCGCACAATCGCAGGGTCGGATTCACCCGCCGCGTCTGCATAAACCGGCACAAGATCCATGCCCATTGGCGATTTTCCGGGCTCATCGCGGCGGTAATTCGGATCCATCGGCGCGACCCAGTAAAGGATCTCGGGTTCGCCGGATGCCATATCGGTGCTGCTTGCCGGGCCTTGCGGCGGCATGCTTCTTCCTATCAGTATGCCGACGACCAGCGCCGCGGCCAGTACGATGAGAATCAGTACATTTCTGTTCATGGAGAGAGTCCTCCGAGATCGGCGAGCACGACAAAACTCTTGGCGCGCTCAACCTGCAGCCGCGTATACTCGACCCTCGCGTTCAAATCGTCGATGTATGCGCGCATGACATTCGCAAAATCAGCCGCGTCGCTTTGATAGGCCACGAGTGACGCCTGCGCGTTGTCACCTGCCTGTTTGAGAATCTGCTGGCTGTAAAGTTCGATGCGGCGCGTCAGCTCCGTCCATTGCGCGTACTCGCCTTCGAGTCTGCTGTTCAGACGTCGCAGCAATTCGTCTTTGGAAGCCTCCGCAGCGCGCCTTTCGCTGAATGCTGCAGCAAGGCGGCGATCCTGGCGGTTCTCCCGGAAAAAAGGCAGATCCATCGTTACCGAGAGGCTGATGAAGTCGGATCGCGACGTCCCATCCGGTAAACGTCCATCCCGGTATCCATAGCCGAGATCCCATACCCACCCGGACTTGTAGTCTTCCTCCGCGATGTCGATCTTTGCCTCCCTCGCATCGATTCGCGCATTCGCCGCCCGCAGGGCCGGGTGTTCGAGCAGGCCCGACTGCAGTGAAGCGAGGCTCGGCGCCGACCGCCAGTCAGGCAACTTCTCGGCGATGGGCCGTGCCGCGTCACGGCCGATCCATTCGGATAACGCGGCAATTGACCGGGAGCGCTGGGTGTCGATATCGATCAGGCGATCGTCGAGGCGGCTCAGTTCCAGCTCAGCGCGCAGCAGGTCCTGCTGGTTCCTGCTGCCAACCGAGTAAAGCGACCGGGTAACCGTGACGAGATCGACGAAGAACGGCCTGGCCTCGCTGACAATCTGCTGTGCCTGTTGCCAGTAGTAGCTATCGAGCCAGGCATTCCTGACCGCGGTAAGCACGTCCCGATCGCGAACGTCCGCAGATTCACGCATTTCCATCGCCAGTGACTCGTATTGACGGGTGCTGGCTTCGCGTTTGCTGCCCCGGGGCACCTCCATTCGCAGGCCGAGCTGGGCCTGTGTCATGCCCTCGGTGGTAAAGCCGCCATGCTCCAGCGGAAAGTTGGCCAACCCGACTCTTAGCTTGAGGTCAGGCAACTGACCGGCGGCGACGGACTCTTCTTCATAAGCCCTGGCCTGCGACAGAAGCGCTTCACGGCCCGGCTCCTGCTCGATAGCCAGGTCCTCGGCGGCGGCGAGCGTCAACGGCACGGACTGTTGCGCGCTGACCGGCAATGCGAGGCAAAAACCCGCGAGCATGACCGCCACCCATCGGGCGGCAAATAGATCTAGAAAACTTACTTGGGGCCACGGCCCACTAATGAGCGACATGAGACCATCTCCTTCGTCGGCAATCGAAAAAACGAATGACTTACGAAGGGGTCGCTATTTCAGGAATACGCAGAATTGTATGGAACGCGAGGGCCCGGTTCGTCGTTTGAGAAGACCAGGATCATGCCAGGAGCGATCGAGATTGGACGGCGAGGTGAGCCTCGATTCGGGAGGCCCGACGAACGCATCGCCGACATCGGCAAACTTGGGTTTGAATTCTGATTTGCGGGATTCGGCGCTGTATTCGACGACGTCGCCACAATCAGCATTCATGCCTACAGCGCAACCTTGCAATTTCGCGCCGGCGTCAGGGGGGCAGTGATCGCAGGGTTGTTCGGCATGCTGGTCAGAATCGTGGGAACCGTGCATTTCGTGGTGCTGCTCGGAGATAGCTGGGGATTCCTGCCCCATCTCCATCGCCATCAGGCACGGCTGTGCAGATACACCGGCCCACGACAGCACCACCAGGCTGAGGACGGCGCGCCTCCAACCTACTGATTTAATTGCCTTTTCGCTTCGTGTGGCCAAGTGATTCCTCGATTTGATGGATCACATTACGCAGTCTATTCCGCGCGCGCAAGTCTCGGGGGTACCTGTGTCACAAACCGGGTATCAGTCCTGTGAGGCGCCGATATGATCGTCACCCCGTTCATGGGCGAGCGCAACCTGTTTGCGGCGCTCTTCCAGCCGCTCCCTGCGATCGGCGTCGAGTTCGCCGATGCATTTCGGACAGGACACGCCTGCACGATAATCCGCTGAGGCCAGGTCCTCGGCACCGAGCGGGCGCCGGCAGGCATGGCATTGCACGTAGCCACCCTCTGCCCGGTCACGGTCGACCGCGACCCGCTGATCGAACACGAAACACTCTCCCTCCCAAAGATTGTCGCTGTCGTCGACCTCTTCGAGGTAGCGCAGGATGCCGCCCTGTAGCTGGTAGACCTCGTCGAAGCCGAGCTCCATCATGAGTGCCGTCGCTTTCTCGCAGCGGATGCCGCCCGTGCAAAACATCGCGAGTTTTCGGTGCGGGTGGTCTTCGGCCAGTTTCTTCGCGTACGCGGGAAAATCGCGAAAACTGTCGGTCTCCGGGTCTACGGCGTTCTGAAACGTACCCACCTCGTATTCGTAGCGGTTGCGGGTATCGATGACCAGCGCGTCCGGATCGTCGAGCAGCGCATTCCACTCCTCGACGCCGACGTGCCTGCCGGTCGCTTTGTCCGGGCGAATGTCGGGACGGCCGAGTGTCACGATTTCTTTCTTGACCTTGACCCGCATGCGTCGGAATGGCGCGGCGTCGGCCTCGGTCCAGCGGCCCTCGAGCGGCTCGCCCAGCTCGAGGCGTGCTTCAATCCAGTCGAAGACAGCCTGGATGTCCTCGCCCGCGCCGGCCAGCGTGCCGTTAACGCCCTCTTTCGCGACGAGGATCGTACCGAGCAGTTTTCGGCGATCGCACTCGGCCTGCAGGCGGCCACGCAAGGCTGCCGGATCTCCGACGTCGGTGAATCGATAGAAGGAAACGACGTTCACAGGCGCTCGAAGCCGGGCCCGGAGAACGTGAGGGAAAGTATGCTGTGGCGGATCTCCTCGCCCAGCACGAGCCGCGCATCCTCGCCGATACGCTTGATGCCGTCGCCGAATTCCAGGAAACCGGCGTCATTGCGACGGATCACGCCACGCTCGCGGAGGGTGCGGATGAAATCATGGAACAGCGCTTTGTCAAAAAAGTCCGGCGAATGTAATCCGTAGATCATCGCCAGGCGCTGGGCGCTTTTCTGGCAGAGCCCCTCCAGCTTCGCCCGCGACAGGGTACCGGAGCCATTTCTTACCAGCAGGGCGATGACCAGGTAGAAGCGCTGCAGCATCGGCACCATTGACTGCCCCAGCATCAGGAGCTGAAACGCCGGCGCCGACCCGGCGGGCGGCCGCACCAGCAGGTCGCCCTCACGCGTAAGAATCTTCTGTTCGATCAGCGCGTCGATGGCCGCGGTCGTCACTTCGTCGATATCTTCGTAGTCCCACTTCAACTGCAGTTCGACGCGCATGAACGGATAGATCATCCGGATCAGCCGCTGCAGTTCCGGGTGCGCAAGCCGCCGGCCCTGGATGAAACAGCAGGCGATCGATGCCGGCACCGCAAACAGGTGCTGGATGTTATTGCGGAAATAGGTCATCAGCACGGCGTCGTGCTCGCTCATGCTGACGACATCGCCGAGCGGATGGGCGGTACGGGTAATGACGCCGAGCTTCTCGCCGTGCTCGATGATCTCGTCTGCGTCGAGCGCGGGTACCGTAACCTTGTCCGAGTAGCGGAAGTGATTCAAAAGGCGGATGCTCAATGCGATCTGCGCCTTGAGTTCGAGTTCACCCATCGACTGTTTGGGTGTCGCCAGCAGCGAGTAGGCAAGCAGGCTGATGGGCGTTACCGCGGCCGCCGCATTGATGCCGCCCATGATACGGATGCCAAGGTCTTCGATGACCTCGTTGATCCAGGCCGGGCGTTCTTCGCCGGGGCCCTTCCGGCGCCAGTCCGCTTCGCGCGCGTCGAGCATATCGTCCAGACGAATCGGCTCACCGATATTGACGTAGACCTTGCCGAAGTACTCGCGCAGTGAATTGACCGACCGGATCAGGCCGAGCAGGGTCTCTTTCTGTTTTTCGGCGCCGCCGAGTTCCGAAATGAACGAGTCGCCCTCGATCAGTTTCTCGTAACCGAAGTAGACGGGGACGAAGACGACCGGCAGTCCCTGGCTGTGAATGTAGGAATTGACGGTCATGGCGAGCATGCCGGCCTTCGGTGCCAGCAAGCGTCCCGTCCTGCTCCTGGTGCCCTCGACGAAATACTCGATCGAATGACCGCGGACGAGAATCTGCCGGAGATAGGCATTGAAGACGGTTGCGTACAGGCGGTTGCCCTTGAAACTGCGCCGCAGGTAAAAGGCGCCGCCGCGGCGCAGGATTGCGCCGACGACCGGCATGTTCAGATTTACGCCCGCCGCGACGTGTGGAAGGCTGAGTCCCTGCCGATAAACGATGTAACTCAGCAACAGGTAGTCGAAGTGACTGCGATGGCAGGGCACGTAGACGATCTCACTGTCTTTCGCGACCTCGTGCAGTTTTTCGACGTGTTGCAGCTCGATACCGTCATAAATCCGGTGCCAGACCCAGCTCAGGAATCGCTCGACGACCCTGACCGTCGGATAGGAAATGTGCGCAGCGACTTCGTTGGCGTAGTTGCGCGCTTTCTGGGTTGCCCGCTCGCGCTTGACCCGGTCGTCGCCCGCCTCCGAGTCGATCGCGGCCCTGACATTCGGGTCGCTCAATACTGCATTGACCAGCGTCCGGCGATGCGAAAGATCCGGGCCGACGGTCGCAATGCGGCGCTGCCGGAAATGCACGCGCAGGACCCGGGACACTTTGCGGAAGGCCAGTTCGGTATCGAGACCTTCCTGGACGATCGAACTCATCGGCAGCGCATGGCTGAAACGCAGCAGCGTGTTACGGCCCTGGAACAAGGTCGTGAAAAACTTGCGCGTGCGCCCGGCAACATCCCAGTTCTCGGAAAACAGGACGGTCAGCCAGGACTGTTCCCGTTTCGGCGCCCTGCCCCAGTAGATACCGACCGGAATCAGGCGAAGCTCCTTGCCGCCCGCCTCGACGCTGGCCCTGACCAGTCTCTCGAGCCGCTGCGAGCCGCTGGCGCGCTTGCGGCGGAACAGGAAACCCTGCATGCGGCGCAAGACGACGATCCGGTTGGACTCCTTGAGACCATTGAACTCGAGCGATGAGGTCGGCGAAGGCAGGTCGTGAATCCGGCACAGGCGTTCGAGCGCGAGCGTATCGGCCAGACCGCCGGTCTCGAGGACGTAACAGATCGGCGCATCGGAGTCGGCGAACATGGCGGCAGGATCTTCGGGCTGGACCTCGGGCCTCGCCCAGAGACTGAAGATCTTTCCGGCAAACCAGTACCAGGGGCGAAAAAGACGTTCGGCGACACTCATTGCGTGCCAATCTTACCCGTTTCCGCCACCACGCAAACCGTTGATTTTTGTGATTAGCGCGGTAATGCTAGCCGCCAATATGCAACAAATAAGCAACAACTGGTTGATCGCCGATGTCGGCGCCACCTCGAGCCGGCTCGCGATCTACGACGGTCTGTCGATCAGCGCTGTCGAGATATTTCGCAATGACGACTTCGACAGCCTCGAGGCGTTGACGTCGCATTACGTCAAAAGGAGAGAACGGACCGTGTCCGCCGCAGCGATGGCCGTCGCGGCGCCGATCGACGGCGATGAAATTCGCATGATCAATCGGGACTGGACTTTCAGCCGCGCGTCGCTTCTGGCGGTCGGTTTTGATGACGTTCAAATCCTGAATGATTTTCACGCGGTTGCGTATGCGCTGCCCGTGTTCGGCGATGACGACCGCTTTGAGGTCGGCAGGGCGACGAAGTATCGAAACGGCAACATCGCTGTTTTGGGTCCAGGCAGCGGACTCGGCATGTCAGCCTGGATCGGCAACAGCGCGGCGATGTGTGGCGAGGGCGGACATATCACGCTGTCGGGCCGCGACGCGCGCGAGGACGAAATTATCGCACGACTTCGCGACCGCTTCGGCCACGCGTCGGCAGAGCGCGCGCTTTCAGGGCCGGGCATCGTCGCGCTTCATGAGGCCATGCACGGGGAGTCGCTGAAGTCGCCGGAGGAGATTGCCGGCAACCCCGATACCGATGCCAAGCAGCAAACGATGGCGCAGTTCTACCGGTTCCTCGGCAGCACGGCGGCGGAACTTGCGCTGATTACGGGCGCAAGCGGCGGCGTCTATATTGCCGGCGGGATCGTGCCGTCATACACGACGGGCATCGCGAACTCGGAATTCCGCGAGCGTTTCGAGGAAAAGAACCGCTACCGGGAATACATGATGGCCATACCGACCTATGTGATCACGGACCCGGTGCCGGGGCTGACGGGCCTCGCGGCATTTATCGATCGGGATTCGTCTGCTTCTCGATAGCTTCGTCGAGATCGCGCTTGTGATCGTCGAGCTGAATCTCGACGTTGCGCGCCCGGTTCATCTGCCGGTTGTAGTCGCTGGCGATCTCGGCGCCGACGGTCCCGCCCTCGTCGCGCGCGGTCACTTCATCAGAATCGCCGGCGCCGCAGGCAGCCATTAACAGTGCTGTGGCAATCAGCATTCCGTTTTTCATCGCAAACCCTCCTGGGTCATGACAGCTGATCGATGAATCGCGTCAGGTAGTAGCAAATTTCATCGATATTCGCCGTCAGGCGATGATCTCCGTCAACGATGTGCAGGCAGGCCTTGCACGCTTCGGCATAACGAATACTGTTGCCGACGGGCACGACGTCATCATTCCAGCCGTGCACGATGCTGATGGGGATCTTCGGCGCAGGCGGCGTCAGCTCCTCATATCCGGGCATATAATACGCCGGCGCCAGCACGAACAAGCCGACCGCGTTCACAGAATCGGCCGCCGCGGTCGCCACGTGCCCGCCCATGCTCGAGCCGACGAGCACGAGCGGCACATCGAGCGGCTTGCAGTATTCGACGAGTTTCCCGACGCGCTCGGTCGGATCGGCGATCCCCTGGTAGTCGACGCTGTCGGCCTCGCAGCCCAGCGACCGGACGGTCTCGGCCATGACCCTGATCTTGGTTCCCCACGGCCCGCTTTCCTGGCCGTGGGAGAAGATCACCATGGGTCCGCTCATACCATGATGCCCTCGCCGGTATCACACAGGTCTTCGATTGCGCGTGCGACCAGCCAGTCACGATCCTGTCCCCAGAACGCCTGATCGCCGATCTTGAGTGTCGGCACACCCCAGAGACCAGCTTCGGAAAGCGCCTCCCGGTTGGCCTTCGCCTCGTGCCGCCATTGATCGTCTTTCATCCCTTCCTGCATCTCCGGCCAGAACAGACCGGCGCGCTCGGCGACGATCTGCATGCCTTCGTCGGTCGAAACGTCGATCGCCTCGGAGAAGATCGCTTTCCCTGCCTCGAGCAGGAAGTCGAAGTGACGATTCTGGGTCTTCGCATAATAGAAAGCGGCGATGCAACGCTCGGCGCCTTCACCGACCGGGTCCGCGATCCTGCCGAACGGCATCTTCCGTCGCCTCGCTTCGCGATTCGCATCCTGGGCGATATAGAGCAGCTTGGATTTCGGCATCGACATGCCCCTGGCAACCATCGGTAGCACAGGTCTGACTTCCAGGCGCAATCCGAATGCCTTGGCGATCGCAAAGGTGCTGCGCAGCGAGATATACGAGTAGGGGCTGCGGAATGAATGGAAGAATTCGAGCGGCGGCAAGTCCTTCGCGGCGGCTGGCGCCGTTGCCGGCAGCTTGAGTTTCGACGCCTCTTTCATCGTTGCCAGTTGCTCGATGGGATCTTTATAGCGATTGAGTTTCTGACCATCAAGACGCCTGACCAGGTACATCAGTCGGTCGATTCCCCAGTACCATTCGCCGGCGTAGTGCATCGTGGCACAGCTGTAGTGGCCCATCTTCCTCAGCAACAACTGGTTCTTACCAACGAGGATATTCGTCTCGTCACTGCCGCCGCCGGGCCGACCGAGCACTTTCTGCACGCCTTCAGTGTCGCCACGCCAGTAGTAACTCAATGCGCTGATGATCGAATCGCTGAAATCTTCTTCGTCCTGCTCGCCGGCAAGATAGTCGAGAAGCTGGCGCCGGAATTCGACCGTCGGCGCGACACCGACGTCGAGGAACGGAATGTTGAATTCCCTTGCCAGCCGTTTCGCGTCCAGCAGCGCATAGTCTGCCAGCATGCCGGGCTGTGGCATGAACTCTCCGCCCAGTGCCTGGCAGAGGTAGAAACGAAACTGCACCTTGTGCCGATACCGCTGCATCAGCGATTCGAGGTAATAGCTCAGGAGATAGGAATACGGATCGTCCAGCTGCAGGAAGACCGACACGACGCGTTTTTTCAGCGTCAGCAAACGTCGGAGTTCGAACAATGCCTCGCGAAGCCGGACGGCCCGCGGATCGAGGAGCCAGAGCAGGTAAAGTGCGCGCAGTTTTCGCTTCATTTATTCATTATCCCAGGCCGCGTTGGGCTTCCACAGCAATTCATCGAGATCCGGTTGCCAGCGGTACTTCTTCATGTCGATGCGACCGTTCAGGATCGCGACGTCCTCTTTCTGCAGCCGCTTGCTTTGCTCATTGAACGCATCGCTGCCGGCCTTGAACGCGATCTTGCCGGACGCCGTGATAACGCGGTGCCAGGGTACGTCGTGCCCCTTGGGCAGGTGGCGCAGCGCGTAGCCGACCTGCCGCGCGCCGCGTGGTATCCCCGCGATCTCCGCTATCTGCCCGTAACTCGCCACCGACCCTTCCGGGATATCGCAAATCGTCGCCCAGATGCGCGCATTGCGTTTCTCGGTGGCTGTTTTCATGCCAGCGGAATGATACCGAAATCCGTTTTTAAATCATATGCATAGGCCAGGATGCGCACTTTGGACCGGGCCACACCGTGGCCGAAAATGACCTATGCTTGGAAGCAGACACGCTTTGCCGAATGACCGGGAGCCCGAGACGATGAGAATGACCGCCGTTGCCCTGACCCTCTACCTGGCGATCCCTGCAAACGCACAGGAAATCGAACGCATCAACCCGGACGGCATGACCCAGCCGACGGCCTACTCCCACGTGGTCCGCTACGGCGAACTGCTGTTCCTCGCCGGGCAGGTCGCGCTGGATGCCGATGGCAACATCATCGGTGAAGGCGACATGCGGGCGCAGGTCCGCCAGGTCCTGGAGAACCTGAAAACTGTCCTTGCCAGCCAGGGCGCCGACTTCGGCGACGTCGTCAAAATTACGATCTACACGACCGATATTGCGGCCTATCGGGAGACCGGCGACATCCGCGCCGAGTACTGGACGGCGGGCGCGCCGGCAAGCACCCTGGTGCAGATCGACCAGCTCGCGAGTCCGGTGTTTCTCGTGGAGATAGAAGCGACGGCGATCGCGCCCGATTAGGTCGGCGCCAGGCCGTCAGTCATTGCGCCGCTGCTCGAGTTCGGCGTCCAGCGCATTCTTTTTCGCCGCAAGCTCCGTAACGGCATTTTGCAGCTCCGGGTTGTCTTTGACGAGCCTGGCCATCTCGTCCCAGAACGCCTCGTTCTTTCTCTTCACCCAGGGCGACATGAGGTTCGGGCGATCCTCCAGTCCTGACGTTGAGACGGTATAGACACCGGAAGCGTGAGCCCATGGACGCGTCGCGAACTTCGGCGTGCAGACGTGGTGCCATCTTCGCGATCCGATGCGCTGTACGCGGTCGCATTCAACGTGGAAGTTGTCATCGGTGTTCAGGGAATTGAAAACATCGAACAAGCGTTCCTGCGCGAGGTTGAATTCGCTGCGCAGCTGGATGATGGATTTCTCGCCGTAGACGATGATCTCTTCGATTTGCTCAGGAACCGCCGGAACTGTGGTTTCGGGGGACTCCTCCCCGCACATCGCCGGCAGCACATGGGCGAACAGCAGCGCCATTACCCCCGCTGTGCGTAGCTTCCACGACTTTGTTCTTGTTCTCTTCATCCGTAGACCGGTCTGCGAAGTGGCGCCTGTCACCGACATTATATCGGGCGCATTCCTGAATGCTTGCTGAACAGGGCGACTGTCATGACCACAGGCCGCCCCGTCGTGCGTTGCGCGCTTCTAACCCGAGGTCAATCTGCCGTCTCTGCGTCGATCGCTGCGGCGATATTCCGGATGCGGTTTCGCAAATACTCGTAGTCTTCCAGTACATCGTACTGGCGGACGGTCAGGATGCCGACCGCGCTCATGAATTCCTCGGAAGCCGGCCAGCGATCGACCGGCATATCGCCGGCGACCGGCACTTCCGCCTGGCCCATGCGATGCCAGCCGGCAAGCTCGCTGAATGCGGCGGAGGCGAATACGGCGATCTGTGTGTCCAGCTGCAGCTTTTCGCTGGCTCTGACGTCTTCGAACGAACCGAAGAAGTCCGCCAGCTCCTGCTTCAGTGCCGTATTGTCCAGCAGTCCCAGATTGCCGGAATCGACGAGTGCCTGGTACGCGCCGGGGCTCGGTGTAAAGACTTCGTAAAACACGAGGTGCCACAGTTTCTCGCGTCCAGCCGCCGGATCGATGTCGGCTCCGGATTGCATCCATTCCGACAGTTGCTTACCCGCCGCAGCGCCGCGGCTCGCGGAGTCGTGGGATGCATTGACTCGCGCCAGCATGGTTTCGAAATCGCGCGCCAGTGCGGCCAGCTGGCTGTCGAGTTGCGCGGCCTGCTTGCGTTCGTCGAGCCATGCGTCGGCGTACAGCGCCAGCAGGATACTGGCCACGATGATTGCGCCTTCGCCAATCACCCGCGCAATCGTCTTGCGGTCGAGGCTCAGCACCAGCTCGCCTCTTCCTTCGGGTGTCGCAGCAGCTCGACGGCGTTTGCGCGGATGACCCGGTAGCCGACATTGCCATACAGGATCTGCCGGCCGCCATCGAGCACCCACGACGGGCTGCCCCTGATGCCCTGGTCCCTGGCCACCTGGTAATCGGTCATCAGCGCAGCGGCGGCGGCGCCGGATGCCAGTGACGACTCGATCGGCTCGATGTCGAGGCCCGCGTCCCTGGCAATCGCCACCAGCACGTCCTGCGAGCCGATATCCGCCGACTCGCCGGTNNNGCCTTCAGGAACAGGTGCGCGGGCATCGAACTCAGCGGGCGCACGGTCTTCCAGATGTCGTCGCTGACCGGAGCATCTTCGTAGGGAGCGGCAGACTCGACTACATGTTGCCCGAATGCTTCATAGCCACCCTTGTCGGCCCAGCCTTCGCCGATGCGAACCTGCGTGTTGCCGAAGACATTGACGAATCGACAGGAAAACTCGATATCGTCGCCGAACTGCTCTTCCAGTTCGTCCTGCCGGCGTTGCGCGATCCACGCCCAGGCGCAAAGAATGTCGGTGTAATAGTCGACCTTGATTGTCATTGTCAGCTCATTCCCAAGCGCGCGCGAATCTCGCGGCGCGCTTCCTTCAATACCGTATCCCGGTCGAGGTTGTCGAGGATCTCCTGTACCACGGCTTTCGGTCCGCCCTCACCCCAGGACTTGCCCTTGGCCAGGTATTCCGCCGCGATCTGCCCGACCACGTAGGTGCTGTAGTAGGCGATAGCCCCCTGGGCACCCGCCGTAACGACGGTCGACAGGCCGCCGGTACCGACCTTCAGGGCGCTCGACACGAAATGCAGCGCCCATACCGTGCCCATCAAAGCGGCCGCCTCGGCGACGATGATGCTGACCAGCGAGCCCGCCTCGCGCTTGCTGATCGGCAGGTCGTAGACGTTCGACAGGTGCACGACCATGCCGACGTCGATAAAGGCAGCGGCGAACAGATCGGCGACGGGCACCGGGTTGAACGCGACCGCGACGCCTTTCGCGACGCAGTAAGTGCGGCAGAGCTTGTCGCCGATTTCACGCCGCGCATTCAGGATGCGGATGCCGACCTGGTCGCTGAGTTCGGCGGCGAACAGGCTCGCATTCAGGGCAGCCAGCGTCTTGCCCTCGTTCTCGAAGATATCCCAGAGCCTGAGGCGCAGATGTTCGATATCGGGTTCCCGTGTGCGGACGGTCTCGATTTCATTGCCTGCGTCGTCGACCTCGACCACCGTCTGCGGCCGGGGTTGCGCGGCCACCGCCAGCACGTCGTCGGCGCCGACGAAGCCGTAGGTTTTCTCGCGAACCGAGGTCAGCAATTCCTCGAGTTCGCTCGCCGTGTACAGGTCAGACTTGTTGAGCGCGACGACGACCGGCCTGCCCTGCGCCAGCAGCGTCTTCAGAGACGCCAGTTCCGATTCGGTCATGTCGCCGTCGACCACGAAGATGACGAGATCCGACCGGTTCGCCACTTCGCGCGCCATCTCCTCGCGCATCTCGCCGCCGGCTTCGTCGAGGCCGGGCGTGTCGATCAGGAACACGCCTTCGGCCTCGACTTCTGACCATGGTTCCATCGACGTGAACTTCGTTTCGCCGTGTAAAGGACTGACCGCAAATCGTTGTTCGCCGATCAGCGCATTCAACAGTGACGACTTGCCGGTGCTGACACGGCCGAACACGGCGATATGCAGGTGCCCGTGCTGCAGCTTGTCGAGCATCGACTGCACCGCGTCGTAGTCATGCGACAGCGATTCGCGTATGCCGTCAGGGAGGCGCGGATCGTGGATCAGCTCGCTCAGGCTCTCGCGCGCAAGGTCGAGGTGCGCCGAGCCGCCGTCGGTGTCGGAATCAGCCCCGGGCCGTGTCCTGGTCCAGGGCCATCCTGGCAACCTGGCGAACGCCCGCTTCAATATGCTCACTGATCCCTTCCTCGAATTCCCTGGCTGCCGCGCCGGGCTCGAGTTCGCCATGTTTGCTAAGCGTCGTGACGAGACTCCGGCCCAGCGCGTCAAAGATGAGCCCGTAGGCTACCGCATGAACCAGCCCGCCGGCGACAGTGCCGACGCCCGGAAACGCTTTCAGCCCGTTGCCGGCGACGGCCAGGCTGAGCGGCAGCGCCTTGCCTGCCCTGCTCTGGCTGAGCGTCAGGAATTCCTCGATGTCGAGGTCGCGCGGCGCGGCGCCGAACAGCCGGCACAGTTCTCTCGTCATTGTGGTGCCGACATAGCCCTGGATGACGATATCGGTCCCCGGGCTGACGGCGGCAAGCGCCCCGATAACGGCCTTGCGCGTCGAGCTGCGAATGATCTGCTCGGCGCGCTGCACGCGATACTCGCTCTCCGCTTCCGCGAGCTTCTCCGCGGCGAGGCGGAAGACGGCGCGATCGCGCCGCACGTCCAGGTCCTCGATGCTCCAGTCGAGCAGTCGATTGATCGCAACGACCAGGACGCCGATATCCGCGCCGCGTCTGCGGCGCACGGTCTTCTCGCTGCCGTCCGGCTGTTTCTCGATCACGTCGATCTCGCCACCGGCGCTGACGGCGACCACCTGGTCCTGGATCTCCTCGCCGCCCAGCTCGGCCATTCGGTCGAGCAGTTTCTCCATCAGCAGCGCCTGTTCTGCAGCCGAGTACCGGTCGGACTTGTTGAGGACGAGGACCAGCGGCTTCTGCATCGCCAGCAGCCATTCGACCGTCTTGCTTTCGCTGCGTGACAGGTCGCCGTCACAAACGAACAAGACGATATGCGCCCTGCGCGCCTCTTCGGCGGCAACCTCGTCGAGTTCGCCGTCGACAGCGCCGGTGCCCGGGACGTCGGTCAACAAAACCTGCGTCCCGCTCTCGTCTCGCCAGCGGTAATGACGAACGTCGAGCGTCGAACCGCCAACCGGGTTGATGGAAACGTCCGCCTCGGGAACCAGGGCTTTGATCAATGAGCTCTTGCCGGTGCTGATCTCGCCGAAGAAACAGAGGTGCACCGACTGCGTCTCCTGGCGCGCGGCGAGCTCGCGCAGTTCGGCCTGCGCGGCTTGCGTATCGACGCCGGCTTTCTCGGCTTCCCGGAGCCGGTCGAGTATCTGTGATTTGTCGAGGGGCTTCTTTGCGGCTGTCCCCGGGGCCGCGCTGCGACGGACGACCAGTTTGGTGATCAGCCAGACGGCAGCGACAAACAACGCGAGCAGCGCGGCGATATAGCCGTAGAGGATGAAGCGCGGCCCCTCCACCAGCCGGTCCCAGACGTTGAGCGCCGCTTCGGTCATGAAGAGCACCGCCGCGAGCGCGATAACGAACACGAGCAGTACGAGCAGCGCGATCGACAGGCGGATGAACCGATCCAGTTTCATGCCGCGTAGTCTACGTGGACGCCCGCCGCAAATCGAAATTCCGGGGCCCAGGAACGTCTACAAGTATTTGTTTCAATTTGTAAAGAACAGCCAAGAGCGCTTTTTTGCGCGGACCGTTCTTGGGATACTGATGTACCAGTATCCAGCGCCCCACCAGGGCGGCCATTAATGCGTAACCCTCTGTTTTTAAAAATATTGCTGTTGACTGCGGCAGGCTCGGTAGCCGGCTGCAGCAGTACGGCGATCGCGCCCGAGACGGAGAACCTCCTCGTCCCCGGGGGCTGGTCGCGGGGCGGCGATGCCGGCACGGTCCAGGTCGACTGGCTCGAATCCTTCGCCGACGAGCGGCTGACGGCGCTGGTCAGCGAGGCGATGGCCGGCAACTACCAGCTCGAGCAGGAACGCAGCCGCCTGTACCAGGCGGAACAGGTCGTCGTCATTACCCGTGCCAATCGCTTCCCCGATCTCGATGTCTCGCTCGCCGGTTCACGGCGCAGTTTCGAAGACACCGGCGGCGCCAGCCTGATCAGCGAATCGTTCGACGCCTCCCTGGATTCCCGCTGGGAAGTCGATCTGTGGGGCCGTCTCAGCAAGCAGCAGCAGGCCGCACAGCTCGACTACCAGGCGCAGGCGGCGCGTCTCGAGCAGCTTCGTCGCGATCTTGCCGCGGCGACGGTAAGCCTCGTGTTCGATGTCATGGAAGCGCGGCAACTGCTGGAGGTTGCGGAGCGCCGTCTGGACAATACCGTCGAGGCGATGGAGATTGTCGCCAGCGGCTACCGCCAGGGCCTCAACGACGCGCTCGATCTCTACCTGGCGCGCAACCAGGTCGAGCGCCAGCAAGCGAATTATGCGCAGGCAGAACAAAGCTACACGGAGTCGATCGCGGACCTGCAGCTGGCACTCGCGCGCTATCCGGACGGCAGGATGGCGCTCGACGGGGAGCTGCCGGTCATCGACGAGCCGATCCCTGCGGGCCTGCCCTCCGAATTACTGACGCGGCGCTCCGACCTGCAGGCTGCCTGGCTCAACCTGCTGGCGGCAGACGCCGACCTCGCGGCCGCGCACAAGGCGCGCTTCCCGAGCCTGGCGCTCGTCGGTAGCGCAGGGGTGGCGTCCGCGGAATTTTCGAACCTGCTCGACGGCGAAGGCGCAGGGTGGTCGATCGCCGGTAATCTCTCGCAGCCGCTGTTCCAGGCGGGCCGGCTGAAAGCGCTCGAGGAACAGGCGCGCGCGAGCGTCCAGATCGCGGAGCAGCAGTACCTCGACCAGGTGTTCCGCGCTTTCGCCGACGTCGAGAATGCCATCTCCCGCAGTGCCTCGCTCAAAGAGCGCTACGAGTCTTTCCTGGAGGCCGAACGAAATTCCGCGGCGGCGCTGGATCTCGCGCTGGAACAGTACCAGCGCGGACTGGTCAGTTATACGACAGTCCTCGAATCGCAGCGCCAGGCCTTCGACGCCGAAGCGCAGGTGGTGCAGCTCACAAACCTGCGCCTGCAGAACCGCATTGCATTATTCTTGTCGCTGGGCGGCGAGTTCACGACCGGTGAATAAGAGACGATGAACCTGAAGAGCAAGAAACTTATCCCCGTCGCCATCTTCGGCGGGCTGGTCGCCATCGCCGTCATCATCCGGATGAATCCGCCCGAGACGCCGCAGCGGCCGCAGTTCAGCGGTCCATTGATGACGGTGGAGACGGTGCCCGTCATGCCGCGCGACTACCAGGTCAGGTTGCAGAGCTACGGCACCGTTCAGCCGCGGACCCGCAGCATGCTGATCGCCCAGGTGGGCGGACAGATCGTCGAAATCAACGAAAACGTCCGCGACGGCGGCTTTTTCGAGAAAGGCGACGTGCTCGGTCAGATCGACCCGCGCGACTACGAAGCCGACGTGCAGATCGCGCAGGCGTCGCTCGCCGATGCGAAACAGGCGCTGGCCGAAGCCATCGCAAGGTCGGAGCAGGCACAGGAAGACTGGGATCGGCTGGGTAACGAAGGCGAACCTTCTGACCTGGTGCTGCGCATCCCGCAGCTCGAAGCCGCGCGCGCGAGGGTTGACTCCGCGCAGTCCGCGCTGACCAAGGCGAAACTCGATCTCGAGCGCACCAGCATCGTCGCGCCATTTGCGGGCCGCGTGATTCGCAAGCTGGTCGACCTGGGCCAGGTCGTTGGCTCCAATACGCAGCTTGCAGAAATCTACGCAACCGACGTCGTCGAAATCCGCCTGCCGCTCAGGAACCGCGACCTTGGCTTCATCGATCTGCCGGAAGCCTACCGGCATGCAGGCGCAAACGATGCCGAGCGCATCGACGTGCTGATCAGGTCCGACCTGATCGGCGAAGAAGAGTGGCAGGCGAAACTGGTGCGAACCGAGGGCGCGATCGACGAGTCCGCGCGCCAGCTGCACGTGATCGCCCAGATCGATGACCCGTTCGGCCCGCAGAGCGAAGGCCGCTCGCCGCTGAAGATCGGTCAGTACGTCACCGCGGAAGTAGAAGGCAAAACGCTGCCCGACGCGCTCGTCATTCCCAACAGTTCGATCTACCAGGGCGCCTATGTCTATACAGTCGAAGAGGGGATCCTGCGTCGCAGGGACATCGACATCGCCTGGCAGAACGATTTCGAGGCGGTCGTTTCGAGCGGCCTCGAGCCGGGCGTCGATCTCGTGACGACGCCACTCGGCCAGGTGACCTCCGGCATCCGCGTCTCGGTCATGGGCGCAGAAAGCCGCGGCAGTCGGCGCGACGGGCCGCCGGGCGACAGGCAAGGCCGGCCCGACGGCGCAGGCGGCACGCCATGATCTCCTGGTTCGCGAGGAACTCGGTGGCCGCCAACCTGCTGATGGTGGCGATAATCATCGGCGGCCTGATGGCGCTGCAGAGCGGCGTCCGCATGGAGATCTTCCCGATTTCCGATCCGGATACGGTGACCGTTTCCGTGCCGCTGCGCGGCGCGACGCCCGAAGACGTCGAACTCGGCGTCGCCGTCAGGATCGAGGAGGCCGTGCAGGACCTCGAGGGCATCGACCGGATCCGCTCGATATCCCAGGAAGGCAGCACCCGCGTCTGGATCGAGATCGAGTCCGCCTACGACCCGCGTGACCTGCTTGACGACATCAAGAATCGCGTCGACTCGATCAACACCTTCCCCGCAGAGACCGAGAAACCGGTCATCGCGCTGCGGCAACGCATGTTCCCGGTCATCAGCGTCGTCATCGCCGGCGACTACAGCGAGAGCGAAATCCGCATGTACGCGGAGCGCGTCCGCGACGACCTGATGCGCATCGACGGCATCACCCAGGTCAGGCTCGACTCGGTCCGCGCCTACGAAATCGCCATCGAGGCATCGGAAGACAGGCTGCGCGAATTCCAGATTACGCTGGCCGACATTTCGCGGGCGATCCGCGCAAGCTCGCTGGATATCTCGGCCGGCAACGTGCGCACCGATGCAGGCGACGTCCTGATCCGCTCCAAGGGCCAGGCCTACCGCAGGGCGGACTTCGAAGAGATTGTCGTCAAGACGAACCCGGACGGCAGCATCGTTCGTGTCGGCGACGTCGCCGAGGTCATCGACGGTTTCCAGGAGGAGTCTCTGCGGACGCGCTTCAACGGCAAGTATGCCGCCTTCGTCGACGTCTCGAGGGTCGGCAACCAGAGCGCTATCGAGATCGCCGAACTGGTCAAGGAATACATTGCCGAGAAACAGGACTCGATGCCTGTCGGGCTGGAGCTCGACTACTGGGACGATGGCTCGAAGTCACTCAGGGACCGGCTGGGCATCATGACGCAGAGCGCCATACAGGGCAGCGTCCTCGTGATCCTGTTGCTGTCGCTATTCCTCAGGCCGGCCGTAGCGATCTGGGTGTTCCTGGGCATTCCGATCAGCTTCATCGGCTCGTTCATGGTCCTCTCCTACTTCGATGTCAGCCTGAACCTGATGAGCGCCTTCGGCTTCATCATCGTGCTCGGCATCGTCGTCGACGACGCGATCGTGACCGGGGAGAACGTGTATTCGCATATGCGGGCCGGCGATTCCGGCCTGTCCGCCGCCATCCAGGGTACAAAGGAAGTCGCCGTCCCGGTGACCTTCGGCATCCTCACGACGATCGCGGCTTTCGGCCCGCTGGCGTTCATCCAGGGTCGCATGGGCGACATCTTTTCGGCCATCCCGGCCGTCGTTATCCCGGTGCTGCTGTTTTCACTGATCGAATCCAAGCTCATATTGCCGGCGCACCTGAAGCACATCGAGCTTCACGAGCACGACGACAAGGCTACCGGGTTCCAGGCCTGGCAGAGCCGTTTTGCCGATCGCTTCGAGGAGCTGATCGAGCGTTATTACCAGCCGTTCCTCGACTTTGCGATCCGCAACCGTTACTCCACCGTCGCCACCTTCGCCGGCGTGCTGATCATCCTCGCGATGCTCCTGACGAGCGGCTGGACGCGATTCAACGTCTTCGAACGCATCTCCAGCGAGACGGCCACCGCCACGCTGACGATGCCGGTCGGTACGCCATTTGACGTCACGAACCGGCACGCAGAGAGACTGGTGCGCGCGGCAGAGCAACTGCAGGAGAAATACACGGACCCGGAGACCGGCGAGAGCATGATCCTCAACATCCTGTCGAGCATCGGCGCCGGCGGGCCGCACATGGCGCGGGTCCAGGTCGAAACCGCGCCGCTGGAGCGGATCACGATCGACTTCTCGGTCGACCGGATGAATGCCGAGTGGCGGCAGATGATCGGGCCGATCCCTGGCGCCGAGAGTCTCAACTTCCGGGCATCCTTCTTCCGCGCAGGCGACCCGATCGACTTCCAGTTCAGCGGCAATTCCCTCGAGACGCTCAACCGGGTCGGCGAAGAAGTAAAAGCGCACCTCGCAACCTACCCGAACGTCTTCGAGATCGCGGACAGCCTGTCGGACGGCAAGGAAGAGCTGCAGATCGAGTTGAGCCCGCAGGGACACCTGCTGGGCCTTACGCGCAACGAGATCGTGGGCCAGGTCGGCCAGGCCTACCGCGGATTGCAGGCGCAGCGCATCCAGCGCGGCCGCGACGACATCCGCGTGCTCGTGCGCTTCCCAATCGACGAGCGCCGCACGCTGTCGTCGCTTAGTGAGATGCTGATCACGGCGCCGAACGGTCGCCAGGTGCCGCTGGCCAATGTCGCAGAGATTACGCCGGGGCGTGGTCCTTCACAGATCACCCGGATCGACGGATACCGGGTCCTCAACGTGACGGCCGACGTCGACAAGGCAAACGTCAACATGGTCGCCCTGCTGAACGAACTCACCGCCTGGGTCGACAACCTGCTGGTCAAGTATCCTTCGGTGACCTATACGCTCGAAGGCGAACAGGCCCGCCAGGCGGAAACCTTCGGCAGCCTCGGCACCGGTATCCTGGTCGTCCTGTTCGCGATCTACTGCATGCTGGCGCTGCCGCTGAAGTCTTACGCACAGCCGGTGATCGTCATGCTGGTGATCCCGTTCGGTTTCATCGGCGCGGTGATCGGCCACTGGATCATGGGCGTAACGATGACCATCCTCAGTATCCTGGGGCTCATGGCGCTGACGGGGGTCGTGATCAACGACAGCCTGGTGCTCGTCGATTTCATCAACCAGCGATACCGAAGCGGCAGCGAGAGTCTTTACTCAGCGGTGAGGCGCGCGGGCGTCGTGAGATTCCGGCCGGTCATGCTGACGTCTGTAACGACGTTCATGGGCCTCACGCCGCTGCTGATGGACCAGTCCTCCGCCGCCCGCTTCCTGGTGCCGATGGCGGTTTCACTGGGCTTCGGCATCCTGTTCGCGACGCTGATCACGCTCATACTGGTGCCGACGAACATCATGATCGCGGACGACATCCAGCGCTTCTTCAAACGCCGGGCCAGGGACGTCAGGAACGCCGTGACGTCGTCAGGCTAGCGCTGAGCGCTGCTCAGACCAGAAAACCCAGATCCTGGTTTGCAAAGTTGCCGATGTTCGGGGCAACGGTCGGGATATCCTCCGCGTCGACCCCGAACCAGCGGGCGAGCGTCGCGGCATACTGATCGGCCGATGTCGTCGGAATGAAGCGGCCGCCGCCGACGTCGTAATCGCTGCCGAGCGCGAGATCCGGATAGGTCCCGTACATGTCCCGGCCCATCACCGAGTTGCCGACGACGAACTGGATGCCGCCCCAGGCGTGATCGGTGCCGTCGCCATTGGAGGTCAGCGTTCGGCCGAAGTCGGACTGTGTGAACAGCGTAACGTTGTCGGCCATCCCCACCTCGACGAGCGCATTGTAGAACGCCGCGACCGATTCGCTGACGTCGCCGAGCAGGTCCGGCTGATTGATCACCTGATCGTCATGCGAATCGAAACCGCCCTTATCGACCAGGAAAATCTGGCGTTCCATCTGCAGTTCGTCGCGAACCGCGATCAGCTGCGCGACCGTGCGCAGCTGATTGCCGAGCTGGGACTGGGGGAATACGGTGTTCAGCGTCGGCGCCAGCGCGAGCGCATCGTTGACGAGATCGACGGAATCGACCGCGCGCCGTTGCACTTCCGCAAAGCCCCGTTCATACACGGTGTCGTAAGCGGCGCCGAGCACGCGTTCGAAGGCAAGACGCTGCTGGTAGAAAAGGTCCGTCGGGTCGCCGGAATTCGAGAACCCCGTGAACGGGATCGGCCCGTTGCTGCCCATGACGTAAGCGATCGTCTCGTCCGCCGCCTGGTAGAGCGAGGCGCCGTGCAGGGAAACATTCGTCGCCAGCTGCTGGCCGGCGACGCGGTCGCGTATGATGTCGGCGATCCTCCCTGCCCATCCCGTGCCGCTGACGGTCGCACCCTTGAGCGAATGCCACTGGTCCTGCTGGTCGTTGTGCGAAAACAGCTGCGGCGGCAGGAGGACCGACTTGTTGAAGAAATCGGTTTTCGTGGTCGGTTCGACGAGCGGACCGATATTGTTGACGAACGCCGCCCGGCCCTGCTCGAAAAGCGCCTGCAAGCCGCTCATCGACGGATGCAGACCATAGTCCGCGCCGTCCGGCGTGACGGGATTGATCGGCAGCAGGTCCTGTTGCGCGATCGCCATGTTCTGCCGGGAATCCCTATACACCGCATACTCGGCGTTGCTGCGCGGCACGACCATGTTGAAGGAGTCGTTGCCGCCGTGCAGGAACAGGCAGACCAGCGCCCTGTAGTCGCCGAACGGCGCGGTCGTTCCCACCGCCTGCGAGAACGCCATGCCCGGGTAGTGCGCGAATGCGGCGCCAACCGCCGCGGCGGCGCTCGATTGCTGCAGGAATTCGCGTCGATTGAATGTCTTCATGGCAAATCTCCTAGCGCTGGTACGCGAACTCAGGCGAGGTCACGACGAAGTAGATGGCTTCCGCCGCAAGCGCCGCGTCGTTGCCCGGCACCGCTGTACGGACGAGGTCGATCATGTTGGCCATTTCGGTCCTCAACGCCGCGGATATCCGGCCGGCAAGCAGCTTGTCGGCGACCAAATCGATCAGCGCATCGGTGTCATCGGCGATCGCGATTTCCTCGGAGATATCGATCAGGACTTCGTCTTCTCCGGGATCGACTTTCTCCGAGTTCCAGTCGAAGGTCAGCAGGAAGAAGTAGTTGGTGACGAAGGTGTTCTGGTATTCGGTCGCGATCTGCAGTTCCGGGGCGACGAGTCCCGAGTTGCGGATTTCGCCCGGCGGCGCATAAAACGGGCTGAAGAAATTGAATACGTGCGTCGCCTGCAGCGGCCCCTGGCCGAAGATGATGTAGGCCGGCGCGAGCGGATAGACGCCGCTCTGCGAGCGCGCATCGTAGGCCCGCCAGAGCTGCGTCAGGCGCAGCAGCGGCTCCTTGATCTTGCCGTCGATCTCCATGTGCATTGCCGGCCGCGCCTCGGGATCCATCAGGATCGCCTTGACGACCGCGCCGAGATCGCCGCGTTCCCCGAAACCGTTGTCGTTGAACACGCTCGCGACCCTGGCGACGTAACCCGGTGAGGGGTTGCTCGTGACCAGCCTGTGGATCAGCCGGATCGCCAGGAACGGGCCGACGTTCGGATGGTTGAAGATATTGTCGAGCGCCATCGCCAGGTCTTCGTCACCGGTCTGCCCAGCCGGAATCGTGAATCCGCCCAGCAGCAGTTTCTCCCCGGTATCGTGAAAGTCCGGGTAGAGCTGCATGGGCACGGTCTGGTTGTTGTCGTTACGGAACGCCCGCTCGAACGACGGCGCACCGGCGTAGTGCCAGCCCGTGAACACGTGCGCGAAGCCCTCGATGATCGCCTGGTCATAGGTCGGGATCGGCTGGCCGAGGCCGTCTGTCCTGACCGTGCCGTCGAGGTTGAGTTCGACGAGCCCGATCGAGAACAGCTGCATCAGCTCGCGCGCGTAGTTTTCGTCGGGACGGATGTTGAGCGCGGGATTCGGCTTCTCGTTGCCGAGCATGCTGAGATACACGCCCATCGCGGGGTGCAGCGTGACGACCTCCAAGAGCTCGCGGTAGTTGCCAAAGGCGAACAAGGCCAGCTTGTCGTAGTAGTCGGCCAACGAATACGGGGCGCCCTGTAACGCGCCGAGTTGCGACACCACGAGAATCTCGGACAGCGCGAACGCCACCCGCTGGCGCAGCTGGTCAAATCCGTCGACGGAATTGCGGAACCAGATGTCGACCCGGTCCGGCTGCAGCTCACCGAGGAACTGCGGTCGCGGCAGTGCGCGCAGGTGCGGCAACTGCAGGGACGCCGTTTTCGACATCTCCTGGTCGATCCAGGCCTCGATACCCGAATCGACCACGCTCTGCGCTTCCTCGAGCGTTGCGCCGAAGGTCGCCTGGTTCAGGTACTGGAAGGCTTCTGTGACAGTGACCGGAGGCGGTGGCGGCGGCGGCGGCGGTGGCGGCGTCCCCGTTCCGCCCGACGATCCGCCACAGGCTGACAAGGTCAGCAGGAAGGTGGCGGCAGCCGTTATCAGCTTGGGCTTGATCATGTCAGTTCCCGTCCTGGGTATCCACGCTCATTGTAAGGATTGGAGATATTCCATCTGCTCGTCAGTTAACAAATTCCGCAATTTGATCAGTAGCGCGACCTGCCGCTTTTTGACCTCGTTTTCGGCCAGCAGCGCCTTGTCCACGCCGGCCAGGATCTTCTCCTCGTCGACTGGCCGTTCATCGAGGTCCGCCAGCACCTGCTGATAGGCCTCGCGCAGGTCCCACTCGTGCTCGGCGATATCGCCCTGCACCTCGACGACCGCGGCGCGTATGGCCGTGAACTGCTCCCGGGTGAGGTTCAGTTGGTCGCGGTTGTCGAGGATTACGTTCGGAGCGAACAACTTGCCCTGGAACGGATCCTTCTGCGGTCCCGGCCGCTGCGCGTTGGCGCCTGCTGCGATCAGCACCAGGCAAAGTCCCGCAAGCGGCAGAATTTTTCTCATACCCTGTCTCATAACAACGATCCTTCCTCTGCAATGGTTGACGGGTCCGGGATGGGAATTTCCCGGTATATGTCAAATTGGTGTTCCGGCATCAGCACGTCGCTCGGCGCCGTCCAGCTGGTCGAATTCATTAGCGCATCGGCAATCAGGAACTCATCGGTCAGCTCCACCTGCTGCTCGGGCAGCAGGACGATGACGACGGCGAGCGCGGCTGCCGCAGCGACGCCGGCCAGGGCCGTCCGCCGGAACCCGGATTTCGCGTGCCGCGCTTCCGCCGCGGCCCAGGTCTCATCAAATGCGGGCGGCGTTCCTTCCGCCCGTTTCCAGGCCTTCTGCAGGCCGCTTTTCAGTTCAGCTTCGTTCATGACATGGACTCTTTCGGATCCAGGGCCTTTAGCTTCTCCGCCAGGGACTTCTTGGCCCGATCGTAGTGCACTCTTCCTGTACCGACGCTGACGCCCATGACGCTCGATGCCTCCGCGATCGTCAGGTCGCGCACGAACACCAGCTCGGTAATGTCGCGCTGGCGCTGCGGCAAGGACTCGACGGCCGCCCACACCTGCTCCAGGTTGCCGTGGACGTCTTCGCTCCCGGTCGAGCCGTCCTGTTCCTGCGCGTAGGCGTCGATCACCCGCAGGCGCGTGTTCAGCCGTCGGAAGCGGCTCCTCGCCAGGTTCTGGACGATGCCGAACATGAACGTCTTCAGGGTCGACTTTTTGTCAAACCGGGCTCGCCCGCAGAGGACTTCGACGTAGGCCTGCTGCATCAGGTCCTCCGCCGCCTGGTCGTCGTAGCCGCAGCGGGAGAGCGCCCAGCCGTAAAGCTGGCCGTGCAGGGCTTCCAGTGCCCCTCGGGATACGTTGGGATTGTTGTCCAGCGCATCATGTTCCTTCATGTGCCCTCCTGGATCTTGGTGGCGCATGCATAGGATGCATATGACACGCTGGACGGATTTCTTCTCAAGAAAGTGGGGTCGAACCGACTTTTTGAAATTTCGGTTCGACCCCCTTTCTAAGTGCTTGATTTGTGGCTGCCGGCGGCGGCAATGCCGAGCGCGATGAAGAGCGGCACCAGGCGCTCGGCCGCATCGCCCGGGGCATTGGGGAAGAAAGAGATGATGACCGTCAGGCCGAAACCGGTCAGCATCGCGGCCAGCGTGGCGGCAGCGGATACCGATCGGCCGAGCAGGCGCATGATCAGGATCGGCCCGAATGCCGAGCCGGCCGCGGACCAGGCGAACAGGACCCGCGAGAAGATGTCGGCCCGCCACACCAGGGCAAGTACCGTGGCCATGACGAGCACCGCGAATACCGTCCGTCGCGTGCCGGTGAGCCCGGCCTCGGCGTGACGGTCCGCGAGATTCCAGTCGTAGGAGATTGCCGACGAGGCGACCAGCAGCTGGCTGTCCGCGGTCGACATGATCGCCGACAACACGGCCGCCAGCATGATGCCGGCGATCACGGCCGGCAACAGCTCGGTCGCCGCCTTGAACAATACCTGTTCCGAATCGCCGAGGTCGGCGAACAGCACTCGTGCACACAGTCCCAGCGTCAGCATGCCGGCAAAGACGAGGACTGCCCACGAGATCGCGATGATGCGACCCTGGCGCAGGGCGCGATCATCTCTCAATGCCATGAAGCGGTTGACGACATGCGGCTGGCCCGGATAGTTGAGCCCGATACCCATCAGGCCCATCACGAAGAAGAAGCCGACCGCGAAGCCTGGCCCGATCGGCGAGCCCGCGTTGCCGACTGCGTCGAGGCCTTCGCTCAGCCCACTGAAACCACCGACAGCGACGAGCGATGCGATCGGCAATACGACGCCGGCAACGGACATCAGGAGGCCCTGTATTGTGTCGGTGACGCTGACCGCCCAGAATCCGCCGAGAATCGTGTAGACGAGAACGATCGCGGCGCCGATCAGGATCGAATTCTGCTTCGACAGGCCGAACACCGACTCGAACGCCTTGCCGGCCGCCTCGAACTGCGAAGCGATATAAAAAGTGAAGCAGAAGACGATGATCAGGGCGGCGCATCTAAGGATCAGCTTGCGCATGTCACCGATCTGCTTTGGCGCCACGACCTCGCTGAGCGTTACCGCCTGCTCTTTGGCCGCGAGGACCTTGAGCCGCGGCGCAATCCAGGTCCAGTTGATGATGAACCCGCCGACCGTCGACGGGAAGATCCACAGCGCCGGCAGGCCCCAGGCGTAGGCCGCGCCGCTGACGCCGAGTAAGGTCCACGCGGAAGAAGAACTCGCCGACGCGCTGATTGCCGCGACCCAGGCGCCGAGGCCCCTGCCCGCGAGGAAGAAGTCCTGCACGTCGCGGTTGCGATTGCGCGCCCAGAGGCCGACGCCGATCAGGAGCGCGTTGTATACGACCAGCGTAATGAGTACCGACGCAGTTCTGTCCATGAAGATCTACTTAGTCTTCGATCAGGCGATTGTACTCACGGAGTACGTCTTTGAGTTCTTCGTGATCGATGGCCGTGACGGTATTGCCGCGATTCCCTGTCAATGTCCGACCGGCCACGAGCGCATTGATGATGGCCTCTTCCGTCGCCTGCACGGTGGCCTCGAACAGCGGCACGATGGATTCGTTGGGCACCGACGCTATACCGTTGCCCGAGTCGGCCTGGTGGACGCCATCGTTACCGGTAGAGAACGCAATAAAGATATCGCCGGATCCGTTGCTCGCGATACTGCCGGTGCGCGAGAGACCCAGCGCGGCACGACGCGTCAGGCGCTTCAACTGATGCGGCAGTAACGGCGCATCTGTGCCGACAACGATGATGATCGAACCGACCCCCGAAAACTCCGGCATCGTGGACGAATACACCATGTCGTTTCGAAGGTGTTTTCCTACCGGTACACCGGCGACAATCAGGTTGCCTCGCCCGCCGAAGTTTGCCTGCACCAGTACACCGACCGTGTAATTCTCTCCCGCCACCTGGGTTACGCGAGAGGATGTACCAGTGCCGCACTTGTATTCGAAACACACCATCGCAGTGCCGCCGCCGACATTGCCCTCGGCAACCGGACCGCTGCTGGCCGATTCGATCGCTGCGGCAGCATGTTCCGGACGTACGTGAAAGCCATTGATATCGTTCAGGTAACCGTCCCAGGTCTCGGCAATGACGGGCAGCGACCACCAGTAGCCGCTCGAATCGGCGGCGCCATTCTCGTATCGCCACTTAATCGTGCCTTCGTGGACCGCCCCGACGCTGTGCGTATTGGTGATCATGATCGGGCCTTCGACGAATCCCGACTCTTCGACCCAGGTAGTCCCCGTCATCTCGCCGTTGCCGTTCAGCGAGAACCAGCCACCGTAGACAGGATGGCTATTGGTTCTCTCACCCCTCGGTAACACTGCCGTGACGCCTGTGCGCACGGCTTTATCGTCGTCCAGGTCCTCGATGATGGTTTCGAAGCCGACAGTCACGCCATCGACGTCGGTGATCGCATTGTACTCGCCCGGCGTACCCTCGAAGGGGATGCCCAGTTCCCGGGCCCGATCGGCCATGGTCAGCGCCGGCACAAGCAGCGCGATAAGAATCGTCTTCTTCATTATTGTCCCGTCAGTTGCAGACCCACTCGCCGTCTATTTTGTCACACATGTCGGGCTTGCCGCGGCTGTCCCAGAGCTCCACCCGTCCAGGGGTGGCAAACCCGGGATGTCGCGTGAATCCGGTGCCGGGAAACGAGACACCGACAAACTCGATGAACTGGGAATTGCGCCAGGTCGAGCGGGATGTCGCCCTGTCTTGCTCGATGGCGCGCCATGCGTCGTCGACGTAGCCGAACGCCAGGTACCAGTTGTAGGCATTGAATGCCGCGTTCAGTTTTCCGGCCGCCTTTGCTTCCTCGAATTGGCTTTTGATCATGTCGTCTAGATACGCTTTGCCATGCTCGGGATCGATTGCGCTTTCGATCATCGTGCGCGCTTCGGCCGGGTCTATGCCGAACGTGCGATTGTATTTCTCCTCTGCGGCAATCGCGGCCTCTATGTCGCCGGCGACCAGGAAATCGACGGTGATGAATCCCTGCATATCCCGCGCGCCCAGTTCAACGGCCTGCGCCCACGCCGAGCGCGCGGCGTCGCGACGGCCCTGCGCGCTTTCAGCAAACGCGACGCGGTAGTAGCCCAGGGGGGACAGTGGCTCGAGGGCTTTGATTCTGTTCGCGTATTCAAGTGACTCGGCGACGTAACCGGCGAGCAGCAGCGTATTCGAGTAGGTATCCAGGACACGGATATTGTTCGGCTGCTCGCGCACCGCAGCTTCGAGCGCCTCGAGATACTCGGCCCATAACATGCGCTCGTCGTTTGCCGAAATGGAGAAGGCTCGCGAAACGACCAGCGTCGGGTCCAGCTCCAGCGCACGCATGGCCGCTTCGTAAACCAGTTCCCGACCACGCTCGACTTCGATCGTCCAGCCAGCAGCCTGCCAGTAAGCCGTGGCTTTCAGTTCCCAGGCTTTCGCAAAGCCGGGATCGAGTCCAATCGCACGATCGAGGAGGTCAATCGCGTCGTCGATGACGCCGTCGGCAAAATCAGACATTGCCAGCGCCTCGAGATAAAGCGCATACGCCTCGACGCTGTCGGTCGGCCGAATGGCGTCCGGCATGAGCGTAAGTTCGAGCGCATTCGAAATTTGTCGCGCCACGTTGTCCTGGATATTGAACACGTCTGCCAGCTGCCGGTCGTAGGTCTCCGACCACAAATGAAAACCGTCGTCGGCCTTGATCAGCTGTGCCGTAATGCGTAATTGACTTCCGGAACGGCGCACGGATCCTTCCAGCAGGTGCTCGACGCCGAGCGCTTTGCCGACCTCGCGCAGGTCCTCGTTGCGCCCCTTGAACGCAAACGATGAGGTTCTGCCCGCGACTTTCAGACCGGGATTGTTCGCGAGGAGGTTGAGCAATTCTTCGGACAGGCCGTCGGCAAAGTGATCGCTGTCATCGGACATGTTGACGAATGGCAGGACCGCGATCGACTGAGTTTCTTCGACAGTAATTGCCTGACTGATATAGAAACGCTCGACAAGCAAAACCGAAACCGCGGCGACGAGCACGCCGATGATAATCCGGTCGAGCCTTCGCTCTGCGCCGACAGGCGCATCAGATACCCCGTCCTCATCGACACGGATTCCTTCAGGCGTGAGTTCGTATATCCACGCGATTACAAGGGTGATGGGAAAACCAACGACAAGCGCGATCAGGAGTGAGCGAAGCGCCCATTCGGGCGCGTCAAAGGCGTCAAATGCGAGGTCCGCTACCTGGGCGAGCAGCCAGGCGACAGCGGCATAGGCGATACCGACCCGGATGACGTTGCGGCGCTTGAGTTCATCGAAGAAGGACATCGTGAGCTACTCACAGACCCAGTCGCCGCTGTCTTTGCTGCAGATGTCGGGGGCGCCACGGGATTCCCAAAGCTCGACGAATCCTCGCTCACGCGCAAACGCCAGGAATCGGGGATGGCGGACGAAGCCTGATTGAGGAAACGCGATTCCGATACGAATGAGCCAGTCCGCGTCGTTCCAGTCTGACGGTTCGACTTCGTACCGACGATCGATCTGTCGCCAGTAGGCATCCATGTCGCCGGTCAGCAGGTACCAATGATAGAGACCGTATTCCTCCAGCCAGTCTTTCGCGTCGGCGCGCTTTTCCGAAATCCAGGCGTCGAGAAAAGCGGGATCGCCACCCGGCGTCAGCACATTATCAATCAGTACCTGAACGTCTTCTGCGGACCAACCGTAATACGGTTCACCTTCCAGGCTCGTGACCGCGGCAGCATAGTCACCCCGGAACAGATCGATCACCGCACGATCCCACGAATAGAGCACACCGCCCAGTTCAATGGCCCTGGCGAAACTGGCGTACGCGTCATCGGGGCGACCCAGCGCGCTCTCCGCCAGGCCCATCCTGAAGTACCCCAGCGTCGATAATGGCTCGAGCTCGATCAAGCGCTCGCCACACTCGAGCGCTTCGCGGAGATAACCGGTTACCAGGTAATGATCACACTGGATTCGCGCCACATTGTAGTTGTTGGGCGACGACGAGTATGCCTCGTCCGTTACGTTTACGAGTCTCGCCCACCCACCAGCATCATCAGGGTCTGCCGCCAACGCCAGCAAACGGGCGACGACCAGCGAAGGGTCGAGCGCGAGCGCGGCTGAGGCAGATTCGAAAATAATCGGACGCGCTTCCGCCCCGCTGATCCGCTCGCCTGTCGTCCCCCAGTAGATGAGTGCCTTGAGCTCGTGGGCTCGTGCGAACCCCGGATCCAGCTCGATGGCGGCATCCAGCATTGGGGTCACCCGGACGAGCGTGTCCGGCGCCGAGTTTTCCACCACGTGAGGCAACGCCTGAAGGTACAGGGCATAGGCTTCGGCATTCTCGGTGGGACCGCTCGTATCCGGCACCAGCCTCAGCTGCAGTTCCCGGGTAATCGAACTGGCGACATCATCCTGGATATCGAAGATGTCGGCCATTTCCCGATCATAGGTCTCCGTCCAGAGATGGAAGCCGTCGTCGACCTTGATCAACTGAGCCGTGATGCGCAGCCGATCGCCCGAACGCCTGACGGATCCCTCGAGAACATGATTGACGCCAAGCGCATCGCCGATGACGCGAAGATCATCGAGCTTGTCTTTGAATGCGAACGACGAAGTCCGTCCCGCAACCTTGAGCTCCGGGTTCCTGGCTAACAGGTTCAGCAATTCCTCGGAAAGACCATCGGCGAAATGGTCGCTGTCGTCGGACATGTTTACGAATGGAAGGACCGCGATGGACGGGCTCTCGGTGGAAGCCACCTCCGCCATCGGCGGCGCTGTCTCGGCAACAGGCACATCGGTGTCCCCGGGGCCGATGAAACGGTCTGCAAGCAACAAGCCGACGGCGATCACCAGCACGCCGATAATGATCCGGTCAAGCTTCCTGCCGGTCTGCGTCGTAATCGACTTGCTTCGATCGACGTCTCGCTCCCGCTTCAGGCCGTCCGGCGTCAGCTCGAAGGCCCAGGCGAAGAACAGCGCGAGCGGCAGCCCGAGAAAGAGGAATACGACAAAGATGCGCAGAACCCAGTCGGGCGCGCCGAACGTGTCGACCGCGAACCCGGCCACCTGGGCGAGCAACCAGCCGATGACGACGTAGGCGATACCCACGCGCACGACGTTGCGTCTCTTGAGTTCCGCGAAGAAGGTCATTCTTGTAATTCGCCCTCCCGGAAAAAAACAATGATACCGGGAAAACGGCCGGAATTTTCAGTAATTCCGACCACTTGGCGCTGTGACATGCTGTCGGTAATGCTCTATGCTGCGCGCCGGGAGGCAGCATGCAGGCAGCGGACTCAGGGCACCAGGATCACGTCGTGCGCGGCATGCTCGCCGCATTCGGCGCGTTCTTCATGTTCTCGCTGATGGCGGTGTTCGCCAAGCTGCTGAGCGCGAAGCACTCGGTCATCGAGATCGCTTTCTATCGCAACCTGATCGCGACGATGCCGTTCCTGGTCATGATCTTCGTGTTCGGCAAGCGCGAGATCCTCGTGATCAAGAGCCGACCGGCCGCGGTCGGCCTGCGCGCCGTGCTCGGCTCGGTGTCGCTCACAATGACCTTCGCCGCGTTCTCGATCATGCCGATGGCCGAGACGACCGTGCTCCTGTTCACGGCGTCACTGTTCATCCCGGTGCTCGGCGTGATCTTCCTGCGCGAGCACGTCGGGCCCTGGCGCTGGGCGGCGATCGCCGCCGGCTTCGCCGGCGTCGTCGTCATGGCGAGCCCCGCCGGGAATGTCAGCGCATTGGGCATAATCGTTGCACTGTCCGCCTCGCTCATGCACGCGGTCCTGCAGATCGTGCTCCGTTATCTCGGCAAGTTCGAGAG
>JABAOE010000319.1_pt5 | contig 36678 bp, 34 predicted proteins | sample 7062141 | NCBI WGS metagenome assembly JABAOE01 (sample SAMN14538627, study PRJNA623070) | marine sediment metagenome | biome: marine biome [ENVO:00000428]; feature: marine pelagic biome [ENVO:01000023]; material: deep marine sediment [ENVO:00002113] | place: India: Gulf of Khambhat ...
ACTAGTATCGAGCCCGAGGCCCGAACCCAGGACGAACGGAGTGCTTCCCGCGCGTGGACCGCGGGTCCGGCTCCCCCACCGTACCCGGCGTCAGGCGCTGACCAGGTCGAGCGAGGGCAGCAGCGTGGCGGCGACGCGGTGCCGGGTCGCCTGCTCGTACGCGTATGCGATCCGGATCAGGACGTCTTCGCTCCAGGCCCGGCCGAAGAAGAGGATCCCGACCGGGAGACCGTGCACGTACCCGTTGGGCACGGTGATGCTCGGATAGCCCGCGATCGCGGCCGGGCCCGACGCCCCCGCGCTCGACACGTTCCGGTTCACCAGATCGATCTTCCACGCCGGGCGCGTCGTCGGAGCCACGACGGCGTCGAGCCGGTGCTCGTCCATGAGGCGATCGATGCCCTCTTCCCGGGAGAGACGGCGCGCCGTCTCCTTCGCCTCGAGGTAGCCGGGCGCGTCCAGGCCTCCGAGGCGCTCGGCCTGCTCGAAGATCTCCTGGCCGAAGTAGCGCATCTCGCGATCCGCGTTGGCGCGGTTGAAGGCGATCAGGTCGGCCAGCGACCCCATGCCGTTCGGAATGCCCGCTTCGCGGAAGTAGGCGCGCAGGCCGGCCTTGAGCTCGTAGAGGAGGACTTGGTAGGAAGGGTCCCCGATGCGGGTCCGGGTCGGATGGAGCACGGGGTCCACGACCGTCGCGCCCGCCTCCCGCATCGTGGCGATCGCGGCCGTCATGAGGGCGTCCACGTGGGGCTCGGTCCCGAAATAGCTGCGCTCGACCCCGATGCGGGCGCCCCGCAGACCGTCTGCATCGAGAAACCCGGTGTAATCCGTGCCTTCGTGGTCGGCGGCCACGGCGCTCATCGGATCCCGGGGATCGGGGCCGACCAGCGCCGTGAGCAGGGCCGCGGCGTCCGCCACGGTGCGGGTCATGGGCCCCGCGGTATCCTGCGTGTGCGCGATGGGGATGATGCCGGATCGGCTCACGAGCCCCACGGTCGGCTTGAGCCCCACCACCCCGTTGACGGATGCCGGGCACACGATCGATCCGTTCGTCTCGGTCCCGATGGCCGCCGCGCAGAAGTTGGCGGAAACGGCTGCGGCGGAGCCCGAGGACGACCCGCAGGGATTGCGGTCCACCGCGAAGGCGTTGCCGCACTGGCCCCCGCGAGCGCTCCAGCCCGAGCTCGAGCGCGTGGAGCGGATGTTGGCCCACTCCGAGAGGTTGGCCTTGGCCAGGATGATCGCGCCCGCGTCACGGAGCCGCTGCACGACGTGGCTGTCACGGTCGGCCACGTGCCCCTCGAGCGCGAAGGAGCCGGCCGTGGTCGTCATGCGGTCGGCGGTATCGATGTTGTCCTTCACCACGATCGGGACGCCGTGCAGCGGCCCACGCAGGGCGCCGGTCGACCGCTCCCGGTCGAGGCGGCGCGCGATCTCGAGCGCCTCGGGGTTCGTCTCGATGATCGAGCGGAGGCGGGGGCCCTCACGGTCCAGCGCGGCGATGCGGTCGAGATAGAGCCGGACCAGGCCCTCGGCGGTCCGCTCCCCCGCCGTCATCGACTCCGCCAGATCGGTGATCGTGGCCTCCTCGAGCTCGAACGGCTCGCCGATCCACCAGGGCCCGGTCGAGACGGCGTCCAAGCCGGCGGGAGCGCACGCGGGAAGACCGCCGGCCGCAGCGGCCGCCCCGAGGCCTCCGAGCCTGACGAAGGTCCGGCGGTCGATGTCGCCTCGCCGTCCGGTGTCACTTGGATTCGTCATACGGTCGCCTCCCCGTGGCGGTAGACGGGGCGCAAAGCTGGGGAGCGCCGGCCGTCGCGGGCAAGCGGGCGGCCCGGCGGGGCATAGGCGCACCGGGACGTTCCGGATAGGTTACCGCCCATGAAACGAGACATCTCCTTCCTGAAGCGCCTGCTCGACGAGCCCGGTCCGTCCGGCTTCGAGGTGCGGGCGGCGCGAGCGTGGCGGGACGAGGCGGAGCGGTTCGCGAGCGAAGTCCGGGTCGACGTGAGCGGCAACTCCTTCGCGACCGTGAATCCGGACGGCGCTCCGCGGGTGATGCTCGCGGGGCACATCGACGAGATCGGCCTGCAGATCACGCACATCGACGAGGACGGCTTCCTCTACGTCGACGAGATCGGCGGGTGGGATCCGCAGGTGCTCGTCGGCCAGCGCGTGCGCGTCCTCACGCGAGACGGGGACGTCCCCGGGGTCGTCGGAAAGAAGGCGATCCACCTTCTTCAGCCCGACGAGCGGACCAAGGCGTCCAAGGTCCGTCAGCTCTGGGTGGACGTGGGCGCGGATTCGCGCGAGCGGGCGGCGCAGCTTGGCCTCCGCGTCGGCGATCCGATGGTCGTGGCGCAGGAGATGGTGCAGCTCGCCGGAGATCTGATCGCGAGCCGGGCGATCGACGATCGCGTGGGCGCCTTCGTCGTGCTCGAGGCCGCCCGGATGCTCGCGGCCGACCCGCCGGCGGCCTCGGTCACCGCGGTCGCGACGGTCCAGGAGGAGATCGGCTATCAGGGCGGCGGAGCGCGTCCGAGCGCGTACGCCCTCGAGCCGGACGTCGCGATCGTCGTCGACGTCACGTTCAGCACCGACGTCCCGGACATGGAAAAGAAGGAGCTCGGAGAGCACGACCTGGGCGGTGGGCCCGTGCTGAGCCGGGGGTCTGCGGCTCACAACGAGGTCTTCGAGATGCTCGCTTCGGTGGCCGAGGAGGAGAAGATCCCGCACACGATTCAGGCGGCGCCCAAGTCGACGCGCACGGACGCGGACGGGATCCACCTGACGCGCAACGGGGTGCCCACGGGGCTGGTCTCGGTTCCGAACCGCTACATGCACTCGCCCAACGAGATCGTCAGCGTCGCGGACCTCTTCCACACCGCGGAGCTGATCGCCGCCTTCATTCGGCGTCTGGGTCCGGACACCGACTTCACGCCCCGCTAGGCGACCTCCGCACGAGCCTGGCGCCACGCCCACGTTGACGGCGTTTCGCGCTGTCTCTACCGTTCGGGCCCCTGCGGTCGGGACCGCGGATTCCTCTCGCTCGGAGAGGCGCCGGCCGCGCGGTGTGGAGGGCGGTGCTGCGACGCCGTGCCGGATTCCGTGCCGCCCGCTGGACGCCCGCCCGGGACCGCGCCGCGGTGGGTGAACCATCCGATCGGACATCGACGAATGCTGGATGCGGGAACCATCATCAAGGAGCTGCAGGACATGCGCGACGAGGGTCATCTCTCGGACGCGCTGCTCCGCAAGGCGGTGCGCTCGATCTCGACCGAGGATCGCTTCGACTGGGTCGGCGTCTACCTGCTCACCGAGGGGAACGACGAGCTCTGGCTGCACAACTACATGGGCGAGCCGACCGAGCACGCCAAGATCCCCGTCGGCACGGGGGTCTGCGGGCGAGCGATCGCCGAGCGGCACAACCTGAACATCAAGGACGTCAGCAAGGAGGAGAACTACCTCGCCTGCTCGCCGGACGTCCAGTCCGAGCTCGTGATCCTCATCCGTGCCGGCGAGGACATCTACGGGCAGATCGACATCGACTCCGAGCAGAAGGCGGCGTTCACCGAGGAGGACGAGATCGCCCTGATCGGAATCGCGGACAAGCTCGCGGAGCAGCTCGCGGCGGAGCGCCGGTCCTCCTGACGAGCCCTCCCCGCTTCCTGACCGCGGGCAACGCGGGGCCGTTCACGCTCGACGGGACCCGGACCTACCTGGTCGGAGCGCGCCAGGTCGCGGTCATCGACCCCGGCCCCGAGGCGCCCGGCCACGTCCGGGCTGTGGCCCACGAGCTGCGCGAGGCGGAGCACGTCGCCGTCGTCCTCACCCACGGGCACGCGGACCACGCGGGCTGCGCCCGCTCCCTCGCGGCCGCCCTGGGCGCCGAGATCCTCGGCCCTGCGAGCGTCGACGGCGTCGACCGCGGGATCGCGGACGGCGACGCGGTGCAGACCGACGAAGGCGTGCTGCTCGCGGTGCACACCCCGGGTCACACGCGGGAGCACCTGTCGTTTCACTGGCCGGACCGAAAGGCGCTCTTCGCCGGTGACCACGTGCTCGGGAAGGGGGACACGACCTGGGTCGGAGCGTACTCGGGCTGCGTGTCCGACTACCTCGCATCGCTCGCACGGCTGCGAGCGCTCGAGCTGCGCGTCATCTATCCGGCGCACGGCCCGCCGTTGGACGATCCGACGGATGCGCTGAACCGCTTCGAGAAGCACCGGCGCGACCGGATCCGACAGGTGCGCGACGTGCTGCGCGAGCGTCCCGACGCGGTGCTCGAGGACCTGATGGAAGCGGTGTACGGGACCACGCTCCCCTCTGCGGTGCGCAGGTCGGCCGAGCTGTCCCTCGCGGCGCTCCTGGACTACGCGAGGACCGTTCCGGAGTGAGCCGGTCCGCGGTTGCTCGGGTCCGCGGAGCCCAGGTATCGTCGGTCATGATCCAACCCCTTCCCCAGCGCGTCGCGCGGCGCCTCGCCGAGATCGTCGGGCCCGATCACGTCATCACGGACCCGGAGCGCCTTCTCGTCTACGAGTCGGACGGGCTGACGGCGTACCGGGTGGCACCCCGCGCGGTGGTGCTTCCGGGCTCGACCGAGGAGGTCTCCGACGTCGTCGGCCTTCTGCACGGCGAGGGCATCGCGATCGTGCCGCGGGGCGCGGGAACGGGCCTGTCGGGCGGCGCGCTCCCGACTCCGGACGGCGTCGTCGTGGGCACCGCGCGCATGAGCCGCGTCCTCGAGCTCGACGTGGAGAACCGGCTCGCCCGCGTGCAGCCGGGCGTGATCAACGCGAGGCTCACCGAGGCGACGAGCCCCCACGGGCTCTACTACGCGCCGGATCCCTCGTCGCAGAGCACGTGCACGCTGGGAGGCAACGTCGCGGAGAACTCGGGGGGGCCGCACTGCCTGAAGTACGGTGTCACGAGCCGCTACGTGACCGGGCTCACGATCGTCCTGGCCGGCGGGCGGATCGTCCGGCTCGGGGGGGCGGGACGGGAGGCGGCGCCCGGGCTCGACCTCGTGGGGCTCTTCGTCGGCTCGGAGGGGTGCTTCGGGATCGCGACGGAGATCGAGGTTCGCCTCCTCCCGCTCGCGCAGGGCGTGCGAACGCTCCTCGGCATCTTCGAGACCGTCGAAGCGGCCGGCCGAGCCGTGACCGCGATCATCGCCTCGGGCCTGATGCCGGCGGCGGTCGAGATCGTGGACGCCGCGACCATCCGGGCGGTGGAGGCGAGCGTCTTCGCGGCCGGGTATCCGAGGGACGCCGGAGCGGCGCTCGTGATCGAGTTCGACGGCACCGAGGCCGGCCTCGACGAGGACGCCGACCGGGCCGAGGCGTGCTGCCGCGATGCCGGGGCGCGCGACGTCCAGCGCGCGACCGATCCCGAGCACCGCCTCCGGCTCTGGAAGGGGCGCAAGAAGGCGTTCGGGGCCATGGGCAGGATCGCCCCGGACCTGCTCGTGCAGGATGCGACCGTGCCCCGCACCCGCCTGCCCGAGGTGCTGGCCGGGATCGAGGAGATCGGCCGGCGCTATGGCCTGGAGATCGCCAACGTCTTCCACGCGGGGGACGGCAACCTGCACCCGAACATCCTCTTCGACCGGCAGGACGCGGAGGAGCTGGCGCGCGTGGAGCGGGCGTCGCGCGAGATCATGGCGCTGTGCGTCGACGCCGGGGGGACGATCACCGGCGAGCACGGCGTCGGAATCGACAAGCGCGGCTACATGGGGCTCGTGCACAACGACGAGGAGCTCGACATGCTCCGTGCGGTCAAGCGCGTCTTCGACCCCGAGGGTCGCTTCAACCCGGGCAAGGTCCTTCCGGACGCGGAGGTCGAGGGCTCTTGAGCGCGCTCGCCGGCGTGGTGCCCGCGGAGGCGCTCGGGAAGGAGGTCGATGCCGATCGCTGGCGAACGCTCGGCGGCGCGCCCGAGGCGGTCGTCAGCCCGCAGTCGGCCGAGGAGGCCGCGTCGCTGTTGAGGTGGGCGAGCGCCGAGGGCGTGGGCGTGGTGCCGGCCGGGTCGGGGCGGAGGCTCGGGCCGCGGGTCGTGGACGGCCGCTACGTGGTCCTGTACACGGACCGGCTGACGGGCATCGAGATCTACGAGCCTGCCGACGTCACCCTCACGGCCCTGGCTGGAACGCGGTTGCGAGTGATCGACGAGGCCCTCCGCGCGCACAGCCAGTGGCTGCCCTTCGATCCGCCGAGCGCGCTCGATCGGACGCTCGGCGGGCTCGTCGCGGCGGGTGAGCCCGGACCGCTGGCGACCGGATACGGCTCCCTCCGCAATCACGTCCTGGGGCTGACCGTGGTGACCGGCGACGGGCGTGTCCTGCGGCTCGGTGGACGCGTCGTGAAGAACGTCGCCGGCTTCGACCTCCTCAAGCCGATGGTGGGCAGCCGCGGAGCGCTCGCGTTCATCGTCTCCGCGTGCCTGCGCGCCTTCCCGGAGCCCGCGACCGAGCGCCGGCTCGTCCTGCGGGCGGCCCGGCCGTCGGAGCTGGTCGGGGTCGCGCTCGCGGTCGGCACGGCTCCCGTGATGCCGGTCTCGTGCGTGGTGAGCGCGCGGGCGGGGGGGAGCGCCGACCTGGTGGTGCGGCTCCACGGCGCCGAGGCGACGGTCGACGCGGACCAGAGGACGCTGGAGAGGCACACCGGCGCCGCGTTCCGGGTGGAGGCGGCGGGTGGCGAGGCGGCGGACAGCGAGGCGGGGGGCGGCGAGGAGGCGGGCAGCGAGGAGGCGGGCAGCGAGGAGGCGGGCAGCGAGGAGGCAGGCGGGTGGGATGCCGGCGACTCGGCGGAGACTCCGGGTGAGCTGGTCGTGTCGGTGCTTCCCAGCCACCTGGCGGCGGCTCTCACCGCCCTGGAGCGCCTGGCGCCGGCCGCCCTCGTCGTGGACGCGTATGCGGGTCTCCTGCGGGCGCGCCTCCCCACGCTCGAACCGGAGGGCGTCCGGGCGGCGCGCGACGAGGTCGAAGCCCTCGGGGGAGGGCTCCGCGTCGCGCGCGCTCCGGCCGGGACGAGCGGGGCCGAGCTGGGGTCGCGGCCCTCGTCCGGTGAGGAGGAGCTCGCGGAGCGGCTGACCCGCGCCTTCGATCCCCACGCCGTGCTGTGGCGGGGCGAGCGATGACGTCGCCGTCCGGATCGGCCGAGCTCGCGGCCGCCCTCGAAGCGCAGAAGGAGCGCTTGCTGCCCTGCGTGCACTGCGGCTTCTGTCTTCCCGCGTGCCCGACGTACGTGCGGCTCGGCGACGAGGCCGACTCTCCGCGCGGTCGCCTCCACCTCATGGGCGCCGTCGTGGAGGGCAGGCTCGATCCGGCGTCGCGCGCCTTCCGCACCCACATCGACCGTTGCCTCGGGTGCCGGGCGTGCGAGCCCGTGTGCCCTTCGGGCGTCGAATACGGCACGCTGCTCGAGCTCGCGCGTGACACCGCGGCACGGCACCGGCCGCAGGGAGCGCTCACCCGGCTCCTGCTCGCCGTGATGGGCTCGTCCACCCTCCGCGGCGCGGCCTTCCTCGGGGGCAGGCTGGTCCGCGCCACGGGGCTGGCCGCGCTCGGGGCCCGGCTGGCGCCCGGGGCGGGACCCCTCCGCAGCGTGCGTCTGGGCCTCGCGATGCTCGCCGCCTCGACGCCCTGGAGGCCACCGGGTGGCGGCGCCGTGGACGGGGCGATCGCGGCTCCCCGGCCGCAGGCGCGTGAGGGGCGGGTGGCCGTCCTGGTCGGGTGCGTGCAGGACGGCCTGTACCGGCATCTCAACCGGGCCACGGTCCGGGTGCTGCGGGCGAACGGGTTCGACGTGGTGGAGGTCACCGGCCAGCAGTGCTGCGGCGCGCTGCATGCCCACGGGGGAGACCTGGGACGGGCCCGTGCCCTGGCCCGGGCGAACATCGACGCGTTCGAGCGCTCCGGCGTGGACCTGGTCGTGGTCAACACCGCGGGGTGCGGGGCCGCCATGAAGGAGTACGGGGCGCTGCTCGAGTCGGACCCGCAGTGGGCCGAGCGGGCGACGGCCTTCGAGGCGTGCGTCCGCGACGTCACGGAGCTCCTGGCCGAGGTCGGGCCACGGCCCGGCGCCGCCGTCCACTGCACCGTGGCCTACGACCATCCCTGCCACCTTCTGCACGGGCAGGGGGTGCGGCAGCCGCCGCTCGACGTCCTGGCGGCGATTCCGGGCCTGGAGGTTCGCATCGTCGACCGCGCGGACGAGTGCTGCGGCGGCGCCGGCATCTACGGGATCACCCACCCCGAGCTCGGCGGACGAATCGGCGGCGACAAGGTCGCCGCGGTGCGAAAGGCCGGATCGGACGCGGCGTGCACGCCCAATCCGGGGTGCATGATGCAGATCGGGGCGGGCCTGCGGCTGGCCGGAGCGCGCGAGGGCGTCGTCCATCCGGTGGAGCTCTTGGACGAGAGCTACCGGCGCGCGGGTTATTATTAGCCATGGACGAACACGACTCGAATCCGATCTCCACGCCCGATCTCGTGTCGCTCGGCGCCGAGCACCCGATCTGGGAGCGCTTCTTCCAGGTCGCCCCGCTGGTCATCGTGGGCACCAGGGAGCCCGACGGCGGCCACGACCTGGCGCCGAAGCACCTCGCCATGCCCATGGGCTGGGGCAACTTCTTCGGGTTCGCGTGCACGCCCGCGCACCGCACGTACCAGAACGCCCTGCGCGAGCGGGCCTTCACGGTGAGCTTCCCCAAGCCCTCGCAGGTGCTGTTCGCGAGCCTGGCGGCCGCGCCCCGCTGCGAGGACGACAGCAAGCCCTCCCTCGCTCTGCTGGAGACCTTCCCGGCCCGGGTCGTGGACGGGGTCCTGCTCCAGGACGCGTACCTCTATCTGGAGTGCGAGACGCACCGGATCTACGACGACTTCGACCACAACAGCCTGATCACCGGGCGCGTCNNGCGCGTCGTGGAGGCGCACGTGTCGGAGGAGGCGATCCGACGCTCCGACAAGGACGACGAGCAGCTCGTGTTCCGGGCGCCGCTCCTCGCGTACGTGGCGCCCGGGCGCTATGCCGAGGTCTCGCAGACCTTCGCGTTCCCCTTCCACAGGGGTTGGAGCCGCTAGGCATGGCGGAGACGGCGACCGAGCGGAGCCGCTCGGGGGAGGAGGCGCAGGAGGAGGCGCATCGCATGCTCGGGCACGCTCGAGCGATGTCGGACGAGTTCGTGGACTTCCTGTCGCGACTCGTGCTCGTCGAGACGCCCACGAACCGGCCGGAGACGATCGCCGGCGCGCACGCCCTGCTCGGTCCCTTTCTCGAGGAGCTCGGCTACGACGTGCGCATCATCCCCGGCCGCGTGAGCGGTGATCACCTCTACGCGCGGCCCAAGGGTCGCGCCCGGGGACGCCCGTCGCAGCTCCTCGTCGGCCACACCGACACGGTGTGGCCGCTGGACACCGTGGAGCGCATGCCCGTCCAGGTGGTCGACGGCCGCCTGCACGGGCCGGGAACGCTGGACATGAAGGGCGGCCTCGCGATGATGCTCTTCGCGCTGCGGGTGCTCCGGAGGATGCAGCGCGAGCCCGAGGTCACGCCGGTGCTCTTCATGAACGCGGACGAGGAGGTCGGCAGCCCCGACTCCAAGCCGTGGGTGCGGCGGCTGGCCAGGGCCGCCGACCGTGCGCTGATCCTCGAGCCGTCGCTCGGCCTGGAGGGACGGATCAAGACCGCGCGCAAGGGCGTGGGGCGCTTCGAGGTCGCGATCAAGGGCCGCGCCGCGCACGCCGGCCTCGAGCCGGAGCTCGGCGCGAGCGCGATCCTGGAGCTCTCCCACGTCATCCAGGAGCTGCACGCCCTCAACGACCCCGAGCGGGGGACGACGGTCAACGTCGGCATCATCGATGGCGGGATCCGCCCCAACGTGGTCGCGCCCGTGGCCCGCGCCAGCGTCGACGTGCGCGTCACGACCGTCGAGAACGGGCACAGGCTCGAGGATGCGGTGCGGGCGATCCGTCCCAGGGTGCCGGGCGTGGAGATCGTGGTCGAGGGCGGCGTGGCCGTGGCGCCGCTGGAGCGCACGCCCAGGAATCGAGCGCTGTGGGAGCAGGCCAGGGCGGCGGGCGAGGAGCTCGGCCTCTCCCTCCAGGAGACGATGGCCGGGGGCGGGTCGGACGGGAACACGACGAGCTTGTTCACCGCCACGCTGGACGGCCTCGGCTGCGTCGGCGACGGCGCCCATGCCGATCACGAGCACATCGTGATCGCTCCGACCATCGATCGGTGCGCGCTGCTGGCGCGGCTCATGCTCGCTCCCGCGCAGCGGCCGGTGACGGTCTGACGGAGGCGGTGTGATGGCCCAGCCGATGCTCGGCTCGCTGACCCGCATCGCGGAGCTTCCGGCCTGGCCCTTTCCGTGCGAGCCGTTGCCCCGCGACGTCTGGAGGGCCGGCGACTTCGTGATGGCCGAGGTGATCCCGCACCGCTTCCTCGACTCGGGGTTCGAGCTGGTGACCGGCCGCAAGGTCCAGCCGCTGCCGGGCGACCGTCTGGTCGGGGCCTTCGCCCGGCGCTTCGCCACGCTCGAGGCCACCGGCTCCTTCGAGGAGGTCGGCGAGGATCTCCGCATGGACTGCCTCACCGAGGGCGGGTGCTTCGGCCGGGCCACCTCCCTGTCGCGGTTCTCCAAGGCGATGATGCCCGTCCGCTATCTGGGGCATCTGCTCGTGAACGGGCGCGCGACCAACATGCGCGATCACGTGCCCGAGCCACCGGAGGCTCCCTTCGAGGTTCCGGTGGTCCTCGTCGCCGGCACGTCGATGTCATCCGGAAAGACCTACTCCGCGCGCGTGGCGGTCCGGGAGCTCAAGAAGCTCGGCCATACCGTCGTCGCCGCGAAGCTGACCGGGGCGGGACGCTGGCACGATACGCTGACGATGCGCGACGCAGGGGCCGACTTCATCTTCGACTTCGCGGACGCGGGACTGCCCACCAGCGTCTGTCCCGAGGAGGAGTACCGGGAGGCGATCGCGGGCCTGCTGCGCCGGATGGGGGCCACCGGTGCGACGGTCGCGGTCGTCGAGGCGGGCGCCTCTCCTCTGGAGCCTTACAACGGCGGAACCCTGGTCGAGATGATCGATGCCCACATCGTCTTCACGATCCTCGCGGCCTCCGACCCCTACGCGGTGATCGGGATCCAGCACGGCTGGGAGCGCGACTTCGACCTCGTGACGGGCCCCACGGCGAACACGAGGGCGGGCGTGGCCCTGGTGCACCGGCTCGCCGGGCTTCCGGCGCTCGACATCCTGGACGAAGCGACGCACGGGAGCGTGCGCCAGCGCCTCGAAGAGGCCGTGGGATCGAAGGGTGAGGCGTGACGGCCGGCTACACGATCCGTCCGTTCGAGACCATCGAGGAGTATCGCGAGTGCGCGGCGCTCCAGGACGAGACGTGGGGAGCGGGCTTCTCCGAGCGCGTCTCGCCGGCGATCCTGAAGGTGTCGCAGATCCTCGGGGGCGTCTCGGCCGGCGCCTACGACGCCGAAGGCGCGCTCGTCGGCTTCGTGTTCGGCATGACGGGGGTCAGGGACGGAGAGCTGGTGCATTGGTCGGACATGCTCGCGGTCCGGCGCGACGCGCGCGACAGCGGGCTCGGGCGCGCCCTCAAGGCGTATCAGCGGGAGCGCATGCTCGAGCTCGGCGTCGGCAAGATGTTCTGGACCTTCGACCCGCTGCAGTCGCGCAACGCCCACCTGAACTTCGGCAAGCTCGGCATCGTCGTGCGGGAGTACGTCGAGGACATGTACGGCCAAACGGACTCGCCGCTGCACCGTGGGATCGGCACGGACCGCTTCGTGGCGCTCTGGCTGCTCGACTCCGCCCGGGTCCGCGGGCGGCTGGGCCTGCCCGAGAGCGGCGCCGCGAGCTCCGGCGAGCGGCCGTCGGTCGGCTCGGACCGTGCCGGGCGAGCGGCCGAGGGATCGCCGGTGGGGCTGGCCGAGCTGCCGCTGGCTCTGAGCGCCGAGCCGGACGAGCCCCATCCGCGGCCGGGCCCTCCCGCGCTGGGGTTGGGGAACGACCTGACGGGAGTCCAGATTCCTTCGGACATCGCATCCCTGATGGACGACGATCCGGATCTGGCGCGGGCCTGGCGAGCCGCCACGCGGGCGACGTTCACGCACTACCTGCGGGCGGGGTACGAGGTTCGGGAGTTCGTTCGAGGAGAGCGCGCGTCGACGTACGTGCTCGCGCGCGGAGAGGGCTGAGGAGCGCCAGCACGGCTGAACGGAGAGTTCGATGGGGATGAAGCGGGACACGTGCATCGCGATCATCGGGGCCGGGCCGACGGGTCTCGACGCGGCTCTGGCGGCCTTGGAGGCCGGCGTCGAATTCCGCGTCTACGAGGCCTCGAGCCGTGCCGGTGGCAACGTGCGGGCGTGGGGTCACGTCCGCCTCTTCACCCCATGGTCGATGAACGTCTCTCCCCGGGCGCGCGCCGCCCTCGCGGCGGAGGGGCAGGCGGTCCCGAGCGGGGAGGGGTGCCCCACGGGCAACGAGCTCGCCCACGACGTCCTCGACCCGCTCGCCCGCCTGCCCCGGCTCGCGCCGCACATCCGGTTCGGATCGCGAGTGCTCGAGATCGGCCGGGACGGGCTTCTGAAGCACGACGAGATCGGAACCGGCGCTCGGACGAGCGTCCCGTTCCGCCTGCTCATCCAGGGCTCGGACGGCGAGGAGCACGTGGAGCGCGCGGATGTGGTGCTGGACTGCAGCGGCTCCTACTCGACCCCGAACGCCCTGGGGGTCGGAGGCATCCACGCGCCGGGGGAACGCAGCGCAGCGGACCGCATCATCCGCCGCATTCCCGATCTCGACGTTCCGAGCTTCAGCGGCGACGCCCCCGGATGGGCGGGGCGGCGCATCCTTCTGGTCGGCGCGGGACACTCGGCCCAGACCGCGGCCCGCGACCTCGCCGGGCTCGTGCGGCGGTCGCCGGACACGCAGGTCGTGTGGGCGATCCGCAGCGAGTCGCCCGATTTCGACGCCGTGGACGACGACCCCCTGCCGGAGCGGGCGGCGCTGGTCGCCGCCGCGCGCGAGCTGGCCCTCGCCCGGGAAACGCCGCTCGACGTGCGCCTCGGGACGGTGGTCGACGCGCTGGCGCCCTCGGAGTCCGGGATCGTGGTCACGCTGCGAGGCCCGGAAGGCACGACCGACCAGGTCGTCGTCGACCGGGTCGTCTCCCTCGTCGGTGCGGTGGGTGACGCGAGGATGTACCGGCAGCTCCAGGTTCACGAGTGCTGGGCCACGCAGGGCCCGATGAAGCTCGCCGCCGCGCTGCTCGCTTCCTCGTCCACCGACTGTCTCACGGAGTCCGGCCACGGCCCGGAGACGCTGCGCAACCCGGAGCCGAACTTCTTCATCCTCGGAGACAAGTCCTACGGGCGGAGCGCCAAGTTTCTCATGCGGGTCGGCTGGGAGCAGGTCGACGACGTCTTCACGCTCCTCGAGTCCTCGCTTCCGGCGAGCGGGGCCACGCGATGAGGATCGAGAGAGCGGTGTTGCGCGAGATCCCGCTGCGGCTCAGGGAGTTCTTCGAGATCAGCAGCGGCGGGAGCCAGGACCGAAGGGTGGTTCTGCTCACCCTGTACGGGGACGGCCACGAGGGGTGGAGCGAGTGCGTCGCCTCGAACGATCCTTCGTACGCGTACGAGACCGTGGAGACCGCCTGGCACGTGCTCACCGACTTCATCCTGCCCCGGGTCGTCGGCCGGGATGCCCTCGGGCCGGGGGACGTCCTGTCGCCGGCCGCATGGATCCGCGGCCACGGGATGGCGAAAGCGGCCGTGGAGATGGCCGCGTGGGACCTGGCGGCCCGAGCCGACGGCGTCTCGCTCTCCAGAAAGCTCGGCGGCAGCCGCCCCGCCGTGCCGGTCGGGGTGAGCGTCGGGCTCAAGCCGACCGACGAGGAGCTGCACGAAGCCGTGGCCGGCTACGTCGAGGACGGCTACGCCCGCGTCAAGATCAAGATCAAGCCCGGGCGCGACATCGAGATGCTCGCCGGGCTGCGCGAGCGCTTCCCCGACGTCGCCTTCATGGCGGACGCCAACTCGGCGTACCGTCTCGGCGACGCGGACCGGCTCCGGCAGCTCGACGCGCTCGACCTGATGATGATCGAGCAGCCGCTGCGCTACGACGACTTTCTGGAGCACGCGCGCCTCCAGGAGCGCATCGAGACGCCCGTCTGCCTGGACGAGTCGATCAAGTCGGTAGGCGACGCCGCGCTCGCGCTCGAGCTGGGGAGCTGCCGGATCATCAACATCAAGCCGGGGCGGGTGGGCGGCTTCGGGGAGAGCCGCGCGATCCACGACCTGATGAGGGACGCCGGCCTCGACGTTTGGTGCGGCGGGATGCTGGAGTCGGGCATCGGGCGTGCGCACAACGTCGCCCTCGCATCGCTCGCGGGCTTCACCCTTCCCGGGGACATCTCGGCGAGCCGGCGCTACTGGGAGCGCGACATCGTCTCGCCCGAGTTCGAGGTGTCGGACGGGACGATGGCCGTCCCGACCGGACCCGGCATCGGCGTCGAGGTCGACGAGGAGCGCATCGAGGCGCTCACCGTGCGCGTCGCGGAGTTCGGCTAGACCGTAGCCGGTGATGGTCGAGCACCAAGGTTGGCGCGGCGTGGCATGGGCGACCGCACGGCACGGCCCTCCGCCGGAAGGCACGGGCTCGTGCGGTCGGCACCCGCTCATGGGCTCACCTCGCGGACGCACCAGGGGCAGAAGCGCCAGCCTGGCCGGAGGTCCCGTCCGCACGCGCAGCGTCGACCGGTTCGCCGCCCGCACCCCGGGCAGCCGGCGGCACCCGGGGGAACGTCGGCCTCGCACGCGGGGCAGGGCGCGCCGACGTCACCGGCCCCGCGGATGAGGCGAGCCGCCTCGTGCGGGGTGGCCAGCCCGGTCTCGACCGCCCGGCGCGCGTCGCCGCTCAACGTGCCCATGCCGCTCTCGAGCGCGAGCCGGCGCAGAGCGGCCGAGGCTCCGTCGCGGCAGATCTCGTCGCGCAGGGGATCCGAGACCGTCAGGACCTGGTAGACGCCGGTCCTGCCCCGCGAGCCGCCGTCGCACTGCTCGCAGCCGCGGCCCCGGCAGACGACGCACCGCTTGCGCACGAGCCGCTGCGCCACGACCCCCGACAGCCCGCCCGCGACCAGAAAGGGCGGCACGCCCATGTTCAGGAGCCGGGTGACAGCGCCCGGGGCGTCCGTCGTGTGGATCGTGGAGAGCACGAGGTGGCCGGTGAGCGCGGCGGGCATCGCGATCTCGGCGGTCTCGCGGTCGCGGATCTCGCCGACCATCACGACGTCCGGATCCTGCCGCAGCACGGAGCGCAGCGCCTCGGCGAAGCCGAGGCCCGCGCGGGCATCGACCTGGACCTGATTCGCGCCCTCGAGCGCGTACTCCACCGGATCCTCCAGCGTCACGACGTTGTGCGCCTCGCGGTCGACCTCGGAGAGGGCGGCGAAGAGCGTGGTGCTCTTTCCGCTCCCGGTGGGTCCCGCCGCGAGGATCACGCCCTCGCCCCGCGCCAGGAGGCGCCGGAGCGCCCGGAGGTCCGCCGGGGCCATGCCGAGGCCGGAGAGCCCGGTCGGCGCGGCGTGGGCATCGAGGATGCGCACGACCGCCTTCTCGCCCCCGTTCACCGGAAGCGTGCTGAGCCGGAGCGTGAGCTCGCGGTCGTGGTGGGTGAGGGTGATGCGCCCGTCCTGGGCGCGGCGTCGGACGGAGATGTCCATGCCGGCGATCACCTTGAGGCGGGACAGCACGGCTCGGCGGGAGGCGGCCGGCAGGTCGGCCCTGGGCCTCAGCACACCGTCGATGCGCACGCGGACCCGGACGTCCCGGCCCGTCTCCTCCACGTGGATGTCGCTCGCCCCCTCGTCGATGGCGCTGCGCAGGATGTGATCGACGAGGCGCACGACGGGGGCACGCCGGGTCGCCGCCTCCAGAGGGACCTGCCGGGCCGCCGGCTGCTCGGCGCGCAGCTCCTCGGGAAGCGCATCGAGCAGCTCGGCGATCCCGTCCCCGTAGTGGAGGTCGATCCCCTCCGCGACCGCCTCGGGCGACGCGACGACGGGCTGAACCCTGCGGCCCGTCTGGAACTGGAGGTCGTCGACGGCCCTGAGGTCGAGGGGATCGGCCATCGCGACGGTGAGGGTCCGCCCGGTGACCGTGAGCGGGAGGACCGCGTGCGAGCGCACGAGCTCCTCCTGCACGAGGCGCGTGGCGTCGGGGGCGACTCGGAGGGGGGTCGGGCGGAACGGGAGGCCGAGCTGGACGGAGAGCGCGCGTGCCACCTCCTCTGCGGAGACCGCGCCCAGCCGGACGAGGGTCTCCCCGATCCGCTCGCCCGGACGACGGGCCGGGCCGAGGGCATCCTCGAGGCTGCGCGGCGCCACCGCACCGCACTCGAGGAGGAGCTGTCCCAGGATCTTGGCTCGGACGATCATCGCCCATGTTGGAGGGGGCGACGGGCTCTTGGGATGGGAAGCTGGGACGACGGGCCTTCAGCGCTCGCTTGCCCGGCTCCAGGCCGAGCGCCGCATGGACTCGAGGACGAACCCCGCCACCTGCCTCACGTCCTTCAGCCGCGGCGCCCGCTCCGCCCCGGGGCCCGAAGCGAAGCCGAGCACCGGGTTCGTCGTGTGCCCCCCGCGCACGTCCTCCAGGTTCCCGTGGTCGCTGGCCACGAGGAGCAGGGTGGACGGATCCAGGCTCGCGGTCACGCCCTCGAGGAACCGGTCGACCCGCTCGAGCGCCGCGATCGCCTCGTCCATGCCGCCCCGGTGACCGACCGTGTCGGTGGCGTAGTGCGCGTAGAGGGTGAGGTCGGCGCTCGCCGCGATGCGGGCGAGGTTCGCGCCCGCATCGCGGGGGGTGACGGAGGGGAGCCACTCGTGACCGAGGTGGCGACGCCACCCGTCGTTGACGATCTCGCTGGACACCGCCCGCCCCTCGCCGAGCGCCTCCTCGTGCCGGTCGAGCACGCCCGCGGCACGGGCCGCGAGCGGAGGAGCCGCGATGCGGCGGCCACCGCGAGGGCCCGGCCATCCGCGGGGGTACGCGTTGGCGAAGGCGACGGTGCCGCCCGCCTCGGCCGCTCGGCGCAGAACGCTGCGCTCCTCGACCAGGGGGCGGAGCCGGACGGGCGTCCAGGGGCCGAAGTGCCGTCCGTAGATCTCGGCTGCGCTCTCGCCGGTCAGGAGCGCGGCCTGGCCGGTCCCGCTCTGCGGCGTTCCCTCGACGTCGAGGCTCGCGTCAAGGGGGAACGACGTCCCATCGGGGCCTTCCACGGTCGGATCGTCGAGGGTAGGTATTCGCCCACCCGTCAGCCGTTGGAGGGTGGGAATCCGTGTGCCGGCCCGCACGAACGGGTTGACCTCGGGATTCGCCGGCCCGATGCCGACGCCGTCGAGGAAGATGAAGAGGACCCGTGCGGTCACTCCGCCGGGCGCAGATCCACCGTCACCTGGACCTGGACGTGCCCCATGTCGGCGCGGTCGCGAATCGCGTCCCGGATCCGCGGCTCGAGCTTCTGATAGGCGCTCAGGATGCCCTCGCGGAGCTCCTTGCGCAGGACCTTGAGCGCGTTCACGTCGGCCCGGCTCGTCTTGGTCTCCTTCTTCGCGTCGGCGATCTCGTACGGCTTGATCTCGAACGGCGACACGCCGACGTCGTCGTAGCGATCGTGATCCAGGTACTGGATCGAGATGCTGACGTCGCCACGGGCGTGGTGATGGTGGATGTCACCCACGGCCTGGAACCGCGAGGCCAGCCGCCCGAGCTCGGTGCGCTGCGCCGCTTTGGTGTAGGCGCGCTCGAGGATCTGGAAGATCCGCCGCAGACGCTCTGCCGTCGTGGCGTCCAGGTCCGGGATCTCCGTGTCGAGGTCCCGTCCCATCGCCTGTCGCTCGACGTACAGACCCGCCGACTCGGCATCGCGGCTGCGAGCCCGGTCGATGTTGTCGAGGATGCGGTCGGGATTGGTGCGGTAGCTCATGAATGCCTGGCTGCGGTGCGCTCCCCTCTCGTTCGGCCGCCCTGAAGCTCGCCGAATCGGAATACTCACGATATCTATTCACCGATCGGCGGCCAAGGGCGCGGGGTGAGACCGGCACCGCCGCAAAGCGGCTTCGCGCGGCTTGGGCCGACGGGCCGCCGGGAAGGGCGGCCCGACGCGAAAGCGGCGCTTCGGGCGGGCCGGTAACGACCTCACAGGAGACCAACATGCGCAGCCCCCTGCTCTCGCTCGTGCCCATCCTCGCGCTCGCCGCCTGTGCGGGCTCCGGCCCGGCCAGCCTGGGCTACGGAGTTCCCGCCGAGCCCGAGGTGACGTACGCCTACGGGGACACGACGCTCGTCACCGCGGCGGTCATGGGCCAGCGCATGGAGATCGGGCTGCGCGGAAGCGCCGACTACGGCGTCGCCTTCGGGCCGGCTCCGGACGGGGTCGAGGTGACGCTGACGGTCGAGAGGCTCGCCGCGACGGTGAGCATGCCCATGGCGTCGCCCGAGCCCGCCGACGAGAGCGACGTGCAGGGGGCGCTCGTCTTCTCGCTCGACCGTCGCGGCAACGCCACCGTGACCGCCGCCCCCGAGGTCTCCCAGGCTGCGGGCCGGATGATCTCCGGTCTCACGACCGCGCACACCTTCTTCCCCGGCCTTCCCGATCGGGTGGTGGCCCCGGGCGACCAGTGGGTGGACACGCTTTCCTACGAAGGGGACGCCGAGCTCGGAGCTACGTCAGAGTCCAGCGTGATCGAGTACACGGTCGTGGGCGACACCGTGGTGGAAGGTCGTGATCTCCTGAAGATCTCCCTGTCCGGGACGACCGAGTCGAGCAACTCCATGGACCTGGCGGGCACGCCGGTCGCGCAGGAATCCACCCTCGACGTCGAGGGGCACGTGCTCTGGGATTCCGAGGCGGGCGTGATGTTCGAGCTGGTCCGCAACGGCCGGGGCCGGGGCGAGGTCCAGGTGCCGATCGTGCCGCTCCCGCTGCCGATCGAGCTCGAGTCGGTGCAGCGCGCCCGACTCCGGAGCCGGTAGCGGCCGGGAGGGCTCCTACCGGCCCACCCCCGGCAGCTCCGCTCCGGGCTCGTCGCTCCACCACCAGAGCGGCTCGATCTCTCGCTGGCGCGGCCAGACCTCGGTCAGGGTGTCGCCCTCGTAGAGCCTTCCGTTCAGCATCACCCGGTCGACCGTGTTCGTGTTGCGCAGGTCGTCGAGCGGGTCCGCGTCCAGGATCACGAGGTCGGCGAGCTTGCCCGCCTCGATGCTGCCCACGTCCCCGTCGAGCCCGATCGCCTGGGCTCCGAAGATCGTCGCAACCCGGAGCGCGTCGTGGTTCGACAGCCCGCCCGAGGCGACGGCCCAGAGCTCCCAGTGGTACCCGAGGCCCTGGAGCTGACCGTGGCTGCCGACACCCACGCGGCCGCCGGCCTCGACGAGGTCCCTGACGAAGGCTCCGTGGTCGGAGCTGACGTACTGCTCGGCTCGGAACCACTGCGGCCGGCGCAACGTCATCCGATCGATCTCCGAGTGCGGGGTGAAGCGCCGGAGCTTCGCGTCGTCGTGTACCTCCTCCGTCTCGAAGAACCAGTTCTCCGCCCAGGGTCCCCCGTAGGCGACGAGAAGCGTCGGCGTGTAGACGCGGCCCACCTCGACGAAGAGCCGAACCACGTCGTCGTACAGCGGATACACCGGCATCGAGTGCTCCAGCCCCGGATACCCGTCGATCGTCTCGGTGAGGTTCTGCTTGAGGTTGAGCGACCCCTCCGTGGTCGGCATCAGGCGCAGGTCGCGGGCCGCCTCGATGATCCACTGCCTCTGCTGTCGATTCCCGGAGACGTACATCTTGATCGTCTTCGTGTCGTAGTAGTCGCTGTAGCGGCTCAGCAGCGTATGCGCGTGCTCGTAGTCCCGCACGTTCTGCTGCCAGAATACGCCGGGGCCGGTCGAGTACACGCGAGGCCCGAGGATCTCGCCGGCGCGCACCATGTCGGCGTACGACAGCACGTCGGTGGTCGCGGTCTGCGGGTCGCGCGTGGTCGTCACGCCGTAGGCGAGGTTGGCGAGGTAGATCCAGGGCTGCTTCTTGTGCGTGCCCCAGGAGGGCCACATGTGCGCGTGCGTGTCCACGAAGCCCGGCAGGATCGTCTTGCCCGAGAGGTCGAGCACCTCGGCTCCTTCGGGGACGGCGACCGAGCCGGTCGCTCCGACCGCCGCGATGCGGTTGTCGCGCACCACGACGTCCGCGCTCTCGATGACCTCGTCGCCGACCATCGTGACCGCGCGCGCCCCGCGCAGGACGACGGTCCCGCGCGGGATGTCCCGAGCGGCCGTGATCTCGACGCGGACCTCGCTCGCCCGGTACCCGTCGTCCTCGCCGGTCCCGTCCTCGTCCTCCTCCGCCTCCTCTGCCTCCTCCTGCCTCCTCCTCCGGCGGCGCGGCGCGCCGCGCCGTGGCCACGGAGTCGTCGTGTGCCTCGGCGGCGTCCAGGTCGTAGACGAAGTGCGCGTTGCCGAGCGAGAAATGGACCGCGCGGCCGTCCGCGCTCCAGGCGGGGAACTCGCCGCCCATCACGGTCGAGACCCGCCGGGCCGGAAACTGCGCGTCGTCGGGGTCGGCCACGGAGATCGTGGGCGTTTCGCCCCCGACCCTGGGCACCGTCACCACGAAGAGCTCGTCCTCGACGACGGCCAGCGCCTGGTCGCCGCGAGGCGCCATCAGGATCTCCTCGGCGTTGGCCGGGCTCGGGAACCCGGGCGGCGTGCGGCCGCGCACGCGCACGTGGTGCTTCAGGTCGGTGCCGTCCCAGCGCACGGACGCCAGCCCGTCCGAGCCGTCCAGGTAGAAGATCCGCTCGGGGTCCTGGGTGAAGTGCGGGCGCGGCGTGCCGCTCATCGGCGCGACGTGCGTGGGCTCGCCTCCCTCGGCAGGAAACCAGACCATCTCGTTCGCCACGGAGGCGGGCCGAGATCCGGGGTTGTTTCGGAAGGCCTGGGCCGAGCCCCGGAGCGCAACGATGCGGTCGCCGCGCGGCGACCAGGCGGGCGACAGGTAGAGGCCGGCGTCGACCGAGACCCGCCGGGCCGGCCCCCCTTCCGCATCCACGCGATACAGCCATCCCTCCTCTCCCTCCCACGTCGCGTACGCGATCGACCCGCCATCCGGCGACCACGCCGGGCTGTGCTCGGAGACCCCCGTCGCCTCGGTGAGGCGACGCGCGTCCGATCCGTCCGCGCGGGCGACCCAGAGCTTGTCCATGGCGGTGAAGGCCACCCGCGTGCCGTCGGGCGAGGGCGCGGCGTCGCGGATCTGGCGCACGACGAAGCGGGGCTCGTCGGACACGGGGTAGTCGAACTCCGCGGCCGGGCTGACCTCGAGGTCGAAGCGCACGCGGAAGGGGATCTCCACGGCCGGACCGCCCGCGACCGGGATCTTCCAGATCTTGCCCCCGTAGCTGGCGACGAGGTGCTCCGAGTCCGGCGTGAAGCTCATCCCGGGAAGCGCGTCCCGCGACGCCCGGGACTCCTGATCGTCATGCTGCACCGGGTATGCGAGCCAGCGCTCGTCCCCCGAGTCGAGGTCGCGCAGGACCAGCCCGGTGTGCTCCTCGTGGCGCGTGCCGTAGACGAGCCAGCGGCCGTCCGGGGAGAGCGTCGGACGGATGCCGGAGCCGTATCGGCTGGAGCGGGCGTACGTCTCGCCGGTCTCCCGGTCGTAGACCCGGAGCTGGTATTGGGGGAACTGGGCGTTGTACTGCCAGTCGTTGGTGCGCTGCGCGAACCAGACGTAGCGCTCCTCCGGGCCGAAGGCCGCGCCGATCGTCTTGAGGTTCTCCGGCTCGGAGATGAGCTGCGCGCCGCCACCCCCGTCCCGGTGATGGAGCCACAGCTTCGGCAGCCCGCTGCGGAAGCCTCCCTTCGAGACGACGAGGTACTCGCCGTCGGGCGTCCACTCCGGCGATTCGATCCGGTTCGCGCCTCCGGTGGTGACCTGCGTCGTATCGGAGCCGTCGGCCGCCATCACGTAGAGGTTCTCGCCCCCGTCCCGGTCGGACTGGTAGGCGATCCACGCTCCGTCGGGCGAGAAGCGCGGCTGCGCGTCGAAGCCCATGCCGGACGTCACCTGGGTCGCGTCTCCGCCCTCGATCGGCACCGTGAACAGGTCGCCGAGGAAGTCGAAGACGATGGTGCGCCCGTCGGGGCTGACGTCGACGGAGATCCAGCTGCCCTCGGTGAGGTCGATCGGCAGCATCCGGTTCTCCGCCCACCCCTGGAGCGGCAGATCCTGCTCCCTGCGCTCGTCCGCGCCCTCCTGCGCGTCGGCCGGTGCGGCGGCGAGCGCGAGGGTCAGCGTGAGGAAGAGGCCGAGGGCCGGAACGGAGGGGAGCGCGGACGGGCCGCGGAGGCGGAGCGCGTGCATGGCTGGATCGACCGGAGGCGGTTGTGAAAAGGCGCACGGGCTCGTCTCGCGCGCTGGAGCTCCGAATATTTCCGGCGCCCGACCCTTAGGCAAAGGGTCGCGGGAGGTCGGCCGGAACCTCCTGGTGCCGTCGGCCTGACCGGACCGGGGGGAACGCCTCGGGCGGCGTGCTCGGATGATCCGCCTGCGCTACCGGCGCCGGCTACGGGCCACCCGCGGGAAGGTGCAGCGACAGGCCCCACGGCTCATCGCGGGCGGCCGGCACGGTCGGGTGGATGTCGACCCATCCGACGGAGAGCCTCCTGCCGAGCATCGCGCCGAGCGTGCCCCCGATCACGCCGAAGAACAGCGCGCCGCGTCGCTGGTCCGACACCTTCTGCTCGGCTGCGAGGCGCTCCTCGGCTTCGGCGGCCGTCTCACCCGGAAGACGGTCGGAGTCACAAGAAAGCCCCGGGCCCGCCCGGCAGCCGCCGGCCGAACCGAAGCCGAGGCTCGGGCCAAGCGCGTAGCCGGCCGCACCGAGAGCCGCGCCTCCCGCGACGCCGCCCAGGAGCATGCGCGTCGTGCGGTCGCTTCTGACCTGACGCCTTTCGATCCTGACGGTGCCCAGCTCCACCGTGTGGTAGATCAACGGACCCAGGCTGCAGGTCGGTCCCTCCCCGTGCGCCAGCCCCGCCATGCACCGGGGTGGCTCCCGCGCGATCACCGTGACCTGTCGGCCTTCGACCTTGAGGACGCTGCCCACGAAGCGCTCCACGGCCGCGGGATCGGAAGCGTCCGACCCCGGGAGCTCGACCCTCACCGAGTCACCGGCGAAGAGCTCGTCGGACCCCTGGGCGAGCGCCGAAGACGGGAGCCCCGCCGTGAGGGCCCCCGCCGTGACGGCGGCGCAGCGAAGCGGGTGCAGATAGCGGCGGCGAGACATGAGTCGATGGCTGGGGGAGGCGATGAGGACGCGCGGTGCCATGCTGCGGCTGACAGCTAGCACCATCGAGCGAACCGCGACAGGGGTGTCGGCTCCCGCCGCGGGGACCGGGCTCGAGCGTGTCCCGCCCGGCCGCAGGTGGTGCGCGGTCGCGTGCGAAGGCTCGCCGCGGGCGAGGAGCGCTCCGATATTTCCGGTGCCCGGCCCGTGGGCGAAGGAATCGCCGCAGGTCGGTCGGACCCGATCGAGGAGGCAGCCGCATGGAACCGAGCATGGAGGACTCCGGCGTCGAAGGTCGAACGCAGGAGGAGCCGGATCACCGGCAGCCGCAACGGGAGACGATCGAGCTCCCCTCGCTGCCGAAGCGTCTCGTGTCCGTCTTCGTCAGCCCGGGCGCGCTCACCCAACAGCTGGCCGCCGACCCGAGGTGGCTCGGGGCCATGCTGGTTTCGGCCGTCGTCGTGGGGGTGGCGACCGCGCTGATCCCCGTGGACCTCTTTCTGGAGGCCCAGCGTCAGGCTGCGATGGAGCGCGGGGTGGACTTCCCCGAGCTCCCCCAGCGCATGCGCGACTTGATGCGCTTCGTGTTCCCGACCTTCGCGGTGTTGAGCACGGTCCTCTTCACCTTCGTTTTCGCGGGCCTGTACACGCTGATCTTCGCGTTCATCCTCGGGGACGAGGGCCGCTTCAAGCAGTACCTTGCGATGCTGGCGCACGCGTGGTTCATTGCCGCCGTGTTCGGCCTCCTGGTCGCGCCGCTCCGGATCGCGACCGAGAACCCGCAGTTCACGCTCAACCTCGCGAGCTTCTTCTTCTTCCTGCCGGACGGCTACTTCCTGAACGTCCTCAGGGCATTGGACCTCTCTCAGATATGGGCAACGCTGGTCTTCGCTCAGGGTGCGCACGCCATCGACCGGAGGCGCGGCTTCGGCAGCGCCGCCGCGGTCGGCCTCGGCGTGCTGCTCGCCTTCGCCCTGGTGGCGGGCCGCTTCATGTAGGAGATCCCGGGGTCGGGTGGCCCTCGCGGACCGGGTCGCTTCGGGGGTCGGGAGGCGCATGACCGCCCAGCGCACGCGCCTCGCCGCGTGGGTCGTCGCCGCCACCTCCATCGTGGCGGCGCTCTTCCACATGTACGCGGCGGGCGTGTCCCCTTTCACCGCGCTCATCCAGAGGCCCGTGCATCTGGGCTTGATGGCCACGCTCGGGTTCCTGGGCGTCGGTGTTCAGCGCACGTTGCGCGAGGAGGGGGAGCCCAATCCCGCGCGGGAGCGTCTCCTGAGCGGCCTCGGCTGGGTGCTCGCGGGACTCTCCCTGGTGGTGTGCGCGTATCTCGCGCTCGAGGCAGACGAGCTGGTCGTGCGCTCCGGGATGCCGACGGCGCTGGACCTCGCGATGGGCGCGGTCTGCGTGCTCCTCACCCTGGAGCTCGCGCGCCGCGCGACGGGGTGGGGGCTGGTCGCGGTCTGTCTGCTCGCGCTCGGCTACGCGTTTTCCGGTCCGTACCTCCCCGGGTTTCTGGCGCACCGTGGCTACGACGCGACGCGCGTCATCGAGCAGCTCTACCTGTCGACGGAGGGGATCTGGGGCATCCCGCTCGGCGTGTCCGCGAGCTTCGTGTATCTCTTCGTCCTCTTCGGGGCGGTGCTCGACACGGCGGGCGGCGGCGCGCTCCTGATCGCTCTCGCCAACCGTGTGGCCGGCCGGACCCGCGGCGGGCCCGCGAAGACCGCCGCCGTCGCGAGCGCCTTCATGGGCTCGCTGTCGGGCAGCGCCGTGGCGAACGTGGTCACCACCGGCACCTTCACGATCCCCTTGATGAAGCGCGCCGGCTTCCGCCCCTTCTTCGCCGGCGCGATCGAAGCCGCGGCCAGCACGGGAGGCCAGCTCATGCCGCCCGTCATGGGCGCGGGCGCGTTCATCCTCGCCACGTGGACCAACATCCCCTACCTGGACGTCGCGGTCGCGGCGATCATCCCGGCGGTCCTCTACTACGCGGCGCTCTTGGCGGCCATCCACTTCCGGGCCGCGCGCATGGGCATCGAGCCGGCGGGTACCGAGGCATCCGAGCCGGTCCTCGATCGGCTGCACCTGCTGCTCCCGCTCGCGATCATCGTGGTCCTGCTCGGCATGGGCCGATCACCGATGCGCGCCGCCTTCTGGGGCGTGGCTTCCGCCCTGATCATCGCGGTCCTGCGCCCCTCCACCCGGCCGTCGCCTCGGGAGCTGCGCGAGATCATGGAGCGCGCCGGGCAGGGCGCGGTCCAGGTCGCCGCCGCGTGCGCCGCCGCGGGCATCGTCGTGGGGGTGGCGTCGCTGACCGGAATCGGGCTCCGCATGTCGGAGCTCATCATCACGCTGTCGGGCGGGGAGCTGCTTCCGGCGCTCCTCCTGACGGCGCTGGGCTCGATCGTGTTGGGGATGGGGCTGCCGACCACGGCGGCGTACGTCGTGTTGGCCGCCCTGGGAGCGCCCGCGCTCGTGCAGCTCGGCGTGCCGCTCCTGCAGGCCCACCTCTTCATCTTCTACTTCGGGTGCATCTCCAACGTCACGCCCCCGGTCTCGCTCGCCGCCTTCGCGGCGGCCGGCATCGCGGGCTCGCCGGCCCTGCGGACGGCCTTCGTCGCGGCCGCCCTCGCCGGCGCGGGCTTCATCGTTCCGTTCATGTTCGTGTACGGACCGGAGCTGCTCATGGTGGGCAGCGTGACGCAGATCCTGCCCGCCACGGTGACGGCGCTCTTCGGCGTCACCGCGCTCGCCGCGGCGGCGGTCGGGTACGCCCGTAAGCGGCTCGGATGGTGGGAGCGCGCGGTTGCCCTGGTCGCAGCCCTCCTGCTCGTCTATCCGGACCTCCTGACCGACGGGGCTGGGCTTCTGGCCTTCGCCGTTGTTTTTTTGAGGGCTGACGAGCGGGACTCGCGCCACACCGCGGCGCCGTAGCGGCCCGCTGCTCTCACGGAGGCGAGATGGTCGACGAGATGGTCAAGAGGATGCTCGGGGCGGGGGCCGTGCTGGCGCTGGTCGGCGCCGCCGCCTGCGGAAGCGAGGGTCGGGTCGCGTTCCTCTCGCTCGGCACGGCGGGCACGGGTGGCATCTACTACCCGCTCGGGGGGGCGATCGCGAGCCGGATGTCGGTCGCCGACTCGGCCCGGCAATACACGGCGGAGGTGAGCGGCGGATCCGTCGAGAACATCAACCGGCTCAACTCGGGGCAGATGGACCTGGCCATGGTGATCGGCGGCACGGCGTACGAGGCGCAGCGGGGCCTCGGCGACTACGAGGGGCAGGCGGTGCCGGGTCTGCGCACGGTCGCGCCGCTGTACCCGAACCTGTCGCACATCATGGTCCCCGAAGACACGCCCGCCCGCTCCGTGGCGGACTTCCGCGGCATGCGCGTCTCGGTGGGCCCGCCCGGGAGCGGGACCGAGATCCTCGCCCGTCACGTCCTGGCCGCCCACGGGCTGACGTACGACGACGTGGAGCCGCGCTACCTCTCCTTCTCCGAGTCCTCCGCCGCGCTGGCGGACGGTGCCATCGACGCGGCGGTCATCTCGGTCGGCTATCCCGCGGCCGCCGTCCTCGAGGCGGCGACGACCGCGGGCGTCAGGCTTCTGGGCGTCGACCCCGACGCGCTCGAGCGGCTCGAGGCCGACTACCCCTACTACTCGGAGAGCGTGATCCCGGCCGGGGCGTATCCGGGCATGGAGGAGCCGATCGTCACGCTGGCCGTGATGAACTGGATCATCGCGATGGAGTCGCTCGACGGCGATGTCGTGCGCACGCTGCTCAACATCATGGAGAACGACCGTGTCTCCCTGGAGCAAGTCCACGACATGGCCAAGCAGATCGACCTCTCGAATCTCGAGAACCCTCCGGTCCCTCTGCATCCGGCCGCCCAGCAGTGGCTCAGCGAGCGGTAGGGGGATGAGCGGCGACGGGCGTTCGTGGAAGGTCTTGTTCTCCTCCACGCTCGGGGTCCGCTCGTGCACCACGTCATCCGAAGCTTCGTTGCGCTGATCCTCGCGCTCGCGCCCGCGAGCGTCGCCGGACAGTCGCAGCCCGCGGCCGGCGAGCCGCGGCCGGGGCGTGTCGAAGCGGTCGAGGCCGAGATCGGCGGTCGGCGCGTGCCCGCCCCCGTGCCGGCTCCGCTGGATGCGAACCGCGATCTCGCCGACATCGAGATCGACGGCGTCCTGGATGAGGCGGACTGGAGCGAGGCGCGGGTCTTCTCGGGCTTCACGCAGCAGGAGCCCGTCGAGGGCGAGCCGGCCGAGCACGACACCGAGGTGCGGGTCCTCTTCGGCGACGAGGCGATCTGGATCGCCGCGAGGATGTGGGACGCCGACCCCGGGACGATCGATCGCCGCCTGACCCGGCGGGACGGTCACGCCACGGTGGACCAGTTCAGCGTGCACCTCGATCCGAACCTCGACGGGCTGACGGGCTACAGCTTCCGCGTCAGCGCGGCGAACGTCCAGGCGGACACCTATTTCTTCAGCGACGAGCAGATGGACGGCGCGTGGGACGCGGTCTGGAGCTCCGCCGTGAAGGTGGACGACCGGGGGTGGACCGCCGAGCTGCGCATTCCCCTGTCGCAGATCCGCTATCAGGCGTCCGACGACCTGCAGACGTGGGGCATCAACTTCCACCGCTTCCGGGTCGCCAGCAACGAGCGCAGCTACTACTCCCTCGTGTCCCGGCTCCGCAAGGGCATCGTGAGCCAGATGGGCCGCATGGAGGGCGTGCGGGTGGCGCGGCCTTCCCGGCGGCTCGAGGTGCTGCCGTACGCGGTGAGCAGCTTCCACCAGGGACCGTCCGCGCCCGGGGACCCCTTCTTCGACGGCACGGCGACCGGGGGCCGCGTCGGCGCGGACATCAGCTACGGCCTGGGGGCGGCCTTCACGCTCGACGCGACGATCAACCCCGACTTCGGCCAGGTCGAGGCGGATCCGGCCGTCATCAACCTGACCGCCTTCGAGACGTTCTTCCCGGAGCAGCGGCCCTTCTTCGTCGAGGACGCGCGCGTCTTCGACTTCAGCCTCTCGGGCCGCCAGAACCAGCTCTTCTACACGCGGCGCATCGGGCGCTCCCCCCACGGCGGGCCTCCGGGCGACGCCGACTTCGCCGACGTGCCGGAGAACGCGACGATCCTCGGGGCGGCCAAGCTCGCGGGACGGACCCAGAGCGGCCTCTCCATCGGCGCGCTCGCGGCGGTGACCGGGGCCGAGCGCGGGCGAGGGCTCTACGAGGACGGCAGCAGGGGCGAGTTCCTCGTGGAGCCGCGGAGCGAGTTCGGCGTGCTGAGCCTCGCCAAGGACTTCAACGGAGGGGCCTCCGAGATCCGAGGGATCGGGACGGCGATGCGCAGGGAGCTTCCGGGTGACGGCTCGTTCGACTGGCTTCCCTCGTCGGCCTTCAACGGCGGGCTCCGCTTCGAGCACCAGTGGGCCGACCGGAACTGGTCGGTGTACGGCTTCTTCGCCGGCAGCCACGTGCGGGGCTCCGAGACGGCGATGGAGCGCATCCAGCGGTCGAGCACGCATTACCTGCAGCGGCCCGACGCCACACGCTTCGGCGTCGACCCGACGCGGACCTCGGTGAGTGGCAGGGACTGGCGGCTGCAGCTCGACAAGCGCGGGGGCGAGCACTGGACGGGCGCGGTATGGGTCGCGGAGGTCTCCGAGCTCTTCGAGGTCAACGACCTCGGCTTCTCCACGAACGCGGAGCGCCTGGACGGAGGCTTCCGCTTCGGGTACCGCGAGATCCGTCCCGGAAGCGTCTTTCGCAACTACAACGTCAGCCTCATGAGCTTCCACAACTGGAGCCACGAGGCGCTGGACGACATGTGGTCGATCGGCTCCTGGCACGACGCGCGCACCGCGGGCAGCTACTCGCTGAACGCGAACGCCGAGCTCCTGAACTTCTGGAACGTCCGGACGAGCGTCTCCTACACCCCGCAGCAGATGAGCCGCAGGCAGACCCGCGGAGGCCCGATGATGGTCGGCCCGGCTTCGACGCGGGCGAGCGTGAACGTCGACACGGACCGTCGCAAGGCGGTCAGCTTCGGGCTGAACCTCGAAGCGAGCGACGACAGGATCGGCGATGGCGGCAGCCGGCAGATCCGGGGCAACGTGCGCTTCCAGCCGTCGGACAACGTGGCGGTCTCCCTCAATCCCCGCTTCGAGTGGCAGCGCTCGGGCGACCAGTACGTGACCGCCACGAGCGTGCTCCCCTACGACCCGACCTTCGGTACGCGCTACCTGTTCGCGGACCTCGACCGCAGGACGTTCTCGATGGAGACGCGCCTGGACTGGACGTTCAGCCCCACGCTCTCGCTCCAGCTCTTCGCGCAGCCGCTCCTGTCCTCCGGTGACTACCTCCAGTACAAGCAGCTCGCGGCCTCGAAGTCCTTCGACTTCGACGCTCTCGCCCAGGGGGAGGCCGGGGACGCGGGCGCCCGGTGCTCGAGCGCCATCTGCGAGGTCGACGGACGCCAGCACGTGGACTTCGACGGAGACGGTGAGACCGACTATTCGTTCTCGGACCGCGACTTCAACGTGCGATCGCTGATCGGCAACGCCGTCCTGCGGTGGGAGTACCGGCCCGGCTCGACGATCTTCCTGGTCTGGCAGCGGCAGCAGGTGGACCGCGGGCTCCTCGGCGACTTCGACTTCGCCCGCGACTGGAGCGCGCTCTTCGACGCCCCGTCCGACAACCGGTTCATCCTCAAGGTGAACTACTGGCTGGGACTCTAGCCCGAAGACGCGGGCAGGGTCGCCCCGCCCCCAGGAGGCGATCCGGCGCCGCACGCGCACCCCGCCCGCAGAGGGGCGGCTTTGTCGTTTCGCCGACGGCGGTGTAGGCTGGGGCGCGGGGGCGAGGGGCCCCTGCGCCGGACCCGATCCTGACAACCGGGGTGGGAACAGCATGTATCGTAGCGACGGGCTGCTCGGACTGATCGCGCTCCTGCTGGCGGCGTCGCCCGCCGGCGCGCACGCCCAGATCGAGGTGCGCGGCGCCACGATCACGGAGCTGCAGGAAGCGATGACCTCCGGCCGCGCCACCTCGGTCGAGATCACGCAGGCGTACCTCGCTCGCATTCGCGCGTACGACCAGGTCGGGCCCACCCTGAACTCGATGATCTGGCTGAACCCCAACGCCGTCGCCGAGGCGGAGGCGCTCGACCGGGAGCGCGCGGCCTCCGGCCCGCGCGGCTTGCTGCACGGGATCCCGATCATCCTCAAGGACAACTACGACACGCACGACCTGCCGACCAGCGCCGGCACGCTCGCGCTGGCGGGCAACGTCGCCCCCGACGACGCCTTCCAGGTGGCGAGGCTGCGCGAGGCGGGCGTGGTCGTCGTGGGCAAGTCCAACATGCACGAGCTCGCCAGCGGGATCACCACGATCGGCTCGCTCGGCGGTCAGACCCGCAACCCGTACGACCTCCGCCGGAACCCGGGGGGCTCGAGCGGCGGCACCGGCGCCGCGATCGCGGCGAGCTTCGCAGCGGTGGGGTGGGGCAGCGACACCTGCGGATCGATCCGAATCCCGGCCGCGCACAACGACCTGGTCGGGCTCCGCCCGACGAAGGGGCTGTCGAGCATCGACGGCATCGTCCCGCTCTCCCACACCCAGGACGTGGGGGGACCGCTCGCGCGCAGCGTGCGCGACCTGGCCATCGCGCTCGACGCCACGGTGGGCCCGGACCCGGCGGATCCGGCGACGAGGATCCTGGAGGGGCGGACGATCCCGCGGTTCGTGGAGGCGCTGGACACCGCAGCGCTTCGGGGGGCGCGCATCGGGGTCCTGGAGGCGCTCTTCGGAGACGCGCCCGAGGAGGCGGCCGCGGCCGAGATCGTGCGCGCGGCGATCGGGCGCATGGTCGAGCTCGGGGCCGACACGGTCACCGTGGAGATCCCCGGATACGACTCGCTCCTCGCCGGCTCGGGGCTGATCGGCCACGAGTTCAAGTGGGACCTGATCGACTACCTGGCCGGGGTGCCGGATGCTCCCGTGGCGTCGCTGCAGGAGATGCTCGATCTCGGCCTGGTGCACGAGGCGCTCGTGCCGGCGATGCGGCGACGCAACGCCCCGACCGAGCGGGACGGCGAGGAGTACCGCGACGCCTTCGCCAAGCGCGAGCCCCTGCGCGCGGCCGTGGTGGCGACGCTGGACCGCCATGCCGTGGACGCGCTGGTCTTTCCCACGGTGCGCGCGATTCCCGCCATCATCGGCGATCCGCAGCGGGGCTCGAGCTGCAGCCTGAGCGCCAACACGGGCCTGCCGGCCATCAGCGTCCCCGCCGGCTTCACCGGGGCCGGCCTGCCGATCGGCATGGAGATGGTCGGGCGCGTGCTCGACGACGCGCGCCTCGTCGCCATGGCGTTCGCGTTCGAGCAGGCGACCGACCACCGCCGCGAGCCGGAGTCGACGCCGCCGCTCGCGGACGGCCTGGCTCCCGGCCCGTTCCCGATCGAGATTCGGGGAACCGGGGAGGGCTACGCGCCGGCGCGGCGCTCGGGGGTCGTCCTCGCCGGAAGCATGTGGCTCGACCCGGCGCCCGACGTGCTGACCTTCGACCTGACCGTGACCGGCGCGGCCCCCGAGGACGTCTACGCGGTCGTCCTCCGCCGCCCCGACGACGAGGGCGATCTGCTCGTCGCCCGCCGGCTGGCCGGGCCGGGACAGGCCCGGGTCGTGGGCACGATCACGCTGGACCGGGAGCTGCGCGCGCGGTTGGACGCGGGCGAGGTCACCGTCGAGGTCTTCACCCGCGACCACCCCTTCGGCGCGGCCGTCGCGACCCTGCGCCTCCCGGGCTGACGTGTCTCGCGAACCGATGGGGGGGCTTCGAGGCCGAGCCGCCCGGAGCCGCCGGGTCCGCGCGAGCCGTCCGGCGATCGTCTGCCTGCTGCTGGCGAGCCTCGCCCTCGGAGGGTGCCGCGAGGGCGAAGCCGCCCGGGACCTGCGCGAGCTCGTCATACGCGACAGCACGTACTACGCCCCCGAGACCATGCAGCCCTTCACGGGCCGGATCTTCCGACCCTTTCCGGCGGACTCCACGAGGACCGAGATCGAGGGCGCGCTGGTCGGGGGAACGTGGCACGGCGAGCTCACGGTGTACCATGCGAGCGGCCGGATCCGCTACATGGGGAGCTTCTGGCACGGCGAGCGCTGCGGGCCCTGGACGGAGAACACCTCGGACCGAGAGCCGGTGGACGTCTACGATCAGCTCCTCACCGACATCGAGACGCTGGGCCTGTACCCGCCCTGCCCGACGGATCCGTGAGCGCCCCCGAGAGGACCCGGGACGAAGACCTGCGCCCAGCCGGGGAAGGAGGGGGCGAGCGCGGGGTGGCGGCCCGGAGGCCGCCGCTGACGTGCCGCCGGGACGACTTCAGGCTTCCCCGGGACGAGCACTACTTCAACTGCGCCTACATGGGCCCCCTCCCCCGCGTCGCGGAGGACGCCGGCGTCGAGGCGCTGAAGCGCAAGCGGGTGCCGACGAGCATCACGCCCCCGGACGCGTTCTGGGAGACCGACGCGCTCCGCGAGCGCTTCGCCGAGCTCGTGCACCTCACCGATCCGGGGCGAGTCGCGATCCAGCCGGGCGTCTCGTATGGCGTCGCGACCGCCGCCCGCAACCTCCCGGTCTCCGCGGGGCAGAACGTGGTGGTGACCCACGAGCAGTTCCCGGGCAACTACTACGTGTGGCGGCGAAGGGCCGCCGAGTCGGGCGCGGAGCTGCGGGTCGCGACGCCGCCCCAGGGGGCCGGGCGCGGGCGCGCATGGAACGAGCGGCTCCTCGACGCGATCGACCGCAGGACGGCGGTCGTCTCGGTCCCCCACGTGCACTGGACCGACGGGACGCGATTCGACCTGGCCGAGGTCGGTCGGCGCTGTCGCGACGTCGGCGCCGCCCTGGTGGTGGACGCGACCCAGTCCGTGGGCGCGCTCGACCTGGACGTCCGCTCGGTCCGGCCCGACGCGCTGATCTGCGCCACCTACAAGTGGCTCCTGGGGCCGTACTCGCTCTCGCTCGCGTACTTCGGCCCCCGCTTCGACGACGGCGAGCCGCTCGAGGAGACGTGGATCGCCCGCAAGGACAGCCGCGACTTCCAGAACCTGGTGCGCTACCAGGACGACTACGAGCCCGGGGCCGTGCGCTTCGACGTGGCGGAGCGCTCGAACTTCTTCCTCGCTCCGATCGCCGCGGCCAGCCTCGAGCTGATCCTCGGCTGGGGCGCGGACCGGATTCAGGCGTACTGCCGGGAGCTGACCCTGGACATGCTTCACCGGATGGCCGAGCTGGGCTACTCGGTCGAGGACGAGGCGTGGCGGGCCGGCCACCTCTTCGGGCTCAGGATGCCCCCCTCGGTGGACCTGACCTCGCTGCGGGACGCGCTGGCGCGCCGAAACGTGTCGGCGTCCCTGCGCGGAACGGCCCTGCGTCTGTCCCCGAACGTCTACAACGACGCCGAGGACGTGTCCGTGCTGGCGGACGTGCTGGAGGCGGCGGCCCGCTAGGGGGAACCGCCCGGGGGCATCCGGGCGTCTACCTGCGCTGCACGCCGAAGACGATCTCGGCCTGCGCCCCGATCCCGATGCCCTGTTCGGCGAACCACCCCTGCCGCACCTCCAGGCCGAACATCGCGGGCGCGCTGCTGGGATAGGAGTCGGTGACCAGCGGCTCCATCGCGACGATGTCGACGATCCGGTACGAGGGGTCCATGTAGGCGATGTCGAGCGCGACGTACGTGTTCGCCATCCAGAAGGAGCGGATGCGGGAGTCCGGGAAGACGAAGAGCATGCCGGTGCCGTCGGGGACCTCGTCCCGGTACATGAGGCCCTGGGAGCGCTCGTCGGCGGTGGCCGCGACCTCCGCGACGACCGTGTCGGCGCCGAAGACGACCCACGCGTAGCCGGCCGGCGGCGCGGCGCCGGGCTCCGCGGCGGGCTCGGCGGCGAGCGCGTCGGAGCCCGCCGCGGCGGGAGCGCGGTCCGCCTGGGAGCAGCCGGACACCGCCCACGTCAGCGCCGCCAGCCACAGAACCGCTCGAAAACGGCCGTAATCAGCCTTGTGAATGTCTTCACGAGCTTGCATCTTCGGCCTCCCCATATCCGACGGACGACTATAACTTACGCCCCGCGCCAAGAAGGTTCCCCGGGGATCCCTCCCGATCTCCGGCGGACGCCGGGGCGGACGACGACCGCTGGATCAGGGCGTTCCGAACCGAACGATGGAGTAGTGACCAGTTGGTCGATCAAAGCCTCTTGGAGATCCTCGTCTGTCCCGAAACGCGGCAGGCCCTGCGGACCGCGGACGCGGAGCTGCTCGAGCGGCTCAACGCGTCCATTCGGGAGGGCTCGGTGAAGACTCGCGGAGGCGAGCCCGTCACGGAGGCGCTCGGCGAGGGCCTCGTCCGCGAGGATGGCCTGGTCCTGTACCCGGTTCGCGACGACATCCCGATCATGCTCATCGACGAGTCGATTCCACTTCCCCCAAAGGCATGATGGCACGACTTCGGCATTCGAGCCTCACGGTCACACCCCTCCTCGCGCTGGCGCTCGCGGCATGCGACGCCACGCCGCCGCCCGTGGGCATGGTCCGGGGCGCGGAGCTGTTCGAGACGTGCGTTCCCTGCCACGGCGAGAACGGGGCCGGCAACGCCGACATCCAGGCGCCGTCGATCGCGGGGCTGCCCCAGTGGTACGTCGAAGCCCAGCTCGAGGGCTACCAGGCGGGCTTCCGCGGAAAGCACGCCCAGGATCTGGCCGGCCTGCGCATGCGTCCGATGGCGATCTCGCTGACGCGCGAGGGAGACGTCGCCTCGGTGGCCGAGTACGTGGCCTCGCTCGACCCCGTGTACCCCGAAAGCACGCTGCACGGCAACGCGGGCGCGGGGGCGGCCCAGTACGATCAGGTGTGCGTGACGTGTCATGGCGCGGATGGCCTCGGCGACGAGCTGCTCCGCGCCCCGCCGATCGTGCAGCTCAACGATTGGTACCTCGTGCAGGAGCTGCAGAACTTCAAGATCGGGGCGCGTGGCGCGAACCCGGCCGACGTCTGGGGCGCGACGATGCGCGCGAACTCGGTCCTCCTGAGCGACCAGGCGATGGTCGACCTGATCGCCTACGTGCAGACGCTGAGGTAGCGGAGATGGCCGACAACGTGGTGACCGAGACGAAGGAGCCCGAGGTGCCGACGGCGCCGCCGGATTCCGAGAACGAGGCGATCATCGACGCCGGCACGACCTTCAAGATCACCGCGGCCGCTGCGGTCCTCTTCGGGCTCGCGGCCCTCTACATCATCCTCTCGACGAGGATCGGATAGGCGATGTTCGAACTCGTCCAAGCCTCCGACTACGCGGCGAGCATCGACAACCTCATCCTCCTGATCGGGGTGCTCGTCGGCTTCTGGTTCATCGCGGCCGAGGGGGTCTTCTTCTGGCTCATCTGGAGGTTCCGGGCCAAGCCGGGGGTCAAGTCCGAGTACCTGACCGGCAAGGAGAAGCACATCAAGCGCTGGATCACCTGGCCCCACGCGCTGGTGCTGGTGTGCGACGTCTTCATCATCATCGGCGCCGTCCAGGTGTGGTACAACGTGAAGCAGCGGCTGCCCGAGGCCGATTCGACGATCCGCGTCATCGGCCAGCAGTGGGCGTGGACGTTCCAGCACCCGGGCGCGGACAACGAGCTCGACACCGCCGACGACATCTTCACGGTCGACGACCTGCACGTGGAGGTCGACAAGACCTACCACTTCCGCCTCGAGTCCCGCGACGTGCTGCACGACTTCTCCGTTCCGGTCTTCCGGCTGAAGCAGGACGCGGTTCCGGGCCGGTCGATCACCGGCTGGTTCCGGCCGACCGTGACCGGTGAGCACGACGTCCAGTGCGCCGAGATCTGCGGGATCGGCCACGGCATCATGGCGGCGCGAATCCACATCGAGGACGCGGACACGCACGCCCAGTGGATCAGCACGGCGTCCGCCGCGACGGCTCCGTAGAGGACGATCAGATGGCAGACACAGCGGTCGAAGTCCATCACGGACATCACGCCCACGGCGATCACGATCACGGGCCCTCCGGGATCCTGAAGTACATCTGGTCGACCGACCACAAGATCATCGCCATGCAGTACCTGTTCACGGGCATGTTCATGGGCGTGATCGGCGGCTTCATGGCGTACGTGTTCCGGATGCAGCTCGCCTTCCCGGGCATCTCCGTTCCGGGCTACGGCCAGGTATCGCCCGGCGAGTACAACGCCCTGATCACGAACCACGGCACGATCATGATCTTCT
>JABAOE010003352.1_pt3 | contig 36334 bp, 31 predicted proteins | sample 7062141 | NCBI WGS metagenome assembly JABAOE01 (sample SAMN14538627, study PRJNA623070) | marine sediment metagenome | biome: marine biome [ENVO:00000428]; feature: marine pelagic biome [ENVO:01000023]; material: deep marine sediment [ENVO:00002113] | place: India: Gulf of Khambhat ...
TGGAATCCGCACAAGATCCAGGGTTGGACGCCGGACTTTATTCCCGATGTCCTGAATCGCGATGTTTATGACGAGCTCATACCGGTCACGGACGAACGGGCCATCGAGGTGGCGAAGCGACTGGCTGCCGAGGAGGGAATTTTCGTCGGTATTTCATCCGGGGCCACGCTGGCGGCGGCCTTCGAGGCCGCGGCGAAAGCCGAAAAAGGCTCCGTCATGCTGGCGATGCTGCCGGATACCGGTGAGCGCTACCTGAGTACGCCGCTGTTCGAGGGCGTACACGAAGGCTCGGACGACGAGTGGCTGCAGTCGCTGGCCGCCTGACCGGGGCGGCATTGCTACTGCAACTAGCTGAAAGAAAAAGTAAAATCGTTGGAGATCGCATAATCCGCTGAGACCTGAGTCACAGCGAAATTGCCGCATGCATGGCATTGTCGCGAGTGATACTCAAGCCGTTGCTGGCAATGGCTGGGGGCATGTATGGCGGCGAGAATAGACGATTTCCTGACACGCAAGAATATCAGCACAGCCAAGGGGCTCCTGCAGTCCCTCGTGCCTCGTGCCCAGTTCTTCTGTTTTTATGATCTCGCGAGAACCTGTGTCTGGAGCAGCAACGGGGCTGACGATTTCGAAATCAACAATTTCGTGACCGAGCTGTCCGAGGGGATACTCAATGGCACGGATTCCCAGTCGACGATGCTGCGCCGCACACTGCCGTCTGGAAGAACCGTACTGGTATTGCCGGTATTCGGCGGCCAGCCCAAAAGTCTCGGCATACTCGTAACGGCATTATCCAAAAATGCTGCCATGTCCTCCTCATTCGATCCGGACACGTTGCAGAATACCCTGCTGCCCGCAGTCCAGGTAATCGGAGAAACGTTCCGCCTGCAGCAGGAATTGAAACTGGCCGAGGAGGGGACCCGTAATTTCGACAAGGAACTCGCACTCGTCTACCAGGTAGACGAGAAGCTGCACGGTGCGTCGCGCAGTCACGCGAGTCTCGGGCAGCTCATAGGACAAAGCGGACGTTTCCTGAATATCGCCTACAGCATTCTTCTTATGCCCTCAAAGAGGATCAGAATCAGTGCTACGCATTCGAGCTGGAAAGATGTCAATCGAAAGACACTTGACAAGTACCTGATCGACAAATTGCTCCCGGAACTCGAAGGCCAGCGCATGCCGATCATTTACGAGATCCCGGCAGTAGACGGATCGGATAATCCGTGGGAACGCGGTTACCAGGCGCTGCTCTGCCCGATATTCGATAACGCCGGAAACGTCCAGGGAATGCTGGCGCAAATGGGCCGGGTCAATAGCAAGCCGTTTGACCGCTCACACATTCGATTCATGTCGCACATCGCACGCAAGGTCGAATATGTCGTAGAGCAGTCGTTCGATGCGATGACCGGCCTGATGAACCGGGCGGGATTCGAGACGCAACTTCACGAATCGAGTATTGCCCTTACGGAAACAGAGGGCTCTCACCAGATAATCTGTTTCGACATCGATAACCTGCAATTGGTAAACGATACCTTCGGCCACAAAGCCGGCAACGAAATCATCATACGGTTTGCACAGTTACTCGAACGGTTTTTGCCCAAAAACGCTGTGGCCACACGCCTGACGGAGGATGATTTCGTCATTCTCATGACTCACAGCACATCCGCCCAGGCTGTCAAACTCGCGGAAAAGATCCGCAGCAGCAGGGATGAACTGGGATATCTGCAAGGAGACAAGTCGTTGCAGGTAACCGTCAGTGCCGGCATTGCCGAGTTCTCAACGCTATCCGAGGAAGGCACCGCCCTGACCGCCGCGAGACTCGCATGTGATCTCGCCAAGGATCATGGCAGGGACCGGGTCGAGATATACGAGGACGAAAATCAAAGCGCAATTCGCCGTTATGACGACATGCATCTCGTTTCACAGATCCAGCAGGCGCTCGATTCAAACAGTTTCAACATGCTGGCGCAGCCAATCGTCTCTTTGGCGGGCCGGGATGAGAAAAAGCGTTTCGAGATCTTGTTGCGCATGAATGACAATCTGGGCAACCCGGTGGCTTCCAACGCACTGTTCTCCGCTGCCGAACGCTACCAGCTCATGCCGCAGATTGACCGCTGGGTCGTGTCGAACACGCTCGCGCGCTTGTCCGCGCATAATGATTATCTAAAGGATAACGAGGCGATATTCGCGATCAACCTGTCCGGCCAGTCACTCGGTGACGATGAGATTCTCAATTTCATCGAAGAGGAGATGGACGCAAACGGCGTCCCGTGGACGTCGCTGTGCTTCGAGGTAACGGAATCGGCCGCGGTATCGAACCTCAAAAAGGCACAGGCATTCATAGATGCGCTGAGAACGAGAGGATGCAGGTTTTCCCTCGACGATTTCGGCGCCGGACTGAGTTCGTTCGCCTATCTGAAAAATTTCGAAGTCGATACGCTAAAAATCGACGGCAGCTTCATCCGCGACATCACGGAGAACCGCATCTCCGAATCCATGGTCGCTGCCATCACCCAGGTCGCCAAGGTTATGGGCCTCGAAACTGTTGCCGAGTATGTCGAGAATGCCGAAACCAGGGCGCTGGTCACCAAGCTCGGCGTCGACTGTGCGCAGGGTTTCGGGATTGGCAAACCGGTTGCGCTGGACGACGTCCTCCTGACACTGGCCGACCAGGTGCAAAGCTTCGCCGGTTGAGACGCACGCCGGGGCCCCGCCCCGCGTCCCCTGAACCCCATTTAGAGGTACCCTTGGGCGGATGGCTGCGACCGGGAAAAGCAGGATAGAAAAATCCACTGCGAAATTACCCGCAGAATTGCAGCAGGTAGTCGCAAAGTGGACGGATCGTCTCGAGCAGCAGGCCGCGGAATTGCCCGGACGACGACGCGATCTCGATACGCTGTTGCGCCTGGTTGCGACGAGCGATTTCGCCGGTAAGGTGCTGCTGCGTCAGTGGGACTGGTTCCAGTCTGCGCTGTCGGCAAGTGAACTGTCGGGCCCGCCGGGTGCCGCGGTCCTGCGGGAATTCATGGATGAGCTGGGTTCCGTCGACGCTGATGCCGAATCAGTCAAGTCACGCCTGCGGCGGTTTCGTAACCGCCAGCTGGCGCATGTCCTGTGGCGTTGCGCTGACGGATCCGCAAGCCTGGAGGAATCACTTGCCTCCTTGTCCGCTCTTGCCGACGGTTTGATCCAGGCCGCGGCAAGCTGCGCCGAGCGCGGGCTCTCGGCTCGATTCGGCCAGCCCAGAAATCGCGATGGCCGGCCGATTCCCCTCGTCGTACTCGCGATGGGCAAGCTGGGTGGCTTCGAGCTTAATTTCTCCTCCGATGTCGACCTGGTGTTCCTTTACCGGGAAGAAGGCGAAACCGACGGACCGCGAGTCCTGAGCGCGCACGAATATTTCACGCGCCAGACACGGCAGATCGTTGCGCTTCTCGAAGAGGTAACCGCCGACGGATTCGTGTATCGGGTGGACACGCGATTGCGACCGTTCGGTGCGAGCGGACCACCGGTTACCAGTTTTGCCTCCCTGGAGTCCTACCTTTTGCAACACGGCCGGGGATGGGAACGGTATGCGTATATCAAGGCCAGGGTCGTCAGTCCCGCCAAGGATCAGGCGACGATCGAGGAACTGATGTGGGATATCGTCGAACCGTTTGTTTACCGCCGTTATCTCGACTATGGCGTTTTCGAGTCGCTGCGCGACATGAAAGCGCTGATCTCGGCCGAAGTGCAAAAGCGTGAACTTGCATCGAACATCAAGCTGGGTCCCGGTGGTATTCGCGAAATCGAGTTTATTGCGCAGTCCCTGCAGCTGGTGCGCGGCGGCGGCGATCAGGCCTTGCGAAGTCCGGAGATACAGAAAGTCTTGCCGGCTCTGGCGAGCAAGAAAGGACTGTCGACGTCAACCGTCAGCGAACTGCTGGAGGCCTACCGGTTGCTGCGCAAGCTCGAAAATGCAATGCAGGCAATTCACGATCGTCAGACACACGAAGTGCCACGAGACCCAGTGGATCAACAGCGGCTTGCAATCGCGCTGGATTACGGCTCCTGGCAGGCGCTGGCCGACGATCTCGATGCGCGGCGGCAGCTGATCAGCAGGCATTTCGAAGATCTGCTGTTCAGCACGGAAGAAGGGCCAGCGCAGTCCGGCCTTGCCAGCGAACTAATGGCACTGTGGGAAAGCAACGCTTCGGCCGAGCAATGGCAGGCAATTCTGCAGGCGAACGAGTACCGCGAAGACGAAATGCTGGCCGGGACCGTCACAAAATTTGCGGCCGAAACAGTGAAACGGCAGGTGGACAAAACGGCAGAGCGGCGCCTTGCCCGCTTCATGCCGCTCCTGGTACTGCAACTGCGCGACCGGCAGTTTCCGAACCTGGTTCTGGAGCGCATTCTCAGAATTATCGGCCAGATCATGCGGCGCAGTGCCTACGTGTCCCTGCTGATAGAGAATCCCGCTGTTCTCGGTCGACTGGTCGGCCTGTGCGAAAGAAGTGCCTACCTGGCGCAGGAAATCGCACGTTATCCGTTACTGCTGGACGAATTGCTCGACCCGCGTTTGCATTCCGAGGCGATCACGGCCGCCACCATGCGCGAGGATCTCGAACAACGCATAAGAAGCGCCGATGACGCCGATAGCGAGGGGCAGATCGAAATACTCGGGCAATTCCAGCGAGCCTGTCTGTTTCGCATCGCGGTAGCGGATCACAGCGGCAATCTGCCGATCATGAAAGTGAGTGACAGGCTGACGGAGCTCGCCGAAATCGTGCTGGTTCGCGCATTGGAGATAGCCTGGTCCGACCTAACAAACAAACACGGCGTGCCGCGCTGCACAATGGGCCAGGCCACGCGGCGAGCCGGCTTTGGCGTCATCGGCTACGGCAAGCTGGGCGGAATGGAATTATCGTATCGGTCCGACCTGGATCTCGTGTTCCTGCATGACTCGAGTGGACAGACACAGGAAACCGACGGCAAAAGCCCCCTCGAAAACAGCATGTTCTTCGGCCGCCTCGTTCGACGCTTGACCCACTTCCTGACCACGCAGACGGCATCCGGCGCCCTGTACGAAGTCGACACGCGCCTGAGACCCAGCGGTCGCTCCGGCCTGCTCGTCAGCAGCATCGAAGGCTTCGAGCGCTACCAGGAAGACAATGCCTGGACCTGGGAACACCAGGCGCTGTTGCGCAGCCGGCCGGTCGCCGGCAGCGCGGCAGTCGCGCGAGAGTTCGAACGGATACGCTCCGAGACGCTGCGTCGCAGGGTGCGACGCGAGACCCTGCTGGAGGACGTCCTGTCGATGCGCGCAAAAATGCGTAAACAGCTCGACAAGAGCAGCGAGCGGCACTTCGACCTCAAGCAGGGCGAGGGGGGCATCGGCGATATCGAATTCCTGGTGCAATACCTCGTATTGCAGAATGCCGACGAGCATCCCGCGGTCATTCACTATCCGGACAATATCCGGCAACTGGGAACGCTGGGTGCCGCGGCCTGCCTGCCGGAATCCGAGGTGGTGCAATTGCAGGAGATCTACAAAGCCTACCGCCTGCGCCTGCACCGGCTCGCACTCGACGAGAAGCCACCGCTGGTTTCGAGCGAAGAGTTTCCGGAGGAACGCGAATTCGTCGCGCGCATCTGGCAGCGGGAGCTCGCCGCGGGTTGAGGGCAGAGGCCTCCGGTGCTTCTCGCCGCCGGGCAGCTTGGCCTATAATTCCGCAGGTTTCGCAGGAGGACAGGCGCAAGATGGCCGAGAAAGCAGGAGCAGCCACAGAAAAACTGATCGCAGCCAATGCGCAGCATCGCTACGGCGTGCACCGGGACGACGTGCCGCTCTCCTGCCCGATGCCCGGGATGTACCTGTGGAATTCCCATCCCAAGGTGTATTTGCCGATCGAGGAAAGCGGTGAGGCAAAATGTCCGTATTGCGGCGCAGAATTCTTCCTTGAAGACGCAGCGGAATAAGCCATAAACTAGACCGATCTGGCGGGCAAAATCCGCGAAAAGTTCGTTAAATCAAGCGAATTTCTTAAAAATCACGATTTCCTGAATTTTTTCGTCGCAAGATTGAAAAAATTTTTTTAAAAAAATTCTCTTGTAAAGTCCTTTAAATCCGCGCTATTTGTACCGAAAAGACGCTATTTGTCGGTAAATTGCTGTTTTAGACTTTTCCCCGGGAGGGGATCAGGGAACAAAGGGCGCCAAAAGGCCTCGGCGCGTCGCTCTCGGGCTCAGGACGGGGAAGTGAAATGCCGCATACTGCGGATAAAATCGGCTAATTTGGCTATAATTGGCGGTAAAATTTGTTAAGTTCGAAAATCCGCCGAAAATACCTGGTCAATTCGCTGTTTCACGCTGGCGAGGCGTATCAGGCCCATCGCTGCCGGATCACGGACCCGCTGCCCCCAGCGCACATCGGCCACTTGCTTTCCCAGGAACCTGCCGACAGCCTCCGGGTACACGTTGATCGTCAGCTCGCGACTCAGGTACGGGCCCGTGCGGTCGGGATTCGAACTGGCATACAGCCCGATCACCGGGGTGCCCGCCGCCGTCGCCATGTGCGCCGGACCGGAATCCGGACAAATCAGCACACGGCTGATACACAGCAGGGCGAACAGTTCCTTCAGGCTGGTCTTGCCGATCAGGTTCACCAGGTCCTCGTTACACAGCCTGCTGATGGTATGGCCGTACTCCAGTTCCATCTCGGAGTTACCCCCCGTGAGGATTACCGTGCAATCGAATTTATTGCGGGCGTGATTGGCCGCGGCCGCATAATTTTCGGCGCTCCAGTTACGGTAATTCCTGGAGCGCAGGCTGCTACACGGGCTGATCACGAGGATCGGCCGCCCGGCCGATTGATACCTGGCGGCGAAGTCCCGGTGTGCTGCGGACAATGGAATGTCCCAGCGCAATTCACGTTCCGGGATACCGATGTGGCGGGCAAAGCCCATCATTGCTTGCAACGCGTGTTCGCGCGGTGCCGCGTCGATGCGCCGGTTCGTAAACAACCATTGAAAATCGCGTGCGCGCGCGAAATCGAAACCGAGCCGCACGGGTGTCGGGATAAGCCTGCACAAAAGGTTTGCACGTAACGAAGCGTGCATGCAAAGCGCGATATCGAATACGCGACCCGCCAGCTGCCGGCGAACCTCGGCGTAAGCGCCACGGCCTTTGGATTTATCGAAAATGATAAACTCGATATCCGGAATATCCGCCATCAGATTGGCTTCAGTTTTGCCGATAATCCAGGTGATCCGCGTTTCCGGCCAGGTGTCCTGAATGGCGCGGATGACGGCGAGCGCATGGCAGGTATCGCCAATTGCGGACAGACGGACGACACAAATATTCTCTGGTGGCGTTTGCTCGAACATCCTTGCTGGACCAGGTTATCGAAAATGCCGAGAAGAGGCTTTAAAGCTTGAGCGACACTGTCGAGAAGACCAGAAACGGCGCAATCCTATACGATACTGCGATCATCAACCAGATTTCCGAAGGCGCGTTTCATGCAAATGGCTGGCCGGTGGCGCAACCGATACAGGGGCCGCTGCGTTCGGCCGGTCGTGGCAAGACACTAATTGTCAGCGATGGCAAGCACGAATTCGTGCTGCGTCACTACATTCGCGGCGGACTGCCGGGACGCCTGATACGTGATTCATACCTCTGGTTCGGCGAACGCCAGACCCGTTCCTTCGCCGAATGGTACCTTCTCGCCAGAATGCAGTCGCTCGGCCTGCCCGTGCCGCGTCCGGCGGCCGCCAGGTATTGCCGCTCGGGTCTTTTCTATACGGCCGACCTGCTGACCGTGCGGGTTCCGGATATTCGATCATTGGCGGAACGCCTGGCAGAGAAGGCCGGCGATGAGAAATTCTGGCAGAACCTCGGCATCGACCTGCATCGCTTTCATGCGGCGGGCGTCAATCATGTGGACCTGAATGCCTACAACCTGCAAATAGGTGAAGATGACAGGATGTTTCTCCTTGATTTCGATCGTGGAAAAATCATGTCGCCCGGTCCGTGGAAACAGAAAAACCTGGCGCGATTGCACCGGTCATTGCGCAAGATCAAGCAGGCGGACAATCGTATTCACTATTCGGAAGCGCATTGGAACCAGCTTCTGGAGGGTTACTTCAGTGCGTCGAGATCGGCGTAAACGTCGGGCAGGCTTTCGGTTCGGTTCTTGAATTTTCGGTGCACCCAGTAATACTGTTCCGGGCATCGGCGAATATGCTCTTCGATGATCCCCATGATCTCTTTCGTGTCCTCGATCGGATCATCGCTCGGCACGCCCTCAATCGGCGGCAAAATGCGTAATTCGTAGCCGCCCCGCGGCAATCGCCTGGGCAAGAAAGGGATTATTTTCGCATGCCCCAATTTGGCGAGTGTTGTTGTCGCGGTGTTTGTCATTGCCGGGACACCAAAAAAAGGAATCAGCGCCGACTGTTTCAGATGATAACTTTGATCCGGCGCGTACCAGACCGGCACCCCGTCGCGCAAACTTCGCACCATTCTTTTAATGTCATTCTTGTCGATGAGGCGTCGCACTGATTTTTCGCGAGTACCAGCAAGAATCTCGGTCGTGAAAGGACTTCGAAAACGCCGGAACACGGCATCGAATGGCGGACTCTGTAAGCTGAATGCACGGCCGCTGGCCTCTAGCGTCGTGAAATGAGCACACAGGAGAATGACCCCGTAACCCTCGGCGAGTGTGCGCTCAACGTTCTCCACGCCTGTGACGTGCGTAATCGCCAGCATCTTCTTGTCGGAAGCCCAGCGCCCAAGCGCCATCTCCATCAACGAGGCGCCCAGCGCCTCGAAGTGCTGCAGGGCCAGTTTGTCACGCTCCTCCTCGCTAAGTTCCGGGAAGCATAATTCGATATTGCGCCGGGTAATCGCGCGACGTTTTCCAGCGAAGCGATGTGCCACGCGACCGATAGCCTTGCCGAGCCGGATCTGCCATGCAAACGGCAGCAGGCAGGTGAGGCGCAGCAATCCCAGGCCGATCCACGTCGGCCAGTATTTCGGTGCCCAGTAAGATCGAAGCGGCTGCCGCTCAAGCTGCGCCATGTTACATCGAGCTCTCGTCCATTATGCGACGCGAGTTTATAGGGCTGGCGGACATGACGCCAACAACCCAAACGACTGGCGAAAACCGAGCGCTTGCCGGTTACGGATTATTCGGACATGCCGTCGGCGTAGGCATCGTTGTCGCTATCGAACGGAATATCCGCAGCGTCAACCCCCGAAATGTCTACTGAGGCTTCGTCGGTCTGAATTCCGACGTGAAACACCGCGAAACCCGGCATGACCACCTGGTTCCTTGCCATGCCGATGATGCGGCCGGAATGGGGTGAATAAAGCTTGGTGCTGGCGTTGTTCATCGGGTCGGTGATACTGCCGAGCAGGTCTCCTTGCCGCACGGTACTACCAAGCGTGACGTCGGCGAGCAAAATACCGCCGCGATTGGCGCGTACCCAGGTCGAACGGTAATAAACCGGCTCGGGTTCACCCCATAGCCGGATCTTCTTTACCATGCCGAGCGTGTTCAACAGTGTTTCGATTCCTTTCACGCCGTGTTTGACTTCTTTGAGTTCCAGCTCGGATGGTCCACCCGCCTCGAGAGTTACCGTGGGAATGCCGGCAGCAGTCGCAGCGAAGCGAAGTGTGCCTTCCGCTGGTTCACTATGCAGGATTACGGTTGCACCGAATCCCTGGGTCAAAGTGACGACGTCAGGATCACGCAGGTCCGCGCGCAGTTGCGGAAGATTTGCGCGCTCGAATGAACCCGTGTGCAAATCGATCAACGCATCGCAGTGTTGAATAATTTCGGTGAAGAAGGAATACGCGATTCTCGATGCAGCGCTGCCGCTCGGATTGCCGGGAAAGTAACGGTTCAGGTCACGCCGGTCGGGCAGGTATCGGGAACCACGACGGAATCCCTGCAAATTGACTATCGGTACGCCAAGCACAGCGCCGGATAATTTTTCAGCGTTCAGATCGTGCATTACCCGGCGCACCATTTCTATGCCGTTAAGTTCATCGCCGTGTACCGCGGCAGTGAGGCAGAGCGTCGGTCCGGCAAATTTGCCGTTGACGATGAGAACCGGCGTGGATACCGGCACGCCTTCGAACAGTTCAGTGGCCGCCCAGGAGATGCGTTGGCTGCTATTTGGATAAATGTTTGTGCCTAGAATGGTCAGCGTTTGGGCAATACCATCGGCGGTGGTTACCGCATCCGCAAGCGGAACTACCGGGATATCCGCTATGTGACCTGCTGCGTCGCGAGAATGGTCGGATTCAGGGACAATCTCACCTGGTGGTGTAGCCGTCTCCTCCGTGGCCGCGGCGCGCCATGCGAGGCTCACGCCGAACAAGGCGACCGTGAGGGCCAAAGCGAAAGGGAGGCGCCTGATTGAAAACTTGAGCTTAGTCATGTTTATGTATGCATGGCTGCCAGGCCAAGCGGCAATTGAAAGTGGACTCCCGCTTGCGTCAAAATATCAAGACAGTTAGAAAATTTCTGTGAACTATTCAAGCGTTTAGCATTGATTTCTCGATTGAACCATAAATGTGCCAAATGACAAGCAAATTCGCAAAAACCACAGTCTTTATGCTGTTTTTGCTGGTCGCGGGAGCGGCGGACGCAAACGACGAAGCGCACTTTCCAAGGCCAAGGGAACTCCAACAGGATGTCGAATTCTGGATATCGATATTCACTCGTTACAACACCCGCGAAGGCGTGCTGCATGACAGTCGGAATCTGGCGGTCGTATACGAAAAAATAGATTTGCCGGAAGATGCAAGCCGGCGAACACGGAACAGGTTAAGCAAAGAGCGGCGCGAGTATTACAAGAAGATTTTGCGTACGCTCGCAAACGGCAAGCGCGATAATCTTAGCGCCGATGAATATCGCGTACTGGAAATGTGGCCGGCCGATGTCAGCAACAAGGAACTTTCTGCCGCGGCGAGCCGCATAAGATTCCAGCTCGGCTTGTCGGACCGGTTTCGCCAGGGTCTGGTGCGGTCAGGTTTCTGGCGCGATCATGTGAATTCCGAGTTCAGCCGGCTCGGTGTGCCGATTGCGCTTGCAGCCCTGCCTCACGTCGAATCATCTTACAACCCGGATGCGCGCTCTCATGTCGGTGCTTCGGGAATCTGGCAATTTACACGAAGTACCGGCCGCCGCTTTTTGCAGGTCGACCATATTCTCGACGAACGAAACGATCCGTTCCTGGCGACCACTGCTGCCGGGCAGTTGCTGGCTTACAATTACTCGATTACCGGCAACTGGCCCATGGCCATTACCGCATATAATCACGGGTTGTCGGGAGCGCGCCGGGCAATGCGTCAGTTCGGCGATAATGCGTACGCGGAAATATTTCGCAACTACAAGAGCAGAACCTTCGGTTTTGCATCTCGAAACTTCTATGTCGCATTCCTGGCAGCAATGCACGTAGATCAGGATCCACAACGGTATTTCCCCGGGCTTGTTCCAGAAGGTCCTATCGATTACGCGCTGATGCCGCTCCCGGCATACATACCTGCCGACAAACTTGCAGCCACTCTCGAAATTCGGCAGCGCGATCTCGCCACACATAACCCGGCGGTACAGCCTGCCGTGTGGGAGGGTACCAAATACCTGCCCAAGAATTACGTACTCAGAATGCCGAACGATATGTTGAGTGCTTCCCTGCCTCAACTTGTCAAGAATCTTTCCGCCGATGTGATGTTTGATAAACAACTGCCGGATCTGTTTCACACGATCAGGCAGGGCGACACTTTGTCGGAAATCGCGGCCGAGTACGATACGCGCGTGTCGACACTGATGGCCTTAAACAATTTGCACAACAGCAATCGTATCAGGGCGGGTCAGCAACTGCGCCTACCCGCGGCAGGGCCGGCACCGCTCCAGGTCGCTGCGGCAGCGGCTCCGGTGACGCTACCGCCGCCGACTGCCGCTATCGCTGACGCACCGGCGATCGGCGAAGCAACGGTTCCGGTTGCAAGTGCACTCGAGGAACCGGAGGTGCCGTTCGTTCTCGCCGACCAGGTCGGCCAGTTCATCGGCACTCTGCAAGCGTCGTTGCTGTCCGACCCAAGTGATTACACCGTTGCCGCGGATAACACTATCGAGGTGCATCCTCTGGAAACTCTGGGTCACTACGCCGACTGGCTCGGTGTCAAGACGCAGCGGCTCAGGGACATCAACGGTCTCGCGTTCAGGACTCCTGTTGAAGTCGGCAAGCGAATCAAACTCGATCTCAGCAAAGTCGACGCAGATTCATTCGAGAATCTTCGGGCCGCCTACCACAAGGAACAGCAGGATACGTTCTTCCGAAACTATACGATTACCGGTATTACAGAACACGTTGTGAGGCGCGGTGAGTCGGTCTGGATTCTGGCGCTCAGGAAATATGATGTCCCCGTATGGCTGTTTCGCCAATACAATCCGGAACTCGATTTACACAACGTGCAGCGCGGCACGCGCCTTAATTTCCCGATCCTCGTGAGCAACAAGTCTGGTTAATCGGCATGCGGCCGGGTCTTTATCTCATTCGGCTGCTTCCGGTTCTTCTCGTAACAGTTGCCGCGATGGCTTACGTTGGCCATGTCGAGGGCGCCGACGCATACGTCGCAAGAAACATCATGCCGATGCTGATTGTCATCGTCCTGTCGGCCGTGACCCTGTATAGAGGAGGTGGAAGCTGGACTGGCGCCGGTTGGCGCTGGCCACTGGGTACACTGGGATTCGCGATACCGGCGCTTGGACTATCTCTTTACCTTCACTACGGTTATGCGGTGGGTCTCGAGGGCATGTTCGACGAAGCCATCTATCCGCTGCAGCTGTTCAGATACCTGCCTGCCTACACGATAGTCGCCGGGGCGATTGGTTTTGCCATCGGCTGGATAGTGGGGCGAAACATCTAGCGGCAGCGCGCAAACTCCGCCGGACATTACACAAGCCGCCCGCTGTATCGTGCACAATTCCGTTTTCACGCCGTCAACGGTTTGGTAATCTGCCGGGAAACCGGGGATGCTGATGAAATCACGTAAACAGCTGGCGTACATCACTGGTATGGCAACATTGCTGGCGGGCCTTGGCCTGAGCGACTCGCCCGCGATTGCCGGGGATTTTCCGGTAGCCGACAAGGTTGTCGTGGAAAAATCAAAGCGCAAGTTGCACCTGATCAAGAATGATGAAACGTTCCGAACGTTCGACATCGCACTCGGCATCGAACCGGTTGGCGACAAGGAGCGTGAGGGGGATCAGAAGACGCCCGAGGGTCTTTACTCACTGGATATTCGCTATGCGGAAAGCGATTTTTTCCTGGCTATTCGCATCTCGTATCCCAACGCAGAAGATCGTGCAAATGCCAGGTACAACGGTTTCGATCCGGGTGGCCAGATCATGATACACGGACAGCCGAATGCGCCGACCTATTCCGCCGCCTATTACCGAACCCAGGACTGGACCAACGGCTGTATCGCAGTTTCCAATTCAGACATGATCGACATCTGGCTCATGACCAAGAACCATACGCCGATTGAAATCCTGCCCTGAAAGTTGATTAGCAAGGAAGAACGTTGGAACACGCGAAGATAGTCACGGGCAGTTCCCTGCGCGCCGACAGTGATGAAACGGTTGATGCCGAGGTTTGGCCGGAAGGCAGTCTCGAAGTCCTGTCACAGGTCGAGATGGAGCAACTCAGGCAACATGGTGAAGGCGGGTTGCACGAGGTTTTGCGGCGTTCCATCCTGGCAGTGCTGAATACCGGCTCCGACCTCGATGATACGAGGGCGGTACTGGAGAAATACAAGGACTTCAAGGTCGGGTTCCTGCAACAGGATCGCGGGCTGCAGGTGACGCTTAAGGGCGCGCCGGCAACCGCTTTCGTTGACGGAAAGATGATTCGCGGTATTCGCGAACTGTTGTTCGCTGTGCTTCGCGATATCGTTTATACGAACCACGAATTGCACGAGGGCGGCCGCTTTCACCTGAAAACTTCTCCTAACATAAGTAATGCAATCTTCCACATTCTGCGCAATGCAAGAATCCTGGAGTCGCCCAGCCGACCGAACCTCGTAATCTGCTGGGGCGGTCACGCGATTAGCAGGGAAGAGTACGATTACACCAAGAAAATCGGTTACGAACTGGGATTGCGCGGGCTGAACGTGTGCACCGGATGCGGTCCGGGCGCTATGAAGGGGCCGATGAAGGGTGCAACCATCGGTCACGCCAAGCAACGTATTCACGACGGCCGCTATATCGGCATTACGGAACCCGGAATTATCGCAGCCGAGTCACCGAACCCGATCGTCAACTCCCTGGTCATTATGCCGGACATGGAAAAGCGACTCGAAGCGTTCGTGCGTATAGCGCATGGCGTCGTCGTGTTTCCCGGCGGCGTCGGCACGACCGAGGAAATACTCTATCTGCTAGGAATCTTGCTGCATCCCGTTAATCGCGAACTTCCCTTGCCCGTAATCATGACGGGACCTAAGGAAGCCGAATCATATTTTGGGCAAGTAGACGAGTTCTTATCGGAGACGCTTGGATCGCAGGCGAGGAAGCGTTACAAGATCATCATCGACGATCCCGAGCAAGTAGCGCGGCGGATCTCCGCGGGCGTTGATGACGTCCGGCGATTCCGCAAGAGACATGGTGAAGCTTATTATTTTAATTGGCGTCTGAATATCGACGAAGCGTTTCAAAAGCCGTTCAAGGCTACGCATGAAACCATGCGTGCGCTGGAGTTGACGACTGAGCTGCCAGTGCACGATCTTGCCGTCAACCTTCGCCGGGTCTTCTCCGGAATCGTGTCCGGAAATGTACGCGACGACACCATGGCAGAAATCGAAAAACATGGGCCTTTCGAAATCAGTGGCTCGCGTCAATTAATGCGGTTACTCGACAGTTTGTTGTCTGATTTTGTCAAACATGGCCGCATGAAGCTGGCGAGGGAGGCATACTCACCTTGTTATCGCGTAGTGAAATAGCGACGACGCGGCGCGTGTGTGAAACAAGTCAACGGTTCCGCATTTAGTAAAAAAGGCTTTATAGCATGCCGAACCGGCCCCCTTCATTAAGTAAAAATACACCGTAACATACTGAAATCTAATTAGAAAACCACTGTGTGCACTGTGATGTAGTTCCTGTGCCCGGGCTTGCCAGCGACGTAGCATCTGCTCAAAGGATTAAAAGAGCAGACGCTTATGCAGGATAGCAAAGAGATTACCTGGGCCAGCGATTACAGTGCGGACGAAGAGGGCGATTCGAAAGCAAACGATCGCGATGTCAATGTGCACGCCGGCGATAAATCCGACGCAGATGGCTGGCAACAATATCGCAGGTGGATTTCCAAAGCACCCGCACCGCGCAGTCGGCGTGCCGGTGTCGACTCGTCGCTTTACACATGGAAGGGTTATCGCAACTGGACCGAACAAGTTAAGCGCAATTGGTCCGAAAGCTAAACCAGATCCCCGCTACCACCTTTCCGAACTTTAATTGCAGCGCGTAATGTTGTGATACAGGTCACGTACAACTGTGTGCGCTTCATTTGAATCCATATAAAACAGATCGAATCCCAACACGATCGTCTATTAAAAACTCTGAAAAAGTTCGAACCCGTTCTCTATTTTACGAATTAGTCGCGACAAACCAAGAGCTTGTAAAGCAAGCTGTGACCTGTCTCACGGTGACTAAGAAGCAACAAGATTATAGTCGCGGCTAATGGACAACACTCTTGAACACGGAAGTATGTCAAACAAGTCCGTACCAAAAGATTCACCGGTAGCGGCGCTCAAAGACGATACGGCACGTCAACGATGGGAGTACTTCCATCGCGCTATTGCTCACGCCAAACAGTCGAATTTCAGCGCACTAGAGGATTCGGATTCAGACGCTGGTGAGGCAAAACCTCCGCGCCCAAAACTATCGATTGCGCGTTAAAGTGCCGAGGACCTGTCGCACATGGAATGCCTGATCCAGTATCTTGACGAAATCGAAGATCTCATCTATGCGGTCGCACTGAAGGCCGAACGTATCCTCATGGCAATAAAGTTCTTCCTGTTCATGTCGGTTGCAGCCGCCCTGCAGGTAACCGGTATTTTAGTCGCACTGAGATATCCGCCGATCGCACTGGCGATGGCGTCTTTGCTCGCCGTCGGGATGCTATATCACGGCGCTGTCAATGATTCCCCAAAGGCATACGCCACTTAACAATCTCCTTCGGGACAGCCTGAACAAGACTTGAAAATCGTGGCGCAGCCACTATCGTGACTGTCCGCGCGGGCAACATAGCTTTGCCGCAGTCTCGAGCAGATTCAGGAGTATGTCCAGGTGAGTGCCAACAAAGACCGGGAGACGCTGGGATTCCAGACCGAAGTCCGGCAGCTGCTGCAGTTGATGATTCATTCGCTGTACAGCAACAAGGAAATTTTCCTCAGAGAATTGATTTCAAACGCCTCCGATGCAGCGGACAAGCTCAGGTTCGAGGCACTGGGTGATCCCGCGATGCTGGAAGACAGTACCGACCTGAAAATCAGGGTCGTGGTAGACCCGGCAGCCAAAACGATATGCGTTACCGACAACGGCATCGGCATGTCTCGCGAGGAACTGGCGGAGAACCTCGGCACCATTGCCAAATCGGGTACGGCCGAATTTCTGCAACACATGACCGGCGACGCAACGAAGGACGCGAGACTGATAGGCCAATTCGGCGTCGGCTTTTACTCCTCGTTCATCGTTGCCGATAAAGTTGTAGTCAAGACGCGAAGGGCTGGCCTGGCGGCAAGCGATGGCGTCCAATGGGAGTCCGACGGACAGGGAGAATTTACAATAGAGTCGGCCGACGTCGAGAAACGCGGGACGAGCGTCACCTTGCACTTGAAGGATGCCGAAGCGGAGTTTGCCGATGCGGTGCGGCTAGATTCACTGATTCGGAAATATTCGGACCACATCGGATTTCCCGTTCTGTTGCAGGACCTGGGCGATGCGGGGAGCGAACCCAGAACAGTGAATTCCGCAACCGCTTTGTGGACGCGCTCGCGTTCCGATATCAATGACGACGAGTACAGGGAGTTCTACAAGCATATATCCCACGACTTCGTCGACCCGCTCTGCTGGAGCCATAACCGGGTGGAGGGCAAAAGAGAGTATACGAACCTCCTGTACATACCATCGAGAGCGCCGTTCGACTTGTGGAACAGGGAGGCACCGAGGGGGTTGAAACTCTACGTGCAACGCGTCTTTATCATGGACGACGCTGAACAGTTCCTGCCTTTGTACCTGCGCTTCGTTAAAGGAATTGTCGACTCCTCGGATTTGCCACTGAATATTTCGAGGGAACTCCTGCAGCAGAATCCGGATCTCGATGCCATGCGTGGTGCATTGACACGACGCGTGCTGGACATGCTGCAAAAGATGTCGACGAACGAAGCGAGCGATTACCAGAAGTTCTGGAACGAATTCGGATCGGTTGTCAAGGAAGGTGTAATAGAAGACAGGGCAAATACCGACAGGCTTTTGAAACTTCTGCGGTTTGCATCGACACACACCGGGGTTGCCGCAGAGGATCAGTCCCTGGCGGACTACGTTTCGCGTGCCAAGGATGGTCAGGACAAGATTTACTACATCCTCGGCGACAGTTTCGAAACGGCAAGCAAAAGCCCGCACCTGGAGCGATTGCGCGATCAGGGTCTCGAAATACTGCTGCTCTGTGATCGCATCGACCCGTGGATGGTCGATCATTTGCCGGAATTCGAGGGCAGGAGCTTCCAGGACGTCGGCCGCGGCCAGCTTGCACTGCCTGATGCAGACGGCGAACTGACGCAGAAGGCCTTGAATGACGAGGCGAAACCGCTGCTGAAAAAGATCAAGCAGACCCTCAAGGACAGGGTCGAGGCGGTCAATGTAAGCCAACGACTCGTCGATTCGCCCGCCTGTGTCGTAGCCGGGGAGCAGGACCTGCCTCCGCAGGTCAGGCGCATGCTGGAGGCATCCGGGCAGAAATTGCCGGAAACCAAGCCGATACTCGAGATCAATACCGCTCACCCACTGATCGCAAGGCTGTCGGCGGAGACCGATGACACGCGCTTCAGCGAGTTATCGAATATCGTGCTCGACCACGCCTTGCTGGCCGAGGGCACGCAACTCACGAATCCGGTGGAGTATGTGCAGCGCATGAATCAGCTGCTGCTGGACCTCGAAACGGACGAACCGCGCTGATGCAGGCGCCGCCATTTACAGGTACCCTCGGGTCCGGGTCAAATGACGAAGCGCAAGCCGAATGACAAAAGACAACGATACCGATCTCCGTTCACGGCTGACAGAAGAACAATACGAGATCACGCAACACAAGGGTACGGAACGGCCGTTCAGCGGCAAGTACGTGAATCACAAGGAAGACGGCGTATACCAGTGCGTTTGTTGTGGCGCCCAACTTTTCAGTTCAGATCACAAGTTCGATTCCGGTACCGGCTGGCCGAGTTTCTGGCTTCCGCTCGCCGGAGACAAGGTGCGCACGGTCAGGGACCTGAGCCATGGCATGGTGCGGGAGGAGGTTGTCTGTGCCGGTTGTGGCGCGCACCTAGGCCATGTATTCGACGATGGGCCGGAGCCCAGCGGTTTGCGCTATTGCATCAATTCCGCCGCACTCAATTTCGACCAGCCAGAGTGACGGCAACAATCACGAACCAAAAAGGACAGTAAAGATGAAATTGTTTCGACAGCTTGCCTGGCTATCTATTGGCATGACGCTGGCCGCTTGCGGCAAATCCGCTAACACGGGTAATGAGGCAGCGAGCGGGGATCCGGCAAGCGTCGCCCCGGGCGCCGGAGAGGTGGTCGTCGAGTCAGTCGAGATTGCGCCGGGATTGTCGATGCGGCTGTTGCGGGAGGGGGGTGGCGCAACGGCAGAGCCCGGGCATACGGCTGTCGTGCACTACACGGGATGGCTCTACGATGAGGCGGCGGAATTGAATCGCGGCGACAAGTTCGATAGTTCGGTCGACCGCGGTGTTCACTTCGAATTTCCGCTCGGCGCCGGCAGGGTCATTCGTGGCTGGGACGAGGGCGTCGCAGGCATGAAAATAGGTGAAATTCGTGAGCTGACCATTGCACCGGAGCTGGCCTACGGGAACCGCCAGGTCGGCAACCTCATCCCGCCCGGCTCGACGCTGATATTCGAAGTCGAACTCGCCGACTTAAAGGATCCCGACGGGGCGGCCGCAACACCGTAGCGCTGCACCAGGGGGAGTGGCTTGCGGCTGGGGCTTCGGGCCCGTTCCCGTTACTGCTCAGACGAGGTTATTCGTCTTCTGGTACTGCAGGTCGCGGGCCTGGCCTATCCAGTCCTGGCGATAAATCCGGCTGCGAAATCCTTTCAGTCGCTGGGCAACGCGATCGATATCGTACTCGCTCATTTCAGCAATCTGGTTGAAAGAATAGATGCCGAGTTCGTTAAGCGTTTTCTCGATGGCGGGCCCGACACCTTTGATCCGCTTCAGGTCGTCCTTGTCTTCTGCGACGGTCGACTCTTCGTCCAGTATCCTTCGAACCTGTGGCTCGGCCTCGTCCGCCTTTGTGTCGTCTTCGCCGGCAAACTCGTCGGCGGCGATAAGCTCCGCGGCAGCCTCCTGTGACTCGGCAAGCTGATCCACCAGGTCCGATTCTTCGGCGATCGCTTGTTCGCCCGATTCATTGTCGATCTGGTCCTGCAGATCGGAGACCGTCGGTGCCATCGTGTCCGTGTGTGGTTCGTTCGACGCATCCAGGCTGTCCAGTGAGCCGGCGTCGACGGGTTCGATTCGCGTCTGATTGCTTCGCGCCATTTCCTCAAAAGACGCGATTCTCTCGCGGGCTTTTTCCAGCTCGGCCTCCAGTTCCTTGGCCTGCCTGTCCCGCTCCTGGAATTTCTCGACCAGCGGCGGTACGCGGCTTTGCCAGCTGTTCAATTCGCGACTCAGATGGAAAATCTTGTCGTCCTTTTCCTTGAGGCCGCTTACGGAATTCCTGTTTTGCGATTCCTGGTTCTCGACGACTGTCTGAAGCTTGTCACGTTGTGCAACCATTGCCTCGAGCTTGGCGCGAAACTCGCTCAGCTGTTTCTGCAATCCATCGCGTGCTTTGAATGATTCCCTCAGGGACTCAGACAATTCCTTGGCGCGGTTTATCGATTCCTGATGCGAGCCCTGGTACTGGCTGATTTGCTCCATGAGGCTCTTGTTTTGCTCGGAGAGTCGATCCTGTTCTGCCTGCTGTGACTCCAGCTGGTCCTGCCAGCCGGCATTGATCGCGAGTTTCTCCTTGCCGGCGCGATCGCCGCGGAAAACCCAGCCGAGCAGCAGGCCCACGACCAGCGCGAATGCCAGCAGTCCGATATGTACGACCGTTAACTCGGGGCTTGTCAGTTCCATAAAACCTTGTGCACCTCGATTCGGGCTTTAGGAGGCCAGGCGAACGCGATCCATTTCGCCCAGTACCTCACTGATCTGATCGACCGCCCAGTCGATTTCCTCGCTTTTTATCACGAGTGGCGGTGCAAGTCGCACGACTGTTTCATGCGTTTCCTTGCTCAGCAATCCACGTTCCGCCAGTGCTTCGCAGACTTCCCTTGCCGTGCCGAGGGCCGGATCTATCTCGATGCCGGCAAACAGACCGGAGCCGCGGACGTCACTGATCAGCGGGCTGTCGAGTTCGCGGAGTTTGCCGAGCAGGTAGTCACCCATTTCCCTGCTCCTTTCAGCCAGCTTGTCTTCGACGAGTATGTTCAGCGCTTCCAGTCCGACGGCTGCCGCCAGCGGGTTGCCGCCGAATGTACTGCCGTGATCGCCGGGCGTATAGACATCCATGACCTCGCGCTTCGCGAGGAACATGGAAACCGGCAAGATGCCGCCGCCCAGTGCCTTGCCCAGGATCAGGCCGTCCGGCACGACCTGCTCATGGTCGCAGGCAAGCAAGCTGCCGGTGCGTCCCAGGCCGGTCTGAATCTCATCGGCGATCAGTAGCACGTTGTGTTTGCGACAGATGTCGGCGCAGGTCTTCAGGTAACCTTCCGGTGGAATGACGATGCCACCCTCGCCCTGAATGGGCTCGACAAGAAAAGCAGCCGTGCTGGGCGTAATCAGCTTTTCCAGCGCCGCGGCGTCACCGTAGGGGGCCAGTTTGAATCCGGGAGTCAATGGACCGAAGCCGTACCGGTATTGCGGCTCGTCGGAGAAGGAGATGATTGTCGTCGTGCGCCCGTGAAAATTACCGGTGCAGGCGATGATCTCCGCCTTGTCTTTTTCGATACCCTTGACTTCGTAACCCCATTTGCGTGCCGCCTTGATGGCCGTTTCCACGGCCTCCGCGCCGGTATTCATGGGCAACGCCATGTCCTGCCCGGTCAGTTCGCAGGCGCGCTGCAGAAATTTGCCGAGCTGGTCGGTATGAAAAGCGCGCGATACGATCGTCAGTTTCTCGGCCTGCTTCTTGACGACTTCAACGAGGCGCGGGTTTGCATGTCCGTGACTCACGGCGGAATAGGCACTCATCATGTCGAGATATTTCTTGCCGTTTTCGTCCCACACAAATACGCCTTCGCCTCGCGTCAGGACGACGGGAATCGGTTCGTAGTTATGCGCGCAGAAGCGGTTTTCGAGTTCTATGGTCGATGACATGTGTTTCACTTGATCACATTCGTTGTTTCGCGGCGCCTGCAGGTGCCGCATAAGCTCATAATTTTACAGTAATATCAGGTTGAGTGACCAGCCATCCAGTTCTCATTTGGGGCGCCCGTGCAGAGGGCGAAACGCATCTACCGCGACAATTCAAAGCACGAAGGATAGGATGGCCGGCCAACGATCAGGACACCCACATCATTCAATCGATGCCAGGAATGTCAAAGCCTCAAAAGATAGAACTGGACGGACCGGCGGGCAAACTGGAGGGCCTCCTCGAAGCTGAAGACGAATCGGGCATCGTCGCCTGCGCCGTGGTGTGCCATCCACATCCTTTGCACGGCGGGACGATGCACAACAAAGTGGTCCATATGCTGGCGCGGAGTTTTGTCGGCCAGGGATTCGTTACCTTGCGATTCAACTTCCGTGGCGTTAACGAAAGTGCAGGAAGATTCGATGACGGCAAGGGCGAAATCGAAGATGTGCTTGCGGCCATGAATTATCTGGAGGCGAAGTACCCGGACCTGCCAGTCTGGCTTGCGGGATTCTCCTTTGGCGCTGCGATCTCTCTACTCGCAGCCCTCGAGCGCGAGCCTGCCGGGCTGATCAGCATCGCGCCCGCAGTTTCGAGACTTCCGCAAAGGCTGTCGGCTCAACCGCGATGTCCGTGGCTGATTCTGCAAGGCGATCAGGATGAGCTCGTCGACGTCGATGAGACCATCGCTTGGGTAAACGAGCTCGAACCGGGACCGGAACTGCAAATCCTCGAGGGCGCCGAACATTTCTTTCATGGCAAGCTGGTGTTGCTCCGCAAGGCTCTGGAGTCATTCATCGGCATACATGCGGGTGTTCGCGGCTAAAGCCAGGCACACAAAAAAACCGGGCTTGTCGCCCGGTTTTTGCAGCAAACTTGCCGCCGATCAAACCATGTCTTTCAGTCCTTTCAATGCAAGGATCTTGACGCCTTTCGACGCGGGTTTCGCCTTGAACATCATTTCCTCGCCGGTAAACGGATTGACACCCATCCTTGCTGGCCTGGCCGGCTTATGCACAACTTTGATCTTCATAAGGCCGGGAACCGTAAACAGACCCACCGCGCTGCGGCCACCGAGATTTTTCTTGATCTGTCCTGCCAGTGAATCGAAAACTGCCGCGACATCTTTTTTCGTCAGTCCGGTTTCATTGGCGATGTTTGTGTAAATTTCAGACTTGCTTGGCGCTTTCTTGGCGCTGGCCTGGGATTTGGCTGCCATGAAAAGTATCTCCTGTAAATGTAGGACAAGATCGATGATTCGCCGCGCCCGGATACTGTCCAGGCGAGCGGCCTAGTGAACCTTCTCGGAAATAAAAAGCGGCGCGACGATATCACAAAATCGAAAAAAATGGGGTCGAACCGCGTTTTTTGCAAAAAAATGCGGTTCGACCCCATTTTTTAATTTGTGAAAAATTCGCGTTTGAAGCGAACGTCGACTGGCCTGTCAGCGCCTTCCGGCTTGACCGTGATATCGAAAATCAGGATTTCGCGATTGGCGACCGGCGTTTCGCCGATGTAATAAATCGAATCGCCTTCCGTGATCGTACGCATTGCGACATTCTTGAGTTGGCCTGCAAGGTTGCGGGTCTTGACGGTAACTTCGGCACTTGACGCGTTGTTCGTGCCTTCCTCGAGCACGGACACCGTCAACATCGCCCGGTTCTTGCTGCGCACGAAGTTGTAAGCCCGCGCCACTTCCGGCGGCAATTGATCCGTAGATTGTGCGCTGAAATGGACGATATGATCCCCAATGTCCACTGACGTCGCGCCGGCGGGTTCCGCTTCCGGCACAGTCGCCTCGGACGCCGGTCCGCCGCAAGCTACCAGCAAATGCAACAATGACAGAGTGAAGATTGTTCTAATGACTTTCATCCTTTCGATCCCCTGCCCGGTAGTGCGGCTCACCTGCAGACTATAGCCCATCGGCAGCGCTTGTCCTATGAGAAATTAGGGGTCCCGATTCATTGAACGGAGCCACGACGGCAAGACTTCGGGATTGGAAATCACGAAAATCTTGTTGCGCCGTGTTGCGCCACTCTTCAACAAGACCCGTGACGGAGCTACGCCGAATTCTCGCGCCAGCTGCCGGATGACGTCTTGGTTCGCCCTGCCGTCGGCGGGTGCTGCGGTGGTCTTGACTCGCAGACGTCCGTCCCGGACGCCCTGGATTTCGCTGCGGCTGCTCCTCGACTGAACGCGGACGGCAACGACAACGGTGCTTTCTGAACCTGTCCTGGTTGCCAAGCGTTGCCCCGAACGGCGCTAGACAAAAATGGGCTTATATGTCTGCAACACGATCTCCGCGGCCTTCAAAAGAATAATCGCGAAAATTGGCGAAATATCGATCCCGCCGATGCCGGGAACGACGCGACGAAACGGGCGCAGCACCGGCTCCGCCATCGTGTGCAGCAGCACGGTAATCGGATTGTAGTTGTGCGGCGCGACCCAGCTCAGGATGACTTTTATCAGGATCACGAAAAAGAAAAGATTGAGGCTCAGGATCGCGAGTTCAAACACCGCCGTAAGCGCAATCGGCAGGGCATTGATACTAAGCCCCCTGATCGCCACCAGCGCCAGCAGGAGCAGACATTCGAGTACGTAGGCGACCATGATCGTCGACGTATCGAGGCGACCGATCGGTGGCACGACTCGCCTGACCGGGATGACCAGTGGAGACGTGAAGCGCAGAATGCCCTGGGCGATCGGGTTGCGAAAATCGGCCCGCAACATCGGCAGCCAGAAACGCAGCAGGAGCAACAGCAAATACAGCTGCGCCAGGGTCTTTAAGATGAAAACGAGGGCTTGGGTCATTAGGAATCGATCGCTGGGCCTGCGCTGGCTTCGTCGGCCAGTTCGGCGGCCCTTCGTTCAGCAGCGTCCATTGCTTCCGCAAAGATACCACGAACATGTGCAGCATCGAGGACCTGAAACGCTGCGGTCGTCGTGCCCCCGGGCGATCTTACGCGTTCGATGAGCGACGACATCGATTCCTTCTCGGCGGAAGCGAGCGACGTGGCGCCGCGCGCCGTTTCCACTGCGAGCGTTCGAGCAATGTCCGGATCGAGGCCGTATTTGATGCCGGCTTCGATCATGCAATCGATGAGCAGATAGAAATAGGACGGGCCCGTTCCCGAGACCGCGGTGACACCGTCCATCTTCGATTCGCTATCCAGCCACACGACCTGACCAACCGCCGTCATGATCCGTTCGGCCAGATCGCGCGCCGCTTTGTCAGTGAGATCGTTCGCGATGAGCGCCGAGATCCCCTGGTCGATCAGTGCCGGCTGATTGGGCATTACCCGCACCACCGACAAGCCTCCGCCGAGCCATTTGTCGATATCGTCTGTCGATGGGCCCGCGGCAATGGACATGATCAATGGCCGCTTTTCCTGTGCCACAGCCGCGAGGTCCTCGCAGACCGGTTTCAGGATCTGCGGCTTCACGGCAAACAACAGGACCTCGGCTGCAACTGCAACTTTATGGTTATCTTCGCTCACCAAGATGCCGTAAAACTCCTGGCGCAGGCGATCGCATTGCTCCGTCAGCGGTTCGGCGATCATCAGGTCGGTCGCATGCATGCCACCGCGCAGCAGCCCGCCGGCGATCGCTCGTCCCATGTTGCCGCCGCCGATGATGCCTACCTTATTATTGATCATTCTTTAAACTCCGCAATTCCCGGTATCCGGGAGCACTATCCTTGTATCCATCACCTGGCGCCGAATATCGCGGTTCCGATGCGGACAATGGTTGCCCCTTCATGGATCGCGGCAGCATAGTCGGCCGTCATCCCCATTGAAAGCGTGTCCAAGGCAAGGCCGGACTCGTTCAGCGATTCCAGCATCTCTCTGAGTCTCGCGAAAGGTCGGCGCTGCTCCTCGAAATCGTCGCGGATCGCCGGCAGGCACATGAGCCCACGCAGTTTAAGGCGGGGCAGTTCGGCCACGGCCGCCGCAAGGTCGGCCACGCCGGCGGGCGCTATCCCGGATTTGCTGGCTTCCTCGTCGACATTGACCTCGATACAGACCTGGAGTGGAGCGGCAGCGTCAGGCCGCTGGCTGCTCAGGCGGCGTGCAATCTTGAGCCGGTCGATCGTGTGAACCCATTGAAAATGCTGCGCTACAGGCCGCGTCTTGTTGGCCTGCAGGTGGCCCACGAAGTGCCAGATCACGTCGTCCCGGCCTACGGCGGCAATCTTTTCGAGCCCTTCCTGTACAAAATTCTCGGCAAAATCCCGCTGCCCCGCCGCGTAGGCCTCGAGCACAGCCTCGGGCGGCTTTTTCTTGCTGACCGCAAGCAGCCGGATCTCGTCCGGCGATCTTCCCGCATCTACCGCAGCTTTCGCCAGCAAATCTTGGATTTTCCGAAAGTTTTCCGTGACTCTTATCACGCTTTGCTCCCAGTGCTTCGCTATACTAGGCGGCAAACGGGGTCCGGGTTATGGTAAGTCGGGCCCACTGATCCAGAGGGAGAACTATGGCCGTCGACGTTGCTCAGCTGTTGTCGTTCACGGTGAAGAACAACGCATCCGACTTGCACCTGTCCGGTGGCGTACCGCCTATGATCCGCGTGGATGGCGACATCAAACGTGTCAACATGCCGGCGCTCACCCACAAAGACGTCAATAGCATGGTGTACGACATCATGAATGACAAGCAGCGCAAGGATTACGAAGAATTTCTGGAGACCGACTTTTCGTTCGAAATCCCCAAGCTGGCCCGCTTTCGCGTCAACGCCTTTAACCAAAACCGCGGCTCGGCCGCCGTGTTTCGGACCATTCCTTCAGAGATACTGACGCTCGATGACCTCGGTGCGCCCGCGATATTCAAGGATGTCTCGATGCATCCGCGCGGCATCGTGCTGGTCACCGGACCCACGGGTTCCGGCAAGTCGACCACGCTGGCGGCGATGGTCGATTACATCAACGACAACAAACCGGATCACATTCTGACGATCGAGGATCCGATAGAATTCGTGCACGAAAGCAAGAAGTCGCTCGTCAATCAGCGCGAGGTTCATCGTGACACGCTCGGATTCAACGAGGCGTTGCGCTCGGCGTTGCGTGAAGACCCGGATGTCATCCTGGTGGGTGAGATGCGTGATCTCGAGACGATTCGCCTGGCGCTGACCGCGGCGGAGACCGGTCACCTCGTGTTCGGCACGCTGCATACCAGTTCGGCAGCCAAAACGATCGACCGCGTGGTCGACGTTTTCCCTGCCGCCGAAAAGGAAATGGTCCGGGCGATGCTTTCCGAGTCGCTGCGAGCGGTAATCTCGCAGACTTTGTTGAAGAAGATTGGCGGCGGGCGAATTGCGGCGCATGAGATCATGATTGGCACGCCGGCAATCAGGAACCTGATTCGTGAAGGAAAGATTGCCCAGATGTATTCTGCAATTCAGACCGGACAGGGTGCAGGCATGCACACGCTCGATCAGAACCTGGCCGAATTGATGGCCAAGGGACTGATCAACAAGGAAGAGGCGAGGTTCCGCGCGGTCAACAAAGAAAATTTCTGATGGCGCGTCAGGTGATTGACGTCGTTATCATGCGAAACAGGGCACGGCGGCATCGAATCATTCGGTCGCCCTGGCAGGAGAAACAGGAATGGAACGCGAACAAGCAGTCAGGTTGACGCAGAACCTGCTGAAGAAAATGGTAGAGAAAGAAGGCTCCGACCTGTTTATCACCTGTGGGTTTCCGCCAGCGATCAAGGTCGACGGCACTATCCATAAAGCCACGGATACGCCGCTCACGCCGGACCAGTCGGCGATGATGGTCCGAGCCATCATGAACGACAAGCAGATCAAGGAATTCGACTCGACCAAGGAATGCAACTTCGCGATTGCCCCGCAGGGCATCGGCCGCTTTCGCGTGAGTGCATTCATCCAGCAAGGTTACATCGGTGCCGTTCTGCGCACGATTACGACCGAAATTCCGACCCTGGATGGCATGGATTTGCCACCTATCCTCAAAGACGTCGTCATGAACAAGCGCGGACTCGTAATCGTGGTCGGCGGCACGGGGTCCGGTAAGTCGACCACGCTGGCTGCAATGATCGGCCACCGCAACGAGAATTCGAAAGGTCACATCGTATCGATCGAGGATCCCGTCGAATATGTACACCCGCACAAGGGCTGCGTGATTACGCAGCGCGAGGTCGGTGTCGATACCGAGACCTGGCACGCGGCGCTGAAGAACACCCTGCGCCAGGCGCCGGACGTCATCCTGATCGGCGAGATCCGGGACCGGGAAACCATGGAGTACGGCATCCAGTTCTCGGAGACCGGTCACCTGTGCTTGGCCACGCTGCACGCGAACAGCGCCAACCAGGCACTCGATCGAATCATCAACTTTTTCCCCGAGGAACGCCGCGCGCAGTTGCTCATGGACCTGTCGCTGAATACCAAGGCGTTCGTGTCGCAGCGACTGATACCGCGCGAAACGGGTGTCGGCCGCATTGCCGCCATGGAGATCATGCTGAATTCGCCGCTGATCGCGGACCTGATATTCAAAGGCGAGGTCGGGCAGATCAAGGAGATCATGGCAAAGTCCACGCGACTCGGTATGCAGACTTTCGACCAGTCCCTGTTCGCGCTGTATGAAGACGGCATCATTTCCTATGAGGAAGCGATGCGTAATGCTGACTCGAAGAACGAACTCCGCCTGCGTATCAAGCTCGAGAGCAAGCGTGAAGGATCAGTCGCTGATCAGCAGGCCGAAAGCCTGCGAATCATGGAAGAAGACTCCGCTCAGTCGTTCTAACTACGCTTAATGGAACATTAGCACGTGAACGTCAAACCGCTTTTCAAATTGATGGTGGAGAAAAAGGCATCCGACCTGTTCTTTGCCCCGTTCGCGCCCGCGAAAATCAAGATCGACGGCAAGATCATGCCGGTCAACAAGCTCGAGATGACGCCGAAGATGGTCAAACAGGCGGCACTGGAGCTCATGGACGAAGAGTTGATGGATCGGTTTGCGCGCGAGCTCGAGGTCGACTTCGCGATATCGGAACCCGGCCTCGGCCGTTTTCGTGTCAACGTATTTCACCAACGCGGTAACGTCGCGATGGTCCTGCGATACATCCTTTCAGACTTGCCGACGCTGGACGAACTCGGCATGCCTGACCAACTTAAGGACCTGGTCATGTTGCGTCGTGGCCTGATCCTGATGGTTGGCGCGACAGGTAGCGGCAAGTCGACGACTCTCGCAGCGATGATCAATCATCGCAACGAGAAGAGCTCGTCGCACATCATAACGATCGAAGACCCGATCGAGTTTCTGCATCCGAACAAGCAATCCATCGTCAATCAGCGCGAAGTCGGTCTCGATACGAAGTCCTATGCGCGCGCACTGAAAAGCGCGATGCGCGGTGCGCCGGACGTATTGCAGATCGGCGAGATCCGTGATCGCGAATCGATGCAATCGGCAATCGACATGGCGGGCACCGGACATCTGGTTCTCGGCACCCTGCATTCGAACAACGCACCGGAAACCCTGGACCGCATTATCAACATGTTTCCGCCGGATCAGCATGCGCAGGTCTTCATGGACCTCGCACACTTTCTGCGTGCCATCCTGTCGCAGCGGCTGGTGCGCGCCCGCACCGGCAAACAGGTTGCCGCCGTCGAACTGATGCTGAACACGCCGCACATCAAGGACCTGATCCTGAAAGGCGACATCTCGGCAGTGAAGGAGGCCCACAGGGACAGCGGCGAAAAGGGCATGCAGAACTTCGACGAGGCGCTGCTGGATCTGTACAAGCAAGGCACGATTACGCTCGAAGAGGCAATGTCGCACGCGGACTCTCGCTCCAACCTCGAAGCCAAAATCAACTTCGGCGGTTAAAAAGCCCTCAGACGCAGTGACAGCAGTCATTGCGGCTGCTCACCGCAGTCCTGCACCTGATGCACTAAAGATCAATCCGCGCCTTAGGACAAGTGCGTTGTTAGAACGGTGGGCAGATTGGTCCCGCAATGCTCATGTATCGCGTTCGCACACTGCGCTTGCTCGGCGATTCTTTCCTTGTCTCGCATCCAGCCGAGAACTTTTTAATACCGCGCAGCACATTGCTCATTTCCTAAAGAGCCAGAAAATTAGCGACAGCAGGATGCTGACAATGATCATCGTCGTCAGCGGAAAATAGAAACGGAAATTTTCGCGATCCACGACGATGTCGCCCGGCAAGCGCCCAAGGGGCAGCTTGCCGAGCCACGGCCAGGCGAGCCCTGCCAGGACCAGCAGCAAGCCGAGTATGACGAGCGTCTTCTGCACCTGATACCGCTTAATTCGGGGTCAGTACACCGCGCCCCGGCGTCCAGGGCACGCCCGCGTCATCCAATGCCCGCTTGAGGGCCTGGTATTCATTATCGATCAGGGCGGTCAGTTGTGGCCCGATTTCGGCATAGACATCGGCCGCGATTGCGAAGGTCTCGCGCTGCGTCCGCGTCGGACCATGAGCATTCCTATCGGGACCGTAGGAGGCGTAGCTCAGACGTTCGCGCACCGACATCAATCCGGGATCGCTGAACCTGTCGCGGGTTTCATTCGTCGACAGGCGGTCACGCAATTGCATCAGGCGCTGGCGAATGGAATTGGCCCGGGAATAGAGTGCCATGTCACCGGTCGAGTTCTGCAAAATCTCCGTGACTGCATGCAGTTCTCCGATCAACTCGTCGATCGTTTTCACATTGCCATCGACGGCACGACGCATTTCATCGACCCGGCGTGAGAAGACGACGCGCTCGGCCTGCGACGATCCGGCTAAGGTCGGTTGGCGAACGGAGACGACCTCGAATTCCTGACTTTGATCGAGGGCTGTCAGTTGACCGTCGACACGTTTGAACATTGCAACCCGGTAGCTGCCTGGGGCCGCGAGCACGCCGACCGGGTCGCGGAAGTCGCTGCGCTCGTCTTCCGGTGTCCAGGGATCGACCGGGGGATAACGCAGATCCCAGGCGACCCGGTGAAAACCGGCCTCGACCGGGCCTTCGACATGTCGGATGACATTACCGTCCATGTCGGAGACCGTGAACACGATCGCAGGCGCGTCCTCGCGCTGTTCCTCGCCGATGCGATCCCAATCGGGAAAGTCGACGCTTTCATTCTTCTTCTTCGGTTCTTTCTCCGCTTCCTGGCGTTGTTCCTCGAGGCTCCTGATCTGCTCAGGGAGGTAATACGTGAAGACCGCCCCGAACGGCGGATTCGGTGCGACGAAATAATTATGGCCCTGGCTGTCCACGCAGCCGACACGTGCGCATGAAAGCGGCCGCCGCGGCACGTACCAGTGCGCACGGCGTACCGGGAACAACACGGTGTTGTCCTCGAGCATTTCCGTGGTGACGCTGCGCAACGGCGAATAATCATCGAGGACGTAAAAACTGCGCCCGAACGTCGCACCGACGAGGTCGTTCTCGCGTGTCTGGATCACGAGATCGCGAAACGCGATTGTCGGCACGGCGCCGGCCAGCCTGGTCCACTGGCGCCCGCCGTCGACGGTGAAAAAGACGCCGGTCTCGGCACCAACGAACAGCAGGTTCGGATTGACGTGATCCTGCACGACGCGCCACAGGATGTCGCGTTCGGGCAGATTGCCCGAGATGCTGGTCCAGCGCCGGCCGCGATTCTCGCTTTTCAGTATGTAAGGCGAGAAGTCGCCGCTCTTGTGATCGTCGACGACGACGTACACGGTGTCCGGATCATGCAGGTCCGCTTTGATGTCGTTGACAAAAAAATGCTCCGGAACGCCGGGCAGGCTGTCGACGCGCCGCCAGTTGGCGCCGCCGTCCTCGCTGATCTGCACGATGCCGTCGTCCGTGCCGGCGTACAGCAAGCCCTCGACGAGCGGCGATTCGGACAGCGACGTTACGGTGTTGTACTGCGACATCGCCCACAGGTCCCACAGCGAATCGAAGCTCCAGCGGCGGCCCATCAGCGGCTGCTGCGTGCGTTCCTCGTTGCGCGTCAGGTCGGGACTGACGGCCCGCCAGGAATCACCCCGGTTATCGCTGCGCCATACGCGATACGTTCCGTGGTAAAGCCTTTGCACGTCGTGCGGACTGATCAGTATCGGCGCGTCCCAATTGACGCGCTCGGCTTCCTCGTCCGCTGCCGGCTGCGGCTTGATGTAGACGCTCTCCCCCGTAGCGTGGTCGTATCGGGTCAGGTTTCCCTGCTGCCAGTTCGCATACACGATGTTCGGATTGGTGGGGTCCGCAAATGACTGGTGACCGTCCGCGCCCAGCGTCAGGACCCAGTCATCGTTGCGTATGCCGATGACGTTATTGGTGCGCGACGGCCCGCGAAAACTCGAATTGTCCTGCGTGCCGCCATAAACGTTATAGAAAGGCTCGTCGTAATCCACGGACACCTTATAAAACTGCGTGATCGGCATGTTGCCCATAAACCGCCAGGTCTCGCCGAGGTCCAGGCTTTCGTAAACGCCGCCGTCGTTGCCGACGAGCAGGTAATTTTCATCGTCCGGATGAAACGCCATCGCGTGGTGATCGACATGCTTCTTGTCGGAACTCATCCGTGTGAAATCCGTGCCGCCGTTTTCCGTGACGTGCAAATGCTGATCCATCTGGTAAACGCGATCGAATTTGTAAGGACTTGCGAAGATTTCCTGGTAGTAATGTGGCCCGGTTCCTCCGGAAAGGTAATCGTTTCTTTTTTCCCAGGTCTCGCCGCCGTCTTCGGACCGGAAAAAGCCACCTGTGCGATTCGCGAGCTCGAGCGTCGCGTAGACGACGTCGGGATTCTGCGGCGATATGGCGAAGCCGATCTTGCCCTTGTCTTCTTCGGGCAGTCCTTCGGTCAGTTCGCGCCAGGTTGCGCCGCCGTCAGTCGACTTGTGAATGCCGGAACCGGGACCACCATCCAGTAACACGGCGACGTTCCTGAACTTCTGCCAGGAGACCGCATACAGGACATCGGGATTACGTGGATCGAGATGCACCTCGGAAACACCGGTGTACTGGTCGTCGACTTGCGTATTTCCGAGTCCAATACCCAGAATCTTGTTCCAGCTCTGGCCGCCATCGGTCGATTTGAAAAGGCCGCGATCACCACCGGCAGACCAGAGCGGGCCCTGCGAGGCGACATAGATAACATTCGAGTCGCGCGGATCGATGCGGATCATGCCGATATGTTCGGAGTCGGCGAGACCCATGTTCTCCCAGTTGGTACCGCCGTCCCGGCTGCGGTACACGCCCGCGCCATACGCGACATGCCGGCCGCTGACATTCTCGCCGGTGCCTACCCAAATGGTATTCCGGTCATTGGGGTCTATCGTGATGCAGCCGATCGAGTAGGTATCCTCGTCATCGAATATCGGCGTCCAGGTCGTGCCGCCGTTGACGGTCTTCCAGACGCCGCCACTGCCGACGCCGACGTACCAGGTGCTCGGGTCTGCCTGGTCGATGACGATGTCGGCGATACGGCCTGCCATGCTTGCCGGCCCGATGCCACGCAATTCGAGTCCGGCAAATGTGTGTTCGTTGAAACCCGGTTCCGGCGTTTCTTCTACCTGTGCCGCGAGTGGCAGCGGCAGCAGCCAGGCGAGCAGGCAAGCGCGAGCCATACGTTTCATGATTTACCTCGAGGAATAGACGATCTTGTTGATTATTTATCGAGCGAAACTATAGCAGACCCCGGTGGCATGCATTGATCCACACAAACACGGCTGTTGTTTTGCACGAGGTGCCACGAGGCACCAGAAAATAATCGCGAAGTTTCCGCCGCTGGTGTCCGCCAGTAAAGATTTGCATGAACGGCTATACCGCCGGGCACTGAGCGTGCCTTCCGGGGAGCATTGTTGCTTGCGCGCAGCGTCATCTATACTCGAGCGGTTAACCCGGCATTTATTCGGTTGACGAAGGGGAGGTAAAGAATGAACAAGAAAATGATGGTGGTTTTAGGCTCGGGAGTCGGGCTAAGTCTCGGAGCGGCTCTGCTGGCGGGCGAAGCCCTTGCCGGTCCGCAAGAGGACCTGGCAGCGATCGACGCAGTCCGTGCGATGGAAGCCGCAAGCATCAATGAGGGTGACTCCGCTGTCCTGGCAAAAATCTATGCCGCAGACGCCGAGTCGGTGCCACCGGGCGAGCCGGCCGTGCAGGGCGTCGATGCCCTGGCGGCATGGCTCGACGCGATGATCGCGGATTACGAAGTGAACCTGGAATACACGGCGTCTGACGTCAAGTTGCTCGGCGACTGGGCGGTAGAGCAGTATGCGGGCAGCGTCGTGATGACCCCCCGCGCGGGTGGCGACGTGGTTGCCGAGGCAGTCCGCGGCGTTCACGTGTATCAGCGCGACGCGGACGGCAACTGGAAAATAGCCCACGACATCTGGAATTACTACGTGCCGGGGGCGGAGGAGTAATCAAGGCTTCACCAGCGGCCAACTGTCGCGCTGCTGTAAGCAGCGGTTACCGCGCAAGCCGACGGCATTGATCTGCGTCCCGCAGCCTTTGCAGGCTGCGGGACGCGAGGTGCAGCGAGGCAGCGACGATGGCAGCGCAACGATCACGGGCGCAACCGTCAGGGTCCGAGACGCGGTCGGGCCCTGCCGGCATTACCTGACGCACTCCTGCGCGATCAGCCGTTGCGATAGACGTAACTGTAGCCGTTGATGGCTGGCACGCCGCCCAGATGCGCGTACAAAACCTTGGCACCAGCGGGGAAGAAATCCTTTCTGATTAGATCAATGAGTCCCTGCATCGACTTACCCTCGTAGACCGGGTCGGTCATCATGCCCTCGAGTCTCGCACAAAGCCGTATTGCGTCGTTGGTTTCCTCGGAGGGGACGCCGTAGACGGGGTAGGCGTATTCGGTTTTCAGGACGACATCGCCTTTGCTTATGTCCTGGCCGAGTTCGACGAGTTCGGCGGTTTTTTGTGCGATGTCGAGTACCTGCGCGTGCGTCTGCTCCGGCGTTGCGGATGCATCGATGCCGATGACATTTCTCGCGCGTCCATCCTTTGCGAAGCCGACAACCATGCCGGCGTGCGTCGAGCCGGTAACCGTGCAGACGATGATGTAATCGAATTTGAAGCCGAGCGCTTCCTCCTGCGCGCGCACCTCTTCGGCGAAACCGACGAAACCGAGCCCGCCGTACTTGTGGACCGAGGCGCCGGCGGGAATCGGGTAGGGCTTGCCGCCCCTGTCCTTGACGTCTTCGAGCGCGCGCTCCCAGCTCTCGCGGATGCCGATGTCGAAGCCTTCGTCGACGAGCTCGATCTCGGCGCCCATGACGCGGGACAGGAGTATGTTGCCAACGCGGTCGTAGACGGCGTCCTGGAACGGCACCCAGCTCTCCTGCACGAGGCGGCACTGCATGCCGATCTTGGCGGCGACCGCGGCGACCTGGCGGGTGTGATTGGACTGCACGCCGCCGATGGTGACGAGCGTGTCGGCGCCGGACGCGATCGCGTCGGGCACGATATATTCCAGCTTACGTATCTTGTTGCCGCCGAACGCGAGGCCGGAGTTACAGTCTTCGCGCTTTGCGTATATATCGACACTGCCGCCGAGGTGCGCTGACAAACGTTCGAGTTTCTCGATCGGCGTCGGGCCGAAGGTCAGCGGATAACGTGCGAACTTCTCGAGCATCATGTGATTTCCGCGTCCGGATACACGGCCCTGGCGTCGAACACGGGACCATCGACGCAGACTTTCTGCATTGCGGGACCCTCGTCCGTCTGCACCAGCACCGCACAGCCGGCGCAGCCGCCTACCGCGCAGGCCATGAACTCCTCGAGGCATACCTGGCAGGGCAAATCGAACTGCCGTGCCAGTGCCGCAGTCGCCTCGAGCATGGCTTCGGGTCCACAGGCGAACAACTCGGTTTTCTGCAGTTCTTCGTCGGCGAGGCTGCCGAGCCACTCGCGTGCCAGGTCCGTGACGAAGCCTTTGTAGACTCCGGCGAAGCCCGCCAGGCTGGCGAGGCGAGCCGTCAGCTGCCAGTCCTCGAGCAATGGCATGGTGCTGCGGACTTCATCCGGCAGCCACGGCGTTGCGATTTTCGACTCGAGAAGTTCGAACGGGAACGGCAGTTCGGATCCCATCAGTACCAGCGGTTGCCAGGGGAGATCGCTGTCTTTCAGTGTCTCAGCGAGGAATATGATTGGCGGAATGCCGACGCCACCGCCAATCAGTAAAGCGTTGGGTCGCTCGGGCGCCGGGGTAAAGCCGTGTCCAATCGGCCCGATGAGGCTCAGTGTGTCGCCTTGCTTTTTTTCCGAGAGGGCACGCAGTCCCTCGCCGACGATCTTGTAGTAGATCTCGATCCAGCCGGATTTTTTGTCCGCGCGCATGATCGACAGCGGGCGGCGCATAGGAATATGTTCGTCGCACTGAACGTGTACGAAACTTCCGGCAGTGGCGCGCGCAGCACACTTCGGCGCCGCGAGCCGGCTAATGAACTGTTGCCCGGGAAATGTCGTTACGGAGAGGACAGCTGCATCCTCGACAAACAGGGTCCCGCGGTTCTCTTGAGCTTTGTTTGTTGCCAGCTCGCTCGCGGTCACTTTTTCTCCATGTTCTCGACGACTTTTTCCAGCAGCGCCATGCGCACGGCAACGCCGTTTGTTACCTGCTCGACGATCACCGAACTCGGTCCGTCGGCGAGGCTGGATTCGATCTCGATGCCGCGA
>JABAOE010002810.1_pt4 | contig 36260 bp, 37 predicted proteins | sample 7062141 | NCBI WGS metagenome assembly JABAOE01 (sample SAMN14538627, study PRJNA623070) | marine sediment metagenome | biome: marine biome [ENVO:00000428]; feature: marine pelagic biome [ENVO:01000023]; material: deep marine sediment [ENVO:00002113] | place: India: Gulf of Khambhat ...
GCAACCTCACTGCCATCAAGACAGCCTCTGCCAGCGCCGAGGCTCCGTCGTAGAGGCTTGCGTTGGTCACATCCATACCGGTCAACGAACACATCATGCTTTGGTATTCGTATAGAACCTGCAATGTGCCCTGGCTGGCTTCCGCCTGATATGGCGTGTACGCCGAGTAGAATTCACCGCGCGTTGCAATCTGCCAGACGGCGGCCGGGATATGGTGCTCGTAGGCACCGGCACCGATGAAGTTCAGAAACGCTCCTTCTCGCCGTGAGGCGTCATGCATCAGCCGTGAGACCTCCATTTCTGACAATCCTTCTGGGATCGCCGACAATGGTTTCGAAATCAGGTCACGGGGAATTTCGTCGAACAAAGCATCGATGCACTCAACGCCGCACTCTGCGAGCATCTCGCTCACGTCATCGACGGTGTGGGGGATGAAAGGCAATGCCGCTCCTCAGGCTTTGTGTTGAATTTTCGACTGAACCATGCTGCTCGCCGCCAATGCCGCGAGGTTAGTGCTATAAAGCTTAGTGCGTTTCGGACTCGACCAGCGTCCCATAACCAGCGGCGTCAAGCAGCGCTTCGAACTCAGCCGGATCAGCCGGTCGCAGCCGAAACATCCAGGCCTCGTACGCGCTTTGATTAATCTTTTCCGGTGCATTGGCAAGTTCCTCGTTGACCGCGACGACCTCACCGCTCAATGGCGCGTAGATATCGGAAGCCGCCTTGACCGACTCAACCACGCCGCATTCCTCACCTTTTTTCACTTGCCGACCAACCTGCGGGTTTTCTACGTAAACCAGATCACCGAGGAGGTCTTGCGCGTGGTATGTAATGCCCACGCTGAACAAGCCATCCTTTTCCTTGCGGACCCACTCATGTGTATCGGTATACTTGAGTTCGGCAGGAATACTCATTGCGCGACTCCTTGTCGTGACCAAACGTGTTCAGGTCAATTGGTTTTCGATCAGACTCTGGCCATGGCGTACAAACGGATATTTTACCGTTCTCGCCATCAAATTCCGGCCGCGCACCTCAACCCCAACGTCCTCACCGAGCACCACGGCCACCGGCACCCTTGCGAAGCCAATCGAAAGACCCAAGCTCGGCGAGAAGGTTCCACTGGTCACCTCGCCATCACCGTACGCCGTCCGCACCGTTTGATGCGCCCGCAGCACACCGCGCTCGCGCAACACTAGGCCAACCAGCTTGCGCGCTGGAGTGAACCGGTTGAGCGCCTCCCGACCAACGAAATTACGCGATTCGCTCAAATCGACAGTCCACTGCAAACCCGACTCGATCGGCATGACGTTCTCGTCCATGTCCTGCCCATACAGGTTCAAACCGGCTTCCAAGCGCAGCGTGTCGCGCGCACCCAGTCCCGCCGGTGCAATACCGGCGCCAAGCAGCGCAGCCCACATCGCACCGGCTTGCTCTCCCGGCAAGGTAATTTCAAAGCCGTCTTCACCAGTGTAGCCGGTGCGAGCAATCAACCAGTCGTTCACCAGGGCCGCGCCAAATACCGGTATATCTTCGGAACGCTTCCGGGCTGCCGGATGCGCTCGCCAGAATTTCTCCCGCGCTTTTGGCCCCTGTATCGCGATCATCGCCACCTCATGGCGTGCCTTCACATCAACCCGTAGACCGGACAATTCTCGCTGACCGTTAATCCATTGCAGATCCTTGTCAGCGGTTCCGGCATTGACCACTAGGCGGTAAACGTTATCGGCAAGATAGTAAACAATCAAATCGTCAATGATCCCGCCCCGCTCGTTTAGCATGCAGCTGTACAGAGCCTTGCCCGCGCGTTCCAGCCGCGCGACGTTATTGGCAAGTAAACGCAGCAGAAAGGCCGTAGCGTATGCCCCCGAGATATCAATCGAGAGCATGTGCGACACATCAAACATCCCGGCATCCCGGCGCACCGCATGGTGCTCTTCGATCTGTGAGCCGTAGTGAAGCGGCATCTCCCAACCGCTGAAATCGACCAACTTAGCGTTGCATTTACGATGCGATTCGTAAAGAGGTGTGCGTTTCAGCATCGACTAGACGGCAATCAAACTGGCGATGGATAAAACAGATAAATCCGGTAACCCGCCGCGCGCAATGGACCCGTGTCAAGAAACAGCCTGACAGCTAGTTCCTCACGTCCACCGAGCCCGGCCTCTGTTTTCCTCGAGTCGTCGAGGTAATCGTGCGGTAGAAAAACGCGCCTTGCCACCACTTGTTGTTGCGCGTTAGTCAACGTCAATTCGAATGCCGGGTATTCTACCGGCACCCGAGCGCGGTTTCGCACTAAGGCCGTTAGTTGGACCAAATTGGGTCTTTGGGGGTCAACGAACTGCAAGTCAGATGCATCGATGTTGAGTTGCTCTGCCAGCCGGGGGAGCCCGATATCACATGGCAGCCGCTCACAGACCAACTCGTAAACAGGCCGCAGCGACGGGATGTTAATCATCAGTTGGGTGCGAAAAATATATCCGATCTGAAGCAACGCTGTAACCAGCAACGTTAACGTCAATCCCCGCCATACTCCCCTGTATCGAAGCCTCGGTGTCGGTTTGAACTCCCATTCGTACAAGTTCGCTGCCGAGTCTCCCTTGATCGCTTGCGTGCCGTGTTCAACCAAGTCAGCCGGCGCCTTCGATTTGTCGCCATTCACGCCGACTATTTCGGCGTCCGGATCCGCCGGGTCTGTAGCCGGCCCGCTGGCTGTGGGTGTGCGAAACGATTCGACCGACTGCGCCTCTCGCGGTAACTGTTGTTCCTCTTTCGACATTCGCCGCGACCGGCTTTCGCCCAGCGGGTTGGCGGTGAGGCTGGCAAATGCGTCAAAAACGCTTTGGCATCGCCCACACTTGACCTGGCCACCGGACGCCTGCAGATGACGGGTTGTGACGCGAAACACAGTCTCGCAGGCAGGACAGCGCGTAAAAAGATCCATAGCGCCTACCCTGTCCGACGAATCCCTTCCAATCGCACCCATCCCTCCCGGTTAACAGGCGGCAGCATCTCAAACCAATCTTGATAAATGGTCATCAATTCATTCGCCTGCGCTTCAAGAATACCCGACAACACCAGACAGCCTCCACTGCGAGTCAAGCCGGCAAGTAGCGGTGCGAGCACTTTCAACGGGCCGGACAGAATATTGGCGATCACCACGTCGGCTACTCCAATATCGGTCACCGTGGCCGCGACGAAGCGCGCCTGCACATCATTTTGTCGTGCATTGTAGCGGCTCGCCTGCAACGCCTGATCGTCGATATCGACCCCAGTTACAACGGACGCGCCTAACTTGGCCGCTGCAATCGCAAGGATCCCAGAGCCACAACCGTAATCGATAACACTTTGTCCCGGCCGCAGGTGGAGATCAAGCCAGTCGAGGCACAAATATGTTGTCGGATGACTACCAGTGCCGAATGCGAGCCCAGGGTCCATAACAATCTGGATAGCGCTGGCAGTGGGTGACGTATGCCAACTCGGAACAATCCAGAGCCGCTGCGACACCGCAATTGGATTGAACTGCTGCTGCGTTAGGCGTACCCAGTCCTGATCCGTAACCGGGTAGATTCGGTGCGCTGGTACACCACCGAGTCCCGCCGCAACCGCCCCTGCCTCAAGCGCCTGCTTCACATCTGCATCATTGTCAAACAAAGCAACAATACGATTGTCCTCCCATCCCAACATGGCTCCCGCTTCCGGTTCCATGAACATTGGTTGTTCATCGTCGCAACCAGATCGCGCATCGGTCACATCGATTGAGATCGCGCCTTGCTCGAGCAGCGCATCAGCGAATGCGGTCACTACCGACGCATCAACAGACAACTCAGCCGCTATCCAGGGCATTTCGCTAACCGAACTCCGAAATGTCAGTCGGTCTTGGTCGACGTCGAGAGCTTTTTTTCCAAGTAGTGAATACTGATACCGCCCTTGGCGAATTCGCTGTCAACCATTAGATCCTGGTGCAGCGCAATGTTGGTCTGTATCCCCTCCACTACCATTTCGGATAAGGCAACGCGCATGCGTGCCAGCGCCTGTTCGCGTGTGTCGCCGTAGGAAATAACCTTGGCAATCAACGAATCGTAATGAGGTGGCACAAAGTAATTCTGGTACACGTGCGAGTCGACGCGGATGCCGGGTCCGCCGGGCATGTGCAATGTTGTGATCCGTCCAGGGGAGGGGGTGAACTTATAGGGGTGCTCGGCATTGATGCGGCATTCGATTGCATGTCCGTGGAACGTAATGTTCTTTTGTCGGAAAGGCAGCTTTCCACCAGCAGCAATCATGATCTGGTTCTTGACGATATCGATTCCAGTTATACATTCCGTGACCGGGTGCTCTACCTGCACCCGCGTGTTCATTTCAATAAAATAAAACTCGCCTTTTTCATACAAGAATTCGAATGTGCCGGCGCCTCGATAGCCAATCTTCCTACATGCTTCTGCGCAACGCTCTCCGATGCGAGCTCGATCTTTGGGAGCAATGGATGGGGCTGGCGCTTCTTCTATGACTTTCTGATGGCGCCGTTGCAGTGAACAGTCGCGGTCCCCCAGATACACTGCATTACGGTGCTCATCGGCGAGAACCTGAATCTCGACGTGACGCGGATGTTCGAGAAACTTCTCCATGTACACCATCGGGTTGCCGAATGCGCTTTTCGCTTCCTGGCGAGTCATAGTGGCTGCATTGATCAAAGCAGCCTCGGTGTGTACTACGCGCATACCGCGCCCGCCACCACCGCCCGCCGCCTTGATGATCACCGGATACTTGATCTTTCGGGCGATTTTGATGATTTCCTGCGGATCTTCTGGCAGCACCCCTTCGCTGCCCGGTACCACTGGTACACCGGCCTTAATCATCGTCTGTTTAGCAGTGACCTTGTCGCCCATGAGACGAATGGTCTCGGCTCGCGGACCGATGAATACGAAGCCGCTCTTCTCCACCTGTTCAGCAAAGTCCGCATTTTCTGATAGGAAGCCATACCCAGGGTGAATCGCTTCAGCGTCTGTCACCTCTGCCGCACTGATAATGGCTGGAATGTTCAGGTACGAGTTCGCGCTGGCGGCGGGCCCAATACAGACTGACTCATCGGCGAGTCGTACGTACTTTGCTTCAGCATCGGCTTCGGAATACACGGCGACTGTACGGATACCAAGCTCTCGACAGGCGCGTTGCACGCGCAACGCGATTTCGCCGCGATTCGCAATCAGAATCTTTTCAAACATCTTGGGCAAGCGCGCTGGTCTTCAGGAACAACCTTTGGAATCATCGTGCCAAATCGGCAAATCGACCGCTTCTTCTCAACCAATTACGAACAACGGCTGCCCAAACTCTACCGGCTGGCCATTGTCGACGAGGATTGCCTTGACCGTGCCGCTGGTCTCGGCCTCAATTTCATTGAGCAGTTTCATTGCCTCGATAATGCAGAGCGTGTCTCCCGCGCTGACTGACTGCCCGACCTCAACGAACGGGTTGGCACCAGGCGAAGAGGCACGGTAGAAAATCCCCACCATCGGCGACTTCACGGTGTTTCCCTCAGAGTGCCCGGCCGTCGCAGATTCAGTCACGACAGCAGCGCCGGCAGCTTCGCTCGCGGATGCCGCCGGTACGCTAACGACGGTGACAGGGGCCGACGGCGCCGGGGTTGCCGGCATAGCTACTTGCGGAGTTGAACCGGCCCGATTGATTCTGACCTTCTCCTCTCCTTCACTGATCTCGAGCTCGGCAATGCCGGACTCTTGCACCAGGTCAATGAGCTTCTTGAGCTTTCGCAGATCCATGATCAACCCCTTTGGTAAGGTACTGGATTGCAAAATCCAAGGCCACGTCGTAGCCGTGAGAGCCGAGGCCACATATCACGCCAACGGCAACATCGCTGAAATACGAATGCTGCCTGAATCGTTCACGTGCGTGCACATTGGACAAGTGGACTTCAATAAATGGAATTTGAACGGCTGTAAGCGCATCACGCAGGGCGACGCTCGTGTGGGTATAAGCGGCCGGATTGATGACAATGAAGGCGACGCCCTCGCCGCGTGCCTGATGAACACGATCGACGAGGCTGCCTTCCGAGTTGCTTTGAAATACAGAAAGCCGCATCTGCGAATGCTGCGCGGCGCCAGACAGCCTACGGTTGATCTGCTCAAGCGTTTCTGCCCCATAAAGGTGCGGTTCACGCACTCCGAGCAGATTCAGGTTGGGACCATGAATCAGCAGTATATGCGCCGCTCCAGTGCCACCTACAAGCTGGGAAGACGCGGTTTGAGGCGTGTCCATAAATGCAAGTTTGCCGCAGATCGCTGCAAGTTGTCTATATTTCGCTACATTAAGACCGCAAAATATGGCGCCCCGGCATTTCCACCAATGGTGGGCAAGACGTAGCCAACCGGGTAATGACGGTTCGGGGGCCAAGCATTGGCACGCCACGACCAACGCAGAGCACATTCACCGATGTTCGTGACTTTTAGCAGCAAAAAAGCTGTAATTCAAAGCAATTCGCCGAGAATCACTCTCAGTTCCTGTTCTGTTAAAGCGCCAAGATGCCGGCTGGCTGGCTGGCCAGAGTGATCGAGCACCAGGGTGTACGGCAGGGCGCCGCTGTGATTGCCAGCCGCTTTCGATAACTCGAGCGCATCGAGTTGACCAATCATGATTGGATAATTGATACCGTTGCGACCAGCAAAATCGACCACCTTATCGCGATCGTCAATCGCGATGCCGACAAACTGCACCCCCTGCGGCCCCATCTGCTCTTGCAGGCGCACGAACACAGGGATCTCCTTTAGGCAAGGAGGGCACCAGGTGGCCCAGAAATTGACCACCAGCACCTTGCCCTTCCAGCGACCGACCGATTGCGGCTCGCCGGCCAGGTCAGGCAAGGTGATAGTGAGCACGCGACTGGCGTCAACGTCTCCGAAACGACTCGCTGAACTCAGCAGATAACCGGCAATGCCAGCCGCGGAGAATACAACCACAAAAAACGAAATCCGCAGCATCCGAGTCATTGCGATGCAGCAGGCGCGCCAAGCTCCCCCAACACAACGAAGTCAATCGTTTGCTCATTGGGCAAATAACAGATCCCGCCTTCCGAACAGCCCTGCGACTCGGCCACTAAACGTATGCTCGTGCCGCTCTCTGCAGCCGTCAGGATCGGAATCTCAATCGTAACGCTGCCGCGAAAAATCTGACTGACACCAAAAAATTCGTCCTCATGCCATTGGCCGGGAGGAAAACGTGGGGCTCCCAGAACAATCGATGCCGGCCTGACATCAAAGCGGAATCGATCACGATACATGTAATATCCCTCCGCGATCAGGTAATGCACTTCGAGTGTGCCGTTCGACTTGAGCCGCGCCGAAAACTGGAACGCTTGCTCGGGGTCAAGAAATTCATCGTCCGCGCATGCGCTGCCGACCATGAACAACGCAACCAGCAGCGCCCCCAACCATCGCAGCATCGTCCACCTCGCCATCTGCGCCATAGTCTTATGACCGCGTGTTAACGCAGAATATCCAGCTCGGTGTCAACCCAGCTTAGATAGGCGTCGAGCCCACGATCGACGGGAAGTGCAATCACTTCCGGAAGCTCGTATGGATGCAGAGCGAGAATTTCCTGCTGCAAGACCGCGAACCGCTCAGCACTGGTCTTGATCAATACTGGAATCTCCCGATCGGTCTGAACCTCGCCCCGCCAACGATACAGGGAAGTACATCCGTCCAGCACGTTCACGCAAGCGGCAAGCCGTTTGTCGACAAGCGATTTCGCCAGCTCGAGAGCGCTGGCCTTGTCTGGCAGATTAGTCAGCACTAGCAGGTGCGTCGCGCTATCTTGGGTCATGATGGAGCTACCGCAGCAATACCTTCATGTACCGAGGGGTAAAGCAGACGAACCCGCAGCTCCTTCTTGAGTCGAGCGTTCGTCAACCGGCGCGATTCGCGCATGAATGACAATAATTGCTCCGGTAATATGGTTTGCGCATTTTCCCAACTCACTCTCGGCGGATGCGGCAAACCGAAGCGATCTGCAACGAGGTCGAAATAATCACCCATTTTCATTGAAGAGTCATCCGAGGCGTTATAGGCGCGCCCTCGCTTGCCGCGGAGCAAAGCCGCCAAAACAATACGCGAGAGATCGTCGGCATGGATATGGTTTGTGTAAGAATCCTGATCATGCGCTAGTGCCGGGGTACCCGACCGGAGCCTGGCCAATGGAAGTCTCTCAAGAGCATAGATGCCAGGGACCCGTAGCACCGTTACATGTGCGCCACTTTCCGCGCCCCAGTGACGCAAGATTCGCTCGGCATCGACGCGCCGCCGAGCACGGGGCGACATCGGCATGGTCGGCCGCGTTTCCGGAACCACCGCACCACTGCAGTCGCCATAGACACCACTGGTGCTCATATAAACCAGTCGCTGTGGTATGCTGCCGCCCTTTGCCAAGGCACGGACCAGGTTCAAAGTACGTGTATCCCTCAAACCGGTTCGCTGTGGTGGCACGAGATGGACGACATCTTGCGCGAGTCCGGCAAGTCGAACCAGCGTTTCCGGCCGATCAAGATCGGCGATGATGGGCACTGCGCCGATTGCGCGCAGGTTTTCATGATTATTCTCGGATCGAGACAGCGCATAAACACGCCAACGGCCGCTCACGGACCGCGCAAGCCGCGATCCAATGTCGCCGCATCCTACAATCAACAGTCTTCGCATGTTTGTATTCTAGGCGAACTTCTCTGCGACGCGGGAGCCAACGCTGGTAAGCAAAAATTAGGGAAAAAATGTCATTCGAAGTCACGATAGAGCCAAGCGGCCATAGCTTTACGACGGGCGAGGACGAAACCGTGCTTGCTGCCGCCCTTCGTGAGGGCTTTGTGCTGCCTTACGGCTGTCGCAATGGGGCGTGCGGCTCCTGCAAGGGAAAAATTGTCTCGGGCACCGTCGACTATGGAAATCCGCAGCCGGCTGCACTTGCCGAGTTCGAAAAGAGTGCCGGTTATGCCCTGTTTTGTCAGGCCAAACCGACCAGCGATCTGGTTATCGAAGCGCGAGAAATCGGCGCGGTCGGCGAACTGGAGGTGCGACGGCTACCGTGCCGCGTGCAACATATGCATAGAGCGGCTGATGAGATCATGATTCTCAAACTCAAGCTGCCAGCCAACGAACGCCTGCAGTTTCTCGCAGGCCAGTACATCGACATCCTGCTACGTAATGGCAAGCGTCGTAGCTACTCGATGGCCAACCCGCCTCACGACGACGAGTTCGTCGAACTGCACGTGCGCAATATGCAACACGGCGCTTTTACAGAGCACGTTTTCGGGGGCATGAAGGAAAAGGAGATACTGCGTTTTGAAGGCCCTCTCGGTACGTTTTTTCTACAAGAGGACTCGGACAAGCCCATGATTCTGGTCGCCAGTGGCACCGGATTCGCGCCGATTAAGAGCATTGTCGAGCACGCATTCCATGTGGACATTGCGAGGACGATGACGCTTTATTGGGGGGGGCGACGACCGCACGATCTTTACATGGCAGAACTAGCTGGCCAATGGCAGGAACGGCATGACAACTTCACTTTCATTCCAGTCATATCGGACGCACTGCCAGAAGACCGATGGACCGGTAGGAGTGGCTTTGTGCATCGCGCCGTGATGGAGGACTTTCCCGACATGTCTGGCTACCAAGTTTATGCCTGCGGTGCCCCTGTGATGGTCGAGGCTGCACATCGCGATTTCACGGCCCAATGTGAATTGCCCGACGACGAATTCTTTTCCGATGCGTTTACGCCTTCCGTCGATCCAAAGCCGGCCGCGGAATGAGCAAAGTCAACCACTGTTCCTAAGCCCGGCGCTGATACCATTGATGGTCAGCAGTATTGCCCGCTTCAAGCTATCGTCAGGCGCACCTTTGCGGTAACGGAGCAGCAAATCGACCTGCAAATGGTTAAGCGGGTCAATATATGGTGAGCGGCTCTGGAGGCTTCTGGCCAAAGCCGGATTGGTCCCCAGAAGGCTTTTCTGTCCCGTAATCGCCAGCAACCAGTGCACGGTGCGATGCCACTCTTGTTCGATGCGCGAGAAGATAGTCTGCCGTAATTCGGTATCGCCAACCAATTCGGCATATCGCGAGGCAATCGTGATATCGCTCTTGGCGAGCACCATATCCATATTCGATAACAGGGCATGGAAAAACGGCCATTTCTCGTACATTTCCCGTAACAACGGCAAGCCGCTCTCACCGCTCACGGAAGCCCAATGCTCGACCGCTGATCCAAAGCCATACCAGCCGGGCAACATCATGCGCGCCAGAGACCACGAGAACACCCACGGAATGGCGCGCAAATCCTCAATTCGGTCTGACTTTCGGCGTGAAGCGGGCCGACTACCGACGTTAAGATCGGCAATCTCCGCAATCGGCGTTGCGGAACGGAAAAATTCGACGAATCCAGGTGTCTCGTAGACCAACGCACGGTAAATCAGATGAGCATGCCCGCTCATCGCTTCCAGCGCCTCGTAATACCCCGGATGCTCGTGACTGTGATCCTTCGACATCAATAAAGTGGCTTCGAGAGTCGCAGCCACCAGCGTCTCCAAATTGCGCCGCCCTATTTCCGGATCCGAATATTTACTTGCGATCACCTCACCCTGCTCAGTGATGCGTATCTGCCCGGCAACGCTGCCTGGCGGTTGGGCGAGGATGGCACTGTAGCTCGGGCCGCCGCCTCGCCCAACCGTACCGCCACGGCCGTGGAACAAACGCAAGCGAATTCCATGTTCGGCGAACACCTTGACCAGGCCAACCTCGGCTTTGTAAAGCTCCCAGTTTGCCGTCAGGAACCCGCCGTCCTTGTTGCTATCCGAGTAGCCCAGCATGACTTCTTGTACACCGCCGCGGCTCTCGAGCAACGCACGGTAATACGGCTCGCTAAATAACGCATTCATCACCTGCCCAGAATTGCGCAGGTCTTCAATGGTTTCAAACAAGGGAACCAAATTCACATGTGACTGGGGCCGATCGCCCGGCACCAGAAGTCCCGATTCCTTCAGCAGAATGGCCACTTCGAGTAAATCGCTGACACCGTCAGTTTTTGAAACGATGTAATTGACCAGCGCTTGCTCGCCAAAGCGCCGCTGTATCCGCGCCGCCGTATCAATTATTTTGAGCTCTTCCACCGTTGAATCGCTGTAGTCCAGAAACTGCGAACGCAATGGTCTTGGAAGCTGCAACTCTTTTAGTAGCCAGTCGCAACGCGCCCCCTCCGACAACTCGACGTAGCCATTAAGGCCGGTACCACGCTCGAACAATTCCGCCACCACGGATTCATGCACACTAGAGTGCTGCCGCATGTCGAGCGCTGCAAGATGAAAACCAAATACATCGACCGCCCTGCGTATCGCGCGCAACCGCCCGTGCGCTATACGACTGCCGCCATTGGCCGACAGAGAGCTAGCTATCACAGCCAGCTCATCCGCGAACTCGTCAGGACTGTCGTATGGCCGAACACGATCGTCCTTCGGGTGCCGAGACTGATCCAGTAGCTCCAGCGACTGTACGGTCGAGGCAAGACGCGCGCTCATGCCGATCAATGCCCTCCGGTACAGTTCGTCGCGTCGATGAACCGATTCGTCCCCCGACCGTCCGGCCAGTGACTCCAGCCGAGGCGTAACTTCAACCAGGCGAACCGACTGTGATAACTCGCCGCGCAGTTTTCTTAGCTCATCTATGTAATAGCCAAGGATCGTGGCACTATGTTGCGCCATTGCGTGCTCCATCACCGTGTGCGTTACAAACGGATTGCCGTCGCGGTCGCCCCCAATCCAGCTGCCGATGCGGAGAAATGACGATGTAACTGGTTCAGCTGCGCCCTCCGAAACGAGCAGGTCTTCAACTTCGCCGTAAAGCCGTGGCACCTCCGGCAGGAACGTGTACTCGTAATAGGACAACCCGTTCTCGATTTCGTCTTCGACAGTCAACCGCAATTCGCGCAGGATCCGGGTCTGCCAAAGCGTCAGAACTGAGCGACGCAGTGCCTCTTCATTGCGCGCCTCTTCTTCAGGAGTGAGCTGCAACCGATCGCGTTCGGTAAGTAACTGGGCGATCTTCTTCTGCAAGTCCAGAATGCTTTTGCGCTGAACTTCCGTCGGATGCGCAGTGAGCACTGGAACAACCAACGCACCGGCGAAAAACGAGGTCAGGTCGGTAACCGGGATAGCCGCATCGAGAGCCCTTTCTATTGCCAATGCGATGGAACCTTCTCTCGGTCGTGATCCAGCAAGATCATGGGCGCGTCGACGGCGAATATGGTGCTGGTCTTCAGCAATGTTAGCCAACAAAGAAAAATAGCTGTAGGCGCGAATGACAGCAATGGTGTCGTCAGCATCGAGATCGTTTAGAACCGATTCGAGTTGTTTCTTGGCTTTGGCGTCACCGTCGCGCTGAAAGGCAATCGAGTTCTTGCGCGTGCGTTCGACCAGATTGAAGATACGGACCCCTTCTTGTTCGCGAATGGTGTCGCCAAGCATTCTGCCCAGGAGTCGAATGTCCTCGCGTAACGGCTGGTCCTTCCTCACCGAGCGGGTGGATCTAATAAGCCTGTTCATGAATACACGCGGTCGTAGCTGTCGAGGTGATCCATCAGCTGTACGCCAGCGGCAAGTCAGATAACGGGACGACGGCGCCCCCCAGTTGTTTGTTTTAGACGTGGCAAGGTCTGTTCGAGCGCCTGCCGATATTGGGCGGTCGCCTTTTCTGGATGTCCCATCCTCTCGAGCAGCCGCGCCAGTTCGAGATGGGCCGAATGCGTGGGCTCGATCGACAAGCTTGCTTCCAGGTAACTTTGCGCCTTTCCCCATAGCTCCTGCTGCGCACACAATCGCCCTAGAACCAATAACAGCACGGGATCCCTAGGATGGTCTTCGAGCCATTTTTCCGCCCGCTCCAATTGCGTCTTGACATTCGTACCGAGACACTCCGAATAGTAGGCAACGAGCGCGGAATCCCACTCTGCCGCCAAAGCCACTTCGACTACCTTGTGTGCATCACTACAGCTACCAAACGACAAAAAGTACTGTGCCGCCGTCGCTGCGATTTGCGAGTCGCGCTGATGTTCAGCCGGCAAACGCGACCAATATGTGCGAAGCGTTTCCAGATCAACAGCCTTGTTTCTTAGATTTTCGATATAAGCGTGCCGACGAGTCTCGCCCAACATCGCGTCATCAAATACTTTGCGCTTCTCCATTTGCGGCAGAAGCTTCAGCATTGCCTCCCAATCGTGCGCCAACTCCCGAGCTCGAAGTTCTAGTTTCAATGCGCCGGTATGCTTTTCCGGCAATTGCTGCAATACATTCAGGGCATCGTGATAGCGACGCTCATCGAGATACATTTGGGCCTGGGCCATTAGGCGCGCGACGGTCTCGCGCGGGGCATGCTCCGCCATTTTTGATAGGTACTCGTCGCGCAAAGCGTAATCTCGTCTACCATGAGCCGACCAAGCGCCAACGAGCGCAGCCAGTCCCGCCGAAGCGTTCTTAGAAAGAACTGATTCGGCGGCCTTTTCGGCCTTGCCAAAACGCCCCTCAAAATAGTTGCGCAGCGCGTCCGCGAACACTGCTCTTTCCTTGCTGTCAAGGCGCCGTTTACGGAATTCGTCTAGTCGCGCAGGCATGGACACGACAAGCGCCACGCCACGAACCAGCAGGTAGCCTGCAATGACCGTGGCAAGCACAACGATGATGGCGAGGTTGAGCGACAGTTCGATTCGATAAAATGGTGTCACCAACAGAACAAATCCGTCATTGACGCGAGCCAACAAAATCAACCCGATTGCCAACCCAGACAATAAAATAATCCACAACAACCAGCGCATCGTGTCTCCTATCCGCGGGTCATGTCACTTCAGGCAAGCGCAAGACGCCGCGCAAGAATCGCTTGCGGAATTTCGGCTCGCCGAGTGTTCGCAGGGTCCAGAGCCACACCTCCTCCTTCAGGTGGCGCGCGCCGACAGTTGGCATTAATGTAGATTGCCCCCGCCGACATCCTCGTGCTCAATGACGTGGCCAGAAACCGGCTCATCTTACGGTGCGCTCTTCTGTCAGGCGATAACTGCGTACGGCATCAAGGCTTGCACTCACGTCGGGAAGCTCAATTCGAATATCGGACTCGGCCAACTGTTTGAGCGTCTCAATCGACGAAGCCACTGTTGGTGCCGAAAGATCGAAATACCGGCTCGACCATTCGATCGCCGCCGCCAAATCCGCTCTGTAGGCGACCTGATCGCGCCCCAGTAACGCCAGGCGGGCACCAAGCAGCCTGAGCTTGAGGTTTTCCCTCAGGAAGAATGTCTGGTCAGGGGCCAACAATGTCGCCTCTGGCGCCTCGACCCGCTCGATGCGAACCAGGCTGAGCACGTCTTGCCAAATCTCCGAAATCAACTGACGCCAACGGCTCGCATTCGTGCCGACTGCGGCTTTACCAACACGCCCCGAGGGCCTGGTTTGAATTGCCAATGGCAGCCCATCAACGGCGTCGATGACGTGTTCAAGTTTTAGACTGATGCCTGTCACATCGACAAACGGCGAAGCTTCGAGGCGTTCGATATCCTCCACAATTGCTCGTCGCACCGGCGTGAGCTTTGGTCGATCGGATCTGGCGAGACGCGCATCAGCTGCTCGGAGCGCAATAAGCGCCGCTTTAACATTGCCAGCGAGCTGCAACTGCTGGCTCGCAACAAGCAGTATTTGCTCGACTTCTGCAAGCGTCCACTGATCTCTCGACTGTGACAGTTCGTCGTAAAGCGACTCCAGCGCAAGTCGCTGGTTCTGCATCTCTACCAGCCTCACCTCGAGTTGACCGAGCCTTGCCTCGACGCCACTCACAACATCTCTGGCATCGCTTGAAATCCTGTGGCTATCAACGCCGATTTTTTCAATCTTCTCGAGTTTCCGCTCGTATTCCGACTCGAGCTCGTCTTTTTTCCGCTGCAGTTCGTAGTTTTGCCAAACAGTAAATGCAGCAGCCGCCAAGGCAATTAGCAAGGCAAAAATCGCCGTGGCAAAGGTGCCACGACCTCCCCGTCGTCGCTCACCAGAATCCAGTTCTGCATGAGCCGGCCGCGCTTCATCGCCGTTGGCTTTGTCCGCGGCCTTCGTCTCAGGCGCACCGTGGTAGTCGCGCTGCGCGGCAGCAGTTGGCTCTGTGTTTTTGGTTTTCTTTGTCACCGGGTGGGAATCGCCAGCCTTTTCCTCAGTGCTTTTCTCACTCATGGGTTATCCGTTCAGATCAGGACATTCAAGGCCGAAGCCTGCAAAACCAGGTGGCGAGACCCGCAACAAGGCCTTTGTCTCCACCTGTAGTAACAAATATTACTTTGACTGCCTGCGAAAAGGCGTGATTTGCGACATGTGGGTGATTAACGAACAGAGGCGTGTCCCGCAACAACGCTCCCTGAGCGCCAGCGAGATATAACAGATTGTCCAGTATCTCAGCGCTGGTCGCCATCCAAGCACCAATGCGTCCGTCACGGAACAACGGCGCAACAACGCTGAAAGTTGCTGTCGGCCGATGCCGCCGGTAGCATTCGATCACTGAAACATTAGCCCCTCGCAATTTCAGTATTGACTCCAGTAACTGATTTCCGCCTTCTCCCCTCACCACAATAACCGACCAACCTGACACTTTCTTCAATTGTGGAACTTCGAGCAGCGCTTCGACGCCGCTCCCATGCCGTGGCACGATCACGTCACTTAGACCATAGCCCTTCAAGGCTGCAGCAGTGCTTTGGCCTACTGCGGCTACAAGTAACTGCCGGGGTAAACCGAACCTTTGCTTGATTCGTGGCATCCCAAGCCGAACCGAACTAGGACTCACGAAGATCACCAGATCAACGTCAGAAGAGGGTTCCACGACTGACGAAGATGCTGATGTCACCAACGGCTCGATTTCCACCCCTGGAAAAACCGTCGGGACACCCCCCAAATGCCGAATATCTTGAACCAGCGATCGCGCCTGTTCCTGGGGACGCGTAACCAGCACGCCAATACCATCAAGGTCGCACGTGCTCACCCGGCCAACTCCGGCGAATCCAGAATTTCCTTGGCACCGCGTTCTGTCAGCCTCTGCGCGAGATCTTTGCCGATTTTCTCGGGCACTGACTCTGAGTATGGCAACCTCAACTCTTCCGCGATTAACCGTGATCCGTCAGGTGCCGCGACGAAAGCCCGTAAGCACATGTGCTCACCAATGCGCTGTGCATACGCGCCGAGGGGAACAGTACAGTTACCGGCAAGCGCCCTTGACAGGCTGCGCTCCGCTTCGACACAACTGCGCGTATGTGCGTCGTCCAACCTTGCAAGCAAGTCGCGTAATTCCACTTTGTCATCACGACATTCTATTCCCAGAGCACCCTGACCAGCCGCTGGGAGACTCTGCTCCGGGTCGAGCAGGTGTGTAATGCGGTGCTGCAATTCGAGACGCACCAACCCCGCGGCCGCCAAAATAATTGCTGAGAACTCCCCATCGTCAAGCTTGCGCAGCCGTGTCTCCACATTGCCCCGTAACGGTTTCACCTCGATCCCCGAGCAACGTGCCTTGATCTGGCTCTGTCTGCGCAAACTTGATGTCCCGACAACACTGCCTGGCGTCAGTGATTGCAGATTCGGGAAGTGGTTTGACACAAACGCATCGCGTGGGTCCTCTCGTGCCAGAATTGCCTCTATACGAAACCCGTCGGGCAACTCCATTGGTACGTCTTTCATTGAATGAACTGCAATGTCAGCACGGCCGTCATACAGGGCCTGCTCAAGTTCCTTGACGAACAAGCCTTTACCGCCAATTCTTGCAAGCGAGCTATCGAGGCGGCGATCACCTTCAGTGGTCAACCCAAGCAAAGACACCTCCAGACCAGGGTGATGTTCTTGCAGTCTCGAGCTGACGTAACGTGCCTGCCATAGCGCAAGTGCGCTTTTGCGGGTCGCTATGACAACAGAGTGAAGACTGTCTGACAAACTAAAATGTAACAGGTGTTAATCAATAAGGAGACGCCAACCGCTGAAATCGCTGGCGTTCGCTGGTTGCCCGCTGCGAATCAAACCGATTTCGCTCAGCCGCCTTAAATTGCATCAGTTCAGTGTCGTTTTTTTCAAACAAGCCGCGCATCGCCCGTGCAGCGCAGTACAGGATTAAGGCAAGCGTCACGGTGAAGCACGTCATTCGGTCTTCTTTCCCAGTTGCCTGACGACGGGCTGCTGCCGCCGGCTAACGGGCAGTGGCTCGTCAACACCGCGGACCCGCACCAACCAACGACCATCCGATCCGCCCTGGCCTTCTCTCTCAAACGACTCGATGTGGTCCTTCGCAACCAAACAGTTGCGATGGATGCGTACAAACCGGTCGCGAAACTCCTCTTCAAGACGGGACAAGGACTCTTCGAGCACCAACTCACGGCTCGCTGTGCGAATGGTCACATATTTGAGTTCGGCACGCAGGAACAGTATATCGGCTACTGGAACCATTTGAACCTTGCCGCGCTCGTGCACCGACAAGTGCGTTCGCACACTACCCGCGACCTCCTTCAAGACATCAAGCGGAATACGCGTTATCGATCGGGCCCGTGCCAACGTATCGTGCAACCGCCGCAGTCGAATCGGCTTTACCAGATAATCGATCGCATGCAACTCGAAGGCGCTGATCGCGTAGTCATCGTATGCAGTAGTAAAAATCACATGCGGCGGATCATCAAGTTTTTGCAGATGGCGTGCCGCTTCAAGGCCATCCATCTCCGGCATTCTGATATCGAGCAACACCACATCGGCCGGATGTCGCTCGAGCAGCTCAAGCAACTTCAGGCCATTTTCTGCCTCACCCACGAGCTCGATCGGAATCATCTCCCCAACGTCCTCGAGCAGACTCTTGAGCCGATTGCGGGCAGGCGCCTCGTCATCCGTGATGGCAATTCTGAGCTTGGCAGCTGTCATTGAGTGGCCTCTAGGGGCTCAACACCGGCGATCAGCCCGCCTTGACATAGGGGACGATAATGCGAACTTCAAACCGTCCATCCTCTACTCGTGTCGTCAAGGCAGCTTCAGCATCGAAGTGCAGTTGCAGTCGCTCCTTTATATTCGCCAATGCCATCTTGTTTCCCGATTGTTGCCGTGACGACTGTGGAAACGGATTACTCAAGATCATCTCCAGACGTTCGGCCTTGCGGTAGATATCGATCGTGATCGTTCCGGGTTTCGCCGAAGGCTCAATTCCGTGGTATACCGCGTTTTCTAGCAGAGGCTGCAAAAGCAGTGGGGGCACCATGGCATCTTCCGGCAGATCATCGATGTGCCACTCTACATTGAGCCGGTCCTCCAGCCGAAGGGATTCTATGTCGAGGTACTGCCGGCAAAGCTCCAGTTCGCGCTGCAAGGGTATCAACTTGCGGTTGTCGGCCATCAGCACCCTGAACAGTTCAGACAAATCTTCCAGCACCGTTTCGGCGCGACGTGGCTCAGCACGCATCAGGCTAAGCACGGCATTGAGGCTGTTAAACAAGAAGTGTGGCCGAATACGGGCTTGCAGTGCCTGTAATCGTGCCTCAGTCAAAGCGGGGGACAGCGCCCTGTTTCGTAAGTCGAAGTAGAGGATCATTGTCAGCGTCAGAACCCCCGTGAACAGCCAATAGCGAAGAATGGTACCGAACCCCTCACCCTCCGGAAGCAACAACCATACGAACTGAACAACGGCCGTGACGACCATCAGTTCGACGACCAGCACGCAGACAACCGCCAACCGGAAATCCGTGTGGCGCAACCAGGAGGTGATCATGCCGAGAACCAACAATGAGATGATCGTCACTGGCAAAACGAAGGCAACCGCGGCAGCGGACGCCTCGAGCCATCCAGCAAGCGAGTCGTGTCGTACAGCTTCCGCCAGTAAGGTCGCCACCGTAACGAAAACGAGTATCGACAACATGACGCCAAGATTGCGGAAATCCGGCAGCGTATTAGTCGGGGGGTTCTGCTTTATACTTGCCATCAGTCAACAGAATAGTCGCATTGCCTGAATGCTGGCCAAAAATGCACATCCTGATAGTCTTTGCATATCATAACTAAGTAACACGGTCGACCGACTTTGTCCCAAACGTTCAGATTCTCATTTAGCGTCGCAGACGATGCAACCCGATAAAACCACCTCAGACAGCGATCATAAAACTTGGTCTGGCAGATTCCGGGAGCCAGTTTCCGAGTTGGTAAAAAGCTACACCGCATCAGTCAGGTTTGACCAGCGCCTTGCCGAGTTCGACATTCAGGGCTCGCTTGTCCATGCCCGAATGTTACACGCCTGCAACGTGCTTTCGGCGGGGGACTTGAAGGAGATTGAGCGCGGTCTCGGACAAATCTCCGAAGAAATCGCCCGCGGTGAGTTCGAGTGGTCGGTTGACAAAGAAGACGTGCATCTGAACATCGAGCATCGTCTGACCGAACTGATTGGTGATGCCGGCAAACGTTTACACACGGCCCGCTCGCGTAACGATCAAGTCGCCACCGATATCCGACTATATCTGCGCCATGCAATCGATGAGATTCTTGATCTTTTGCGGTTATTCCAGTCAAACCTGCTCGATCTCGCAGAGCGGCATGTCGACACCTTGATGCCCGGCTTTACTCACCTGCAAGTCGCTCAGCCAGTTTCGTTTGCACATCATTTGATGGCGTACTACGAAATGACGCTGCGCGATGCCCAGCGATTCACCGAATGCCGGTCACGCGTTAATCAATTACCCCTGGGTTCGGCGGCGCTTGCCGGAACGACATTTCCCATCGATCGTGAACGAGTCGCAAAAGATCTAGGATTCGAAGGCCTATGCCGGAATTCGCTGGATGCGGTATCCGATCGCGATTTTGCCATTGAGTTCTGCGCCGACGCCGCCCTTTTGATGACACACTTGTCACGCCTGTCGGAAGAACTGATCCTGTGGATAAATCCGCTTTTCGGCTTTGTTCGTCTTGCAGACCGGTTTTGCACTGGTTCGTCGATGATGCCGCAGAAGAAGAACCCGGACGTTCCCGAACTGGTGCGCGGCAAGACCGGACGCGTTACTGGCAATTTGGTCTCGTTGCTGACGCTCATGAAGGCTCAGCCACTCGCGTACAACAAGGACAACCAGGAAGACAAGGAACCGTTGTTCGACACTGTTGATACCGTAATCAGTTCGCTGCGGATCTTTGCCGACCTTCTGACCGGGATCGAGGTTGACCGTGCTGCCATGCGTGCTGCCGCCGAACAGGGTTTCGCCACCGCAACCGATCTGGCAGATTACCTGGTCAGGAAGGGTATGCCGTTTCGCGACGCGCACGAGGCAGTTGCCCAAGCTGTGCGCTTGGCCGAGGACAAGGGCGTGGGTCTCGTCGGCCTGACTGCTGGCGAACTAAGCCAGCTTTCGTCACTGATAGCTGAGGATGCCCGCGCTCAACTCTCGCTTGAGGGGGCCCTGGCCGCCCGCAACCATGTCGGGGGGCCCGCTGCACAGAGGGTCAAGAAGGCCATACAGGCAGCACGCAAAGCGTTGTCCAGCTAGGACCTAGGGCCCGGAGTACGTGCTAACCGCCAAGTAACGCCAGCGGCCGAAGCCGAAGATGATGCCGGTTCCCGAGCACCACAAAGCAGTCTGGCAATCCATCTGCAAAGCCATCAGCGATTGCACCAAACGGTCTTTCACGGTTGACTATATTCGCCCGGTATCGGGCGGCTGTATCAACAGCGCCGTCATCATCGGTGATAGCAACGCAAGTTACTTTGTCAAACTCAATTCCGCGAAGTACGAGGACATGTTCGAAGCCGAGGCCGACGGCTTGCGTCACTTGGCTGCGGCCAACGCGCTGCGTGTGCCGATGCCGTTGTGTTGCGGCACGGACCGCGATCACGCCTGGCTGGTGCTTGAAAACCTCGGCCACCTCGGTTCAACGGCGACCGAAGGCTGGCACGAGCTCGGTCAGGGCCTGGCCTTAATGCATCGCCGGCACCAGAAAAGCTATGGCTGGCATCGCGACAACACTATTGGGTCTACGCCGCAAATTAATACCCCCTCCAATAACTGGATAGAGTTCCTGCGCGAGCACCGCATCGGTTTCCAAATTGAATTAGCGGTCCGAAACGGCTACGGCAAACCACTGCAGTCGCGCGGTTGCCAGCTACTGGATTGCCTGCCCCATTTCTTTACCAGCTACAGTCCGAACGTGTCGCTGCTGCATGGAGACCTATGGTCGGGAAACGTCGGATTTCTCACAGATGGTCAACCCGTCTTGTTTGACCCTGCGGTTTACTTTGGTGACCGCGAGGCGGATATCGCGATGTCCCAACTGTTCGGCAGTTTTTCACCCGCGTTTTACCGTGCCTATGAGGCAGTCTGGCCCCTTGACGAGGGCTACCGGATTCGTAAACAGCTCTATAACCTGTATCACTTGCTCAATCACCTTAATCTGTTCGGGCAAGCTTATTTGGGGCAATGCAAAGCAACAATCGACGGGCTATTGGCGCAGGTGCGCTGAAGCGCGTGTTGATGATTCACAGGCGGGCTGATACATTGCCTGCGCCAATTCACCCCTTCCGGCGGCTGCCTTCGCGGACATCGGCTGGACCAAAACAGTTCATCTTTTCGAACTGAATGGAGGAGACCAAACGAAAATGAAGCATTTGTTTCATGCCGCGCGACCACTTATCACGGTTCTCATCACTGCTGCGACAATCGTTGCCGGCACCCTGCTCGCCAACGGCCAGGCGCGCGCGACAGACAAACCGATCCGCGTCGGCTTGGTAACTTTTCTTTCTGGTCCAGCCGCGGGACCATTTGGCGTTCCGGCCCGCATCGCCGCCGAGGCAATCGTCGAATCGCTCAACGCCGCACAAGCCCCGACTCCTCACAGCTCGATTGGGTTTTCCGGCACGCCGATTGAGCTTGTCATCATTGACGAAGCTGGCGGTGCGACCAAGCAGGTTGCCGAATTCCGCAACCTCGTTGAGCGGCAGCGGGTCGACTTCGTGATCGGTTACATCTCGAGCAGCGATTGTCTGGCGATCCCGCCAGTGGCCGAAGAGATGAAGAAGCTGACCGTGCTGTTCGACTGTGGAACACCGCGTGTGTTCGAGGAGGCGTCATACAAATACGTGTTTCGCACCCGCCCACACGCCACCATGGATGCCGTCGCCGGCGCACGCTACCTAATCGAGATGCGGCCTGATCTGCAGTCTTATGCAGGTATCAACCAGAACTATGCATGGGGTCAGGACTCATGGAAAGATTGGACCGCCGTGTTGGAGGTCCTTCGGCCACAGGCGAAAGTGACAACATCACAAATGCCGAAGTTCGGCGCCGGGCAATATGGTGCAGAGATCACCGCACTGATGCAAAGCCGACCCGACGTCATTCACTCAAGCCTGTGGGGCGGCGATCTCGAGGCCTTCATGCTGCAATCGACACCACGAGGCTTGTTCCGCCGAAGCGGCCTGTTGCTAATCGCGGGCGAACCGAACCTGCATCGACTGGTCGGCAACATCCCGGACGGCACCATCGTTGGCGCCAGAGGACCACACGGGGTGTTCGCGCCGAAGAGTGCATTGAACGACTGGTTGCGCAGAATATACAAGGCCAAGACCGGTCTCGAACCAAATTATCCCGCCTACAGCGTGGCTCAGGCCTTTCTTGGGTTGAAAACGGCATATGAGAAGGCTCGATTAGACAAGGTCAGAAGCGCAACGCCAATGGGAGCTGCCGAAGGTGTAAAAGAGGGGATGGAACAAGCCTATGGCATGCCCACCAGCGAAGAAGTGATCGCCGCGTTCGAGTACCTGACTTTCCAGACCCCAAGTGGCAAGGTCATGATGAAGTTGGGCAAGGGGCATCAAGCAATACAGGGGACCGCCTACGGAACAACGCGTACTGTCGACGGCAAAATTGTTATCGAAAACATCAAGTACTATCCAGCGGAGCAGGTCCAGCCGCCCCAAGGAATCCGCAGCATCGACTGGATCAATAATGGCTTAAAGCCTGGCGAGTGGTGATCGCCGGCTGACCAGTGCGCATCGCGTCTCGGCGCTGTGCGATTGTCTGTTCCGCGCGCATGCTGAGTGACTAATGACACAATTGGTAGCCGTTTTCGTTGACGGGCTGATTTACTCGTCGTGGCTGTTCATCATGGCCATCGGGCTGACCCTGATCTATGGCGTGATGAAGATACTGAACATCGCGCACGGCAGTCTGTTCGCGTTGGGCGCCTACGCCGCCGCGTCGCTGGCGGGGCACTGGTTCGAACAGGGTTACCCGCCCATGGGTTCCTACGCAGTCATGCTAGCAGCGGCAATTCTGGTTGGCATCGTTGCGGGCCCACTGCTCGAACGTGGTTTGCTGCGTTACATGTATGGACGAGATGAAATTGTTCTGGTGCTGGTCACCTATGCGACTTTCCTGATCCTCGAAGACCTTATCAAGCTCGTATGGGGCGTCGATCCTTACTTCCTCTACCAACCCTACGGACTGCTGGGAAGTTTCGACATCGGTGATCTGACCTATCCCAATTACAACCTGTTGCTGCTCGCCATATCGATTGCCATTGGCGGTCTCCTTGCATGGGCACTGACCCGAACACGCTACGGCAAGATTCTTATCGCAGTGATTCATGACCGCGAGATGGCGGCGTCACAGGGCGTAAACGTCAATTTAGTCTACTTTGTCACTTTTACCCTCGGCGCCATGCTTGGCGCGCTGGGCGGCGCTTTGACTGCACCGATGATTTCCGTACAACCGGGCATCGGTGCTGAGACAATCGTACTCGCATTCGCTGTCGTCGTCATAGGCGGCCTAGGCAGCCTCCCCGGCGCAGCGCTGGCTGCGCTGCTGGTTGGCATCGTGCGTGCCGCCACAGTTCATTTCCGCCCCGAGCTAGACTTGTTCAGCATCTATTTTGTGATGGCCGCGGTGCTGATTGCACGGCCGAAAGGGCTATTTAGCGCCCAGGAAGCCCGCAAGATATGAAACGCGACAGGACCGTCACCTCGATGAGCGGCGTAATGGCAGCATTGTTGGTGTTCACGCCGCTCCTGCCCAACTGGGCCATGTTCCTCTTCACCGTATCGCTATGTTACGGCATCGTCGTTCTCGGCATGATGCTGCTGGTGCGAACTGGACTGGTCTCGTTTGGCCACGGCCTTTACTACTGTCTCGGCGCTTACGCGGCGGGCACCCTCGACCCGCTTTTCGGTATTACCGAGCTTGCTTTTATGCTTGGTTCGGCGGTTGTCCTGACCGCTGGGGTTTCCACGGTACTGGGGCTATTACTGAGAAAGTATCGCGATATCTTTTTCGCGATGCTGTCGCTGGCTTTTTCGATGATCCTTTACGGATTGCTAGTCAAAACCTCTTCACTAGGCAGTACTGATGGATTCAATGTCACCGTAAAGACGCTGTTTGGTCTGCACATCGCCGGGACAGCGTACGAACGGTATCTTATTTTTGTCCTCACCGTACTAATCTGCTGGGTCTGTGCACTGTTCATGCACTACTACCTCAAATCCCATCGCGGACGGCTCGCTGAAGCAATTCGCGATAACGAACTTCGTGTTGAGTACATGGGAGCATCGGTAGCCAACGCTATACATCTGCACTACGTGATCTCTGCCGTCCTGGCTGGCCTCGGCGGCGCGTTGATGGCAGTCAGCATCGGTCATATTGATCCGGAAATGGCGTATTGGACAACATCCGGAGAGTTCGTTTTCATCACTATATTGGCAGGAACAGGAAGCGTATTGGCGCCATTTCTCGGCGCCACCATCTTCGAGACCATTCGCAGCTTCGCTTATGAGTATTCCCCCAATACCTGGCAGATGGCACTCGGAATCACTATGTTGATCGTGATCATGTTCCTGCCTGGCGGCCTCTGGTCGTTGTTCAAACGTGCCAACAAGGGGGCAACATGAGCGTCATCCTCGAGGCCAGAAGCGTAAGCAAGAGTTTCGGCGCGGTGACTGCGGCTGACAATATCAATGTACGTATTGAATCAGACTCCGTCATCGGGTTGATCGGCAGCAATGGGGCTGGAAAAACGACATTTCTTAACATGGTGACTGGTTACCTGAAACCAACCAGCGGCTGCATTTGTTTCGATGGGCGAGACATTACAAGGCTGGGACCACGGCTGATCACCAGGCTTGGCATTTGCCGCTCGTTCCAGATACCGCAGTTGTTTGACACACTCTCAGTTCGCGATAACTTGCTGGTTGGCATCGGCATCGTGGTATCAGCCGAAAAGCGCTGGAAACAGGCCGCTACGATTAGCAGTGCGCCGGCCGAAGCCGTCGAAAGAATGATTAAGCGCTTCGATTTGCAGCCATATCGTGACATGCTCGCGGGGACGCTGCCCGAAGGTGTGCGTAAGCTGCTCGACATCGCGATGGCAATGATAGTGCAGCCACGAATTCTCCTTCTCGATGAGCCGACGTCGGGCGTGTCAGCAGAAGAGAAATTCGCACTCATGGACCTGGTTATGGAGGCCGTGCGCAAGCAAAGGGTCACCGTATTATTTGTCGAGCACGACATGGAAATCGTCACTCGGTACACGCATCGCGTGCTGGCATTCTCCGAGGGTCGCATAATTGCCGATGATGAACCCGAGGCGGCTCTGAACGATCCCGAAGTGCGAAAGTACATTATTGGTGAAACACTCCACGTGAAGCGGGTTAGCGACCATGCTGCGACTTGAAAGCGTGGACGTTTCGATCGGCGCAGTCAGCATTTTGCGTGGCGTCTATATGGAAGTGCCGGCCGGCAAATTCACGGGGCTGATCGGTCGTAATGGAGCCGGTAAGACAACGTTGATGCGTACCGTTATGGGGATACTCACGCCGAGTAACGGTTCGGTTCATTTTGATGGGTCGACACTTGGCAAAATTCCTACACATGGGCGTGCGCGTAACGGTATCGGTTACATGCCAGAAGATCGTCGGCTCGTTCCTGATTTGACGGTCGAGGAGAATATACTGATTCCCGCCTGGTCAGTAGCAATGAGGGACGCTCCCCAAAGTCTTGAAAAGATCTACAAACTCATCCCTGAGGTCAAAGAACTCAGCCACCGAAAAGCCTTGCTTTTGTCGGGCGGTCAACAAAAACTGGTGGCCCTGGCTCGCGCACTCATGTGTGGAACAAAGCTACTATTGCTTGACGAGCCGTTCGAAGGCGTAGCTCCAGTGCTCGCAGTGCGCTTGGCCGAAGTCATCGGTGGACTGCGCGAGGAGGGTGTTGCCATTGTCCTAACTGAGTCTGGCCTGACGCATTCCCGGCAACTGCTTGATCGCGTGTACACCGTCGACCGTGGCCAAGTCAGTCTTGCGGAGGCATGAAGCCTGTCGAATCCATCGCGGCAGCAGCATTGCAGTCTCGTCTCTGGTCCACGTAGCCCGGAGCTTGCGCTTCGGCAAATTGAGAGAGGAAAAAATGTCCGGCAATAACCAAAACCTCGGATTTTCGACGCGCGCCATACACGCTGGCCAGGAGCCCGATCCGACCACTAGGGCGGTAATGACACCGATCTTCGCAACATCAACTTACAGACAGACTTCACCCGGCGTGCACACCGGCTACGAATACTCACGCACCCAGAATCCGACCCGCCACGCTTTTGAGCGCTGTATTGCCGACCTGGAAAGCGGCAAGAAAGCCTACGCATTCGCTTCAGGGCTCGCCGCCAGCGGCACTGTACTAGAACTGCTCGATGCGGGGAGTCATATGGTTGCAGTTGATGACATGTACGGTGGCTCCTGGCGTTTGTTCGAACGGGTGCGGAAGTCCTCCATGGCACTGCGCGTATCTTACGCCGACCCCAATTTGCCCGGCTCCATTGCCGCAGCAATGCAGAAAGACACTCGCATGATCTGGGTCGAAACACCTTCCAACCCACTGCTCAAAATTACCGACCTCAAAGAGGTGGCAGAACTCGGCAGGACTCGTGGCGTAATCACCGTAGTTGATAACACCTTCGCTTCGCCTTGGTCACAGCGTCCACTGGAGCTTGGCATTGACCTTGCGGTCCATTCCGTGACCAAGTACATCGGTGGACATTCGGACATCATCGGCGGCATCGTTGTGACCCGCGATCGCGATGATCTGGCGGAGCGACTGGAGTTCATGCAGAATGCCATCGGCTCGATTCTTGACCCGTTCTCATCTTTCCTGGCGCTGCGTGGCGTAAAGACACTGCCACTGCGCATGCAGCAACACACTGCAAACGCCATGGAGCTCGCCCAGTGGTTACAGCAACACCCCAAGGTCGAGCACACCATTTTTCCGGGCTTGACCGAACATCCCCAGCACGCACTGGCGCGTGAACAAATGAACGGCTTCGGCGCCATGATTTCCGTTTACCTCAAAACCGATATGGATGGTGTTCGACGGGCGCTGGAGGCATGCAATATTTTCACTTTGGCAGAATCATTGGGAGGCGTCGAAAGTCTTGCCGGGCATCCAGTGACCATGAGTCACGGCACGCTGCCAGTGGAACTGCGACAAAGGCTCAACATCACCGATAATCTGGTTAGGCTTTCCATTGGCATCGAGAACGTAGAGGATCTCAAAGCAGACCTATACCAGGCGTTGCAAAGAATATGATCAGGATTGAGCCCCGCTGGGTCCATGTCGGCATATTCGCTGTTTGCATCGGGCTGCTCGCGTTCGCGATGGTCCTTCAGCACGTCATGGACCTCGAGCCATGTCCTATGTGCATATTGCAGCGCTATGCCTTCATCAGCATCGGTTTGGTCGCCTTGCTAGCCACCATTCACGATCCGCACCGATGGGGACGCTGGATCTACTCTGCCTTGTTGATTCTGTTAGCCGGGCTCGGTGCGGGTGTGGCTGCCCGCCATGCTTGGCTGGAGCGCAACCCACCAGACATATTCGATTGTGGTGCCGACCTGGGATTCATGGTCGACACCTTTCCTTTGGCAGAAGCGCTGCCGATGATTTTCCGAGGCACCGGGGACTGCTCGGAGGTGTTATGGCGTTTCCTCGGTCTGTCGATCGCCGAGTGGGCTCTGTTCTGGTTCTTGGTTTTTTTGGTAGCCGAAATTTTCGTCGCAACACAAAGGTCGGTCAGACCATGACGTGTTCAGGAATTTTCGGTCACAGCGGACAATTCTCGCCAGAACTGCAGCGCCGTTTGGGTGCGCCATTCAACGTGGCGGCGCAATGCTCTGGCGATCACCGGCGCATAAGGGGAAGGATGATCCTGGGCTACCGCTTGTGGAATCCCCTCAACGATTTCGTCGGCGGTGAAGTAGGGAATCTCCTTGAGCAGCAGCGACAACAATAACAATCCCGTCTGATAAACATCTACCTGTCGACCACTGGCGCCGAATGTGCGGGGGTCGATTATCTCAGGCGGCCGCATCCATTCAGCAAGTCTGGTCTGAAACGCGCGCACGTCGGTTTCGAGCCGCGTCAACCCCAAATCGCCGATCTTGAACGAACGAACGATGCGATGGATGAACGCGGCCTGCTGGCGGGATTCGACCACAAAGACGTTGCCTGGATGAAGGTCTTTATGAATGTAGCCGTGCGCATGGATGTAGTCGAGCGCCTGCAGGACATCCCGCGCGACATACAGCAGCCAACGTTCTGCGTCGAGACCGATACTCGTGATGACCTGGATTAACGGGAAATTACATCGCTCGATAATCAAGTAAAAGGTGTCCTGATGCTCAAATGCGTCGCGGACAAAGGTAATGTTGGGATGGCGCAAGTCCATCAACTTGCCTGCTTCCTGGAGCCAACTATCCCGAACTTCTGCGTAGGGCCTGTCGTGCGGCAGAATCACCTTCGCAACCAAAGCGTTGCCCCATTCGTCACTACACTCGTAAACAACTCCGAAACCACCGCGGCCAAGCTTTTCACCAATGTTGTAGTTGCGATCACCGTGAGAGATGACTTCACCCTTTTCGGGTAAGCGGAAGCGGCGCGGCTGACGCACCGTAATTGTCCGCTTCAGTACCGAAACGCCCCTCTGTAAGGTGTCTTGCGAAATCATCGGAAGAAATCGACTCTCAAGCGCGTGAAAATCTGTTGGCAATGGCCCACCTACATTCATCGGCAGCACAGGCACGTCCGCGAAACCATGGCTGCACTCCCCAGTGGGGATGCGGGCTTGTCTTCAAGTATGTTTTGATAAGGCCTGTCGCTGAATCCCGGTTACGTCCTGAGTGAAGTCTGCAATTAGAGTGCCAACCTGGAGGAATGCGTTGGGTAACAGAGAACCAGCATCAAGACGATGACATACCCGCATCTGCCAAGAAACCCGTGTTGAGGAGTTCCTCGCAATCGAGGTGCTGACAACGGGCAATTACTGACAGTCTTGAGGGGGCGATGCCGCGAGGTTATGAAGCACCGGCTGCTGGAATCACCGCTAGCGGCACACAGCAAAGTTCAGGGGTGTCTAACGAGGCTTACGCCGATCATTGCATCTCTGGTCACCAGGCCGGCAAGCCGCTCTTCGCTCCAGCCATCGGTTCCAGCGGGCCGTTTGGGAACCACTAAATAACGCATGTCTGCTGTTGAATCATGAACGCGAACGACGACATCATCACTGATCACTGTACCGAATTCACGCAGGACTTCACGCGGGCTCTTAACCAGACGCGATCGGTAATTGCGGCTCTTGTACCAGTCAGGCGGCAGGCCCAGCAGGAATCTTGGGTAGCACGAACAAAGCGTGCAAACGACGATATTGTGGACCGTCTCCGTGTTCTCCACCGCCAGCAGCTTGTAAGGGCCTCGCTCAAGCCCTAACAATTCACACGCCGCGTTGCCATCTTCTAGCAACAGTTGCCGGTATTGCGGGTCAGTCCAGGCGCGAGCAACGACTCTGGCTCCCTGCACCGGTGTGCGGCTATCCATCAACTCCACCTCGTGTCGGATCTCGTCCGCAGTGACGATCTGTTTTTCTATCAACAATTCACGCACCGCGGTCTCCATGGCCCGCCAGTAGGTGAGCGTGTCATCCTGATCAGGGCGCAAGGGATGCCGATGCGGCACGCCCGTTTCATCATGGTGCTGTTCGCTCATACTGGCTCCAGCCAATGTTGGTAAATCTCGATATCGACCGTGTCATTAGGCCGACCCCGATAATCTGGCCAGATCTCGCCCTGTTGAAAACGCACCCGGTAGAGCGGTTGTGTGGGTCGACCCGAACGCGCATAGGCAAGTTCTTCCGGATTTGCGTAGTTGCCACAAAAACGTTCAACCACACCCTTCTTGCCACGAATATAAAAAGGCGTACGAACATGCCCGATCGGATAAGCCGCGCGAACTTTCACGCGGTCACCGGCATGGAAGCGCGGCCTGATTGAGTCAGTTTTCGCCATTGCCCCGAGCCTCAACCTCGGCGATCCGGCGTCCGAGTTCATCTATGCCAATGACGCCACGCTGAATCAATGTCTGAGTGACAGCATAAATCCAGCGCTCGTAATAGCTCATCTTCTCGTAGGCTTCTGCACCAAGACTTTCAATATTGCGCCGCAGCTCGTCGACCGTCATTAGACCCTTTTTTGACAGCAGCACCATCATCGCGTCGACTCGCTTTTCCCATAAAGCGTAGTCATGTTCGGTCGGCACCACCTCCCCGGCCGGCAAACCGCCAATGTCATGCACGCCACGAAATGTGCTCATCCTTAGAACACCGATATTGTCAAAACGACAAGGGCTGGCCACCGCCAGCCCTCCAACAAGGTCACGCGTGAGTTACTTCTCGAATAGTTTGTGAAGTTCACCCGACTGATACATCTCGCGCATGATATCGGCACCGCCAATGAATTCACCATTCACGTACAGCTGCGGAATCGTTGGCCATTGTGAAAAGTCCTTGATGCCCTGACGAATGTCGTTGTCAGCGAGCACGTTGACAGTCGCAACATTTTCGGCGCCACACGCCTCAAGAATCTGCACGGCCGCTGCGGAAAAACCGCACATGGGCGCGTCGGGCGTCCCTTTCATGTACAACACCACCGGGTTTTCCGTCACTTGTTTTCTAATCTGTTCCTGAATATCCATAGTTTCCTACCTGACTCCTAAATGCAACGAACTCTCGCCCGTCTAATCAACACCAAAAAACGCCGAGCGCCCTTGCTCGCGCCTTACTCAACAATGGGATTATCCGCTGCCTGCCGCCACCGTCAACCAACACCCCCCGGAGACCCGTAACACGCCTGCCAGGTCGCGCTCCGCTACAAGTTCCGGGAAGGCCGCGTGTGTCAACATCTGTCTGACCGGCCCCGACTGATCGTAGCCGTGTTCACACAGCAGCCAGCCACCCTCAGCCAGATATTCTGGCGCTAGGCCGATGATTGCTTGCAGGGCATCGAGGCCCTTCGCACCACTCACCAGCGCCGTTCTTGGTTCAAAGCGAATATCCCCAGACCTAAGATGGTCATCGCCCTCCGCGATATACGGTGGGTTGGACACGATCACATCGAAGCGTGTTCCACCCAGTTGATCGTACCAGTCACTCAATAGCCAATGTATCCGCTCGCCATCGCCTGTTAGACGTTCACAATTTCCTTTGGCAATGTCCAGGCAGGCCGGCGATACATCAACCGCAGTCACCTCTACATTGGGCCGCTGTAGGGCAATTGCAATCGCAATTGCACCGCTGCCGGTACCCAGGTCTAGCAAGCGGGCTGGTTTGTCCGGGTCCAATCGCGCGAGCGCCATGTCGACCAGCAGCTCGGTCTCCGGGCGTGGTATCAGCACCTCCGGTGAAACCGACAAAACATGACCATAGAATTCGCGCTCACCTAGAATGTACGCCATCGGTTCACCAGCAAGACGCCGTTCCAATGCTGATCGATACATCTCATTGTATTGCGCTGCTGCTGCGAGTTGCGGGTGCGCAATGAGTCGCGCGCGCGAGATATTCAGCGCGCGCATAAGCAGCAACTCGACCTCACTGCGCGCGTCACGATTGGACAAACCCAGGGCACCACGCAGCCGGATCACATCGCGCGAGAATGCTTCACTACTGGGAACAATTACGCTGCTCATGCGGCAGTTGCTTCTACAGAGAGTGAAGCAAGCAGTTCGGCCTGGTGCTCGGCCAAAAGCGCGTCAATCAATTCGTCAAGATCGCCTTCGATGATTTGCGGCAGTTTATAAAGCGTCAAATTTATCCTGTGGTCGGTTACACGTGCCTGCGGGAAGTTATACGTGCGAATGCGCTCCGACCGGTCGCCGCTACCAATCATGGACTTGCGGGTCGCGGCTTCCTTTGCCTGCCGCACACGAATCTGCTGGTCCTTGATACGGGCAGCCAGTATCGATAACGCCTGAGCCTTGTTCTTGTGTTGGGAGCGGTCGTCCTGGCACTCGACAACGATCCCTGTCGGCAAATGCGTTACCCGAACGGCGGAATCGGTTTTGTTGACATGCTGCCCACCGGCCCCGGATGCCCTGAAGGTATCAATGCGTAACTCCGCCGGATTTAAATCGACCTCCTCGACAGCGTCGGCCTCGGGCATGATCGCTACCGTGCACGCACTGGTATGAATACGTCCTTGGGTCTCGGTTTCGGGCACCCGCTGTACCCGGTGCCCACCAGACTCGAATTTCAGCTTCGAATACGCGCCAGAGCCGGTGATCTTCGCGATGATTTCCTTGAAACCACCCAACTCAGAAGGACTTTGCGAGACGATGTCGACATCCCATCGCTGGCGCTCCGCATAACGGCTGTACATCCTGAACAGATCGCCCGCAAACAGTGCTGACTCATCGCCACCGGTTCCAGCGCGAATCTCAAGAAAGATATTGCGTTCATCGTTGGGATCTTTCGGCAACAGGTGTCTTTGCAAGTCGGCTTCCAGCTCCGCCAACTTTTCACGCCCCGCATCAACCTCTGCCTGCGCAAGTTCCTTCATTTCGGGATCACTTGCCAGTTCGAGCGCTGAGGCGATATCCCGCTCCGTTTGCTGATGCCGTCGATAAAGTTCGACCACCGGTGTGATCTCCGCGTGCTCCTTCGCCAGCTGGCGGAAACTAGCCATATCGCGAGTTGCATCCTCGAAGCTCAGCAACGCGTTGAGCTCCTCCAGTCTGGCAGCGAGCTGCGCCAGCTTGGAAACAATCGACGGTTTCATTCTTCGGTGTCGAGCCCGTGAAGCCGCGCCAGCGCATTGACAAGCTCGATGCGCTCGTCCGCACCGACTTGTTTAAGAATGCTGGTGGGTGTGTGCAGGAACTTGTTGGTCAAGCCACGAGAGAATTGCTCTAGGACAAGCCTCGGATCGTCACCACGTTCCAGCGCGGCTAGTGCGCGCGCAAGCTCACTCTCCCGAAGCTGATCCGCGCGCTCCCGTAAATCGCGAATCGTCGGAACCACTTCACGCGCTTCGAGCCAATGCATGAATGCAACCACGCCAGAGCGAATAATCGCTTCTGCTTGGTCGACCGCGGCCCGCCGTACGTCCATGCCTTCGCTCACGATTTTGCCCAGATCATCAACGGTGTACAAAAACACGTCGTCGAGTTCTGCCGCCTCGGACTCGATGTCGCGCGGCACGGCAAGATCAATCATTAGCACTGGCCGATGACGTCGCGCCTTGATACAACGCTCGATCATACCTTTGCCGAGAATCGGTAGCTGACTCGCTGTACACGAAACAACGATATCGAACTCAGGTAATCGTTGGGGTAATTCACTCAGGAGAAAGCCGTTTGCCCCGAAATGCTCGGCAAGTGCAGCCGCCCTCTCGATTGTACGATTGGCGAAACTGATTGAACGTGGCCGCCTTGCCGAGAAGTGCGTAGCGCACAGTTCAATCATTTCACCGGCACCCACGAACAGGATCCTCTGTTCGCCAACCGATGGGTAAATGCGCTCGGCAACCCTGACCGCCGCCGCAGCCATTGAGATCGAACTGGTGCCAATCTCGGTGCGGGTGCGCACGTCCTTTGCAACAGAAAAGCTCGATTGAAACAGCTTGTGCAAGACGCTGCCCAAAGTCCCAGCCTGTTCGGCGCTGCGCACCGCATCTTTCAGTTGACCGAGGATCTGCGGCTCGCCCAGCACCATCGAGTCAAGTCCGCTGGCAACACGAAACGCGTGATCGACTGCTTGCGACTCCGGCAAGCTGTAAATGAACGGCTCGATCGCAGCTGCATCGAGGTGATGAAATCGCGCCAGCCAGTTTATCGCCCGTTCCGGCTCGCTGGTACTGCAGTAGATTTCGGTGCGGTTGCAGGTCGATACGATGGCCGCTTCATGAACCGGCTCGTGCGCGACCAAATCGCGCAAGGCTTCGTCGAGGTGAGCTGCTTCAAATGCAACCTGCTCACGCACGTCCAATGGCGCTGTATTATGGTTAATCCCGAAGGCGAATAACTGCGGTATCGACAAGAGGCCAGAATTTGCGCTGAGCGTGTGCAAGATAGTCATTGTAAATCAGAATCCTGGCTGAGCCCTCTTGAACCACGGATCTGTAAACAGCCCTTCGGGTTGGGGCCGCGACCGGATAAGTCGTCTATCTGACCCGGGACACGGCGCTCAGGGCCGATACGCTTCGCCGCGATCGATTCGGCCCATCGCGTCGTACGCCGCGTACTTGTAGAGGTCGGAGAGGCTCGGGTAGTTGAAGCAGGTATCGATGAACGTGGAGCAGGTCGCGCCGAGGGTCATCGCCACGAGCCCGGCCGCGATCAGCTCGCAGGCGTTGTCGCCGATGACGTGGACACCGAGCAGCTTTTCGTCCGGCCACGAGAAGAGCAGCTTGAGCAATCCCCAGCGCTCCCCGATGAGCATGCCGCGCGGGTTGGCGTCGTACCGCCAGCGCCCCACCACGTGAGCCACGCCCTGCGCGCGCAGGCCCTGCTCGGTCTGGCCGACCATCGAGATCTCCGGAATCGTCCAGACCCCGATCGGCAGGAACGGACCGACGCCTGACGCGTACTTGAGATCGAAGGCGTGGCCCATGGCCTTGCGCCCCTCCTCCATCGCCGTAGATGCCAGGGCGTGTTCACCGACGACGTCGCCAGCCCCGTAGATGTGCGGGACATTGCTCTGGAAGTGCTCGTTCACCAAGAGCTGGCCGTGCTCGTCGAGCTCTACGCCCGCATTGTCGAGGGCGAGGGAGGCTACGTTGCTGCGACGGCCCACCGCGACGAGGAAGGCCTCACTCTCGAGTTGCTGGCCCGAGCGCAGCTGGACCGTCACGGCAGACCTCGCGTCGACCTGCTCGACAGCGTCCGGTGTGTAGAACTTAATGCCCAGCGACTCCATCGCCTCGCGCAGCATGGCGCTGATCTCCTCGTCCGCGAACGCCAGGATTCGCTCGCCCATATCAATGAGCCGCACCTCGTCAAGTCCCAGGACCTTGAAGAGACTCGCGTACTCGCAGCCGATCGCTCCGCCTCCCACGACCGTCAGCGATCGAGGCAACTGCTCCATGCGCAGGATCGTGTCAGAGTCGTACACTCCGGGCGCGCCGAACGGAATCATCGGTGGGTGGCGGGGAGTGGACCCGGTGGCGATGAGGATGACATCGCCATCGAGCAGCGTTGTCCCGGCCGCTCCTTCTACCCGGACAGTGTGGGCATCGATAAAGGATGCACGGCCGTGATGCACGTCGATGTGGTGGCGGTCGAGGTTCTCTCCCACCCAGTGATCGAGGGCCTGGCGCACCATACGACCGCGATGCAGGAAGCGATCGACGTTCAGCGTGCCATCGTACGCCAGGGTGAGACCGTGGAGGTCACGCTGCCCGAATCCCGAGAGGTATAGCGCCGTCTCCCGCATCGCCTTGCCGGGGACCCCGCTGTTCGCCACCGCTCCGCCATAATTTGGCGCTTCTTCGACGAGCGCCACCTTCTTTTTATAGTAGGCCGCCTTCGCCGCGCCCTTTTCCCCGGCCGGGCCCGAGCCGATCACGATCAGGTCATACTTGGCGCGTTTCAATGGAGAGAGTTCCTTCTTCGTTGGAGCGGGCGAAGGCAGTATAAGGAAGTATAACCGGGGTTCTCAAACTATCCCGGATCAAGGCCTTGGGAAAAAAATGCACTGGTGCACCGGGCTGCGGCTGACCGCGCCGCGCTGCAGGGTCATGACAATCCGGTGCCGCAGTGGGAGTGGCGGCACAAGGGCGCTCCGCGCCAACCCCGTGGCACAGGTAGAATCGCGTATGACCCCGCACCGGCTCGACAATTTCGCGAACGAAAACGCCCGACCGAGAGCGGTCGGGCGTTGTGTATTGGTGGCCAAGGGCGGAATC
>JABAOE010002186.1_pt3 | contig 36222 bp, 33 predicted proteins | sample 7062141 | NCBI WGS metagenome assembly JABAOE01 (sample SAMN14538627, study PRJNA623070) | marine sediment metagenome | biome: marine biome [ENVO:00000428]; feature: marine pelagic biome [ENVO:01000023]; material: deep marine sediment [ENVO:00002113] | place: India: Gulf of Khambhat ...
GAGCGGCAGGGGATCAACCTATCCAGCCGTTTCGTGGTGGTCCGCCGCGACGTTCTTCACCGAACACCGATCCTATTAACTCCCTACCAAGATATCGAGACCATCGATACGGAGAAGCTGGCGGCGTTTATTCATCAAGGGTATGCCAACGCGAAGCTGCAGCCCTCTCAGATCGATACGGGCGCCGTGATCTGCACGGGGGAGGCCGTTAGGAAAAAAAATTCCGAGGCCATCACCCGCATGCTTTCGTCCATGGGAGGAAAGTTCGTCTGTGCCACTGCGGGTCCCCGACTTGAAGGCATCCTTTCGGCGCATGGTTCCGGTGCCGTCGCCCGCGCACGCGGAAGCCGAACGGTTCTCAACGTGGATGTGGGCGGTGGAACGAGCAAGACGACCTTTGTTTGTGGCGGCAAGGTTGTAGAAACCGGGGCGATCAACGTCGGTGCCCGGCTGTTCGCCTGGGATCTTGACGGACAGCTCATCCGCGTGGAAGAAACGGGCCGACGAATTTTGGAAGGTGCCGGCATTCCAGCGAACCTCGGCACAAAGTTGACCGTGGTCGAGCGCAAGCGAGTGGCCCGGATCCTTGCGGAAACGCTATTCGAGTATTTGCGCCGTGACTCATTGTCACCGCTGACGTCGGAACTGCTCATCACGGGTCCATTGAACTACCGGGGATCCATTGATGAGATCATCTTCTCTGGGGGTGTGGCGGAGTATATCTACGGCCTCGATGGTAACGACTACGGTGACCTCGGGCCCCTCTTGGCCGAAGAGATCCGAGGCCGCTTCCCGGCTATGGGGATCTCACTCGGAGAAGGGGAAGAAAAGATTCGCGCAACGGTTATCGGGGCCTCGCAGTATACGGTGCAGGTTTCCAGCAGCACGATCTTTCTGTCCGATCCCGAAGTGCTACCGCTCAAGGACCTGCAAGTTGTGGTGCCCCACCTGGAAGCTGACCGGCTTGGCACCGAAGACGTGGCAAATTCCATCCTGAAGGCCATGGAGAGTCGCGATATCTCCGAGTATAAAGCACAACAGCCCATGGCACTGTTTCTACACTGGCCATTTGAGTTTTCTTACGACTCCACGTTGGCTCTGGCTACCGGTATCACCACCGCCCTATCGACCAGGGGTACGAAGAGCCCATGGGTCCTGGTCATTGATTCCGACCTCGGGGCTTTGCTGGGAACGCTATTGAAACAAGAGTTGGAAGTGAATCAGGAGGTGGTCATCGTCGACGAGGTCGAGTTGGGTGAGCTTGATTTCATCGATATCGGAGCGGAACTCAAAAACCGAGGGGCGGTTCCCGTGGTGGTCAAATCACTGATTTTTGGGTAACTCTCGTTGAAATTAGGAGTATCTTGACATGCATTGAAAAGTTTACTAGAAGCGCACTTCTGACCATCCGTCTTTAACCTGGTTTTTCCCTCTTATTTCGGGAGGCCCGAATTTGAGCCGAACCATACTTTTGCGGAGGGATCGATGGGAGATTAGAGCCAGACAATTCTTGCCCTTTCTTGCAAGAGTGTCTGGCTTTTTAATTTATTTCGTTCCAACACGAGAGGAGGATTCTATGAGAAAAACCATAACTAAGGTTGCCGTTGCGCTATGGTTTATTGTTTCCACCGTCTCTTTCACCATTCCCGGCATCGCCTCGGAATGGGACGATGTAGTGAAGGCGGCAAAAAATGAGGGAAGAGTAGCCGTCAAGGGCCCGCCCGGCGCCAAGGTAAGGCGCGCCCTTACCAGCGGTTTCCAGAAGGCGTTTCCCGGCATACGAGTCGAATACGGCGGCGGACGCGGCGGAGAGCTAGCAGCCAAGATCATCAGGGAGCGAAGAGCGGGCATATTCACCACCGACGTGTGGCTCGGAGGATTGGGAACCCAGCTGAGTCTCCTCAGGCCCCAGGGNNCCCAGGGGGTGCAGGACCCCATCAAACCAGCCTTGATCCATCCTGAGGTGAAAGACCCAAAAAAATGGAAAGATAATAAGCTCGAGTTCGCCGACAAGGACGGCAAATATGCCCTCGTCTTTGTAAATCAGGGAGGCACTGTCTTGAGTTACAACACGGCGCTGGTGAAGCCCAAGGATGTCCCAAAATCCATGAGAGATCTCCTGGATCCAAAGTGGAAGGGGAAAATGATCGCCTCCGATCCTACGGCATCAGGACCGGGGAGGGCCACCTTTACCTGGCTGTACAAAAGTTTGGGGCCGGAATACATAAGGGCCCTGGGAAAACAAAAGATTGTATTTACCCGGGACCGGCGTTCCCAAGCGGACCAAATAGCAAGGGGAGCTTATCCACTGGGAATTGCTGTGAGCAACGTTGACGCAAAGCCCTTTATCGATGCAGGGGCTCCCCTGCAAATGGTGTGGCACGTGAAGGAGGGATCCTACGCCTCCGCCAGCTATGGCGGTTTGGCTCTAGTCAATAAGGCTCCGCACCCCAACGCCGCAAAAGTTTACATCAATTGGGTTTTGGGTAAGGAGGGACAGACCCTCTTGGCCGATGCCGCCGGATGGGTCAGTCGCCGGCGTGACGTGCCAGCCATCGACTCCACGATGGAGCTTCAACCGGGGGTCGACTACCTGCCGATTTATTACGAAGATTCCATTTTTGTCTACAAGACCAAGCCATACATGAAGTTGATGAAAGAGGCCTTTGGCATAGGGAGATAAGCTTGGCTTTCATTGGCGGAAGGCAAGAATACCCCGAAGGGGCCCTGCGGGAAGTAAACACCGGCGGGGCCCTTTCTCTCAATTGGCTGCGCCGCTGGCTCTCGATGCGGGTGGTGCTCCTGTTCCTCTTCTTCGGGGTCATAATCTTTATGACCGCCTATCCCACGGTGCTCCTTTTTCTCAACAGCTTTCAAGTGAGTCAACCGGGAGAGCCGGTGGCGTGGGGGCTGGACGGCTGGTATCAAGCCCTGGCCGATGACGGCGTACCAAAGGCATTGGGAAACACCTTCGGTCTTGCGGTGGTTAGAACCGTCATTACCACTTTTATCGCTATATTTTTCGCTTGGGTGATTACCCGTACCGACACTCCCTACAAAGGGTTCATTGAATTTTTTTTGTGGTTGGGCTTCTTCCTGCCCGCACTCCCCATGACCCTCGGCTGGGTACTCCTGCTGGATCCAAAGTTTGGCATCTTCAATAAATTTTTAATGGATACCTTTTCCCTGGCCAACGCTCCCTTTAATATTTACTCGTACTGGGGAATTGTTTGGGCCCATCTCGCCTTCAGTGCATCCATTCGTTTTCTCTTGCTGACACCCGCCTTCCGGGCCATGGACGCAGCTCTTGAGGAGGCGGGCCAGGTTTCAGGTAGCGGAAGTCCGGGGGTCTTGCTGCGCATCACTGTTCCCATCCTGGCACCCGCCATCCTTGCGGTGTCGGCATTGGGATTTATTCGAAGTCTGGAGTCTTTTGAAATAGAGGTTGTGTTGGGGATCCCCGCTGGAATTTACGTTTTTTCCACAAAGATTTGGGACTACCTCCAATGGGAACCACCAAGTTATGGTCCTGCCACTGCCCTTTCAAGTTTTTTTCTTATCGCCATCTTTGCGCTTGTATGGCTGCAACGGGCTTTGCTGCGCAACCGGGAATACACCACGGTGACCGGCCGAGGTTTTGCAGTTCGTCCAACGAAACTGGGACGCTGGCGTTGGGTGACATTTTCTCTCTGCTTACTTTTTATTGTTGTCATGATTTTACTTCCCCTGGGTGTCCTCGTCATGGGAACCTTTATGAAACTCTTCGGCTTCTTCAGCATTCCCGAACCCTGGACTTTGATCCACTGGACCGAAGCCTTTGACGACCCCGTTTTTCTAGACTCGCTAAAAAATACTCTCTTCCTTGGAATTGGTGCGGGTTTCGTAGGGACCCTCTTCTATGCAGTTGTAAGCTATATCCTCATTCGGACCCGCTTTGCGGGGCGAGGTTTTTTGGACTTTCTCTCGTGGCTGCCCTGGGCTCTTCCTGGTGTTTTAATTAGTCTTGCTCTGCTGTGGGTTTTCCTGGGGACCGGCAGTATTTTTATCGGCCTCTACGGGACCATTTATTTGTTGATTCTGGCAATCATCATCAAAGAACTGCCACTGGGGAACCAGATTCTCAAAGCAAGTATCATGCAGATTGGCCGGGAACTGGAAGAAGCCTCCCACACGGCAGGCGCGACCTGGCTCGGTACATTTCGCCGCATTGTGCTTCCGTTGCTCACACCGGCTCTGTTTGCAGTGGGTCTCATCGTATTTATTTCCGCCATCCGTGATATTCCGACCGTCATATTCCTGGCGTCTTCCCAATCCCGGACCCTTTCCTTGCTGATGCTTGATTACATAACCGGTTCGGAGTTTGGAAAGTCCACGGTCATGGGAGTATTTATCGTCTGCATCATCCTCGTCACCGCCCTCATCGGTCGTAGGTTCGGCATCCGACTTGGAGTGCGCGAATAGTCGTTTCAAGATGCAGGGTGAATTATTTCATTCAAAGGTAATTTCAGAAAAGTACCTGGGTCCGCTCAACCAGGCAAGGGAATGAGAATTCATTCATTGTTAACATCAATATTTCGTTTTGCGCTTTAAATATTAACATGTAAATAATTCCCTTGGGGAGTTTGTCCACATTATATTGACTCTCCCGGGCGTCACTGCTATAGCCCTCATTGTGAAACTTCGATTGAATGCGTGGATCGCTGTTCTTTTTCTTTATTCCCTCCCACTTCTCGATTTTGCCCAGGCAGGCGAGCCCACCGATCGTATCCGCTTTGTCGTCGAACAGGGTATCGAGATCCTGAACAATCCGAAGTTTCGTTCCAAGAATGGCAAGCATGTTTACTTGGACCGGTTGCGAGAAGTTGTCTACCCTTTATTCGATTTTCCAGAAATGGCCAGGCGTTCGTTGGGCTTTCACTGGCGCCAGTTGTCTCCAGAACAACAAAAGGAGTTTGTTGATCTGTTCACCAACCTGCTGGAGAGAAGTTACGCCGGCAAAATAGACCTCTACGACGGTGAGACCGTGGTGTTCACCGGTGAGGTTGTCGAGGACATCTACGCCCGAGTGGACTCAAAGATTGTCAGCAAAAAAGGGGAGGAATTTTCCGTTGACTACAAGCTTCTTCGCAATAACGGAAATTGGCGGATCTATGATGTGGTGGTGGAGAATATCAGCCTGGTGAACAATTACCGCTCTCAATTCAATCGGGTGATTTCGAACTCATCCTACGAAGAATTGAAAAAAAGAATCAATCAAAAGCTGAAAGAGCTAGAAGCTTCGCACAACTCCAACGAATCTCCCGCCTGATTGCGTAGGCCCTTGTTATCGCCCGGGGGCCATTCATTTCTACAATTGAGTAAAACCCGGCCAATGAACCTATAGTGGTGTCACGTTGCGGGTTGCCTGCTGTCGGTGAAATGTTTCCCTGCGAAATTTTTGATCGGCAAGAGACGACGTCCGTGAAGACGTCAGAGAATTGAGATTGACGGCTTCCTCGATTGGGAACCGTTACGAACCTGCTTCGGAAGATTTTGCTCTGCTGCTAGTGGCGCCTTCTACTGAGGATTTAGATTTGCTGGCAGTCGCAGCTTTTTTCTTGCCTCGAACAATTCGCTCCAGACGGTCCAGAACATCCGCGGTACGATCCCTCATACCATCGGTTTTGAACCTGCTCGACTCCACCTGTCGTTTGAGCTCCTCGATTCCACCGGTACGTTGAAACGCAATACCGGCAACCAACAGGGCCGCCACGGCAATGACAAAGGTAATAAATTCCATTTACGCCTTCCCTCCCAACTGATGACTAGTACAGAGCCAATTTGAATTTCCCGCATCGGTGCTTCTGGCATAAACCGAGGATTTAACGGGAAAGCTATCGGGGTTTTGCCGTTGCAAGTGACATGCCAGCATCGAAATGTAATAAACTCAAATACTTATGGCGGCCGGACCCTTTTAATGGACGACAATCGATGAACAAATTTGTCCGATTCGGGAATAAATGGACGTATGCGGGAACATGATGGCGTGGAGATTCTAATGAACCGTCTCGGAACGGAACTGTACCTCACCTCTCTTACGGCTGAGTGAGCCTTTGAATCCATCAGGGAGTTTCACCGGAAGAGAAATCAATTTACCGTCTTGTCATTCGTTGCTACAGTCCGGGGATCGACTTTGCCTCGACGAAACGAACCGGAGGTGCCTTGTGAAGGTTATGAATGCCGTGCTCATCAGTCTCGTTATTATCCTCGCCGTCTGCGCCTATTTTCAGGGCGACGGCCGTCATATTTCAGGTCTGTCCAAGGGCATGAAGATGCTTTTCGCCATTGTCCCTGCATTTGTTTGCGCGTCCCTCATTGCCGGCTATCTTCAGGTCCTTCTGCCCGAGTCGGTCATTCAGGGTTGGTTGGGAGACGAATCCGGTCTGAAAGGGATCGCCGTCGGTTACCTTGCCGGTTTTAGCACCTTCGGCGGCCCATTTGTTTCTTTCCCGGTTGCGGCTTCCCTTTATCAGGCGGGGGCAAGTGTCGCCACCGTTACCACCTTTATAACCTCATGGGCCATCTGGGGTGGCGGAATCATCTTTTATGAACTCAGTATCCTGGGCCCAAGGCTTTTTGCGATTCGGATCACCGCAAGTTTTTTCTTTCCGCTCATCGCGGGTCTGATAGCCGGGTACCTCGCCAAATCGTTTACATGAACTGATTTAAATAATTCCGTTTGTCCTCATAAGGGCTTGACGGGATGGTTAATTGGTGTAGAATTTTAATTGACCGGTTGGTCGGTCATATTAAAAGGGGCGTCTTAAGTGCCTATTATTGTTGATAAAAATAAAAAGCGTAGAGATATTCTCCAGGCCGCAATGCAGGTTTTTGCCCGGGACGGCTACCATCGGGCGAAAATCGAGTCCGTGGCCGAAGAGGCCGGCATCGGGAAGGGCACGGTCTACGAGTACTTCAAGAGCAAAGCCGAGCTGTTCTTGGCGCTACACGAGCATATGTTGACCGAGCTGAAGGGCTTTTACCTCAAAGAGCTGGCTGAAATCCACGAACCGAAGCTAATGCTTCAACGATTCATCGAAGTCGCCTTTCAGACATTTCGAGCATGGGAGCCTTTTTTCTTCGTGTTCTTCGATTTCTGGGCTGAGGGCGGGAGAGCGGAGCAGGAAGCTTTGCTCCGGACGCAAATGCGCCAGGCGTACGTCGATGCCCGGCGCGATATTGCTGCCATTGTTACAGCGGGCATTCAGGACGGATCTTTCCGGTCAGTGGACCCGAATCTCACCGCAGCGAGGATCATAGCTTCCCTCGACGGTCTGGTATTGCAGTGGTTGTGTGATCGTAATGCTTTCGATCTGGACCTCATGGGGAAGAGTCTCGTCGAATCCACAGTCAGGAGCCTACAGCCATGACAAAACCCTTGCGCACCATTCTTGTCATAATGGCAATGGTCCTGTGCACCGCGGTGGGCGTTTATCTGATTCAATCTGTGGAGGAACCCGCCCCTCCTGAATCAAAACCCACACCTGTGGCGGTAGAAGTCGCCAAGATCAGCTCACGTCCATTTACTTACCGCCTTGAAGCCTTGGGGACCGTCGAAGCCGTCCGAGAAGCGGAAGTCGGAGCACAGGTATCCGGCCCCATCTCGCGGATCCCAGCCGACATCGAGTTGGGGACCACCGTGAAAAAGGGGAGCCCATTGGCCGAGATTGACCCGACCCCGTTTGAAATCGAGGTCAAGTATCGGAAGGCCAATGTGGCCCGGGCCAAGGCTCGTGTCCGTTCCAAAGAGGTGGAGATCGATCGACAAAAGAGTCTCATTCCCCTCAACAAAGAACAGCTTCGCCTCGCTCGCGCCGAGCACGGTCGACTCATGGACCTGCTCAAACGCGATCTCATCTCTAAACAAGAGGCGGAGCGGGCGGAACTCGCCCTTCGTAGGACCGAAGAAGAAGTTGAGATGACGGAAAGCGGGCTCAGAGAAGCCGAAGTGGAACATGCCGTAGCGGAGGCAGAGCTTGCCTCCACCCAAGCCGAGCTTGCCCGGGCAGAGGAGTCTCTAGCCGATACCCGCGTTCTCGCACCCTTTGCCGGAGTCATAACAGAAAAATCCGTCACCCTGGGCGAACAGGTATCGCCTGGAAAAGTATTGTTTCGACTTGCGGAGATCGACAAGGTCAAGCTGTTGCTTCGCATTCCACCCGATGACATTGAGTTTATTCGTCGCGGGACTGCGGCGGACGTGTCGATTAACGTGTCACCCCAAGTTTTCCAGGGAAAGGTCGCTTACATCGGTCCGCGGGCCGATGACGAAACCAGGAGCTTCCCCGTAGAGGTGCTGGTGGAAAACAGTGGCCCCATGCGGCTCTTGCCGGGGATGTTCGCCCGGGCGCGGATTCCCGTGCGCACATTCTCCAATGCCATCTTGGTCCCTCGCTCCAGCGTTCTCACCGATTCCGGCAAGCCGGTGGCCTTCGTTGTCAACACCGACAGAAAAGTCGCCGAGCAGAAATCCGTCACCATCGCTCGTACCTTTGGCTCGCGATATCTCATTACCGATGGACTCAAAGACGGCGAGCTTTTGGTAATCAGCGGGCAGGCGCTGCTTCGCAACAACGCGGCCATCCGAGTCGTGGGAACAAGGAACATCGAGCATGAAAAAGCTGGTTGAGTTCTCTGTAGAAAACCGAGTGCTCGTCAACCTGCTCACCCTGCTGGTGCTCGGTGCCGGAATTGTCACTTATTTTGGCATGCATCGGGAGATGTTTCCCGAATTCTCCCGGCAAGCGGTTCAAGTGGTGACGGAGTACAGGGGAGCCTCCCCCGAAGAAATAGAAAAACTCATCACCGCCAAGATCGAAGAAGAAGTAGCCCAAATTGACGATGTGGACGAGCTCTTGTCCGTGTCCCAGGAGGGACGGTCGGATATCTTTATCAAGTTCCAGCCCGACACGGAGATGAGTCAGGCACTGAGCGATGTACGGGCCGCGCTGGATCTGGTCACCGAGTTGCCCGAGGAAGCCGAAGAGCCCCAGGTCAGCGAAGTCAAATCCACCTATCCCGTGATTACGCTCTCTCTAGCCGGCGAGATAGACGAGGCCACGCTTCGCGATATGGCGAAGGACGTCCGGGACGACTTGCGACGAATCCCTGGCGTGGCGGCGGCAAGGATTCTAGGGATCCGTGAGAGGCAGATTTGGGTAGAGGTGGATCCGGCAAAGCTCGACCAGTTTGGATTGAGCCTTGACGATCTCAGGGCGATCGTCGCCAGCCACAATCGCAATGTTCCCGGTGGGACCCTCAAAACCCCTCGCGGCGAGATTCTCCTCAGGACCCTCGGCGAGGCTCAGGGTGCCGAAGACGTGGAGAGAATCATTCTGCGAGCGAAAGAGGTAGGACACCCTCTCACCATCGGGGATGTGGCTTCGGTGAGGGAGACCTTCCAGGACGCCACGACGATGGGCCGCTACAACGGCCAACCGGCCATCAACCTGGTGGTTGTCAAAGAACGTGAGGGCGACGCCATTGATATCGCACAGCGGGTAAGAGACTACGTCGCCGAGCTGGAACAACGCTTACCGCAGACGGTCACCGTTGGACTTTACAACGACTTCTCCGTCTTCATTCAAAACCGTTTAAACACACTCAAATGGAGCGGTTTCATAGGCTTGCTCATTGTACTGGGGACCCTATGGATATTCGTCCGGACGCGGATTGCGTTCTTAACGGGACTCGGGATTCCGTTCGCCATGCTTGGCGCCATCGTCTGCATGTCCTGGTGGGGGATCAGCTTAAACATGGTCTCACTGTTCGGCCTGATCCTCGTGCTGGGTCTCCTGGTGGACGACGCCGTCATCGTCACTGAAAACGTATACCGCTACGTGGAAGGGGGGATGGAATCCCGCCAGGCGGCGATCCGTGGAACCTCGGAAGTCGCCTGGCCGGTGGTAGCCACAGTGCTCACTACCGTCGCTGCATTTATCCCCCTTGGTCTGCTGCCCGGTACCATGGGGATCTTTTTGAAGCCGATTCCCATGGTGGTATGCTTTGCGTTGTTAGCCTCGATCTTTGAGGTCCTCCTGGTTCTACCCTCCCATCTCTCCGACATTATTACCCCAGCCTACGCTCATAAGGTCCGGCTCCGGGAGCAGGGCTGGTTGAAACGTTTGCGGATCGCATATGGTTCGTTGCTCACCGTGGCGATCCGATGGCGTTACGTAACCATTGCATTGCTGGTTTGTGTCACAGTGGTTCTGGGTGCTACCGCCATTTACCGAGTTAAGTTCGTCCTGTTTCGCGACTTTGAGTCGTCACAGTTCGTTGCCAATTTTGAAACTTCGCCCGGGGCAAAAATCGAAGACACTCTGGAATTGGCGAAGCGCGCAGAGCAGGTGATTCTAAATCTCCCTCCGGGCGAGCTCAAATCCCTCGCAACCAATGTCGGAGTGAGCTTCCTGGACGTGCACCGTGCGGAGCGGGGCCCCAATCTGGGACAACTGATGGTCGAGCTGGAAGATGATCGAAAGCGCCCGGTGGATGACGTCATCGCGGAGGTGCGGCGCGGGATCGCTGATATCCCCGGTATCACCAAGATCCAGTTCCTGAAACTTCAGGCAGGTCCCGGCGGACCCGCCATTGAGGCGAGGGTGGTGGGTGACGAGTTGGATGTATTACGGAACCTGTCAGAAGAAATCAAGAGTTTTTTGAGCGGTATTCCCGGAGTGCATGACGTGCGTGACGACTTTACCGAGGGGAAGGAGGAGATGCAGATCACGCTCCGCCCCGAAGCCCGCGCTCTCGGACTGGACCTGGGACAGATCGCGCGACAGGTGCAGCAAGGTTTCCTTGGCGTGGAAGCTTCCACCATTCAGCGGCGGGATGAGGACGTGCCCATTGTGATCCGCTTTCCGGAGGCTGCGCGTCAGAATCTGGAGACCGTAGCAAACATGAAGCTCACCCTTCCGTCAGGACAGCGAGTGTTCCTGAGGGACGTGGCTCATCTTCAAACCGCCGTCGGAAACAGCAAGATTCGCCGGGACGATCAAAAACGTGCCATCAGCGTCCTCGCGGACGTGGATCCACGCAAGACTACGGTCTTTCAGGTTACCGAACGGTTGAAGAAGAATTTCAGCGATGTGGGAAGCCGATTTCCAGGGTATCGCGTGATCATCAAGGGTGAACGCCAGGAGTTTGAGGAATCGTTGGCGGCGCTGCCGAAGATCTCCCTCCTGGCCCTTTTGTTGATCTATTTCATCCTCGGGTCGCTGTTTAAGTCCTTCCTGCAGCCCCTCATCGTTATGACAGCCATCCCCTTTGCTCTCGACGGCGTGGTCATCGGTCACCTGATTATGGGAGAACCGCTGAGCTTTCTCTCGATGATGGGGCTCATCGCGTTGATTGGCGTAGTGGTCAATGATTCGTTGATACTGGTGGATTTCGTCAACCGCTCCGTAAAAGAAGGAACTACTACGGAGGAGGCCATTATCAGATCGGGAATGGTCCGCCTCAGGCCGGTGCTGCTCACCACGGTGACAACCGTAGGAGGCTTGGTTCCTCTGGCTTTCTTTTCCACGGGCCAGGCAAAATTTCTTTCCCCCATGGCCATCTCCGTGGTCTGGGGGCTCTCGTTTGCCACGATTCTGACATTGATTCTAGTCCCTTGCCTTTATGCCGTAGGGGAGGATATGAAACCCATGTTGATGCGGCTGTTGGGTTTTGCAAATTCCGAAAACGCCGCCACCCCCAAAGCGGCAACGTCGGCAAAACAAACCACGTAGGGAGCACTTAAATTATGGAACGACTGCTCGTCATGGGGACTGGGCCCATCGGTGGAATTATTGGAGGGCGACTCGCGCGCGCCGGGCAAGACGTTATTTTTGTCGACGTTGACGAGGAACATATTGCTGCAATCTGTGCCAATGGACTACAAGTGGATGTCCCCGATGGACCTTTCAACGTGAAGATATCCATAGCTCGTCCGGACGAGATCCAAGGTAAGTTTGACATTGTCTTTATTGCTGTTCGATCGAATTATACCGCGGATACACTCAAAGCGGCTCTGCCCCACCTCACGGATAATGGTTTGCTGGTTTCGCTTCAGAACGGGATCAACCCTCCCCTTTTGGAAAAAGAAGTCGGACCTGACCGAACCGTCGGGGTAGCCATACGCATGGGAAGCCGGCGGGTCGCTCCGGGTCAACTGTATACCGACTCCCGTGGTCATCTCTACCTGGGGCATCTTCATGGTAGAACCACACTCGAGCTTCGAAATCTTCATGAACTGCTGAACTCGGTCATCCCCAGCGAAATAACCGCTAATATCCTCGCGGTCCTGTGGAGCAAGCTCACTTACACCTGCCTGGGATATTTCGGCTCTCTTGCGGACGCGTCACTCGCGACGAGCTGTTCGGACAAGAGAAATCGGGGATCGCTGGTGGAGTTTATGGGAGAAGTCGTCGCCGTCGGCGATGCTCTGGGTGCCCGTTTTATCCCGCTGGACGAATACAACCCGCCGGATTTGCACCCCCGAAGGCCATTTCAAGATCGGCTCTCGATAATCAACAACTACGCAAGATCATGGAAGCCGGAAGACCGTAAAGGCCCCCTGCGGCAGATGCAGCAGGGCATTGTCACTGAAGTGGACTACACCCTGGGGTACGTGGTTCAGGAAGGAAACAAACTATGTCTGAACGTGCGCATCTGCGAAGCCGTACTGGATATGATACGCGATATCCAGAAGGGAAAACGTCAGCTGCAATTGCAAAATTATGAGGAGATCGCTGGCCTGATCAGTTAAACGACAAGGGTTCGTGAAAGGTTTTGATTAGACCTTCTCCACGGAAACGGCCGTCGGCTCGATAATACGCGCATGGACGGTATCCCCCACCTTTAGGCTTTCGAATAGGGCGACCGATCTGTCTACGTTGGTTGTGAAAAGCTTACCATCGGGCGTTCTCAGCTTGATCCGTCGCGTCTTCCTATCCATGGATTCCACCGTTGCCGGCCCATCGACGATTTCCCGTCCGATACCCGTGTCGTCAATGTCATTCTTTAAAGCCGGGGAGCGCGACTTTTTGGTGGCTTTCCGTGGCTGCCTCTTTTTTTCGGATAAAAACGCCATAGATTCTATATATTCCACCCGAACCTGATCACCCAGCTCGACATGGTTCAGGCTTTCCACCTCCTGCCCAACCTTGATTTCAACCAAACCGCCACCAGGTCCTAAAAGAGCGAGGACACGATCGACAAGGTCAATGGAAATGATCTCCGCAGTGATGGTCACAGAATCAGCCACCTACGCACCCTCAAACCTAAAAATACGAGAGACAGGAAAATTTGACAACCCCAATTTTTACTAGTTTTCGGCACTTAATTTACTTATCCTACTTTGACCGGATTGTTCTGCTTATCAACTCGAAATATTATACGGGGAATTTTTCATGGCCAAGTTCGTCGCCGCCATTGACCAGGGAACCACCAGTACACGTTTCATGATCTTTGACCATTCGAGCCGAGTGGTTGGCAGTGCTCAATTGGAACACAAACAGGTTTATCCCAAACCCGGCTGGGTCGAGCACGATCCCATGGAGATCTTGCGGCGCACCCACAATGTTATTCGCACGGCCCTTGCGCGAGCAAGGATCAAGCCGGACCAGCTTGCGGCAGTGGGCATCACCAACCAGAGGGAAACCACTGTGGTCTGGGATCGTACCACAGGCAGGCCTATTTGCAATGCTCTCGTATGGCAGGATACCCGCACATCCGAGATCTGCCGCACTCTCGCGCGGGGGAAAAGCTTAAATCAGATCCGCAGCTTGACGGGTTTACCCATAGCCACCTATTTTTCCGGTCCCAAAATCAAATGGATACTCGATAACGTCCGCGGTGCGCGTGCCAAAGCCAAACAGAAGAAATTGCTCTTCGGAAATATGGATACCTGGCTGATCTGGAATCTGACCGGCGGGACCAAAGGTGGAGTTCATGTTACCGATGTGACCAACGCCAGTCGAACTATGCTCATGAATCTGAAGACTCTCGACTGGGACCTCGAATTGCTCAAAGCCATGAACATACCGCGCTCCCTCCTACCCGAAATCAAATCTTCGAGCGAAGTCTATGGTCATGGGCAAGGCACGCTTCCGGGAGTTCCCATTGCGGGAGATCTGGGGGACCAACAAGCCGCGCTATTCGGTCAAACCTGCTTCGCGCCTGGGGAATCAAAAAACACCTACGGTACCGGCTGCTTCTTGTTGTTGAACACCGGCACGAAGTTGGTCCGCTCCAGGCATGGCTTGATCACCACCGTTGCCTACCAGATGAAGAAGGAAAAACCGGTCTACGCTTTAGAGGGATCCATCGCCATTACCGGCGCCCTCGTGCAATGGCTCAGGGACAATTTGGAACTCGTCAAGAAATCTTCCGATGTGGAACAACTCGCGCGATCGGTGGAGGACAATGGCGGCATTTATTTTGTCCCAGCCTTCTCCGGGCTATTCGCGCCCTATTGGCGGGACGACGCAAGGGGCGCAATCCTTGGCATGTCCCATCATACCAACAAGGGCCACCTGGCCCGTGCCACATTGGAAGCCACCGCGTTCCAAACCCGTGAAATCGTCGACGCCATGGAAAAGGACGTCGGTAGAGATATTAAAACCCTAAAAGTCGACGGTGGTATGGTAGTTAACGAGCTGCTTATGCAGTTTCAGTCAGATGTATTGGGAATTCCAACCGTCCGCCCGCGTATCACCGAAACAACATCTTTGGGTGCGGCCTATGCGGCAGGCTTAGCAACGGGTTTCTGGAAAGACATGTCAGCTCTGCGTAGATACTGGCGTCAGGAAAAAACCTGGAAACCGCGCATGCCGAAACGTCGGCGCGAGACCTTGTATAAAGACTGGAAGAAAGCAGTGTCCAGAACGATTCACTGGGTCGAGTCTAACTGAACCGCCCACCTCTCCAAAGCTACACGTCCTGACCCGGTGGTAGGCCGAATGCGACTCGACCATAGGTCGTTGCCGCAACATCCCAACTCAGAGATATGTGCTGCCCGGCCGCATGGATGTCGCGGAGCAGGCGTTGCGCTTCCCGGTCCTGATAAATATTGCTTCCGCCTGCAGTGGCGAAAAGGCGATCCACCGCCTGCGTGCACTGGTAGCCCACGTAAGCAATGTCCCGCCGATTGCGCGCCCGCTGCTCAACCGTCAATCGTTCGCCTCGGCTGACGATTTCCATGGCTTCCCGGCAGTCCCGGAGCATGAGAGCTCGCGCCGAGTCGATTTCAGCGGCGGCTGTTGCAATCCGAGCATGAGTTGCGCCCTCTGCTGACGTCCTCCGGTCTGTAGATGACCTCTTCGCCATCGCCTGAACAATGGACTGAAGCGCGCGCGTAGCAATACCAATTGTGGGCGCTGCAAGGGAAAACGGCACCGTCGCCATGCGCGGCATACGGTACAGGGCACCCGAATTGAACGCGCTGCCCGGACCCGTTCCGTCGGTTAGATCTTTATTCCGCAATGCCCGGAACTCGGGCACAAAGACTTCGCCTTTCAATTCAAAATCTTTGCTGCCTGTACCGTTCAACCCCATGACAAACCAGGTATCGATAATGGTATAGTCCGTCCTGGGGACGAGAAACATGTAAAGTTCGGGTGGATCTGTCGGGGTACCCCCAGGAACGAAGGTACGAACCAGCGCCCAACCGGCGTAATCGGAGCCGCTGGAAAATGCCCATCGTCCGCTCAACCGGTAGCCTCCATCTACTCGCGCCGCTTTCCCGGTTGGTTGAAAACCCGAGGCAACCAAACTGTTAGGCGATTCACCCCAAACATCCTTTTGGGCCTGGCCATCGAACATGCCGAGGGTGGCGCAGTGATCTGAATAGACGCCCTGGACCCAGCCGGTAGAGCCGCATCCTTCCGCGACGACGGAAGTAATCAAAACGGCATCATCCAGGGGCAGCTCATGACCACCGAAGATCGCCGGCTGCATGGTACGGAACAACCCGGCCCTGCGCAGGTCTTCGATACTTTCAGGAGGAATACACCTTAATTGCTCAGCCTTCGCCGCTCGCTCGTGCAACGTGGGAACAAGCTCCCGCGCACGATCGAGAAGCTCCTGGCCCTTAGCGGTATGTGCTCTGATCGTGTCCGGCATTAGACTTCCGCGCCTAGGTTTCTATCCCTACTGCGCCAAGGCCTCGTTTACCTTATGGAAATCATGCATGTCAATCCTTCGGCAGGGCTGAAGTACCTTCCCTAGGGAACAAATGGTTTCATCTCGGCACAATGTGCTCACCACTGCAAGATTGCCCGACACATGTTGTTGACCCCCTGCACATGCTCCTTTATAGTTGAAAGGTGTTTCCCAGGAGAAAAACCCGCCCACTAAAACTCGGCAAGGTTGTCATAGGCGGTGACGCGCCTATCTCGGTCCAGTCCATGACCAAGACGGACACCCGGGATGTGCGGGCGACCGTCGACCAGATCTGGTCCCTGGAGGCCGCCGGCTGTGACATTGTCCGGGTGGCCGTGCCTGTTCGCGAAGCAGCCGAGCAGCTCGGCGAAATCAAACGAAAGATCCGCATCCCTTTGGTTGCGGACATTCACTTTAACTACAAGCTCGCCTTGATCGCCCTGGAACAAGGGGTGGACGGCCTGCGACTAAACCCTGGAAACATTGGCGCGCGCTGGTGTATCGAGGAGGTCATCAAGCTTGCGTCCGAGCGCAGAATTCCGATCCGAATCGGTGTTAACGGCGGCTCTTTGGAAAAGGACCTCTTGCAAAAGTACAACGGTCCCACTGCGGAGGGGATTGTGGAAAGTGCGCTCCGCCATATCCGCATTCTGGAAGAGCTGAACTACACCGAGATCAAGGTATCCTTGAAAGCGTCCGATCCCATGATGATGATCGAATCCTACCGGATGCTGGCGGATAAAGTAGACTACCCTTTTCACCTGGGAGTCACGGAGGCCGGCACGCCGTCCGTGGGCACCATCAAATCCTCCGTGGGCATCGGCACACTGCTGGCCGAGGGTATCGGCGATACCATACGCGTTTCCCTTTCGGCGGATCCCGTCGAAGAAGTCCGGGTGGGTATCGAGATTCTCAAAGCTTTGGGACTCAGAAAGCAGGGTCTTACTTTCATCGCCTGTCCATCCTGCGGGCGAGCAGATATCGATCTCGTTGGCCTGGCCAAGGAAGTGGAGCAGCGGATGCTTCCTTATAATAATAAGGATATCCATGTGGCCGTCATGGGCTGCGAGGTGAACGGTCCCGGTGAAGCGCGGGGAGCAGACATCGGTGTCGCGGGAGGGAAGGGTATCGGTCTGATCTTCAAAAAGGGCCAGGTCATTCGCAAGGTCCCGGAGTCTCAGATCCTGGATACCCTGATGGAAGAGGTGGAGAAGTTAGTGGCGGAGAAAGAAGCGGAGAGAAGTGCGGTCCATGCCGGCTAGTTCTCTCCTCACACCAACCGATTTCCCATCGTAAGAAACAAACGTGCGCTGGACAACCACATTTATCCCAACCTTAAAGGAAGATCCCGCCGACGCAGAAGTGGTCAGTCATAAACTGCTCGTGCGAGCCGGAATGATTCGCCAGGTCAGCCGCGGGATTTACGACTACCTGCCTTTGGGACTCAGGGTCATCCGAAAAATTGAAAACATCGTCCGCGAGGAAATGAACCGGGCAGGAGCCCAGGAGCTCTTGCTACCCTTTACCTCGCCGGCCGAGCTATGGCAGGAAAGCGGCCGGTGGGAAGTTTACGGGAAAGAACTGCTTCGTCTCAAAGACCGTCACGAGCGTGATTTTTGCCTAGCCCCTACCCACGAAGAGATCATCACGGACCTGGTAAGAAAAGAAGTCCGGTCCTACAGAGACATGCCTTTCAATCTCTACCAAATTCACACCAAGTTCCGCGACGAAGTACGCCCCCGCTTCGGGCTCATGCGCGGTAGAGAGTTCATCATGAAAGACGCCTATAGCTTTCATACGGGCATCGATGACTCTCGCCGCGAGTACGACAACATGTATGGGGCCTACAAAAAGATCTTCGAGCGCTGCGGACTTCGTTTTCGTCCAGTGGAAGCGGATACGGGTGCCATCGGTGGCACTCTTTCCCACGAGTTTCAGGTCCTTGCGGAGTCCGGTGAGGACGCCATCGTTAGCTGCGACAGCTGCGACTTTGCCGCCAACGTGCAAAAGGCCGAATGCCGTCCGCAAAAACCGTCTGCCCCAAAGGGCAAAAAATCATCTACGTTAAAAAAGGTCAGTACTCCGGGGAAGAAAAGCGTGGCGGACGTGGCCGAATTTCTCTCTCTTCCCGCTCACCAGTTTATCAAGACCCTCGTCTACAAGGTGGACCAGAAGGATCTGGTAGCGGTATTGCTTCGCGGCGATCATGAAATGAACGAGCTGAAGCTCCAGACCTTTTTGGGTTGCAACGAAGTGGCTTTGGCGGATGAAGCCGCCGTGGAAGGAGCCACTGGAGTGGCGCCCGGTTTTCTTGGACCCATCGGGCTCAAGTTAAAGATTGTTGCTGACCCGGCGGTGGAGGGCATGCAAGAGGCTGCCACCGGTGCCAATGAATTGGATTTTCACTATACCGGCGTAGACCAAAAGAGGGATTTCAAGGTCTCAGCTTTCACCGACCTCAGAATGGCGGTGCCCGGCGATTCCTGCCCGCGGTGCGAAAAGGGAAAGCTGGAAGGCTTCCGGGGGATTGAAGTCGGTCAGATCTTCTACCTGGGAACAAAGTACAGCAAGGCCATGGGTGCCACGTTTCTCGATGCGTCGGGTAAAGAACAACCCGTCGAGATGGGTTGCTACGGTATCGGCATCACCCGGCTCATGGCGGCCGCCGTCGAACAGAATCATGACGAGAACGGCATCATCTGGTCTTTTCCCCTCGCGCCATTTCACGTTCTGCTGCTTCCCATCAATTATAATAAGGAGAAACCGGTCCGGGAGGCCACCGACGACCTCTATCAAAAACTAACGCAGAATGGTCTGGAAGTATTGTTGGATGACAGAGACGAGCGTCCCGGCGTCAAGTTCAAGGATGCAGATCTCATCGGCATTCCCATTCGAGTGACCGTGGGTGCCAAAGGCCTGCAAAAGGGAAACGTAGAAATCCGCAAGCGACTCGACGGCGAGACTTCGGATGCGCCTCTGGCTGAAGCCGCGCAAAAGATCCAATCCCTGATCACTTGAAAGAAGTAAAAGGAGCTAAAAATGGCTTCAGGTCTCGAGCTGGTACGTTCGCCTATTTCTGCGCGGGAGCGATTGATCCTTGCCCTGGACCTGGATGACTTGGAGGAGGTCAAGAAACTGGTCCAACTGCTCGCCGGGGAAGTGGGCATGTTCAAAGTCGGCAAACAGCTCTTTCTCCACGCAGGGCCGCAAGGTGTCAAGCTCATCCAGGAAATGGGAGGGGAGGTATTCCTCGACCTCAAGTTTCACGACATCCCCAATACCGTCTCCAAAGCCGCCATCGAGGCCACCCGCCTCGGGGTCAAGATGTTCAACGTCCACGCCTCCGGAAGCCATGAAATGATGCACCGAACGGCTCGAGAGGTACAGCGGGTGTGCCAGCAAGAGTCGCTCAGGCATCCCATCATATTGGCGGTGACGGTCCTCACCAGCCTTAACAAGAGTGATCTCACCCGGGTTGGTGTCGACGGAGAGGTTATCGATCAAGTGGTTCGTCTCGCAGCGTTGAGCAAGGAGGCGGGGGTGGACGGCGTGGTCGCCTCTTCCCACGAGGTGGCCCAGATCCGTGCGGCCTGTGGACGCCAGTTTCTCATCGTTTGTCCTGGCATTCGGCCCAGGGGCACGGATGAGGACGATCAAAGCCGGGTTATGACACCCGGGGAAGCCATGCGTATCGGAGCGGACTATATTGTCGTGGGCCGTCCCATTACCGAAGCCAAAGATCCCTTGCACGCGGCCCGGGCTATTGTCGCTGAAATGGAAATAAGCGTGCGAACTCCTTCTTAAACTTGACCGTGTTTTCGACTGTCATTGAGCCCGGTTATATTAAAACAGCTGCCATTCCAGGCTTGCGGCTCGTATCATCGCGTTAGTTTTCATAGTGTTTGACCTCGAGTCGGAAAATGCTAAAGTAAATTGCCCATGGCTATTGCAACCATAGAAGAAGCCATAGAGGACCTTCGTAAGGGGCGGATGATCGTCCTGATGGACGATAAGAACCGTGAAAACGAAGGGGACCTTTGCATGGCCGCCGAAAAGGTCACCCCGGATGCCATCAATTTCATGGCGAAGTACGGCAGGGGATTGATCTGCTTACCGTTGACCGAAGACCGAGTGGAGCAACTGGGGCTCACCATGATGGTTTCCGACAATACTTCACCCTTCGGTACGGCCTTTACCGTGTCCATCGACGGGGTTGAAAACGTAACGACGGGCATATCGGCTTCGGATCGGGCCATAACCATCCTCAAGGCTATTGCTGACGACGCGAAACCCCAGGACCTGGTTACCCCAGGGCATATCTTCCCTCTGGCGGCAAAGAATGGCGGCGTCCTAGTCAGAGCCGGCCAGACCGAGGGGTCGGTGGACCTGTCACGCCTGGCGGGGCTAAAACCCGCGGGGGTCATCTGCGAGGTAATGAAGGATGACGGCACCATGGCCCGGCTCCCGGACCTGGAGAAGTTTTCCGCCAAGCACAAGTTGAAGTTGGTTACGGTACCGGACCTCATTCAGTACCGGTTAAAATACGATTCCCTGGTCTTCCGGGCGGCATCCGCACACCTCCCGACTCGAAACGGCGGGGAGTTTGAAGCCATCGTCTACAACACGCACATTGACCAGAGCGAGCACCTTGCACTCGTAAAAGGTAATATAGGTCCAAAGGATAATGTTCTGGTCCGGGTCCATTCCAAATACGTGCCCGGAGATGTTTTTGCAGTGGATTTTCAAAAACCCGAGACCCGCATCATGTTGCAACGATCCATGGAATTGATCGCCGAAGAGGGAAAAGGAATTATTCTCTACTTGCAAATTGAGGGGAAGGGGATGGGCCCCATCCAGAGGAGAACGACGCGGGATCGCGATTTCAAGGATTTTGGCATCGGAGCTCAAATCCTGAGAGACCTTGGTGTGCAGAAAATGCGCCTGCTCACCAACAACCCCAAGAACCTCGTGGGACTATCCGGGTACGGTCTCGAAGTTACCGGCTCCGTCCCATTCGATGTAAAGCAACAAGGTGAGCCGAAGGAAAAAAAAGCAACCCGAGGCAAACGCTCGGCAAGAATGTAATAGATAGCTGGGATACCTCATGCCCATCTACGAGTACAGTTGTCCTGAATGCGATTCGAACTTCGAACACCTTCAGCGCTCATCTAACGAAACCGCCACCTGTCCGAAGTGCGACAATTCGAAGGTGGATCGCAAGGTGTCGCGTTTCTCCTCGCCCGGGAGCCTCAGCTCGGAAGAGGCAAGCGGCGCCGGTTGCGGCTGCACTCCCAGTTCCTGCGGGTGCCATTAGCACGCCTTTGAAACGGGCTCATCTGCTGCGCGACACTCCCAAGTCTCTAAGGTCTTTTTGACCAATCTGACGATGGATTTTGCTCCATTGCCTTCTATGAATTGGTCCGTAAGGAAAGATAGCGATTGATCCTTGGCCTGATCTTTCGGATAGCGTCTTCAAAATTTCTGAACAACCGCTCTTCCACGAGTTCACCGTGGATCCAGTAGTCCAATGAGGGCACTTCGGTGAAATTGATATCCAAGAGCCGGTCTCCCACGGGCTCTCCGGTCATTAAGACTCTGACGGAATAACCCGCGTCGATTATCAATCCCCGCGCGTAGGCGGGGAGTCGAAAGGCTTCCTTGATACGATTGAGCCTGCCTGGTGGGAATTTGCCCACGTTCAAAGATATAAAATCCCATTCCTTCGGACCGACGTTGAGGTTTTTGAGTACCCGCTCGTTGATGCCGGCAACGCTTTTTAGGGCCAGGTCCTGATTGTAATCCTTCAGAAGCTCGTAGGCCCAGACGTCGATGATGCCCCGGTTGGGTTCGGGTTTCTTCTCCCTTTCCCGGACCGGACCACGCTCAATCCACCACTTGACTTCTTCGGTTGCTGGGTTTGGCTTTTCCTCTGCCATAGACTCTTCCTACTTAGTTTGTACCCCTTAATTCAGAGAATCGGACAATTGGGAACTCTCGCAAAGACGCAACAATTAAAAATTCGAATATCGGGATACGAAACAATTTCAAATCTCAATTCTCAAAATCTAAAATCTTCCTATGAGAACTTCTCCCGCGATCTTAAATGTTTTGGAATTAGCAATTTGAGTTTTCAGTTTTTGTTTCGAGCTTCGGATTTCGTGCTTCGAATTTTTGCTTTGGATTTGTTTCAAATTTATGGCGTTTCTACCCCTTGGCGTCTTGGCGCGAAAAAATCTATTGAGTCCTTGGCACCCAAAAAGTTTATTATACCTTAAATTCCTCAAGGGTGTTAGGTGCAAAGAGGCTTTTCACATCCAGCTTCTGTTTGATCAAACCTTGCTCATAGGAGTACTGGACGAGGGTTTCCAGGACATGTTGATTGCTCTTGAGGCCGTAGGGCCAGAGCTCATCACCGAACAGTTCCCTTTCCTCTTCCATCGCCGCAACGGACCAGGCCACCATGTATTTGAGAGCGGAATACTTGTACATGTTCTCTTCGCAAACGGCTTTTGCCTCGGCAAAAGCTTTGCACAGGCTCTGGGCGACCCAGGGATTTTGCTCGTAAAATTCTTCCCGCAGCGCGATGGTGTGCATGATCGGAAATATTTTCGTTCTCCGGTAGTAGTCTTTTTCAAGCTCGCGGTAATTGGGGAACAAACGCGCTACTTTGGGCGAACGGCGCACAAACGGTGAGGGGATATGGGCGCAGATTAAGGCGTCCAGTTCTCCTTTTTCCAGCATCGCGGATAGAGTTCGGTCCGGCCCGATCCACTGGATCTCGACTTCTTTCGGCAAGTCCGGCCTGATTTTCTCCTCACGGCCCGGGTCCTCGGCGCCGCCCGTGAACCACTTCATCTTCTCCGGCGGCACGTCGTATTCGTGTTGCAGCAACCCCCGAATCCAAACCGCTGCCGTAATCTGGTACTCCGGCACCCCAACTCGCTTCCCAATCAGGTCTTTGGCCTCGCGAATCCCCGCATCCGTGTTGATGAAGATAAAACCATGGCGAAAGAAACGTGACGGAAAGACCGGTATGGCAATGAAGCGGGGAGTGCCTTTATCACGGGACATGAGATAGGAGTTCAACGACAGCTCGGCGGCATCGAAATCCTGATATCGGAGCATACGCCAAAACGTCTCTTCAACATGGAGCGGCAGGTAGGTCAGGTCCACCCCTTCCACTTTTACTTTACCCTCCAGCAGAGGACGGGTCCGGTCATACTCCCAGCAGGATAACGTTACATGTACGTTTTTCATATTCCCCTCGCAAACCACAGAAACAAATTTTCGCGCCAAGTCGCCAGCACATTGGAAACCAAAGTCCTAAGCTCGAAATTCGAATACCGAAAAACGAAACAATTTCAAATTCCCAATGCTCAAAATCCAAAACCGTCCGGTGAACACATCTACCACGTTGTATAAATGTTTTGAAATTTGAACTAAGTTTTCCCCTTTTGTTTCGAGTTTCGGATTTCGTGCTTCGGATTTCAAAATTTTACTTTTTGCGGCTTTGCGCGAGTAATCTTATCACCTCTGACTGCAACTAACCCGACTTCTGGTCTCGGATCAAATGAGAGGCGCCAATGACAAACTGCTTGCCCTCTCCTTGGAGAACCATGGCCGGCTCGCCCGAGGCCAGTGTGGTTTTGCTCAATACGGTATATTTCTTGCCCCAAAGTTCAACTTGATCCCCAACCGCGTAACGGCTGACGAATAGATGATCCGGGAGGGGCTCTATCTTGTCCATCGGGAGCCAATCATACACAATCCTGGAAGCATCTCAAATCGCCCGCACCACCATTCTCCTAAGTCCTTGATTTCACCCAAGGGAGTGCCAAAAAACTAGTGGCATTCCGCCATGAAACGTCAAACGAGAAGAAAACGCTACAGTCTAAGTCAATGAGGCTGAAGGCGATCCCTGAACGTAACATGGACGGAGCAGCGGGCCACCCACCGTGGCCGGCGCCGCATGAAAACCGGAGTCCTCTCACGGCTAATCTGAGATCCGGAAGCTTCGTGTGAGCGACGGCCCGGTGGGTCGCTGCGGGAGTCCCGTGGAGTGAAGGGATTGCCAAAGCCTCAACAGTATCTAGCGTCTGACTTAATTGACACGACATCATCGTAAAGGTAAATTCCATCGCCATGAGCTTGCGGACAAACATTGTTGGTCTCATTTTGCTCACCTTGACGACCTTTCCGGTGGGAGAAATCCATGCGCAGAACCCATCGCAAGAAATGGTGAAAAGAGGTCATTACATTTTTTCCCTTGCCGGCGGCTGCGCCTGTCATACGGAACCCGAAGAGACATTGAATGTAGGTGGAAGGGAGTTTCCCGTACCCATGGGGAAGGTCTATTCCACTAACATCACCCAAGACAAGGGAACCGGTCTGGGCAACTGGTCGGACCAAGAGATCTACGATTCTCTGGTCAAGGGCGTTCGTCCCGACGGTGAAACGATTTTACCGGTCATGCCCTTCGAAGCGTACTCTGGAATGGCACAGGACGACCTCAAGGCGCTTGTCGCTTATCTGAGAACGCTCGAGCCCGTGTCACAGAAAACACCTGCGGACCAATTTAGTCTTCCCTTTGTCCGTTCCCTTTTCACACCCCTCTGGCTCAAAATATTTGGCCGGACAACGACGCCTCCCGCCACCGCGCCTAAAAGCGGAATTGACAGAGGCAAGTACCTCGTGGACCACGTTGCAATATGCGGGGACTGCCATACCCCGAGAAACAGCATTGGGGTGCAAGATCTGGATCTCTATATGGCGGGTTGGCAGTCTGGCCCTTTGGGCGAGGATGTGCCGAATATTACCCCAGACAAAGAAACCGGCATCAAAGATTGGAGCCGGGACGAAATTGCCGACCTGATTCTTAAAGGTGCGACACCGGGGCTTGACGAGGTTGATGGCCTCATGGCGGAGGTGGTCCATGGTACGACCGGAGGTTACAAAGACATGACCCGCGAGGACGCGCTGGCCATCGCGGACTATCTGAAATCCATCCCCGCTATCCGAAACGAGATCGAATAAGCCAATTTAATAAGATCTATCGCGCCAAGACGCCCACCAATTAAAATTCGAATATCGAAATTCGAAACAATTTCAATATTTCAATTTACAAAAACCAAGACCTCCCAATGAGAACCCCGCCCGTGTTTTTATTGTTTTAAATTTAGTATTTTGAATTTTCCCTTTTTGTTTCGAGCTTCGGATTTCGTGCTTCGAATTTGTAATGTGATTTTATACTTGGCCTCCTTTGCGTCTTTGCGAGAAAAATCTTTATCCGGATTTTCAATCCATTCGGGTGGGCCCGGGCAAAGATAGTTTGGGGCCGGCGAGTTGCTCGCGCGATCCATGACGGAACTGCATTTGGTAGAGGTCGCGATACACGCCTTCCTTTTCCACCAACTCATCGTGAGTCCCCCGCTGTACCACCTGGCCTTGGTGGATAACAAGGAGGCCATCGGCGTTCCGGATGGTGGAAAGGCGATGGGCAATGACAAATGAGGTTCTCCCGCTCAAGAGGCGTTTCAACGCGGCCTGAATCAATGATTCCGTCCGGGTATCGATGCTGGCCGTCGCTTCGTCCAGTACAAGGATTCGTGGATCGGCTAACACGACACGTGCTAAAGCAATGAGTTGCCGTTGCCCCTGTGAGAAGTTTTGCCCGCGCTCAAAAACTTGAGTAGCATATCCCTCAGGCATTCGCGCGATGAAGTCATGGGCGTTGGCCTGCTTTGCGGCTTCCATTAACTCCTCTTCAGAGGCGTCAAGCCGACCAAAACGAATATTATCTGCAAGGGTGCCGGCAAATAAAAAAGGATCCTGCGGCACAACCCCGATCTGGCCTCTAAGCGACGATTGAGTCACGTCGCGGACATCAACACCGTCGATCAGGACTCGACCCTCGCTCACATCGTAAAACCGGCTGATCAAACTGGAGATAGAAGTCTTACCGGCACCGGTGGGGCCCACCAGCGCTATGGTTTGCCCAGGTTCCACGGTGAAGCAGATATCCTTGAGCACCGGCACACCTTGCCGGTAGCTAAAGTTAACGTGGTCAAACTCAACTTTACCCTCGATCCGGGGCATCGTTCTCGCATTGGGGCGGTCGTCCACCTCCACCGGAGTATCCATCAACTCAAAAATCTTCTCTCCCGCCGCCATGGACTGCTGGAACAGAGTATAAATCGTGCTGAGTTCCCGAATGGGCTGAAAGAACCGGGATACGTAGGTCAGAAAAGCTACCACCACTCCCACCGTGATCTCCCCCGCCAGCACGGACTGTGCACCGAACCAGAGGACCGTTGCGGTGGCCAACATGGCGATGATCTCCACCACCGGCGGGAAGGCACTGGACAGAGTCACCGCCCACAGATTGGCCTGGAGGTTGGCGAGGTTGACCTGATCGAACTGGTCCTGGCTCACCCGCTCGCGGGCAAACGCCTGCACCACACGAACACCCGAAATGTTTTCCTGGAGGCTGGCCGCCACCTGGGCAATGGTCTCCCGGGCCTGGAGATACGCTCCGCGCACGCGATGGGCAAAGAACAAGGTCACGATCACCATCAGCGGCAGAAGTGCAAAGGTATAAAGCGCCAGCTTGGGACTCATGGAGAGCATGATGACGACGATCCCCACGATGACCAATAGGTCCGCCACCAGGTCCACGAACCCGTGGGTCAAAAGCTCCTGCAGGACCGTCACGTCGTTAATGATGCGCGACATGGTCACACCCGATTTGTGTCGATCGTGATAGCGCAGTGGAAGCCGATTGATCTTCGTAAACAACTCGTCCCGGATGTGCTTCAACACACGCTGGGTGACGGCGGACATCGTGTAGGACTCGCCGGCTTGCGAGCCCCAGGCGATGAGCAGGGTAAGCAGAAAACCGATGCAGACCATGGACAGGCCCGCGACGTCTTGGCGCTCTACCAGGTAGTCGTCAATGGCCACTTTAAGCAAATAGGGACCGATGAGATGCATGGCAGCGGTCACACAGACCAAAACCATGGCCAGGATGACGCTGAACCGGTGAGGTCGGAGATATTCGAGCAGGCGTTTCACCACCCGTGGGTTGAAGGCCCGTCCCCGGTTCCGCCTAGTGGTTCCATGCGAATGCCATATCCATCCGCCGCCGCCTTGAGCTACCATTTAGCTGTGCCTTTCCACCTGGACTGGCTCAATTTCCTTTTCGCGCAAACCCGAGCCACTAAGAAGTTGAATCTGAAATATCTCGTTGTAGATGCTGTTGTTCTCTACCAGTTCCATGTGGGTCCCCTGACCCACGATCCGGCCGTGGTCCAGAATAATGATCTTATCGGCGTCCTGCACCGTGCTCACACGCTGGGCGATTATAAAGGTAGTCCGATCCTTCATCAGGACGTCCAGTGCGCTGCGGATCATGGCCTCTGTTTCCGTATCAACCGCAGAAGTAAAATCATCAAGGATGAGGATCTTCGGATCCAGCAGCAGCGCCCGGGCAATGGCGATGCGCTGCTTTTGACCACCGGAGAGCGTGATCCCACGCTCACCCACCAGGGTGTCGTAACCCTCCGGGAACCCGGAAATGAAATCATGGGCGCGGGCTGCCTTTGCCATACTCACGATCTCGTCTTGAGTCGCCCCGGGTGCTCCAAACGCAATGTTTCCCCGGATAGTGCCGGTAAAGAGCGTCGTGTCCTGCATCACAATACCGATCTGCCGTCTCAGCGAGTGCAGCTGAACGTCCCGCACATCATGGCCGTCCACGAGCACACTACCGTCGGTGACGTCATAAAAACGCGGGACGAGATTTACGATGGTGGACTTGCCGGACCCGGTGGTTCCCAAAAGGGCCACGACCTGACCTGGGCTCACCGCGAAACTAACATCCTGCAACACGGGCGCACCCGGGTAATAGGTGCACGAGACGCCGCGGAACTCCACCCGTCCCTCGATGGCGGGGAGAGGCATGGCATCGCGCTTGTCCAATACCTCAACGGGAGCATCCAGAACCTCAAAGATCCTTTCGCCGGCGGCGATGGCGCGGGAGGTCTGTCCGATGAGAAATCCAAGACGCCGCACGGGACGGACCATCAATAGGAGATAGGTATTGAAGGCCACCAGCTGGCCAACCGAAAGTTCCCCACCGATAACCAGGGTCCCGCCAAACCAGAGGACGATCACGGTGCTCAGGTTTGCAAACACATCCATCAATGGATTGGAGTAGGCCTGAACCTTCGCCGCCGCGAGATACTGCTCCAGCAGGAGTTCGTTTTGATGCTCAAACTTTCGAATCTGGTCCTGTTCACGGGCAAAGGCCTTCACGACCCTCGCGCCCGCCAGGTTTTCCTGAACAAAGGTGGCAAGAACCGCCAGTTCTTGCTGTGCCATGCGAAACAAGGGGCGTACCCTGCGACCATACTGCGAGGCTGCGTGGGAAAGAAAAGGAAGGGTCACAAGAGAAGCCAACGCCAATTTCCAGTTGGTGTTAAAGAGAACGACGCTGATGCCGACACTGATAAAAACGAAATGGGCCATTTGAATGAGTGCTCTGCTGGTAAAGTGTCGAAGCTGGTCCACGTCGCTGGTGGCCCGAGCCATAAGCTGGCCGGTTTGTGACCGGTCATGCCAGCTGAACGAAAGCCGCTGCAAATGACGAGAAATCTGGCTTCTCAGATCATACGCGATTCCCTGGGCGCTATAGGCGCCAAGATAACCCTGCCCAAAGTGGAAAATTCCCTTGAGCACGGTGAGACCCACGATCAAGAAAACCAGCCAGGTCACCAGTCTCATGGAGTCCATCCCGGTGATGCAATGGGCGGGAACTCCATGATCGCCCACTCCTACTTTGATTCCGCAGTCGATGATCTGGCGAATTAAATAGGGAACCGAAAGCTCCACCCCTGCAACCACCACGAGACAGGCATAGGCCCCCAGAGTGGCCAACCAGTACTTCCGAAAGTATCCGAGGATGCGGAGAACCGTAATCATGCACGCTCAACGTCGAGGCTTTCGCCTGCCACCAACCCCCAGTTTTTGTTCAGGAAGCTCCGTTCCGGGATCCACAGCCAGGGAATCGCCGGTGAGCTTTCCGTAGTCTTCCAGCAGCCGCTCGATACGTTCCCTTTGCCGCTTCAGGTGAAAGGCCCGCCGACGCAAGGTCTCCCGGCCGCTCTCTGTAATCTGATAGTAGCGGCGCGCCGGGCCGGAGCTTTGCGGGGTCCATTTGGAACGAATTTCACCGGCCTCTTCGAGTGCTCGCAGGACTTTGTAGATGACCCCGGGCTCCCTGACCCGCTTGAACCCATAATCCGCAATGCGATTGATAAGATCGTAACCGTAGGAAGGCAGGCGCAACAGCTCCAGAAGCAAGTAGGCCTCCAGGTTTCGCCCGACGGCACCGGAGGGATCACGGGCAATTGCGGCCCTCAAATTCGAAAGGTTACTTTTGCCTATAGATGTTTTTTTCACTTAGTGAAATATACGATACGGTCATCGCGTAAACAACCCGAAATTTGTAAAATTTAACCTTACGCCATTCGCTCTGACTTTAGTTGACCCACGGTGGTATTTATGTCTATACTGACGATCTTATTTTGAAGGTTTTTCGCAATGTTGTTCGACTTTGCCAACGTGATGGCCTTTATGGTGTTGGGGGCGGCTTTTGTTGGGCTGAACCTCCTGATCGGTCGCTTCCTCCGACCCGCAAATCCACAAGCGAGGAAACTCTCGACTTACGAATGCGGTGAACCCGCAGCGGGCAGCGCCTGGGTAAACTTCAACATCCGATTTTACATCGTCGCCTTGATTTTTATCATCTTCGAGGTGGAAATCGCGTTTATCATCCCCGTGGCAACCGTCTTCCGGGAATGGATCTTAAACGGTCACGGAGTCTACGCTTTTGTACATATTTTTATTTTCATCTTCGTTTTAATGCTGGGGCTCGTCTACGCCTGGAGAAAAGGCGACCTGGAATGGGTCAAAAAAGTCGGCTCCTAGCGCAATCGAAACATGAACGCGAGCGAAATCCACCAAAAAGTAGTACAGAATTTCCCCGGGGCTACCAGCGGCTTCAATGCAGAGGGCATAGATCCCTACTTCAACGTGGATCCCGCCTCCATCAAGGAGGTGTGTACCTATCTCAGGGACGAACCGGAGCTAAAATTCGAGGTGCTTTCTGACCTCACGGCAGTGGATTTTCCCAAAGATGAGAAGCTTCAGGTGGTGTACCATCTGCAATCCTACACCCACAACCACCAGATCGTGATCAAAGTGGACCTTCCGCGAAATGAACCCACAATCACTACAATGGAAGGGGTGTGGAAGGTCGCCAACTGGCTTGAGCGTGAGGTCTTCGATCTTTTCGGTATCCAATTCGAAGGACACAGCGATCTCCGGAGGATCATGCTACCGGAAGACTGGAAAGGTCATCCGCTGCGAAAAGACTACGTCGAGCAAGAAGAATACGACGGCATCAGTACCCAGCGTGAGCCCCTAGTACGAGAAGTGCTGCGCTAGAAAGACCATCGAGAATGAGCGAACCCGAACAGACGGAACATGGAGGCCTGCACACCGAGGACATGACCCTCAACGTGGGACCTCAACACCCGAGTACCCATGGGGTGCTACGGTTTGTGGTGAGAACCGACGGTGAAGTGATCAAGGAAGCGATCCCGGACGTTGGCTATCTCCATCGCTCCATCGAAAAGATCGGTGAAAAAGTGACCTGGCATGGATACGTTCCATATACCGACCGGGCGGATTATTTGGCGGCTATGTTTGCCAACCAGGGATTTTGCATGGCGGCGGAACGATTGGGTAACGTTCAGGTCCCGCGCCGGGCTGAATTTTGCAGGGTCATCGCCTGCGAGTTAAACCGCATAGCCAGTCACCTGATATCCGTAGGGACCTTTGGCCAGGACATCGGTGCCGTAACTCCGTTTCTCCACGCCCTCAGAGAGAGAGAAACCATCAATAATTTGATGGAGGAGATCTGCGGCGCGCGGCTGACCTATAACTATCTGAGAATAGGCGGAGTAGGTTTTGACCTCAAACCCGAAACATGTGAGCGAATCGAGCAATTTCTCGATCACTTCGAACCCATCGTGGACGAATACAATCGCCTCCTCTCCGGCAATAAGATCTTCATCGAGCGACTTGCCAACATCGCTGTCGTGAGCAAGGAGGACGCCTTCCAATACAACCTGGTCGGTCCAAACCTGAGGGCCTGCGGAGTCAAGTGGGATATTCGCAGGGACATCCCTTATTCGGTCTATCCGGAGCTGGAATTCGAAGTTCCCGTGGGCACAGGAGAGAAGGGAACCCTGGGCGATTGCTACGATCGTTATATTGTACGCATCCTCGAGATCGTGGAGAGTTGCAAGATCCTACGCCAGTGTTTAAAGATGCTGCCCAAAGGGCCTCCCATTGCCAAGGTTCCGGTCAGGTTCAGACCTCCGGCAGGAGAGACCTATATAAGGATCGAGGCTCCTCGCGGGGATATGGGGTTCTATGTAACCAGCGACGGCAGTGAATACCCCTACCGAGTGCGAATTCGCACTGGTTCCTATACGGCCATGAGCATTGTGGACAAGCTCAGTGAAGGAATCATGGTGGCGGATCTGATCGCGCTCATCGCGAGCCTGGACGTGGATGCGCCGGAAATCGACCGTTGACGGACTTGTGAGATGCAATCTTTCGCCGACAAACTGATTGATCTTGGACTCTTTCCAGGGATTCCGACAGGCGTCGTCTATGCTATCGTTATTGGCCTGGTAGCTTTTTCCGTCCTTTCATTTTTCGTTGCGCCTCTAGCCGGAGTGACCAGCTGGCTGGAAAGAAGGGTCTGGGGTCGAATCCAATCGCGGGTAGGTCCCAACCGGGTCGGACCCCAGGGGATTCTCCAGTGGCTGGCAGATGGGATTAAAAATCTCCTTAAAGAAGATATCATTCCCGCTTCAGCCGATAGAAAGCTGTTTGCCCTGGCCCCCTATGTCGTGTTCATGGGCTTCCTGGCGACCTTTGTAGTCATTCCATTCGGCAGCAAGCTCATCGTTGCGGATTTGAATATCGGGATCCTGTATATTCTCGCGATCACCTCTCTGGTCGTGGTGGGGATCCTCATGGCGGGCTGGTCCTCCAACAACAAGTGGTCCCTTTTGGGTGGGATGAGATCCGCGGCACAAATTGTCAGCTATGAGATACCCGCCGGTCTGTCGGTGCTAGTCATTATATTCAGCGCCGGTACCCTCAGCATGCAGGGCATCATTGGCCAGCAGGGATGGGCCCCCTGGGACTGGTTCCTGTTCAGGAGCCCATTTACCTTCGCAGCCTTTTTCCTCTTCTTCACTGCAGCTCTGGCGGAAGGCAACCGCACGCCTTTCGATATCCCCGAGGCGGAGTCGGAGCTGGTGGCCGGGTACGTAACCGAGTACAGTGGCATGCGTTTCCTGTTTTTTTTCTTTGCGGAGTGGGGCAACCTCTACGTTATTGGCGCCGTGGCCACCACACTGTTTATGGGCGGATGGCAGGTACCCCCTATTTTTCACATTCCGGTCCTCCAGGGCATCGCGGAATTTGTTGTGTTCTTTACCAAGGCCTATCTGTGGGTCGTCGTGGCCATGTGGGTCAGAGGAACGCTTCCCCGGGTAAGGGTGGACCAGCTCATGTCCCTGTGCTGGAAATACATGGTTCCACTTTCTTTCTTGTGTTTGCTAGGAACGGCAGTTTGGATGTTGATATGGCCAAATGGCAACACCATCATCAGCATGGTGCTGTTTCTCGGCGGGTTGGCCATCCTGGGTTTGTTTTTCAAGCGGGTGAGATTTCAACTTCGTCATTCACAACCGGATCTCTATTTGAAACCGTTTATTTAGGGAAGGGAATATCACTGTGAGCGCAATTTCTCAGTACGTCGATAATATTGTGGAGACAGTGACCTCGGTCTTCGAAGGACTGACCGTCACTTTTTCTCACTTTGTACGACGCCCCATGACGGTTCAGTACCCGGATCGCATTCCCAAGCAAATTCAAGAGACCCTGCCCCTCAGGTACCGCGGTATCCTGGAAGTCGATCTGGATATCTGCACGGGATGTATGGCCTGCGAGCGGGTGTGCCCCATCACCTGCATCCACATCGGCATCGAAATGAACAAGGAGACCAAACAGCGGTCTTTTTCCAAATTCGATATCGATATCTGCAAGTGTATGTATTGCGGTCTATGCGCTGAGTCCTGTCCTACGGGCTCCATTCGTCACAGCCAGGAGTTTGAAGGTGCGGTGCACAACCCCGCGGGTCTGGTGCGCCACTTTGTAACGGAACCTGTTCCTCTGTACAAACCGAAGAAGGGCGGAGAAACCGAACCCAGAATGATTTCAAAAGTCGAGATTGGCAAGAAATATATGGACGAGCTGGCCAGCCCGGAAAGCGGGGGTTCAAGCTCTGAGGAGGGGTAGTTGACGAGCGGTGAAAGGGTGCACTAGATAATAACCTCGTTCGCCGTGGAGCCTGGACAATCCTCCCTTAACCGGCCCGAGTGACCGGCGGTCATCCGGGTCTTCTAAAATTAACTTTTGAGGCTTATGGAAATTTCGATAGGCACGATCGTTTTTTATCTGATTGCGGGAATTACGGTCATTTCCGCCGCCGGAGTGGCATTTTCACGCAATATTGTCTACTCGGCCTTTTCCCTGGTGGGCACCTTTGGAGGAGTCGCTGGTGTCTACGTCATGTTGGGCGCCGATTTCGTCGCCGCGGTACAGATCCTGATATACGTAGGCGGTATCGTGGTCCTGGTTCTGTTTGCCGTCATGCTGACCCACAGGATCGCCGACATCAATGTCACGAACCGCTCCGTGGGAAGATTCTCGGGTCTAATCGTGAGCGGGCTGGTGCTCGTCCTTCTCGTTACAACCATTATCGAGAGTTCCTGGAAGCAGGCGGAAAAAGTGACCCACGAACCCACCACGGCGCAGATCGGCGAGCTTTTTCTCGGGAAGTACCTTCTCCCCTTCGAACTGGCCTCCCTCGTTTTGCTGGTTGCGTTGATCGGAGCAGTGGTCCTGGCCCGTAAGGAAGTTAAGGAGTAAGGACTCGCGTGTCGGACATCGGCTTAACCCATTATCTCGTCCTTGGAGCGATCCTTTTCAGTCTGGGCTTCTATGCCGTCCTCACCCGGCGAAACGCCATCAGTATATTGATGGGGGTCGAGCTGATCTTGAACTCGGCCAACGTCAACTACGTGGCCTTCGCTCACTTCGGTGGCGTCGACATTGACGGTCAGATCTATGCAGTGTTCGTAATCATGCTGGCGGCAGCCGAAGCAGCAGTGGGTCTCGCCATCGTTTTGGCGATCTATCAGCTATTTCAAACCATTGACGTTCAAGCGGCTCAGACGCTTAAGGACTAGGGGAAAGCAAAGCGCTAATAAGAACACAATTTCGAAACTCGAAATCCGAAATTCGAAACAAATTCAAATGTCGAAAACAGGAAAATTCAAAAAATCTCGAATTGAACCAGGATTCCTAGATTTGAATCATTCCGTTTATTTCGTATTTCGCGCTTCGGATTTCGGATTTTAATACGACAGTATTATGGAGAATCCCACTTCCACAGGCTATCTCTTCTGGATCCCGCTGCTGCCCCTGATTGGTGCCGCAATCAACGGGCTGCTGGGAGCAAAATTACAGAAGAACTTCGGCAAGGGCATCATCGGCGCCATTGCCTGCACTCCCGTGAGCCTGTCGTTTTTCATCTCGCTTTGGGTGTTTGTTTCGCTTTTAACGTCGGCGCCGGAAGAGCGATTTCTGCTAAACCAAGTCTACTCTTGGATTTCTCTAGGCTCCCTCAACGTCGACGTAGCTTTCTGGGTAGATCCCCTCACGGCGGTCATGATTCTGGTCGTGACGGGGATCGGCGGTTTGATCCATTTCTATTCCATGGGTTACATGCATGACGATGACGCCTACTGGCGTTATTTTGCCTATCTCAACCTGTTCACCTTTGCCATGCTTGTGCTCGTCATGGCGGACAACCTGCTTTTGATGTTCATCGGTTGGGAAGGTGTCGGACTCTGTTCCTATGCTTTAATCGGTTTCTGGTATCGAGATCACACCAACACCCGGGCAGGCAACAAGGCCTTCATTGTCAACCGGGTGGGCGATTTCGGCTTTCTTCTGGGTATCTTTCTTATTTTCTGGTCACTGTACGATGTGGGACATGGCTCCGTCGTGTTTCGCGAGATTGAGAAGTATGCCCCTCTGATACAGAACAAAGAGATCTGGGGCATGGGAGTCGTGACCCTCGCAACCTTGTTTCTGTTTGTTGGCGCCACGGGAAAGTCCGCCCAGATCCCCCTTTACGTGTGGCTCCCGGACGCCATGCAAGGCCCGACACCGGTCAGTGCACTGATCCATGCCGCCACGATGGTCACTGCGGGGGTGTACATGATCGCCCGCCTGCACTTCCTGTTTTCCATGGCGCCGGTAACCCTGGAAGTGGTTGCTATCATTGGCGCGGCGACCGCATTGTTTGCGGCAACCATTGCGATTACTCAGCACGATATCAAACGGGTGCTGGCCTATTCCACCGTGAGCCAGCTCGGGTATATGTTTCTCGCCGCCGGGGTCGCGGCCTACGGTGCGGCGGTGTTTCACCTGATGACCCATGCTTTCTTCAAGGCCTGTCTGTTCCTCGGTTCCGGGAGCGTCATTCATTCCATGGGCGGAGAACAGGACATGAGAAACATGGGTGGACTGAAGAGTTCCATGCCAACCACCTTTTGGACCTTCGCCGTTTCTGTTCTTGCCATCAGTGGTGCGCCGTTGACTGCGGGGTTTTTCTCCAAAGATGAAATTCTGTGGAAGACTTTCTCAAGCTCCCATGGTTCTCACCTCTTGTGGGGCGTCGCTATCCTGACCGCCGGAATGACGGCATTTTACATGTTTCGCCAACTGTTCCTGGTCTTTTACGGTGAATCCCGGGTGGATCCCCATGTCCAGGCTCATCTTCACGAATCGCCGAAAGTCATGACCCTTCCTCTGGTGGTG